>ENA-ORXB01000796-ORXB01000796.1-sediment-metagenome-genome-assembly--contig:-NODE-796-length-51381-cov-7.264736_pt1 | contig 51381 bp, 49 predicted proteins | sample MGYA00237863_ERZ511475 | MGnify/ENA primary metagenome ERZ511475 (study PRJEB26305, sample SAMN06343858) | sediment metagenome | isolation source: hot spring sediment | place: Canada: British Columbia... | reverse complement strand
GGTTCCTTACACGTAATGGAAACTTGAGGGTTCAGCCAAAATCCCGTTGGACGTCCAGCGAGGGTGCGAAACGTGGGTTGTAGTGTCAAGAGACAAGAATTATCCCCTCGCCCCTTCCAGGTGAGGCTTTTGGGGAGGAAGTCACTTGGAGTGCTTGTCGGCGACCTTCGTGGCGGCGTAGGCGTCGGGTTTCGTGCGGGCTGCGTACCCGGAGCCGGTCACCATGCCCACGACCTCGCGGATGATGGACTTCGTCTCACCCCGATCGCCGACGTCCAGGTGGATCTCGATGGGGAGTTGCGCGTGGCCGTTCCGCGCCAGCGCCCCCGAGAGCTTGGAGGCCACTTCGAGGCTCAAGGCGGCCTCGTAGAGGATCCGCTGCCGCAGGCTCGTGATCTTCCGGTTGTACTGCTTCCGGTAGAAGTAGCGGGCGCCGTGGCCGATCCGGTGGATCACGACGGCGGTCACAAAGCAGGTCTGGTCTCCCACGAGGGAGTCCGTTCCGACGATCAAGTGGTACTGGTGCTCCGGCTCCTCCTCAACGAACGCCACGATGGAGCGGAACATCTCCTCGAAGGAGACACGCCCGTAGGTAGGGCTTGTGTACTCCACGGCTCCTTCACCCGATCCGAGTATAGTCCGCACCCTGTCCGGGCGGCAAACGCGGGATTCCTCTGCGCGTCAGAGTTCCCGACGACCTTCCAGCGCCTTGGCGAGGGTTACTTCGTCGGCGTACTCGATGTCCCCGCCCACCGGCAGGCCGTGGGCGATCCGTGTGACCTTGATCCCAAGCGGCCGGATCAGGCGCGTGAGGTAGATTGCCGTGGCATCCCCCTCGACCCGGGGGTTCGTGGCGATGATCACCTCCCGCACCTCACCTCCCTCCAACCGCTGGAGGAGCTCCCGAATCCGGAGGTCCTCCGGCCCGATCCCGTCCAGCGGCGAGATGGCGCCCTGGAGCACGTGGTAGCGGCCCTTGAACTCCCGCGTCCGCTCCATGGCCAGCACATCCCGGGGATCCTCCACGACGCAGAGGACCGAGGGGTCGCGGGTGGGGCTCGTGCAGATGGCACACGGATCCACGTCGGTAAGGTTGAAGCAGATGGAGCACGACCGCATCCGCGCGCGGGCATCGAGGATCGCCTGCGCGAGTTGCCGGACCTCCTCCTCGGGCATCCGGAGGATGTGGAAGGCTAGGCGCTGGGCCGTCTTCGGCCCCACGGTGGGGAGTCGCGCGAGCTCGTCCACCAGGCGTGCGAGTGGGTCCGGGAGGTACATCCTCGTCTCCCTTCAGCCCAGAAGTCCGGGGATCTCAAGGCCGCCGGTGGCGGCCTGCATGCGGGATGCCGCAAGCGCCCTGGCCTTTCCGAGCGCCTCATTCACCGCGGCGAGCACCAGGTCCTCCAGGATCCCCACGTCGGAGGGGTCCACGGCCTCCGGCGCGATGCGGAGCTCCAAGAGCTCCCCCTTCCCGCTCACCACCGCCCGCACCACCCCACCCCCACTCGTAGCCTCCACGCGTTCTCCTGCCAGCTCCTCCTGGACGTGGGCGATCTCCTGCTGAATCTTCTGGACCTGCTTGAGCATCTTTGCCAGGTTCAGCATCTCAATCCTCCTGCTCCGGATCCTCGCGGACGCTCGTGCGGAACTCCACCACCGGCCCCAGCAGGCGCGTGGCCTGTTCTACGAGCGGGTCGCCTCGCGTGGGCTCCTCAACGGAGGAGGTCTTCTCGCCCGGCACGAACGCCAGCCGAACGGGTGCACCCAACGCCCGAGTACACGCCTCCTCCACGATCGTGCGATGGCGGGGGTCGCTGAGGGTCGTCGCCGCAAACGTCCCGCCGGTGTGGACTTCCACCACGAGCGTTCCCTCTTCGAGGCGAAGGGGCCGGGCCTCACTCAACAGGGCGTGGGTGTAGGCGCGTCGGTGCTTCACCTCTTCCAGGATCCGCGGCCACGCTGCCGCGAGCTGCTCCAGTCCCGGGCCTCCGTCCGGGGGTGGGGTGGAGGGGGGCCGAGTCTCCCCTACCCTCGCCTCTGTGGGCGTCTCGACCTGCGGGGGTCGTCCCTCCGCGAGCACCCGTTCCAGCCGCAGCACGCGGGCCTGCAACCCCTCGAGGTCGGGATCCGCCTCCGGCCGCACGAGGCGCAGCAGTGCCAGCTCCAGCATCAAGCGCGGCTGGGTGCTCCACCGCGCCTCCGCCTCGCCGGAGGCGAGTACCCCGATAGCCCGCACGAGTTCGTTCACCTCGAAGCGGGCGGCCTGCTCGGTGAGCGCGCGGTAGCGGTCCTCCCCTACGTCCACGAGCTCCCGCGCCCCGGGTGCCGTGCGCACCACCAGGAGGTCGCGGAAGTGCTCCACAAGCCGTCGCAGCACTTGGCGCACGTCCCGGCCGCTTTCGGCCACCTCCGCGGCCACCTGGAGGACCGCCGCCGCGTCATGGGACTGTACTGCCTCCACCACCCGGTCGGCGATCTCGTCCTCCAGCGTGCCCAGAAGCCGCGCCACGTCCGCGCGGGTGATGGAACCGCCCTTCGCCGCCGCAAGCTGGTCCAGCACGCTCTCGGCGTCCCGCAAGGCACCGTCCGCACTCCGGGCGATGAGCTGGAGGGCGTCGTCCTCCACCAAAAGACCCTCATGCTGCGCGATCGTCCGCAGACGTTCCACCACGAGGGGGGTGGGGATGCGCCTGAACTCGAACCGCTGGCACCGGGAGAGGATCGTAGGCGGGAGCCGGTGGGGTTCTGTGGTCACCAGGACGAAGACGGCGTGGGCCGGCGGCTCCTCGAGGGTCTTGAGGAGCGCGTTCTCCGCCTGGTCGGTGAGCATGTGGGCCTCGTCGAGGATGTAGACCTTGTAGCGGCCCTGGGCGGGCACCAATCGCACTTTTTCGCGGATCTCCCGGATCTCGTCGATCCCGCGGTTGCTGGCTGCGTCCAGCTCGATCACGTCCAGCGCACTGCCTTCAGCGATGGCCCGGCACGGTTCGCACGCGCAGCACGGGTGGGGGGTCGGTCCATGTTCGCAGTTCAGCGCCTTGGCGAGGATCCTGGCGGTGGTCGTCTTCCCGGTGCCTCGGTGGCCGCTGAAGAGGTAGGCGTGGACGATGCGTCCGGTGGCGATGGCGTTCTGGAGGGTCCGGGTGACCTGCTCCTGCCCGACGACCTCCTCAAACCGCTGGGGGCGCCACTTCCGATAGAGCGAGATGTGCGTCATGGCCACCTTCGCTATTCTACCGGAGGGCGGACTGAAGTGGCCGAGTTCCTGCGCCTGGGTCTTCTGGTGGCGGTCGCCGTCGGCGCGGCGTACGGTGCCCTCTGGGTCTGGCGGGACGGCCGCGAGCGCGGCCTTGGAGGCGTTGCTCTCGGGTGGGCGCTGGGGACCGCCCTCTTGTTCCCCGCCTTCTTCCCGATCTACGTGCTCATCGAGCGGCCCCGCCGACCTGAGGAGGGCACATGGGATCTACCGGAGGTGCTGGGCGTGGCCACCCTCGTGGTCGTCACACTCCCGCTCCTGGTGAGCCTCGCAGGAGGGCTCGTGGTCCGGTTCGAGTCGCTCGTGGGCGCGGTCCTCCTCCAGAGCGCGCTCTTTATCGGCGGATGCGTCTACGTGGCCCGTGCGCGCTACGGGCTTCCCCTCCAGGCCCTCGGGTACCGCACCGACCGGTGGATGCGCGACACTGTCGTGGGGATGGTGGTGGGTGTACCCCTCGTGTTGGCCGTCCACCACTTGGTCCAGCCGGCGTCCGTGTACCTGCTGGGGCTGCTCATCGGGCATGACCGGGCCCACGCCCTTGCCCTCCGGGAGGAGGCCATGAACCCCATCGTGCAGGCGCTGCCGCCGCTAGAGGAGTCAGAGCGGGTCGTGCTCATGGCACTCGTGGTGGTCGTCCTCGTACCGGCGGCCGAGGAGACGTTCTTCCGGGGGTTCGTATACCCGGCGCTGCGCCGTCACCTCGGCGTAGGGAGAGCTGCGCTCGTCTCGGCGGCGTTCTTCGCGGCCGTGCACCTCCAGGTGGTGAACTTCCTGCCGATCCTGCTCCTCGGGACCGCCCTCGCCCTCGCGTACGAGCACACGGGGTCGCTCGTACCGGCCGTGGTGATCCACGGCGTGAACAACCTGGTGGCCCTGATCTCGGCGTACGCGGGGCGATAGGCCGTGGAGACCCTCGGACGGACGATGCGCAGGACGTACCTGGAAGCTCCCCAGCGCCTTGTGCTCCGGGAAGTCCCCGTGCCGGCGCCGGAGCCCGGACAGGTCCTCGTGCGGGTGCACGTGGCCCTCACGTGCGGCACGGACCTGAAGACCTACCGCCGGGGGCATGCGCGCCTCCCGATCCCCGGACCCTTCGGGCACGAGGGAGCCGGGGAGGTGGTCGCCGTAGGTGAGGGTGTGGAAGATTTCCGGCCGGGCGATCGCGTGGTCTGGCTTCCCACCGCGCCCTGTGGTGCCTGCCGCGCCTGTGGGGTGGGCCGCGGGAACCTCTGCGCGCGCCTATTTGAGCCCGACCGGTTGGCGCTGGGGACCTACGCCGACGGCCTCCTCCTCCCCGCGCAGATCGTCCGGCGCCACCTGTTCTTGATCCCGCCGGACGTGCCGGACCGGGTGGCCGCCCTTTTGGAACCGCTCGCCTGCGCGGTCCGGGGGGCCAACAGGCTTGGCCGCGTGGACGACGTCCTCGTGATCGGAGGTGGCCCCATGGGCCTCCTCCTCGGGCTCGTGCTCCAGGCCCGAGGAGCCTCAGTCACCCTGCTGGCACGCCGTCCGGCCGGTGCGGTGTGCGCCCGCGCCTTCGGCGTCGCGGTCGTGGAGGGGAGCCTCGAAGAGCGTACGGCGGAGTTGCGGGCGCTCCGACCGGGCGGGTTCGCCGGTGTGGTGGAGTGCACCGGGCACGCGGCGGTGTGGGAGGCCGCGCTGCAGTTCGTGGCGCCGGGCGGACGGCTGCTCCTGTTCGGGGGACTTCCGTCCGGGACGCACGTCCCCTTCGACGCGTACCGGCTGCACTACGAGGAGGTAGACGTCTTCGGCTCCTTCCACTACGATACCGAAGACGCTCAGGCGGCGTATCGCCTCCTCCCTCAGCTGGCCGAGCAACTCGTGCGGCTCGTGACCCATACCCACCCGCTTGATGGCATCGTCTCCCTCTTCGAGGCGCTCGACCGGGGCATGGACGCCCTGAAGGTGGCCGTGGTCCCGGATGCCCGGAGGTCGGGATGAGCGCGGTCCGGGCGACCATGCGTGCCGCGATGCTACGGGCGCCGGGTGAGGTGGAGGTCGTCGAGCTCCCCGTTCCGCGCCCCGGGCCCGGTGAGGTCGTCGTGCGCGTCCGGGCCTGCGGGATCTGCGGATCGGACCTGATGGACTGGTACGTGTCCCGCCGGGTGCCCTTCGTATTTGGCCACGAGGTGGCCGGGGAGATCGCGTCGGTAGGCCCCGATGTCGAGGGGTTCGGCGTGGGAGACCCGGTGTTCGTCCACCACCACGCGCCCTGCGGGACGTGTGCAGCCTGCCGACGGGGGGACGAGGTGCACTGTACGGTGTGGCGCACGACCCACCTGGACCCCGGGGGGATGGCGGAGTACGTGCGGGTGCCAGGAGCGATCGTGCGCGCGGAGGTGCTCCGACTCCCGCCCGGTGTGGGGTTCGACGACGCCGCGCTCGTCGAGCCGGTGGCCTGCGCGGTCAAGGCACTGCGCCGGGCCGCCGCGGTACTCGGCGGTCTAAGGGGCTCTCAAGACGCGCCGGGGGCGGCGCTAGGGGGACTTCAGGTGCTGGTCCTGGGGCTTGGGTTCAGCGGTCAGGTACTCGGAACCCTCGCACGGGAGCTCGGGGCGGAGCGGCTGCTTGCGGCCGATCCCGTGCCTGCCCGGCGGGCGCGGGCCCGGCGCTGGGCCGACACAGTGTTCGATCCTGTGGCAGAAGACCTTGCCGACGTGGCGCGGGCCGACGGAGTGGATCTGGCGGTGGTGGCCACGTCGTCGGCGCAGGCGCTTGAGGCGGCGGCTTCGGCGGTGCGGCCAGGAGGTGTCATCCTCCTGTACGCACCGCTCCCACCAGGTGTACTGCTTCCGCTCCCCGCCCACGACGTCTTCTTCCGGGAGGTGACGGTCGTCCCGTCCTACTCGGCCGGGACGCGCGACACCCGCGAGGCCCTTGCGTGGATCACCCGGGGCGTGATCCGCGCGGCGCAGTTCGTCACCCACCGGTTCCCTCTCGAGCGGGCGGGCGAGGCCTACCGGACTGCACGGGCGGGTGGTCCGGCCATCAAGGTGATCGTGGAGGGCATCGGTTGATCATCTAGACGCGAGTTCGTGCAAGTGGCCGCGGAGCGTTTCGGGGGTGCGCTTAGAAGGCGTACGGTGCCGTTTCCGGGTTTTCTCGGAGGGCCGTCCACTCCGCATCATCCAGGGGCTGCGGGGGGTCGCGCTCGGCGTCCACCGGACACACGAACCCGAAGGGCTCCTCGCCCTCGTTCACCCACCGGTGCGGGGTCATGGGCGGTACGTACAGGAGGTCGAAGGGCGCGAGGTCGAACACGTGCGGGCCGACGACGGCCCGGCCACATCCCCGCAGGACGAGGATGAAGTGGACGTGGCGGTGCTTCTCGAAGCTGGAGTACCCGCCGGGCTCCAGCTCGAAGTACCGAAGCTCGAAGGCTGCGGGGATCCCGGACGCCAGGGTGAAGCGGTGCACCCTGCGCCAGCCCATGCCCCGCGCCTCTCCCAGATTGAACTTGTAGGCCGTAGGCTGAATCCCCTCCCAGCGGAACTGCTGGGGGTCGAACGCCACCTTCACCGCCGCCTCCGCACAGAACAACGCGGCCGTGCACCCGCCGTCGACGAACGCACCCGCGGCGGGTTCCGCGCAGCCAACTCCGGCCAGGTGCCCCTGCGGCACACGGGAGGAACCGCTTACCGTTGCTTCCTTCCGGACCTGGCGGGGTTCGCGGGCTCCCGTTGCGCAGGACCCAGCCCTCCTCACCGCACGCGCGGGCCGGACCCGTAGGCACGCCGCCTCGGGCGGGAGTTCGGCCCCCCTATGGCGGGTTGGGGGTACAGGGAACCGCCAGCTCCCCGCCTAGCACGGCCGCGCCCCGAGTATACCACCCTCGTCGCAGGCCGCAGCCTACCGGAGAAGACGGAGGACGATGCGCTGAGCCACATGGAGGGCCAGGTGCGCGAGCCCTCGGGGAAGCTCCCCCCTTCGTACCCGACCCTCCAGCACCTCCAGGTCCACCACCCGCACGGCACCGTCCGGGAACCGCACAACGTCCACCTCCAGGTCCACGTAGGCGCTGAACTCCGGGTACACCTCCACGGGCGTGTTCACGTTGTAGATCTCGCCCAGGTCCGTCCCATCCTCCCGGAAGTACCGACGGCGCACACACCACGCGCCCTCCACGAGCTCCACAAGACCCCAATCCCCATCCCGCTTCTCGGCCCCGAGGCTGTCGTACGTCCCGCCCGGTCGGAAGGCGCGGCGGATGGTAACGGCCCCGATCTCCACCTGCTCCACGGTACCCCGCAGCACGACGGTCCGGCCGCCGGGCTTACGGTGGTGGACCCGGTACGGCGCTCCGGGCCGGATGCGGTCCCAAACGAGGGAGCGCTCCAGGGTTCCCACAAGACGGACGTCTCCTACCTCCTCGGCCTCCCGGAGTCTCCCTTCGTCGCAGACGCGGAGTCGGTGGTGGCCGGGGAGGGTGGGCGCGTATCGAGCCCGCACGCGGTCCAGGTACGCCTTCACGGGGGAAGGGAAGTCCACAGCACAGACCCGCGTGCCATTGGATTCCGACCGCGCGGAGAACACCGCGAGGGGAAGGCGTCGGCGCAGGCTCCGCTCCACCTCCCGCACGGCCCCGCGAGGGCCGACCACGAAGATTCCCTGTCGATCGGGCTGGTCAGCGATGCGCACCTCCGGTAGCACGGGCTCTGGCGGAAGCCCGAACCGCTGTTGGATCGCTGCCGAAGGGTCTGCGATGCGGAACCCGCCCTCCACGAGAAGGGCCGTGAGGGCGGTCGTGTAGATGCCCCGTACCCTAACGGTGGTACCCGATCCCACGGATCCGCACCCGCTGGCCATCCAGGGAGACGCCCGCGCCGGTGATCTCCTGCACGAGCCAGAGGTTCGTGTCCACGTGGTCCGTCACCTCCGGGACGCGAAACTCCGTGGTCCCCTCGGCGAGGGCCGCGTACACGACGAGCTGGTCGGCGAAATGCCGGTCCACCGTGGCTCCGGACCGGAGGTCTTCTAGGAGCATGCGCGCTACGTCGTCGGCGATGGCCTCGGAGGGTCGTCCGGGGGCGCCGGCGCGGTCGGCGCCCAGTCGCACGCCCGTCGTGGTCTCCGCGAAGACCGCGAGGGCCGCTCCCGGCTGGGGCGCGGTCTCATCGTTCACAACCTCGATTCGGGCTTCCAGTCCGGCTGACCTGAGCCGGTGCGCGCAGCGCTGGGCCATCCGCTCCCCCACCCGGCGCGCCCGGAGGTGACTCGCGAGCGCGATCCCCCACACCCGCACCACCGCTCCCTGTTCTTGGAGGTCGAGCGGCCGGAGTGGACCCGTCGTGGGCTGCACGCGCAGTTCTACGATCCCGCCGCCCGTGGGCACGTACCCGGGCCGCACGATCTCCAGTTCGGCCCGGATCCCCATCCGGCCGAGCATCGGAAGGACGACGTGCTGGAGGTGGAAGGCCGACGGTGCAAAGTCCTGGAACAGCCCGCCCCGGATCCGGAAGGTGCTCGGCCCGGGCCCGAAGGCCGCGACCGGCAGAACGGTCATCGCCAGCAGGGTGGCGGATCCGGCGGTGCCGATGTCCCACACGAACCGGCCGCTCCGCAGGTGTCCGGACGGCCGGAAGGTAAACGCCTGAGATCCCACCTCCGCCCCCTCTACCTGCGCTCCGCACACCTCGGCCACGGCCTCCACCGCCCGAAGGTGCTGCGGCCGCAGGCCAGGTGGGTTACGCCGGGCACGCACGTTCACCACCCGTAGCTCCTCTCCCAGGAGGGCCGCGAGGGCTACGGCCGTCCGCACGATCGTGCCGCTCCCGGAGCGTTGGGATCCGTCGATCTCCCGCATCCGCCCCCACCATACGGACTCGTGGGGCCCGCGCCAACCTCCTTGACCACACAGACGCCACCGGCTACAGGAGGAGCAGACCACTACCGGAGGTGCGGCGTGTCGTGGCTCGTGGACCCGTCCGCGTGGATCGCGCTCCTCACCCTCACCGCCCTTGAGGTGGTCCTGGGGGTCGACAACGTCATCTTCATCTCGATCCTCGCGGGGAGGTTGCCGCGTCGCGAGCAGGCCCTCGCCCGGCGGGTGGGCCTCGTGCTGGCGGCCCTGTCGCGCATCGCGCTGTTGCTCTCCATCAACTGGCTTGCGCGCCTCAGGGCTCCGCTGTTTACCCTGTTCGGGCAGGGGTTCTCCGGCCGCGACCTCATCCTCATGGGCGGCGGGCTCTTCCTCGTGGCGAAGGCCACGTACGAGATTCACCAGCGCCTCGAAGGGGAGGAAGGACACGCAACGGCCCGTGTCGCACCCTCGCTGGGGAGCGTCGTGGCGCAGATCGTGCTCCTTGACCTCGTCTTCTCCCTGGATTCGGTGATCACCGCGGTGGGGATGGCGCGCCAGGTGGAGGTCGGTGAAGATGCTTGCGCTGAGCTTCCTGCTGCTCATTGGAGTCGTGCTCATCGCAGAGGGGTTTGGACAACACATCCCCCGCGGCTACATCTACTTCGCCATGGGGTTCTCGGTGTTCGTGGAGCTACTGAACCTGCGGATCCGGCGGGGTGAGCCGGTGCGGCTCCACGAGCCCTACGTGCCGTCCGGCGGTTCCTCTGGCGGAGGGGGTGGGATTTGAACCCACGAGGCAGGGTGTAACCCGCCTACGCGCTCTCCAGGCGCGCCGGATCAACCAGGCTCCCGCACCCCTCCGCGCCTTCCTTTAGGATACCAGACGGCGCGCAGGGCTTCGGACTGCGGTCGGCTCACGGTACAATGCCCCTGAGATGCCGTTCACGGTGAGGGACTTTCAGAGTCTAGTGCGGCTGCTGGAACGGCAGCCCGCGTGGAGGGACGCGCTACGGGCCACCCTGCTGGGAGCGGAGTTCACAGAGCTTCCGAACCTGGTTCAGGAGCTCGTGCGGGCCCAGCGCGTCACGAACCGGCAGATCCGTGCCCTCGCAAAGGCCCAGGCGGCCGTTGGGGAGCGCCTGGAGGGCGTAGAACAGACTCTCGCCCGGCTCGCAGCCGCCCAAGCGCGCACGGAGGAGCGGGTGGGGCGCCTTGAGGAGCGGACAGATCGTCTGCAGGAGGCTGTTACGCGCCTAGCGGAGGCCCAAGCGCGCACGGAGCAGACCGTCCGCTCCCTGGTAGAGACGGTGGATGCGCTCGGAAGGGAGGTGGGCAGGCTCAAGGGGGACAGCTTGGAGCGCGCGTACCGGGATCGGGCCGCCTCCTTCTTCCAGGACATCCTTCGGCGCATCCGGCTCGTGGATCACCAGCAGTTGGGCCTGCTCCTGGACGACGCCGTGGACGCAGGGCGCATCTCGCGGGAGGAGCGCGCAGATGCCCTGAGGGCTGACGTGGTCGTCAGTGGTGTATGGGACGGGCAGGAGGTCTACCTGCTGGCGGAGGTATCCGCGACGGTGACCGCCCACGACGTCGATCGCGCCCGTCGCCGCTCTGCCATTCTGGAGAAGGCCACGGGGCGACCGGTCCTCGCGGCCGTAGCAGGAGAGCGACTCGCGGACGATCCACAGACCCGGCAGGAGGCGCGATCGGTGTGGAGGGTGCTGGACGGTCGCGTCGAGCCTCCTCTATGACCTCGGCGGCGATGGCGTACTGGCTGTTAAAAAGCGAGCCCGACGAATGGTCGTGGGAAGACCAAGTCCGGGCCGGGACCGAGGTGTGGGACGGGATCCGGAATCCCGAGGCCGTCCGGAACCTCCGGGCGATGCGGCGCGGCGACCTCGCCTTCTTCTACCACACCGGAGGGGAGCGCCGGATCGTGGGGATCGTCGAGGTCGTCCGGGAGGCATACCCAGACCCCAACGACCCGCGGCGGGTCGTGGTGGACGTCCGCGCGGTCCAGCCCCTTCCGCGTCCGGTACCCCTGGAGGAGATCCGACGGGACCCTGCCCTCGCACACCTCGCGCTGGTACGCCGGCCGAGGCTTTCGGTCGTACCCGTGGACTCCGCATCCTGGCGGCGGCTGTGCCGGATGGGTGGACTCAGAGCGCGGTCTTTTCCGGCCGCACCGCGGGTCGTACGATAGGAGCGGCCGCCCGGAAGCATCTTGCAGAACGATCAGGCCGAACTGAGATCCAGCGGGGTTGGGAGGAGCCCGTGTCAGACCGCTACAGCCGCATGCTCGCTGAGTACACCGCGTCCTGCGCGTGGGAGCGCCTGCCTCCAGAGACCGTGCACGAGGTGAAGCGGCGCCTGCTGGATAGCATCGGCGTGGCGATGGCCGCCTTCGCCGAGCCGGCACCTAAGGCCGCCCGCGCGTACGCCTACGATCTCGCGTCCCACGACGGCGCGACCCTGTGGGGGACCACCGTGAAGGCTCCGCCCGGGGTCGCGGCGTTCGCGAACGCGGTGATGGTGCGCTACCTGGACTTCAACGACACCTACCTCTCCCGGGAGCCGCTCCACCCCAGCGACATGATTCCTTCCCTCCTCGCCCTCACGGAGTGGAGGGGTCGATCACCGAAGGAGTTCATCGTCGCCACCGCCCTGGCGTATGAGGTCGGCGTGTGCCTGTGTGATGCCGCGGGCCTGCGGGCTCATGGATGGGACCATGTGAACTACACGGCGCTCGGTGCGGCCTGCGGGGCCGCCTACCTCCTGGACCTCGGGCCTCAAAGGACCGAGCACGCCGTCGCCATCACTGCAATCCCCCACGCGGCGATGCGCCAAACCCGGGCCGGAGAGCTCTCCATGTGGAAGGGCGCAGCCGCGGCCGAGGCGACCCGCAACGCGCTGGAAGCAGCCCTCCTCGCGTCGTGCGGCATGACCGGTCCCTCCTCGCCCTTCGAGGGCGAGATGGGGTTCTTCCGACAGCTCCTGAGGGGCGAGGGGTTCGACGAGGCAGCCCTGCGGCCGCTCGGAGAGCAATCTCCGCCCACCCGGATCCGCGACACGTACATCAAGTTCTGGCCGGTGGAGTACCATGCCCAGAGCGCGGTGGATGCGGCGCTCCAGCTGCGCCGAGAGATCGGGGACCCGATGCGGATCGCCTCGGTCCACATCGACACGTTCCGGGCAGCCTACGAGATCATCGCCAAGGATCCCGAGAAGTGGGAGCCCCGCACCCGGGAGACCGCAGACCACTCCCTACCCTACATCGTGGCCGTAGCCCTCCTGGACGGAGAGGTCACGCGGGCATCGTTCGAGCCCGCTCGCTTCCAGGACCCAACCCTCCGCACCTTCCTCAGGGAGCGGGTGACGTTGCAGGAGGACCCGGAGCTCACCCGTCTCTACCCTGAGGGGATCCCGAACCGGATCACGGTGCGCACCCACGACGGGGCAACGTACGTCCGGGAGGTACACTTCCCCCGGGGGCACGCCCGCAACCCCATGACCGACGGGGAGGTCATCGAGAAGTTCAACAGGAACGTGGGGACCTTCTGGACCAGGGCGCAGGCCGAGCGCGTCCTGGCGTGTGTGTGGCACCTGGAGGACCAGCCCGATCTCCGGGAACTCCTCGTCGCGATGCGGATCTGAGGCCATGACGTGGCTTGTGCGGTCCGGTGAGGGAGAGCACCCGGCGCTGCGGCTGCGGGCCCTCCTGGATTCCGGGGAGACGATCGTCGCCCCCGGCGTGTTCAACGCCCTCGTGGGACGCCTAGCCCAGGAAGCGGGCTTCCGGGCCCTCTACGTCTCGGGGGCGGCCCTCTCGGCGAGCCTCGCCCTGCCGGACCTGGGGCTTCTGACGCTTCACGAACTCGTGGACACCGTCCGACCCATCGTCCGCGCGACCGGCCTCCCGGTGATCGCCGACGCGGACACGGGCTTCGGAGAGGCCCTCAACGTGATGCGCACGGTGCGCGAGCTGGAGGAAGTCGGCTGCGCGGCGGTGCAGATCGAAGACCAGGTGATGCCCAAGCGCTGCGGACACCTGAGCGGGAAAGAACTCGTGCCCGCCGAGGCCATGGCGGAGAAGGTCGCTGCTGCCGTGCGCGCCCGCCGACACCTCCTCATCGTGGCCCGCACCGACGCCCGCGCGACTGAGGGTCTGGTGGCCGCGATCCGCCGCGCGCAGCTCTACGCGGAGGCCGGAGCGGACGTGATCTTCCCGGAGGCCCTTGAAAGTCCGGAGGAGTTCCGGGCCTTCGCCGACCAGGTACGCGTGCCCCTGCTGGCCAACATGACGGAGTTCGGGCGCACGCCGCTTTTATCGGTGGACGAGTTCGCCGCGTTGGGGTACCGGATCGTGATCTTCCCGGTCACCGCCCTGCGGGTCGCCGCCCGCGCGGTCGAGGAGCTCTTCTGGGACCTGCGCGAGCGGGGCACACAACGGGACTGGCTCCCGCGCATGCAGACCCGTCGGGCCCTCTACGACCTCATCCGGTACGAGGCGTACGAGGCCTTGGACGCCACCCTCTCCAGGAGGAAGGTGTAGCGATGTCGGAGATCCCCTACAGCCCAGGACTGGAGGGCGTCGTCGCCACCGTCACCCGGATCTCGTACCTGGACGTGGAGCACGAACGGATCCTCGTCCGCGGCTACGACCTCATCGAACTCGCCCGACACCGGTCGTACCCGGAGGTCGCCTACCTCCTCCTGTATGAGGCCCTCCCCACGCCCGAAGAGGCCACCGCGTTCGAACGACAGCTGGTCGGCCATGCCGAGCTCCCGGACGGGGCGTACCGGTTGCTGGAATTGCTCCCCAAGACGACCTCGGTGATGGACGCCGTACGCACCGGGCTCTCGTTCCTCGCGGGGTACGAGGATCCCCACGTCCTGGCCGATCCGTCACGGTCGGCGAACCTCGCAAAGGGGATGCGGGTCCTCGCGAAGGCCCCTACGCTCGTGGCCAACGCCTACCGGGCGCTCCACGGGCAGAGCTTCGTGCGGCCCGATGGTGAGGGCGGGTTCGTGGACGGGTTCCTCCGCATGATCCTGGGCACCGCGCCGGATCCCACCGCCCGTCGGGTGTTCGACGTGATCCTCACCTGCTACATCGAGCACGAGCTGCCGAACTCCACCTTCGCCGCACGGGTGATCGCCTCGACCCTTTCGGATCTCTACGGGGCGGTGGTCGGCGCGGCCGCCTCCCTCAAGGGGCCGCTCCACGGGGGGGCGAACGAGGCGGCGACGCAGATGCTGCTGGAGATCCTCCAGCAAGGGGGTGCGGCACGGGCCGAGGCATACGTGCAGGAGAAGCTACGGCAGGGCGAGCGGATCATGGGGTTCGGGCACCGGGTGTACATGCGCAGGCATGACCCCCGTGCGGTCCTCCTCCAGGAGTTCATCCCGCAGCTATTGGACCGCCGGCCCGAAGGCCAGGAGCTCTACCGGATCTACCGGACGGTTGAAGAGGTCATGGCCCGCGAGAAGCGGATCTACCCGAACGCCGACTACCCCATCGGACTCCTCCTCTACCTCCTCGGAGTCCCGATCCCCCTCTACACGCCAGTCTTCCTCTGTGCCCGGATCGCGGGCCTTGTGGCCCACGTCGTGGAGCAGCAGGCCGAAAACCGGCTGTTCCGGCCACGGGTCCGCTACGAGGGCCCGCCCTACCGCCCGGTGCCACAACCGGCCCGACGCTGAACCCGGCAGGAGTCGGCCGCCCGAGTGACGAAGTGACGAACGGAGGGTCAAAGTCGGGAAAGTATCCCACTATCTGGGAAAAGTCGTGGCGCGTCCCCGGACCCTGGAACCCGACGGGCTGCGCACGATCCAGCGGGCCGCGGAAGTCCTGCGCCACTTCTCCGCCGACCGACCCACCCTCGGACTCCAGGAGGTAGCCCGTTCCCTGGGCCTTCCCCGGAGTACCGCCCACCGCCTCCTCCGCTCGATGGAGACCGCTGGCTTCCTCGTGTATGACCCAGACCGTGAGACGTACCGGCTGGGGCTGTGGCTCGCGCGCCTGGGAGAGGTGGCGGTGGCCTCCGTGGACCTCCGGGCCGCGTCGCGGCCCTACCTCCGGTCGCTCGCCGCCGAGACCGGTGAGTCCGCCTTCCTCCTCGTCGTCCAGGGCGCCTCTGCGGTGGTGATCGACGTCCAGGAGACTAGCTCCCCGCTCCGGCTCACCCTCCCGGTGGGAACTCCCTGGCCGCTCCACGCTGGCGCCAGCAACCGCGTGCTGCTCGCCTTCCTGCCCCCTCACCAGCGGGAGGAGATCCTCCGCGGGCCTCTCGAGCGGATCACGCCCCGCACGATCACCGACCCCGACCGACTCCGCCGGGAGCTCGATCGCGTGCGGCGGCGAGGGTTCGCCTACTCCGTCGGCGAGCTCACCCCGGGAGTCGCCGCCGTGGCCACCCCCATCCTCGCCCAGGGACGGCTCCTGGGCGGGCTCGCGGTGGCCGGCCCCGCCGGCCGCCTCACCCCCGGCCGCGTGCCGGCCGTCGTCCGCCGCCTGCGGGAGGCTGCGCAGGCCATCGCCCGTGACCTTCTCGGCACACCCACAAAACCCATGATGAGGAGGTGACCCCTCGATGCGAAAGGCGTTCGGAATCGCGTTGGCCGTCCTCCTGCTCGCCGTCGGCGCGGGGGCGGGCCCTGCCGTGCGCGGGACGATCGTGGTCACGAGCTACGGCGGCTCGTGGGAGGAGTTCATGCGGAAGGTCATCGTGCCCGGGTTCGAGTCCCAGTACCCGGGCACGAAGGTGGAGCTGGCGGTGGGTCTATCGCGGGACTGGGTTGCCAAGCTGCGCGCGGCCGGCAAGGACAACCCGCCCTACGACGTGGTGATCGCGAACACCGTCTGGGTCTCGGCGGCCCGTAGCGAGGGGTTCTTCGAGACCTTCACCGCCGAGCGCGTCCCGAACCTACGGGACGTGTGGCCGGAGCTGCGGAACCCGCAGGACAACGGCGTGATCTTCGCCATCAACCCGCTGGGGATCGCCTACCGCCGGGACCTCATTCGGACGCCGCCCAAGCGCTGGCGGGACCTGTGGAACCCCGAGTACCGGGGTCGGCTCGGGATCTACAGCATCAACAACTCCGCCGGGCCGATGTTCATCATGATGACCGCCCGCATCTTCACCGGCGACCCGAAGAACTTCCGGGCCGGCGTGGAACGGATCAAGGAGCTCAGGCCCTTCCGGCAGACCGACTTCTCCGGCGACATGGAGAAGCTGCTTACGGCCGGCGAGGTCCACATCGGGATCCTCGATGCGCCTGCTGCCTCCCGTTTGAAGCTGCAGGGGGTGCCCATCGAGTTCGTGGTCCCGCTGGAGGGGATGTTCATGTTCGAGCAGGACACGAACGTCACCGTGGGGTCCAAGAACAAGCCCACGGCCTTCGCATTCGTGAACTACATGCTGGATCCGGCGACGCAGGAGAAGTGGGCGCGGCAGTACTTCCTCACGCCCGCGAACCGCAAGGTGAAGATCGAAGGGGAGCTCGCCCGGCTCATCCCGGTCCACACCGGCCCCCAGATCCGGTCCATCGTGAAGTGGGACTGGGAGTGGTTCAACCGCGGGGCGCGCGAGCAGATGATCGAACTGTGGAACCGGGAGATCGTCGGCCGCTAGGGAGATGGCCTCGATCCAGCTGGAGGGCGTAACGAAACGGTTCGGTCCGGTGGTGGCCATCCACCGGCTGACCCTACACGTCCAGGAGGGTGAGCTCCTCACCCTCCTAGGCCCCTCCGGGTGCGGCAAGACGACGACCCTGCGTCTTGTGGCCGGCTTCCTCATCCCGGAGGAGGGCAGGATCCACTTCGGCACGCTCGACGTGACCCACCTCCCCCCGGAGCACCGGAACGTTGGGATCGTGTTCCAGAACTACGCCCTCTTCCCGCACATGACCGTGGCCCAGAACGTGGCGTTCGGGCTGGAGGTTCGGGGGCTCCCGAACGCAGAAGTCCGTTCTCGGGTGGGCGAAATCCTCGAGCGGGTGCAACTGCGGGGTCTGGAGCACCGGTACCCCCACCAGCTTTCGGGCGGACAGCAGCAGCGGGTCGCCCTCGCGCGGGCCTTGGTGATCAACCCGCAGGTCCTCCTCCTGGACGAGCCGCTCGCGAACCTCGATGCCAAGCTCCGGGAGGAGATGCGGTTCTACATCCGCCACCTCCAGCGGGAGTTCGGGATCACCACGCTCTACGTCACCCACGACCAAGCGGAGGCGATGGTCCTCGCGGACCGCATCGCCCTGCTCCGGGACGGCATCCTCCAGCAGGTGGCCCCTCCCGAGGAGATCTACCGAAGGCCCCAGAGCAGGTGGGTCGCGGACTTCGTGGGCCTGTGCAACTTCCTCCCGGGCCGGGTCCTGGGACGGGAGGACGGGTTCCTCCTGGTGGATACCCCCATCGGCGTCGTGCGGTGCAGCGGCACGGCCGATGCGGGCCGCGTGCTCGTATGCGTCCGGCCCGAGTCCCTCCGCCCGGACGCAGGCGGGACGAACCGGATCGTGGGAGTCGTCCGCGAGCGGACGTTCCTCGGCAACCTACTGGACCTGCAGGTCGCCTGTCCGGGAGGCGTGGTGCTGCGGGTTCAGCTCACCCCGACACAGGACGCGCGGCCGGGCGAGCCTCTCCACCTGGAGTTCAGGCCTCAAGACGCGTGGGTTGTTCCGGAGGACGGCTGACATGGCGCGCGCCGTCGAGCTGGCCCGACCCGAACCGCGCCGACCCGTCCGGAGCGCACCACCGGCGGTGCTGTTGCTCCTGCCGGCCGGGCTATTCCTGGTCGTCTTCTTCCTCGTCCCCTACGTGAACATGGTCCGGATGAGCTTCCTCACGAAGGCCCAGGGCGCTGCGTTTGCGAACGTGGTGACTCTGGAGAACTACCTGCGTATCTTTGGGGATACCTTCTACTGGCGGGTGATCGGCCGCACGTTCTGGCTCGCAGGCCTCACCACCGTCCTCACCCTCGTCCTCGGGTACCCGCTGGCGTACGCCGTCGCGCGGGCGTCCGGGCCGCGACGACCGCTCCTCCTCATGCTGCTCCTGGCCCCGCTCCTCGTAGGCGCGGTCGTGCGCTCCTACGGGTGGATGATCCTGCTCGGCCGCGTGGGCCTCATCAACCAGGTGCTGCGCGCGCTGGGCCGGGGCGAGGCCGAGCTCATGTACAACATACTGGGTGTCCTCATCGGCCTCGTGCACGTTTACCTCCCGTTCATGGTGCTTGCGGTCGCGGGTGCCCTGGAGCAGATCCCGCCCGACGTCGAGCTCGCCGCGCGGTCGCTGGGTGCCTCTCCATGGCGGACCTTCTGGCGGGTCACTTGGCCTCTTTCGCTTCCGGGCGTGTTCTCCGGCGCGATGCTGGTGTTCGTGCTGGCCCTGAGTGCCTACGTGATCCCGATCCTCCTGGGAGGGAACAACGTGCTCGTGATGCCGATGCTCATTGTCCAGATGCTCCTCGATGCGTTCAACTGGCCGTTCGGCTCGGCGATGGCGATGGTCCTGTTCGGCTTGGCCTGCGTCGTGCTGTGGGCCTACGTGAAGGCCATGAACCGGGCGTTGCGCTGGATCCCCCGATGAGCGCGACCCTCCGCCGGCTCGGCTTTCTTGGGACGGTGGTCGCGGTCTACCTCTTCCTCCTCGCGCCCATCGCGATTGTGGTCATCGCCGCCTTCAACGCCGGGGAGTACCTGCGCTTTCCGCCGGAAGGGTTCTCCCTCCGCTGGTTTTGGAAGTTCTTCGCAAGCGAGCCCTTCGTCCGCGCCTTCTGGTTCAGCCTCAAGCTCGCGTCCTTCGTGACCGTGCTGAGCACCGTGCTGGGTGGTGCGGCGGCTTTCTACGTCGTGCGACACGCCGGGCGCTTCCGGGACCTTCTGCGGCTGTTCCTGGTGGCACCCCTTCAGCTTCCGGCCATCCTCACCGGGATCGCCCTGCTGATCTTCTTCTACAGCGTGGGACTTGGGACCCGGGGGATTGTGGGCTTGCTGATCGGCCACACGGTCGTCTCGATCCCCTACGTGTTCCTCATGGTGGGCGCCGTGTTGCTCCGGTTCGACCGCACCCTGGAGGAAGCCGCCCGGTCGCTGGGTGCTTCTCCCTGGACCACCTTCCGGCGGATCACGCTCCCGCTCATCCAGGGTGGGGTGATCTCCGGTGCCCTGTTCGCGTTCATCACGTCCTTCGACCAGTTCCCGATCTCGTTGCTCCTGGTGAACGTGGGGAACACAACCCTACCGATCCAGCTCTTCGACTACCTCCGGTTCTCGTTCGATCCCACGGCCGCGGCTGCCTCGACGGTGAGTGTGGCGATGAGCGTGGCCGTGGTCTGGCTCATCCACCGGCTGGTGGGGCTCGAGCAGGTGACCTGGGGAGGACCGCGGTGAGCAAAGCGCGCACCCGCGTGGGGATCGACATCGGCGGGACGTTCACGGACCTCGCGCTCGTGGACGGCGTGGGCCGGGTGTGGCGGCACAAGGTGCTCACCACGCCGCACAGCCCGGACGAGGCCGCTCTGAGGGGACTAGAGGAGCTGTGCGACCGGGCCGGCGTGCGCATGCGGTCTGTTGGCGCGGTGGTCCATGCGACGACCCTCGTGACGAACGCGCTCATCGAGCGCAAGGGAGCCAGGACGGCACTCCTCACCACCGCCGGGTTCCGGGACGTGCTGGAGATGGGCCGGGAGCAGCGGTACGACATCTACGACCTGTTCCTGCGCTTCCCAAAGCCGCTTGTACCTCGGCGCTGGCGCGTGGAGGTGGACGAGCGGATCACGCGGGATGGATCGGTCCTGAGGCCCATCGACCTCGACGGCGCGCGCAGGGTGGTGGAGCGGCTCGTGGCCGAAGGCGTCGAGGCGGTCGCGGTGGTGTTCCTGCACGCGTACCGGAACCCTGTGCACGAGCAGAGGGTGCGGGAGTTGGTCACTTCCCAGTTCCCACACTTGGTGGTGTCCGTAAGCAGCGAGGTGTGTCCGGAGATCCGGGAGTACGAGCGCACCTGCACGACGGTGTGCAACGCCTACACCCAGCCCCTCGTGGACCGGTACCTGGCGCGGATCGAGGAGGCCCTCCGGGACGTCGAGGGTCAGTTCCTCCTGTTCCTCTCTTCGGGCACGCTCGCCACCCCGGAGGTCGCGCGCCGCTTCCCCGTGCGGTTGCTGGAATCCGGCCCGGCGGCCGGAGCGCTCCTCGCGGGCCGGATCGCCTTCGAGATCGGTCGACCGGAGGCCGTCGCCTTCGACATGGGCGGCACCACGGCGAAGATCAGTCTCGTGCTCGGTGGACGGCCCCGGATCGCCCCGATGATCGAGGCTGCGCGCGTACACCGGTTCAAGCCCGGCTCTGGGATCCCGATCCGCACGCCCGTCGTGGACACCGTGGAGATCGGAGCGGGTGGCGGGTCCGTCGCCCGGATCGACGCCATGGGACTTTTGAAGGTGGGCCCCGAGAGTGCCGGGGCCGATCCTGGGCCAGCCTGCTACGGCCGGGGCGGAGAGGACCCTACGGTGACCGACGCGTGCGTCGTGCTGGGCTACTTCGACCCTGCCACGTTCCTGGGCGGTGGGATGCCGCTCGATGCCAGGGCGGCCCAGAGGGCCATCGGGCGCCTGGGCCAGGCCCTCGGCCTCGATCCGGTCCAGACCGCGTGGGGGATCTACGCGGTGGTCTGCGAGACCATGGCCCAAGCCGCGCGCCTCCACTTCGCCGAGCGCGGTCAGGATCCCAGACGCTTCACGCTGGTGGCCTTCGGCGGTGCGGGCCCGGCCTTCGCCGCACGGCTCGCGAGGCTACTCGGCATCCGGGAGGTGGTCGTGCCCCAGGGTGCCGGCGTCGCCTCGGCCCTGGGTCTGCTGGCCGCACCCCCGGGGTTCGATCAGGGCCGCTCCTTCGCCTGCGACCTGCACGACCTCGCACACCACTGGGAGACTGTCGAGGGCATTCTGCAGGAGATGGAAGAGGCAGGTCGAACGGTCGTGGTCTCCGCCGGCGCCGATCCACGGGGGATCCGGATCGAGCGCCGGGCGGAGCTGCGCTACGCGGGCCAGTTCCACGACCTGGAGGTCCCGGTTCCTCTCCCCCTTGGTCCCGCCAGCGGAGACGAGCTGAGGCACCGGTTCGAGGAGCACTACCGCACCCTCTACGGGGTCTTGCTCGACGGGTATCCGGTGCTCGCCCTGAACTGGCGCACCCTCGTCGTGGGGACATCGCCTTCGCTGAACCTGCACGGGGACAGCGCCCCTCCGCGCGGCCCGGGCCGCTTGAGCCGCCCGATCTACCTGCCTGGGGAGGGCTTCACCGAAGTCCCCGTGTACCGGCGTGAGGCGCTCCCGACGGGATCGGCCGTGGAGGGGCCCGCCGTGATCCAGGAGGACGAGGCGACGACGATCCTATGGCGGGGCGACCGCCTCTCCGTAGACCCCCATGGAAGGCTCCGGATCGCGATCGGAGGAATGCCGTGACCCCTTGGGATCCGGCCACGCTGGAGATCCTCTGGAGCCGTCTCGTGCACATCACGGACGAGTGCTGGGTCACGATCGCCCGTACGGCGTTCTCCACCATCGTGGGTGAGGCGGGCGACTTTGCCTGCGAGATCCTGGATGGGCGGGGCGAGTCCATCGCCCACTCCCCGCGCTCGATGCCCGTCTTCAACCTCACGCTCCCGCGGGCGGTGAAGGCTGTGCTGTCGGTGTTCCCGCCGGACTCGCTGGAGGACGGGGACGTCCTGATCACGAACGACCCCTGGATCTGTGCCGGCCACCTCTTCGACGTGGCGATCGTCACCCCGGTGTACCGTTCAGGCCGACTGGTGGGCCTCGTCGGCTCCATCGCCCACTGGTCGGACATCGGGGGAACCAAGGACCCGGGACACGCCCGGGAGATCTACGAGGAAGGGCTCCAGATCCCACCCCTCAAGCTGTACCGCGCGGGCCGGCTCAACGAGGACCTCGTGGCCCTCATCCGGCACAACGTCCGCAACCCCCAGATGGTCTTCGGGGACCTGCAGGCTCAGGTAGCAAGCAACCACGTGGGTGCCGAGCGCCTCCTCACGTTCATGGACGAGTATGATCTTCGGACACTTGAGCCGCTGGCGGAGGAGGTCCAGCGGCGGGCGGAGCATGCCATGCGTCGGGCGATCGGAGCCCTGCCGGACGGCACGTACCGGAGCCGGATCGAGTTCGAGCTCTTGGGGAAGCCTGCGCACCTAGGGTGCGAGGTACGGATCCGTGGAGACGAGCTCACCGTGGACTGGGTGGAGGTCCCTCCGGAGCAGCCCATCGGGGCGCTCAACTGCACGTACTCCTACACGGCCGCCCACACGGTGTACGCGCTGAAGTGTCTGCTCACGCCGGAGATCCCTTCGAACGCCGGGTGTTTCCGGCCCCTCCAGGTGCACGCGCCTGCTGGAAGTGTGCTGAACTGCCGGTACCCTGCGGCCACGAGCCAGCGCACGATGGTGGGCTGGTTCCTGGCCCCGGCCCTCTTCATGGCCCTGCAGGAGGTACTGTCCGACCGCGTCCAGGCCTTCACGGGCCTCCCGGCCTCCGTCTCCGCCTACGGGTACGATGCCGCGGGCAAACCCTTCCACGACCACATCATGTTCGGCGGAGGGCAGGGCGCGGGGCGAGCCACCGACGGCCGCTGTGCCCTCATGTTCCCAACGTCTGCCGGCAACGTCCCCGTGGAGCTGTTCGAGCAACGCACGCCGATCCTCGTGGAGCGTAAGGAGCTCATCCCCGACTCAGGAGGACCGGGAGAGCACCGGGGAGGACTCGGTCAGCGCGTGGTCCTGCGAAAACTGGAGGACGACGGCCGGCCCGTACTCCTGAACATCCTCACCCATGCCGTCGGCCGTCCGATGCCGGGGCTTATGGGTGGAGGGCCTGGCCGCGACGCGGCGGTCCGGTGCGAGGGCGCGGCACCGCTGGGCCGAGCCGGGGCGTGCATCCTCGTAGAACTCCGTGGCTCGGATCAACGGGTCACGGTGGAGACTGCAGGCGGGAGCGGGTTTGGGGATCCTGCGCGACGCGCACGGGAGGCCATCGAGCACGACCTCGCGGAGGGGTACGTGACCTCTATCTGAGCCAGCTGGCGGAGGGGGTGGGATTCGAACCCACGGGCGAGGTTTTTGCCCCGCCACGGTTTAGCAAACCGCCGCCTTGGACCGCTCGGCCACCCCTCCGGGCCGCCCTCCATGATAGGGGTCGGTTCGAACTCCCGTCAAACCTCCGCCGGCGCTCTCTAGACCTGCGCGTACCGTTCCAGGATCAGCGCGATGTGCTTGATCCCCTCCAGGTAGTCCTGGATCCGGATGTTCTCGTTCGGCGCGTGGACGTTCGCACCCGGATACCCGACCCCGGTCCCGACCGCGGGTGTGCCGAACCGGCCGCAGACCACGTCCATGGGCCCTGTGGCCGCCATCATGGGAAAGATGAGCGGCTCGCACCCGTACACCTCTTGGGCAGTCGTCGCTACCACCCGGACGATCTCCGCGTCCATCGGTGTACGGGCCGGGTCTTCGGACCCGAGGTCGGTCACCCGGATGTCACCGAACCCGTGCCGCACGAGGTGCGCGCGCAGCTTCGCGACGACGTCCTGGGCCCGCTGGTTCGGCACCAGCCGGAAGTCCACCTTGGCCCGGGCAACCTTGGGGAGGACCGTTTTGGAGCCTGGGCCGGCGTAGCCGCTTGCAAGGCCGCAGATCGTGCACGTGGGCTGGAACAGGTGCCGCTTCAACAACTCCACCCCTCGGAGCCCCAACAGGTACCGGTCGAGCCCCAGGTCCCGCAGCAGCACCTCGTCGTCCCGTGTGGCGGCGATCCGCGCGAGCTGCGCCACGTCTTCCGGTGTGGGCTCGGCCACGTCGTCGTAGAACCCCTCGATGAGGATCCGCTCGTCTTGGCCCTTGAGGGTCGCCAACGCCCAGACGAGCCGCCAGGCCGGGTTCGGCACGATGGTCCCAAGGGAGGAGTGAAGGTCGCGGACGGCCCCGCGGGCTTCCAACTCCACGTACGCGATCCCTTTCACGCCCAAGTAGAGGTTGGGGATCTCCTGGTGGTCCTTGCCTCCAGACTCCCACAGGCACCCGTCCGCCTCGAAGAGAGTGGGGTACGCCTCCGCGTACTGACGGAGGTGGGTGCTCCCGATCTCTTCCTCGCCCTCCACGAGGAACTTCACCGTCACCGGCATGCGGCCCGTGACCTCCCGCAGAGCCTGCACCGCGCACATCCGTGCCACGAGGTTCCCCTTCGTGTCGGCCGCACCCCGGCCGTAGATCTTGCCGTCCCGGACCTCGGCTCCGAAAGGGTCGCAGATCCACTCCTCCAGGGGCTCAGGCGGCTGCACGTCGTAGTGCTCGTAGATGAGCAGCGTCTTCTGCGACATCCCCCTGACCTCGCCGTACACGAGCGGTGCGGCACCCGGTAGGTGCAGCACCCGGACCTGAGCCCCGATCTCCCGGAGCATCTCCGCCACGAGCGCAGCACACGCCTCGATTCCGACCCCCTGGGCCGAGATGCTGGGCTGGCGCACGAGGCGCTGGAGGGCGGCGATGTAGGACTGGGCGTGGCGGTCGATGTAGGCGAACACCGACTTCATGGCCCCTCCTGGGATCCGACGAGGATCGCGCGGCACTGCTCCGATTGTACGACGAACTGTGGAGGACTTCCGGCCTCGCCTTGGGCGAAGCGAGCCTCCCACGGCTCGAGGGCCCGGAGGATTCGGTCCACGTCGAGCCCGCGGACGCCGGGCCGATAGGGCTCGAGCCGACTCCGCGCCCGTCGCCATAGGGTCACGGCCCCGTGACGGTTACCCTTCTCGTGGTGGTAGAAGGCTGCGGCCACCTGCACCAAACCCTGGTAGAGGGCACGGTCCCCTTCCGGAGCGGCGCGCCACAGGCCCTCGAAGTACTCGTGGCACGCGAAGAATAGACCGCAGTCGAAGAGCACAAGACCTCGGTAGAACTCATCCGGCAGCGTCGGGTGTCGGGGGTGGCGCACGAGGTGGAGGACCGCCCGGTACATCCGGAGGGCCTGAGACTGAACGTACGTCCAGAAGGGCCGGTAGGCGCGGGGGAGGGCGAGCCGGCGGCTCCCGCGCCACAGGAGCCGCCGGCCCACTAGAGGCACTAGGTCCCGCATCGAGACCCGCCAGCCGAAAGGTGCGGCGAAGGCGCGGGAGGCGGCCCGTGCCCGCGAGAGGGGGACGGCCTCGCCCGCGCGGGCCACCTCGGCATAACCCCGAAGCCAGGGGACGAACCGAGCCTCGCTCGGTGCGGAGATCGCCTCCAGCGTGAGCGCGCTCAAAGTGTGCTTGAGCCGGACGTACATCGCTCAGCGGTCGGCGGGATACCGGCCGAACACGAGCGCTGCGTTGATCCCACCGAACCCGAAGGAGTTGCTCACGATGTACCGCACGGGCGCACACCGCCCGTGGAGGGGCACGTAGTCGAGGTCACACTCCGGATCGGGCTCGATGAGGTTGATCGTGGGAGGGAGGTAGCCGTCGCGGAGGGTGAGCATGGAGATCGCCGCCTCCACCGCACCGGCCGCACCCAGCGGATGGCCGTGCATGGACTTGGTCCCGCTCACCGGGATCCTGTACGCCCGTTCCCCGAACACCATCTTGATCACGCGGGTCTCGGTGGCGTCGTTGAGCGGTGTACTGGAGGCGTGGGCGTTGATGTGGTCGACCTCCTCGGCCGCAACTTCAGCGTCCTGGAGCGCCAGGCGCATCGCCCGGGCCGCCTGGTGCCCTGACGGGAGCGGGGCGGTCATGTGGTAGGCGTCGTTCGTGCTCCCGTACCCTAAGACCTCCCCGTAGATGCGGGCACCCCGCGCGAGGGCATGCTCGAGCCGCTCCAGGAGGAGGATCGCCGCACCCTCGGCCATCACGAAGCCGTCCCGGTGGCGGTCAAAGGGACGGGAAGCGCCCTCGGGGTCGTCGTTGCGGGCGGACATCGCCCGGATGAGGTCGAAGGCCCCGAAGATGAGGGGGGTGAGGGGGACCTCCACCCCACCCGCCAGCATGAGGTCCACCTCGCCGTCCCGCACAAGGCGCATCGCCTCCCCGACGGCGATGGCGCCCGAAGCGCAGGAGTCGGAGTTGGCGCTCGTGGGCCCCGTGATCCCGAGGTCGATGGCGATGTTGCACGAGGCGGCCCCGCCGAACACCGCCAGCGCCAGGGTCGGCCGCACCCGCCGGATGCCTCCCTGAAGGTACACACAGTGCTGCTCCTCGGCAAACGCAGCACCGCCAAGCGCGGTCCCGATGAACACGCCGATCCGGTCCCGGTCCACGGATTCCAGGTCCAGGCCCCCATCCGCCACCGCCTGCCGCGCGCACACCACTGCGAACTGCGCGAACCGGTCCAGGCGCCTGGCCTGCTTGGGCTCCAGGAACGCCGAGGGATCGAAGTCCACCTCCGCGGCCACTTGACTGTGGTACGCCGAAGGATCGAACCGCCGGATGCGCCGCACGCCCGAGCGGCCCTGCCGGATCCCCTCAGCCAGCCCCTCCACACCGATCCCGATGGGCGTGATGGCACCGATCCCCGTCACCACCACCCGGTGCCTCATGCTCCCTCACCTGCCCGCCGCTCCGCCTCCTCCTTCACCGCCTGGAGCGTCCTGCGCGCGATGGGATCCAGGAAGATCGGTCCTATGATCCGGTCGCTCGCGAGCCGTCCTACGACCGGCCAGGGCAGGACGAAGTCGTGCACGAGGATGACCTCCGTCCCGCTGCGCACCGGCTCGAAGCGCCACTCCACCGTCATCCCCCGCGTGATGCCGCCGATATGCCGGAAGCTGAGCCGCCACGGTGCCTCGCGCTCCTGAACGGCCACCCACCGCGCGGGCCAGCCCCGGATCCGACCGCCCATGGTGAAGGTGAGCCGGTCCGGCTCCCGCTCCAGCACCCGGCACCACCGGTACGCCCGCACGAGCTGCGGCCAGTGCTCGACATCCCGGGCTACTTCGAACACAACCTCGCGGGGTGCCCGGACCCAAACGGTGTGCTCCAGGTGCACGGTCACGCTCCCACCCGCAGCAGGTCACCCAGCCACCGCAGGCCCCACGCGATCCTCCCCTGCGGGGCGTCGTTGAGGGCGCCCAGAAGATGCGACCCGAGTTCGGGGTGCGCTGCCACCTTCCGTACGAACCACGCCGCAAGCCAGCGCCTGCGGGCACCCCACACGAGCAGGCGATCCAGATCCGTGAGACGTGCGAACATCGCGCGCCAGGTCCTGTCGTACTCTCCGAGGACGCGGGGGTCTCCCGTCGTGAGCGCGGTGTGGGCGAACTCGGAGGCAGTCTCAGCACTCTGAAGTGCCAAGAAGATCCCCCGACCCGTCATCGGGTCAACGGTGCCCGCCGCGTCCCCCGCAAGAAGCAGACCCTCTGCGGCCATACGGCGCGGGGCGTAGCCCAGCGGGCCGGCACACACGAAGGGCTCTGTGGGACGGGCCCCGCGCATGAGCCCTCGGAGCAGAGGGAGCGCCTCACACGCCCGTGCGAAGGTGGACGCGGGGTCACGGGTTTGCCGGAGCACCGAGCGCGGAAGGGCGGCCACGACGTTACCCCGTCCCCCGCCGTAGAGGGCGGCCCCGACGTACCACCCGGGACCGAGGTGAAGATCGCCGCGCGGGTGGGCGCACGCAAGACCCTCGAAGTGGGCACCGACGGTGTAGCGGGCGTGTGCCGGAGACAGGAGGGGTCCTGTGGCACGGGCGGTGACCGACCGCATGCCGTCGGCGCCGATCACAAGGCGCGCCCGGAGCACGAGCATCTTCCCGCGGTAGCGTGTGACGACCGCAGGAGTTCTACCCGGATGCACGGCCTCCACCCGACACCCCTCGACGAACTCCGCACCTGCCTGGAGTGCCTCCTGGACGAGAAGGTGGTCCAGCACGTCGCGCCGCACGAGGACCCCGTGCCCATGGGGGAACGGCACCCAGGCTGAGGTCCCGTCCGGGCCGGCAAGGAAGATCCCGTCGATCCGCACGCCGCAGGCTGCAACGCGCGGGAGGAGGCCGAGCCGTTCGAGGATCCGCACCGCACCTGGGTTCAGGTACTCGCCGCACGGCTTGGGTCGCGGGAAGGTGGCCCGGTCCAGTACGAGCACGCGCCATCCGCGGCGTGCGAGCCGAATCGCCGCGCTGCTGCCGGCCGGTCCTGCACCCACCACGATCAGCTCGGCATCCACGGTCCGCGCACGCCCTACCGATTCCAGAGTAGGACGTGGGCGCAACGGATCGGTCACGGGTGACCGGACGCTGCGAGGGCGCTTTGGAGGGCTTCGGGATCGAACGCGGGCGGTCGGCACGACGGGCCGACGCACACGAACCCAGCAGGCCGACCCGCCGCATACGCGGCCATGGGCTCGCACGCCGGAGGGAGGGGGGCACCGGGGGAGACCTGCGTGATGAGCTTGTCCGGGTGGAAGGTCGTCCACGCCGCCTCGAAGAGCGCCCGTGCCACAGGATCCTTAGGGTCCCCCACGACCACGACGTGGGCACCGGGCTGGAGGTGACGGGTGAGGGCGAGGAAGTAGGTGGCCGCGAAGTACCCGTGGCGGCTCGCAGGGCCACCGAACACCTCGAGGATCTCCTGCGCCCGCTCCCGGTAGCGCTCCTCACCCGTGAGGGTCGCTAGGTCCTGGAAGAACAGGGCCGCGACGGCGTTCGCACCCGGTGTGGGCGCGTCCTGCAGAGGCTTGTAGGGGAGATCGAGGCCGGGACCGCGCGCGGCGGCGCGCGGGATGTCGAAGTAGCCTCCTTCGGCCGGATCGCGGTACTCCCGATCAAGCAACCCGGCGAGCTCACGGGCGACCTGTAGGGCGTGGGGATCGGCGGTGAGTTGGTAGCTCCCAAGGAGCGCCCGTCCCATCTGGACTTGGTCGTCGAGGGTGCGGGGACCGCTGGGGTCGGAGAGGACGTGGGAGAACCCCAGCTCCTCGCTGTACCCGCTGCGGAGGAACCGGTTCAGGGCACGGAGCGCCGCCTCCACGAGGCGCCCGTCCTGGAGGACTTGGTGCGCGGTGAGGAGGGCCTGGATCGCCATTCCGTTCCAGTTCGCATAGAGCGTGCGGTCCACGGATGGCGCCTTTCGCGCGGCGCGTGCCCTGCGCATCTTGCGCAGGGCGGACCTGAGAAGCTCGGTGACGCGCGCAGGGTCCATCTGCAATCGCGCGGCGATCTCGGGGACTTCGGCGGCGACCCAGAGGACGTTCCGGCGGGGATCGTGGTGCATCTCGCCGGACTCGTGGAGGTCGAAGCGCAGCCGGACCACCTCGAGCTCGTCCGGTTCCAGCACCGCGCGCGCCTCATCAACTGTCCAGGTGAAGAAGTCGCCGTCGTCTCCAGGACCCGTATCCGCATCCTGGGAAGCGCCGAACCCACCCTCCGGATCCTGAAGCACGTCCAGCAGGAACGCGGCCGTGCCCCCTGCCACCTCCCCGAAGAGGGGCCAGCCGAGGGTTGCGTACGCCCTGGCGTACGTCGCAAGCAGGGCCGCGTTATCGTAGAGCATCTTCTCGAAGTGCGGCACGATCCACCGGGCGTCGGTGCTGTACCGGTGGAACCCTCCGCCGATCTGGTCGTAGATCCCACCCCTGGCCATGGCCTCCAGGGTCCGGAGGAGGACCACCTCCATCCACTCCTCCCGCCGGTGCCACCAGTGGTGGAGCACGAGGTCAAGGGCGGAGGCATGGGGGAACTTGGGTGCCGAACCGAACCCGCCATGCCGGACGTCGAAGGCACGGGCAAGGTCATCCAGGCACCGCTCCACGAGGTCCCACGAGAGGGGTTCGCGTCCGGTGGCGGTTTGAGATCGGCGTAGCTCCTCAGTAAGTCGCTGGGCGAACTCGACGGTGCGCGCGCGCTCCTTCCGGTAGGTCTCCGCGACGCTCAACAGAACCCGCTTCAGCCCGGGTCGGCCGAAGCGATCCTCCTTGGGGAAGTAGGTCCCGCCGTAGAAGACGTGGCCGTCGGGGGTGAGGAAGGCGGTTAGGGGCCAGCCGCTCTGCCCGGAGATGGCGCTCACCGCGTTCTGGAAGCGGACGTCTAGGTCCGGCCGCTCGTCCCGATCCACCTTGATCGCGACGAAGTGCTCGTTCAGGATCGCAGCCACCTCAGGATCCTCGTAGGACTCGTGGTCCATCACGTGGCACCAGTGGCACCATGCCGCGCCGATGTCCACGAGGATCGGCTTGTCCTCCCGACGCGCCCGCTCGAACGCTTCCTCGCACCACGGGTACCAATGAACGGGTTGGTGGGCAGCGGAGCGCAGGTACGGACTCCGGGCGTTCGCCAGACGGTTCGTCATGGCGCCATTGTACTGCGATCCAAGACCTCGCGGTGGGAGCAAACTCTATCGGAATTGTCTGCCTTTGGCATTTCAGGGGAACATTGCCGTCGGTCAAACAGGAATCGGCGCTCCCGTACGTCGTACTTAATCCTGGTGCGACCGCACCGGTCGCAGCCGAATGACCTCGTGCGATCCGGAGGTTTGTGCGATGGGGATCTACTACTGGTGCGGCGAGGTGAGGATCAAGCCTGAGGCGGCTCAGGAAGTTCAGTCGCTCATTGCCCACCACGGACTGGGGGAGTGCGTGCGGGTCTGGCGGGGGGAAGAAGGGGCGGTGGTGGTCGTCTCGGGCGATAGCTACGGCTGGGATACCTGCGAGCGGATCGACACGCTGCTGGGCGACGTCGCGGCCCGGGGGCTGTTGGCCGACGAGGTGACCTTCGTCCCCTTCCAGTTCGACACCACGCGGGGCTACCTGGTCCTCCGCAACGGACATCGGTTCGTGACCTCGGTGGACACCGGCGCGCTGGTGGTGGATGCACCGGACCTGCCGCCCGGCGAGCACACGATCCCGATCCGGGTCATCGCCGACGGACGGGGCCGGGCGATCCTCCTCCCGCCCGACCTCGCGACAGGTCCGACGAGGCTGTAAGAGCACCACACAATTTGTGTGGACCCCGCTCAGCACCAGAGATGCTGGCTCTGAGCGATTTTGTTTGGCGCTCTCAGGACACCTTGCGGCACCGGTCTGGGCAGGATCCTCCTAGGGCGCACCCTTCGCCTGCAGGTAGCTCAGCCGCAGGTCGGCGATGTGCATGAGAAGCTCGCCGAGCACGTCTCCGCCTACCTTTCCGGTGAGCAGGTCGGCGAGGGCTGCGGCCGCGTCGATGGCCAGCCGCGCCTGATCTAGGTCCTGTGCCTCCTTGCCCGGCACGAGCCCGAGGTGTACGCGGGCCTTGTGGGTGAGAAGTCCGATGCACCAGACGAGGACATCCGTCGTCTGCGTCGTTTCCAGAAGCTCTAGCGGGCTTGGCAGGTCCTGCATGATCCCTCCGAGCTCGTTCATCCGCGCGATGTCTGAGTCTCCGGCGCGGGCTGCGACCGCGAGAACCGTTGAGCAAGACCGACCGCAGCCACACCGCCTGCGGCGATGGCGTCCATCGCGGAGGCGGGATAGGCGAGCAATAGACCGCAGACGGCGAGCGCGATTCGCTCGGGCCAGGCCGCACGGCGCAGGAACCACCCGTTCGTGGCCGCGCTCAGGGCCACGAGGCCCAGGATTGAGGTGAGCGTCACCCGTAGGACGGTCAAAGGTGGCGCGTGCAGGAGAAGACCCATCCCGTCCGGGTGCGCCGTGAACATGAAGGGCACGACGAACGCCGGCAGCGTGTACTTCCACGCCATGAGCATGGTTCGGAAGGCGTTCCCGCCGGTGATCGCCGAGGCCGCAAGGGGGCTCAACCCAACGGGCGGGGACACCTCCGAGAGGATCGCGTAGTAGAAGATGAACATGTGGGCGGCTAACTCGTTCACACCGAGACGGATGAGGGCGGGCGCGATGATCGCCGCCGCGATGATGTACGTCGCGGTGATGGGAAGCGCAAGCCCCAGGATCCACAGCGCGATCCCAGCGTAGACGAGCGTGAGGAGCAGCTGGCCCCCGCTCATGTCGATGATGATCCCCGAGAGCTTGAGGCCGAGCCCCGTCAGCGTGATGATGCCCACCACGATCCCCGCCACCGCGCACGTAACGGCCACCGTGAGCACTTGCTTTGTGCCGTTCGCGAGCGCCGCAACGAGCCTGGAGGCGTCTAGGACGAGCCCGGACCCGGTCGCGTCGGCCCGTCGCAGGGTCAGCAGGGCGGTCTCGGGGCGCAACAGACTCGTTGCGGCGGCTAGGACGGTGGACCAGAACACGGCAGCTTGAGCCGTAAACCCCCGCACCATGAAGAGGGGAATCATGACGAGGGAGGTGAGCAGGTACCAGTACCGGGCCAAAAGCCGCTTGGGATCCTCTGCGGAGATCTCCACGGGCCGCAACCCGAAGCGTCGAGCATCCAGCTCGATCATGAGGAAGATCGTGAGGTAGTACAGGACGGTAGGCAGGATCGCTAGCACGATGACCTGAAGGTAGGAGATCTTGAGGATCTCCGCGATGATGAAGGCGGCGGCCCCCAGGATCGGCGGCGAGATCACTGCACCGATCCCGCCTGCTGCCAACAGCCCTCCCGCGGTCTCAGGGTCGTAACCCGATCGGGCCAACAAGGGGTAGGTGATGGCGCCCACGGTGACGGTGGTGGCGACCCCGCTGCCGGAAGGGCCGCCCAGGAGGAACGACGCGAACGTTACCGCCTGCGCCGGACCGGCCCGCCGCCTTCCCACGAGCGCGAAGGCCAGATCCACGAAGAACTTGCCCGCCCCGGACTGCTCGAGGAACGCGCCGTAGATCGTGAACAGGATGATGAACGTGGAGGAGACATCGAGCGGCACTCCGAAGATCCCCTCCAGCCCCACGTAGAGGTGGCCGACCACCCGATCGAGGTCGTACCCCCGGTGGGTCCACGGCTCGGGCAGGAAGGGTCCGACGAAGGCGTAGGTCAGGAAGGCCACCGCGAGAAGCACCAGGGTCCACCCCGTGGTCCGACGCGTGGCCTCCAGGACTGCCAGGATCGTGAGGGTGCCGAACAGGAGGTCCCAGCGGTTCGGGATCACCTGCCGGTAGACGAAGTGCTCGAAGTCGTAGAAGACCCACCCGAGTCCCAGGAGGCTCATCAGGATGAACAGCCAATCCACCGGGTGCACGCTCTTCCTGGCACCCTTCCACCCCGGGTACAGGAGGAACACGAGCACGAGGACGAGGAGGAGGTGTCGCGTGCGGTGGAGCTGCTGGATGACCGGCGCCTGCGCCGCCCACAGGTGGTAGAGGGAGGTTCCCACTGCGAGGGCGGTGACGAGGAAGCCGAGAGGACCCCACAGCTGGCGCGTGGCGCCCTCGAAGCGCTCGATGAGGGCTTCGATCTCCTCCGGAGAGGAGGTCACCGTCTTGGCCACGGTAGCATTTGCCGCAGCGCGTCCCAGGCGGCCGCGCCAAAGGGCATGAAGTCCGGCCGGAGGCGAACCCGCTCGCCCTCCCCCCACGAGGTCAGCGGGATCGTCTGGCCCCCCACGATCAACGTGCGCTCTCCCAGGGCGGTCGCACGCACGACCGGGGTACCCACGGGGACGTGGAGACCTGCGAGGACGGCGCGTCCGCTCCGGTGCACGACCCGTCCCCGCAAGCCGTAGTACTCCAACGCCGCCTCGTGCTCCGCCTCGAGGGCCGTGAGGACGAACCCTGTGCCCTCGACCGAGAGATGCTCCCACACCCGCCCGCCGTAGAGGGAGTGGCGGTAGCGCAGCGCGACCGTCCTGTCAGGATAGAGGGCGATCCAGGCAACCGTGCGATGGGCATCCGGATCCTCCACCGCGATGGCTGGCACCGGCCACAGGGCGACGGCGAGGACGAGGAGGACGACCCCGCGGGCCATGGATCCTAGAACCCGCTGATGTTCTTCTCCCGGTAGTAGCGGGCGGCACCCGGATGGAAGGGGATCGGCGTGCGGCCCGTGATCCGGAGCAGGGTGATGTTCTTCGCCTCGGCGTGGACGACCTCCAGCTCCCGCTTGCGCTCGAAGAGGAGCTTGGTGATCTGGTAGGCGAGATCTTCTGGGAAGTCCCGGTGGACGACGAGGAGGTTTGCCACGATGATCGTGGGCACGTCGCGGTCCATCCCCGGGTAAACGATGCGGGAGATCACGCCCCGGGCATAGAGCGGCCCGTACTCCCGCCGCAGGGCCTCCAGGACCGTGTCCAGCGGCACGATCCGGATCCGGATGCCAGGAGAGCTGGCGAGGTCCAGGACCGCCGGGGTCGGGAGGCCACCGCTCCAGAAGAAGGCGTCGATCTTGCGGTCCCGCAGGGCGTCGGCCGACGGGGCCACCCCGAGGCGCTCCTTCCGGATGTCCCGGTCCGGGTCGATCCCTGCCGCCCGGAGGATCCGCAGGGCCGTCACCTCAGTACCGCTCCCGGGGGAGCCGACCGACACGCGCTTCCCCCGCAGGTCGGCCACCGTCTGGATGCCGGTTCCGTCCAGGGTCACGAGGTGGTTGTAGTTGTCGTAGATCGGTGCCAGCACGCGGATCGGGATCGGGTTACCCTGGAACTCGCCAAGCCCCTTCCACGCGTCGTAGGCGGTGTCGTTCAGGGTGAAGGCGATGTCCGCCCGCCTGGCGCCAATAAGGCGCATGTTGTCCACCGAGGCCGAGGTCACCTCCGCGGTAGCCTGAACCCCCTGGATGTGCTGGGAGATGAGCCGCGCAAGCCCTCCGCCCAGCACGAAGTACACCCCGCCTGTTCCGCCGGTCGCGATGGAGATCCGGCGGAGGGTGGGCCCCGCGACTCCGGGACCCGCAAGGAGAAGCCCTACGATGAGGGCAAGGGTGATCCAGCGCGCACGCACCGCCAATCCCCCCTTTCTAGGCTGTGCCGCACCGCACCTACAACCCCTCCACGGGGCAGGGTGCCCCTAGACGATCGGGTGCTGCTTGGTGTGGGCAAGCTTTCCTCCTGCGAGGATGTAGGCGCGTTCCCGCGCGTTCAGGTTCACCCGGACGGCGAATTCCGTCCCCTTGGTGCGGTTGCGCACCACGAGCCGCTCGTCCCCCCGCCGGATCGCCTCCCGGATCCCGGAGATCTCCAGTTCGTCCCCCTGCTCCAGGCGCTCCCAATCGGCGGGATCCTCGAAGGTCATGGGCACAAGCCCCCAGTTGATGAGGTTCGCATGGTGGATGCGGGCGAAGCTCTTGGAGATGACCCCGTGAACTCCCAGGTACATGGGCGCGATGGCGGCGTGTTCGCGGCTGCTGCCCTGCCCGTAGTTCTCGCCGCCCACGATGAACCCCCCACCCCACTCCCGGGCGCGCTTGCTGAACTCCGGATCCACCCGGGCGAAGGTGAACTCCGCGAGCTTGGGGACGTTCGAACGGTAGGCCAGGTACTCGGAGCCCGCCGGGCTGATGTGGTCGGTGGAGATGTCGTCCCCGAGCTTGATGAGGACCCGGCCCCGGAGGTCTTCCCCGAGGGGCCCCTTCACGGGAGCGGGCACGATGTTGGGTCCGCGCTCCACCTCGACGCGGGCGGCCTCCGCCTCGGGGAGGGGCGGGACAAGGCCCGGATCGTCCTGGGGTAGGCTCTCCGGGAGGTCGGGGGTGGGTGCCGGGATCCCGAGGTCACGGGGGTCGGTGAGCACACCCGTGAGGGCCGTCGCCGCCGCGGTCTCCGGGCTCGTGAGGTAGACCTCGTCGTCCTTGAGGCCCGAGCGACCCTTGAAGTTCCGGTTGATGGCCCGCACGCTCCGCGTGCCCGGGGCCGGCACGTGGCCGATCCCGATGCAGGCCCCACAGGTCGGCTCGCTCACGTTCACCCCAGCGGCCACGAGGTCCGCCAGGAACCCCTCCCGGGCCAGCAGTTCCAGGTCGGCGCGGCTGCTGGCGTGGACGAAGAACGTCACGTCCGGGTGCACCCTGCGGCCCCGGAGGATCTGCGCGACGGCCTTCAGGTCGGTGTAGCTACCGTTCGTGCACGAGCCGACCATCACCTGGTGGACCTTGATCCCGGCTGCCTCCCGCACGGGCACGACCTTATCCGGGTTGCTCGGCAGCGCCACGAGGGGCTCGATCCTCGAGAGGTCCAACTCCACCACGTCGTCGTACTCCACGTCCGGATCGGGGAGCACCTCGCGCCAGTCCTCCAGGCGGCCGAGGCGGCGGAAGTAGTCGCGGGTCACCCCGTCACTGGGGAACAGGGAGGTGAGGACCCCGATCTCCGTGCCCATGTTCGTGATCGTGACGCGCTGCTGGGCGTTCAGGGACCGGATCCCGGGCCCGAAGAACTCGAGGAGCTTACCGGCGTTCCCGCGGACGGTGAACCGTCTCAGGAGCTCCAGGATCACGTCCTTCGCGGTAGCCCAGGGCCGGAGCTCTCCCACAAGCCGCACGCCCACGATGTACGGCATGTCCACGTAGTAGGGGCCGCCGGCCATGGCCACCGCCACGTCCATCCCGCCAGCGCCGATGGCGAGCATCCCGACCCCGCCGCAGTGGGGCGTGTGGCTGTCGGCGCCCAGGGCCGTCTCCCCGGGGACGGCGAACCGCTCCAGGTGGATCTGGTGGCCGATCCCGGTCCCGGGCTTCGCGTACCACACCCCGTACTTCCGGCAGGCGCTCGCCAGGTACAGGTGGTCCTCCATGTTCTCGGGCTTCACCTGCAGGACGTTGTGGTCGGCGTAGGCCACCGCCACCTTACACCGCACCCGCGGGAGCCCCATGGCCTCGAAGTGCATCATCGCCTGGGTGCCGGTGAGGTCTTGGATCAGGACCTGGTCGATCCGGAGCCCGATCTCCTCGCCGGGGACCATCCGGCCCTCGACGAGGTGGGATGCGATGATCTTCTGGGCCACCGTTCCCTTCGCCATCCTGCTCCCTCACACACAGAATCTCCTCCAGCAAGGTACCACACCCGCTCCCCGCCGGTCCTCGATCCCTAGCCGAGCGGGTCCCGGGACCGGAGGCCTCTGAAGAAGGCCTGGAGTACTGCCTTCGCCTCCTCCTCCAGTACACCGGGCCTGACCTCGACGCGGTGGGGTAGGCGCGAGTCCTCGCAGATCCGGAAGAGGCTGCGCACCGCGCCCGCCTTGGGGTTCGGAGCCCCGTACACGAGGCGGGGGATCCGGGCCAGCAGGATGGCGCCCGCGCACATGACGCAGGGCTCCACCGTGACGGCGAGGGTGCACCCCTCCAGCCGCCACGAGCCCAGGAACCGGGCCGCCTCCCGGATGGCCAGGACCTCCGCGTGGGCCGTGGGGTCCTGGAGGGACTCCCGGCGGTCGTGGGCCCGCGCGATGACCCGATCACCCTGGGCGATCACACAGCCCACCGGCACCTCGCCGTAGGCCACGCCAAGACCCGCCTCCTCCAGGGCCAAGCGCATGAGGGCTTCGTCCATCATGGTTCCTCCAAAAGCCTCCGGACGCGCCGGAAGACCCGGTCCAACATCCCCTCCGTGAGCCTCCCCGTGTTCGTGTTCTGCCGGCTCGGGTGGTAGGTGCACACGACGGCGGGAATCGGGCGGCCCGCCACCGTCCCCCTGAAGCGGTACACCGCTCCGTGCCGGAAGGCCGGCCGCGGGCGGGGAAGCGGAACACCCAGGTGGGCGTAGAGCCGCATCACCGTACCGAAGGCCACTTGACCCAGGGCCACGACCACCCGCACCCGCCGGAGCAGTAAGAACTCCCGCACAAGATAGGGGAAGCAGTTCGCGCGCTCCTCCGGAAGCGGCCGGTTCTGGGGCGGTGCGCAGCGCACCGAGGCGGTGAGGTAGGCGTCGAGGAGCACCAACCCGTCATCCCGGTGGAGACTTACGGGCTGGTTCGCGAACCCGGCCCGGTAAAGCGTCCGCACGAGCCATACGGACGCGCCGTTGGGGAGGTCTCCCGTGAACATCCGCCCCGTTCGGTTCGCCCCGTGGGCCGCCGGCGCAAGCCCAACCACCAAGAGCCGCGCTCTCGGATCTCCGAATCCGGGGACCGGTCGCCCCCAGTAGGTCCACTCCCTGAACTCCGGTCTCTTCGTGCGGGCCACCTGTTCGCGGTAGGCAACAAGCCGCGGGCACCGCGTGCACCGCACGATCTCCTCCGCCAGGGACCTCAGGGCGATGCTCACCTTGCCCATGGTAGTGCCGGCCCCTCAGGAAGGAAAGGGCGCGGCTCTGCGGAAAAGGACCGGTGGAGGTGGAGTCCCATGGCCACGTCGGTCGTAAGTCAGGAGATCGTGTGGCGGCCGACCCCGGAGGTGACTGAACGCAGCCGCCTGTACCGGTTCATGCAGGCCCACGGGATCCCCAGCTACGACGACCTCTACCGACGCTCCGTCGAGGACATCGCGTGGTTCTGGAACGCAGCCCTTGCGGAGATGCGCATCGAGTGGTACGAGCCGTACACCCAGGTGCTGGACACGTCCCGGGGGATCGCCTGGCCCCGCTGGTTCTGCGAGGGCCGGCTGAACTTGGTCCACAACTGCGTCGACAAGCACCGCTCCAGCACCCTCGCCGGCAAGGTGGCGGTCCGGTGGGAGGGGGAAAATGGCGAGGTCCGCACCCTCACGTACCGGGAGCTCTACGCGGAGGTGTGCCGTGCGGGCTGGGCCCTGCGGCAGCTCGGGGTGGGCCGGGGCGACCGGGTCGCCATCTACCTGCCGATGCTCCCGGAGACCGTCGTGGCGGTGCTGGCATGTGCGAAGATCGGGGCGATCTTCACCCCCGTGTTCAGCGGGTTCGGCTCAGATGCCCTGGCCGCGCGGGTCCAGGACTGCGAGGCGAAGGTGATCGTCACCGCCGACGGCTTCTTCCGGAGAGGGCAGCGGGTCAGGATGCTCCGTGTGGCGGATGAAGCGGCCCGGTCATGCCCCACCGTCCAGCACCTGCTGGTTGTCCGGCGCACCGGGGAGGTGGAGGGGTGGTGCGAGGGCCGCGACGTGTGGTGGCACGAGGTGACATCCGTTGCCCCCGAAGAGCTCCCAACCGAGGTGATGGACAGCGAGGACCCCTTCATGATCATCTACACATCCGGCACAACCGGACGGCCCAAGGGCACGGTGCACGTGCACGCGGGATTCCCCATCAAGGCCGCGCAGGACATGGCCTTCCACTTCGACGTGCAGGAACCCGACGTGATGTTCTGGCTCACGGACATGGGCTGGATGATGGGACCGTGGCTCGTGTTCGGAACCCTCGCCCTGGGCGCCGGGATGGTCCTCTACGAGGGGGCGATCGACCACCCCCACCCCGGACGGCTGTGGGAGCTGGTGGACCGGCACCGTGTCACGATCCTGGGGGTCGCACCGACGGCCGTGCGGGCCCTCATGCGGTACGGCAACACCCCGCTCCAAGGGGCGGACCTCGGTTCCCTTCGGGTGTTGGGCTCCACGGGCGAGCCGTGGAACCCCGAGCCCTACCTCTGGTACTTCCACCAGGTGGGTCGCAGCCGGTGCCCCATCATCAACTACTCGGGCGGGACCGAGATCTCCGGCGGCATCGTGGCAGGGACGGTGATCCACCCGTGTCGGCCGTGCGCGTTCACCGGACCGTGTCTGGGGATCGCGGCGGACATCTACGACGCCGAGGGTCGACCGTGTCGACCGGGGGAGGTTGGAGAGCTCGTCGTCACGAAGCCTTGGCCCGGGATCACGCGAGGGTTCTGGCGGGACCCGCAGCGGTACCTCGAGACCTACTGGTCCAGGTGGCCGGACGTGTGGGTGCACGGGGACTGGGCGGTGCGCGACGAGGACGGGTTCTGGTACATCCTCGGCCGGTCGGACGACACGATCAAGGTGGCCGGAAAGCGCATAGGACCGGCCGAGATCGAGTCCGCCCTCACCGGGCATCCCGCGGTGGCGGAGGCGGCGGCCATCGGTGTCCCGCATGAGCTGAAGGGGGAAGTCGTCGTCTGCTTCGTCGTGCTGCGGCCGGATCATACGCCGACAGCGGAACTCCGCCAGGAGCTGCGCGCCCTCGTGGGGGAGCGGCTCGGCAGGGCGCTTCTGCCGGAGGAGATTCGGTTCGTCAGCGACCTTCCGAAGACCCGAAACGCAAAGATCATGCGCCGGGTCATCCGGGCCGCCTACCTCGGCCAGGATCCGGGGGACCTGTCGAGCCTGGAGAACCCCCAGGCCGTGGAGGAGATCCGCCGGGCGGTCTAACAGCGTCCGAGAGAACGCGAGGTCCGGGGTGCGTCCGCTAGACCCCGTGGACCAGGGCGCGCTCTGCGGCCTCCAGCACGTCCCGCTCACCCTCCCGCATCGCCCGGCCGATCCGGAGCCGGATGCGGAGGTCTGGGTGCTCGCTGAACCTCAAGGTAGCCGCCGCCTCGACGATCCCCCGGGCGACCCACTCCAGGCGCTCGGAGCTTGCGCCCGGCAGGAGGACCGCAAAACGATCCTCCTCGGTGCGGGCGACGATGTCCGTGCGACGTACAAACCGCCGCAAGGAGGCGGCGATCTCCCGGAGGACGCGGTCGCGCATCGCAGCGCCGTACGCGTGGGCGATCCCTCGGAGGTTCTGAACCTCCACGACGATAGCGCCCAGCGGTTCGCCGAACTGCTGGCTCCAGGCCACCTGCGACCGGTAGAGCTGCCGGAACGCCTCCGGACTCAACAGCCCGGTGAGGAAGTCCCGGTCGGTGGCCGGGACTTCCTCACCGGGCCGCGCCCGCAGGAGGGAGGCCCGCTCCACCGCATGCGCCAGGATCACGGCGGCCTCCCACGCGGGCCACTCGATCCAAAGGTAGTCGTCCGCGCCAGCCCGCAGGGCTTCTGAGACGAGAGGCCGCACGTCGTGCGGCCCGATCACGATCACGGGCATGGAGCGGCAGGCGCGGATCGAGGCGATGAGATCTGCAGGCCGATTCCTCAGACCCTGCAGGTTCAGCACGACGAGGTCGTAGTCCTCCACCTGGAGGAGTTCAAAGGCCTCCTCCGCGCTCTCGACCACGGCGAGCTGGCAACTCTGGGCCCACTCCACGCGCCAGGCCTCGGGGATTCCCTCACCGATCACGAGGGCGCTCCACCGGCGGCCCGCAACGCCCACCCTCTGCGGACGCCGGGGCTGGAGGAGGTCGCTGAAGCGCCGCATCCAGTGGTCGGACATCGCTTCCCCTATTGTCGCTCCGCGCGGAGGGAGAGGGCGAACCCTTCTTCCCGCAGACGCTGTGCGATCTCCACCGCGGTCCCTTGGGGCACCCGCCGCACGACGACGAGGTAGACCGTCGCGTGGTCCGGCTCGACGACCGCCGTGAACCCGTACCGTCGGACCCGGCGGCTCAGCGCTTCGGCTTCCTCCTCGGTCGGGAACCTGCCGAAGAGGAGCCGGTACCGGCCTTCCGCCGAGATCACCCGGGAGGGAATCCCCAGCGCGCTCAACAGGTTTGCCCGCTGCTGGGCGGCCATCGCGGACGGGGCGGGCCCGGAGAGAACCCGGTAACCGGAGGGCACTGAGCGGGTCAAGATCCGACCCACGATCCCGTAGGAGCGGCCGAGCCGCTCCATGAACGCCTCCACCTGGCGGAGGTCTTGGGTCGGGCCGAACTGGATCCGGTAGAACCTCGCAGGCGCTTCGCTAGGAACTTTACGGGGCCGAGCCGGCCATGTCGGCCGCACGGCCGGCTCCCTGACGGTCAAGGACGCCTGAACGCGGACGGGCGGGAAAGACCGACGCACGGCCCCCGCAGGGCTCACGGGTGCGTGAGGCGGGCTCGTGGCAGCAACGGGTTCAATGTGGATCTGCCGCGTTGCGGTACGTTTGGAGTCCGCCGGGTTCCAGGGGCTGCTCCGCACGAGACTCCATCCAGAGATGAGCAGGAACATGGCCGCGATGGCCCATAGAGCAACCGATATGCCTCGTCGGTCCATCGTTCTGAAAAGTTTTCTGCTGCCACAGCAGACTCCTGCGGACCACCCGCTACAATGGAGGCGCGACCTCAACCTGGAGGGAACCCGTGGTCGAAGGCACCCGATGGATGGGGCGGAGGATCCGCCGCATCGAAGATCCGAGGCTCATCCGCGGCCAGGGGACGTACTTAGACGACCTCGCGTTGAGCCGCACGCTCCACGTGGGGATCGTCCGCAGCCCCCACGCCCACGCCCGGATCCTGTCGGTGGACGGCTCCGCGGCCCGGAGCATTCCGGGTGTGGTCCAGGTCTTCACCGCCGAAGACCTGGACCTTCCGGACGTTCCGGCCACAGGACCGAAGGGAGCCCGAATCGCCCGACACCCGCCGCTCGCCCGTGGTGTCGTTCGGTACGTCGGGCAGCCCGTGGCGGCCGTGGTGGCCGAGACCCGCGCGGCGGCCGAGGACGGCGCTACCCTCGTGTCGGTGGCCTATGAGCCGCGTTCGGCCCTCACCGATCCCCTCGAAGCCCTAGAGGACGGTCGCCTCGTCCACGAGGAACTGGGGACGAACGTGGCCCTCCGGAGGCGCATCACCGCAGGGGACGTGGACGCCGTGTTCGCGCAGGCGCCGGTCGTGATCCGCCAGCGTCTGCGGAACCAACGGGTGGCCGGGGTGCCCATGGAGCCGCGTGGAATTGTGGCCCTGTGGGACGGCGGTGTCCTCACCGTGTGGGCAAGCACCCAGGTGCCGCACGACCTGCGCGACGGGATCGCCGAAGCCCTGGGGTTGCGGGCGAGTCAGGTGCGGGTGATCACGCCCGACGTGGGCGGCGGGTTCGGGGTCAAGCTGAATCTCTATCCCGAGGACGTGCTCATCTCCGCCCTCGCGCCCTTGTTGGGCCGTCCGGTGAAGTGGGTGGAGTCGCGGCGCGAGAGCCTCGTGGCGACGGCCCAGGGCCGTGATCAAGTGGCCGACTTCGAGGTGGCCTGCGACCGGCGGGGACGGATCCTGGGGATGCGGGCCCGCATCGTGGCCGATATCGGTGCCTACGCCCTCACCACCACCCTAGAAGTCCCGACCCTCACGGGGACGATGCTGCAGGGCCCCTACCGGTTCGAGCACCTGGATGCGGAGATCGTCGAGGTCTACACCCACAAAACGCCGGCGGGTGCGTACCGGGGTGCAGGACGTCCGGAGGCGACGTACTACCTGGAGCGCCTGGTAGACCTCGTGGCCAGAGAACTCGGGCTGGACCCCGCTGAGGTGCGGTGGCGGAACTTCATCCCGAAGAGCGCCTTCCCTTACCGAGCCACGACGGGAGTACGGTACGACAGCGGGGACTACCGCCGGGCCCTGAACGTGCTCCTGGAGCGGGCGGACTACCGGGGACTTCGGGAGGAGCAGGAGCGGCTGCGCCGGGAAGGCCGGTACATGGGGATCGGACTTTCGACGTACGTGGAGATCTGCGCCTTCGGGTGGGAGGTCGCGAAGGTGCGGGTGGCCGAGGACGGAAGCATCGTCGTGTTCACCGGCACCTCTCCCCACGGCCAAGGGGATGCCACCGGGTTCGCGCAGATCGTGGCCGAACACCTCCGCATCCCTCCCGAGCGGGTGCAGGTCGTGCATGGCGACACCCTGGCAATCCCCCACGGGATGGGGACGGGCGGGAGTCGCACGCTGGTGGTCGGCGGCTCGGCGATCCTCCGGGCGACGGAGAAGGTGCGCCGGAAGATGCTCCGGATCGCCGCCCACCTCCTGGAAGCCCGGCCCGACGATCTGGAGATCGCCGACGGCGCCTTTCGAGTGCGAGGGGTTCCGGACCGCAAGGTGACGGTGGAGGAGGTCGTACAGGCAGCTTACCAGCCCCGCAAGCTCCCCGACGGCACAGAGCCGGGACTGGAGGAAACTGCCACCTTCACAATCCGCTCGGCCACCTTCCCCTTCGGCGCCCACCTGTGCGTCGTGGAGGTGGATCCCGAGACCGGGGAGGTGCGCGTGGTTCGGTACGTCACCGTGGACGACTGCGGGGTGGTGATCAACCCCCTCCTCGTGGAGGGACAGATCCACGGAGGGATCTGCCAGGCCCTGGGACAAGCCCTCCTGGAGGAGGTGGTGTACGACGCCGACGGCCAGAACCGTACACCCACCCTCGCCGACTACCCGCTCCCCCGCGCGGTCCACCTGCCTCCGATGGAGACCCACCGCACGGTGACGCCCTCCCCCACGAACCCGCTGGGCGCCAAGGGCGTGGGAGAAGCCGCGACGATCGGCGGTACCCCCGCCTTCGTGAACGCGGTGCTGGACGCCCTGCGGCCCTTCGGGGTGCGACACCTGGACATGCCGCTCCGTCCGGAGAAGGTGTGGCGGGCGATCCGGGGGTTCATGTCGGCGTGACCGTGCGGGTGCTAGACTGAGAAGTACGGATCACGACCGGAGGGACGCCGTGCGCACCTGGACGAAGGTCCTGATCGCCGTCGGGGCGGGCGGGGTACTCGCCCTAGTGGCGGTTCTGAGTTATGCCCTGGGGCGTATGAGCGCCCGGGAGGAGTTCCGGGCGGCCGCATTCCCGGTCCAGGCGCCCCAGATCCAGGAGATGATCCCGCTCCCTGGTCCTGGCCGCCAGTTCCCGGGGCAACGTCCCCAGCCGGGCAAAGGCGCTCAGGAGTGTGAGGCGAAGGTGTACCTGTTCTTCAACGGTCGGTTCTACGAGATGCGGCCGGGCCCCGGACAGGATCGCCTGGGTGTGCCGGGCGGGCCGCAGGAGTTCTACCCGCTCCAGCCGGCCCCAGGTTCGCCGACGCTCCCCGCACCGGGCCCCAACCCGTTCACCCCGCGCCTTCCGCCCCTCTCCCCAGGGCAGAGGTACTGACATCTAAGCTGGGCGCGCGCCCATTTCGGCTTACCTGGGAAGGGGCTCCGGACGTTGATGTTCGGTAGGGTGGCGCTGTTCGTCACGTGTCTAGTGGACCAGTTCTTCCCCCAGGTGGGGGAGGCGACGGTGGAGGTTCTGGAGCGGGCGGGGGTGCAGGTGGCGTTCCCGGAGGCGCAGACCTGCTGCGGGCAGGTGCTCGCCAACGATGGGTTCCGGAAGGAGGCAGCCGAACTCGCCCGGAGGTTCGTGGAGATCTTCGAGCCCTATGAAGCGGTCGTCGCCCCTTCAGGCTCCTGTGTGGCGATGGTCCGGGAGTTTTACACCGAACTGCTTTCTGGAACCCCGTGGGAGGAGCGGGCCCGTGGAGTTGTCCACCGCACGTACGAGCTCAGCGAGTTCCTCGTGCGGGTGCTGGAGGTCACAGACCTCAAGGCCCGGTTTCCCCACCGGGTCACCTTCCACCCCTCCTGCCACCTCTTGCGGGGGCTTGGGGCTTGCGGGTGTGCGGAGCGCCTGATCCGGAGTGTCGCGGGGGTGGAGTTCGTGCCGCTACGGCATCCGGAGGCCTGCTGCGGGTTTGGGGGCGTGTTCTCGGTGAAGCATGCACCGGTATCCGAAGCGATGCTCCAGGACAAGCTCTCCGACCTCGAGGTCACAGGGGCGGAGTACGTGGTCAGTACGGACGTGAGCTGCCTCATGCACATAGAGGGGGCGCTACGGCGCAGGGAGAGTCCGGTCCGGACGATCCACCTCGCGGAGCTCCTGGCCTCGCGATGACGGAAGGTCCCCTCCCCTTCGAGGAGGCGAGCGTGCGGGCGCTTGCGAACGGGCGGTTGCAGGAGGCCCTGCGCCGGGCCATGACGGGGCTGCGCACGAAGCGCGCAGAGGCCACCTCCGAGCTCCCCCACTTCGAGGCGTTGCGGGATCGCGCAAAGCAGATCAAAACCCACACCCTCCTCCACCTGGACCGCTACCTGGAGCAGCTGGAAGCCCAGGTCACCGCCTGCGGGGGCACGGTCCACTGGGCGCGGGACGCAGAGGAGGCGTGCCGGATCGTGGTGGAGATCTGCCGGCGGTACGGGGCCCGCAGGGTGGTGAAGAGCAAGTCCATGCTCACCGAGGAGATCGAGCTGAACCGGGCCCTCCAGCAGGCCGGGGTGGAGGTGATGGAGACCGACCTCGGGGAGTTCGTGGTGCAGCTGGACGGAGACCGGCCATCCCACCTCATCGCACCCATCATCCACAAGCGGCGGGAGGAGGTGGCCCGGCTGTTCGCCCGACACCTGGGGACCCCACCGGACGCGCCGGTGGAACTCCTCACGCAGGCGGCGCGGGCCTACCTGCGGGAAAGGTTCCTCACGGCGGACGTGGGGATCACGGGGGCGAACTTCCTTGTGGCAGAGACGGGTACGGTGGTGCTCGTGGAGAACGAGGGAAACGCGAGGCTTTCGACCACCATGCCCCGGGTGCACATCGCCCTCGCGGGGATCGAGAAGGTGATCCCCCGCCTTGGGGACCTCGGTGTGTTCCTGCCACTTCTCGTGCGGAGTGCCACGGGTCAACGGCTCAGTAGCTACGTCTCCCTGATCACAGGACCCGGACGGCAGGAGGGGGAAGGGCCGGAAGCCTTCCACTTGGTGCTCGTGGACAACCGGCGGACGGAGATCCTGGCGGATGGAGAGCTGCGGGAGTCCCTCCAGTGCATCCGGTGCGGGGCGTGTCTGAACGTCTGTCCGGTGTACGAGAAGGTGGGGGGTCATGCCTACGGGTGGGTGTACGCGGGCCCTATCGGCGCAGTCCTCACCCCGCAGCTTCTGGGTCTTGAGCGGGCCGCAGAGCTCCCCTACGCCTCATCCCTGTGCGGGGCATGTCTTGAGGTGTGCCCGGTGCGGATCGATATCCCGCGGATGCTCGTGCGGCTGCGGTGGCGCACGGTAGCCCGGGGGATCGCGCGGCCGTCGGAGCGGGTGGCGATGCGCCTGGTGTTCTGGATCCTCGCCTCCGCCCGCCTCTACCGGATCGCCTCGCGCCTGGGACGGCTCGTCCAGCGGATCGCCTTCGGGGACCGACCCATCCGGAGACTCCCGGGGATCCTCGGGGCGTGGACACGGACGCGGGACTTCCCGCAGCTTCCTCCCAAGACCTTCCGGGACCGGTTCCGGAGGCGCCCGTGACGGACGCTCGAGCACAGATCCTGGGCCAAATCCGGGCCGCCCTGCGGGGAGTGCCGGAGGTGGCCCTTCCGCCTGCGGAGCCATTACTGGAGGGCACGCCCTACCGGGCGGCCATCGCTCGGAGCTTAGTGGACCGGTTCATCCGGACCGCGGAGGCCCTGGGTGTACAGGTGCGTCGGACGAGGAGTCCGGAGCTGCCCACCGTCCTCGCGGAGGTCCTGCGGGCGTGCGGGGCGGAGCGGGTGGCGCTGAGCGAGGACCTCAAAGAGCTTGCAGACGCCCTGCGGGAGATGGGGGTTGAGGTGGGAGGGCCGGAAGTCGCCCCCGGGGCCCCTGTGGGGATCACGGGGGCGGAGTTCGGAGTTGCGGAGACCGGTACACTCGTGGTCCGAAGCGGCGGTGGCCGGCGGACGGCCTCACTGCTCCCGCCGGTGCACGTAGCGGTCCTGCCCGAGGACCGGCTCCTCCCCGACCTGGACGCCCTCTTCGAGCGAGTGGGTAGATCTCCGCTTCCGTCGGCGGTGACCCTCATCACCGGGCCCAGCCGGACTGCGGACATCGAGCAGACCCTCACTCCGGGCGTGCACGGCCCGGGGAAGGTGTACATCGTGCTCTTGGAGGACACACCCAACAGGACTCCATCGGACAGGCCAGAATCCCTGAAGGGATCCCCCTAACACGCGGAGCGCGTGCGGGGTGTTCGAACTGGAGGGAGGCGGCATGAGGATCGTGCGGTTCACCGGACCCCGGGGTGACGGCTGGGGCATCCTGGAGGGCGACCGCGTGGTGGAATTGGATGCCTTCCGGTTCGACAGCCCACCAGAGGTGGCCGGCCGGACTTGGCGGATCCAGGAGGTGCGCCTGCGGGCTCCGGTCGCACCTCCCCGGAACGTGTTCTGCCTCGGACAGAACTACCGGGAGCACGTCCGCGAATCCCCTACACCCCGGGAGGAGCCCACACAGCCGGTGTGGTTCACGAAGACCACGACGGCGATCGCGGATCCCGACGCCGACATCCCGATCGACCCCACCCTCGTGACGCACCTGGACTGGGAAGTGGAGCTCGCGGTGGTGATCGGCAAGGGGGGACGGAACATCCCGGAGGATCGGGCCCTCGAGCACGTCTACGGGTATACGGTGTTGAATGACCTCTCGGCCCGTAACCTCCAGTTCTCGCGGGGCGGCCAGTGGTTCTACGGAAAGAGTCTCGATGGCCTGTGTCCGGTGGGTCCTGTGCTCGTGACGCGGGAGGAGATCCCAGACCCCCAGGCGCTGGAGTTGCGGCTCCGGGTGAACGGGGAGGAGCGGCAGCGCGGATCGACCCGCGACATGATCTTCCCCGTATCCATCGCCATCGCGGACCTCTCGCGGGGGATCACGCTGCTTCCTGGGGACGTAATCGCCACAGGAACGCCGGCGGGTGTCGGGATGGGGATGCGACCTCCCCGGTTCCTCCAGGACGGGGACGTGGTGGAGGCCGAGGTCGTCGGGATCGGCGTGCTCCGGAACCGCATCGTGTGGACCCATCCGCGATGACCGGTTCCGCTAGGCACCTGCCGGATCCGGCTCCCGGAGCGCACGGCGCGAGAGCCCAAGGGCTCCCACGGCCACGAGGACGGCCACTCCGAGGCCGGCGGTGAAGCCGCGAGGTAAGAGGAGCGGAACGCACAGCCCACTCACCCCACCGCCGAGGTAGTACGCCGAGACGTAGGTCCCGCTCACCCCACCACCACGCCGCCCGGCCACGCCGCCCGCGATCCCCTGGGCGGCGAACAGGCCGGAGAGCATCGCCACAAAGCCCACAAACAGCGCGAGCAGACTCCGGGCCAAGGACATCCCCACGAGGGAGACGAGGACGAGCCCGAAGGCAGAGACCAAAGCCCGAGGCGCACCGAGCCGGCCGGCCGCGATCCCGCCGAGACTTGCACCCGCGATCCCCGCGAGGTAGGCAAGGTAGAACACGCCGATGCGGGCCTGCCCCCATCCCGATCGCTCCAGGTGGTAGGGCAGGAGGTTCGAGACGAGCAGGTTGATGAACAGGATCGTAGCCCCCACGCCGTAGAGCGACCAGGCACTGCCCTCGTGCCGCGCGACGGGCAACTGAAAACGTGTCCGATCCCGGAGGAAGACGAACCCGAGGGGGAGCGAGGGGAGCGAGAGAAGGAGGATCGCCTCACGTACGCCCAGGAGTTCGGCCACCACACCACCCAGCACCCGTCCAAGGGCGCCGCCCAACGCGTTCCCGGAGACGAGGAGCCCGGCCAGGGCCTGGGTGCGGTCCGGATAGAGGTGTGCCACGAGTGCGAACGCGAGTCCCGGCACGGCGGCGATGCAGGAACCCTGACAGAACCGGAAGGCCACAAAGAGCGGGAGGCTTGGAGCGTACGCCGCGAGGGCACCGAAGACCGTGACGCCGGCGAGGCCTCCCCCGAGGACCCAGCCAGCCCGAAGGCGCAGCCGCGGGTAGACCCAGGAGGCGAGCACAAGGGCTAAGAGGGGTGCGCTCATCACCGCACCCGCCGAACCAGGCGGCGCGGCGTAAAGTCGCTCGATGGCGGGCAGCATGGGCTGGGGCGCGTACAGCGCGCAGAACAGCACGACTCCGGTGAGCAAAAGGGCGGGACCGGCCATACCCGGAGGATTCGACGCGACCTCCCGCACCGCTTCCGACGGGGGCATCCTGAGGTCTGTCGCATACCGTTGACACCACACGTGCAGGAAGAGGACCCGCAGGCGACGCTGCGGCTGGTGGTGGAGACCACCCGCCGCGCGTGGGGGTAGCCGGCCGCCGGTGTTTCTGCTACGATCCGGCAGAGGGGAGTAACCGGGAGCGCATGCTCCGGCGGTGGCGTGAGTCCGGCGGCGAGCCCGGCCCTACCTTCCACGGTGAGACCTCTGGGCGAGAAAGCCCGGAGGTTTTTTCGTGGGTGCGGAGGTGACAGCGAATGCCGCTACTGATGTGTCCGGTGGACAACGCAACAAGCGAGGGCTTGCGCGAGCTGTTTGAGCTCTTCGGAGACTAGGAGCATGCCCCGGCCAGGCCCTCGCAGAGATGAACCGGGATCCTCTAACCGGGCCGTGCAGGCAGGGCAGAGGGCGAAGCTCCGCCCAAGCAAGGCGGCGTAGCCGGCCGTGGACACCCTCGCGGGCCTTGCCGAGTTCGTCTTGCACGTGGACCGCGCCCTCGCGGACCTGGTGGCGCGCTACGGTGGCTGGACGTACGCCATCACCTTCCTCATCGTGTTCTGCGAGACGGGCCTCGTGGTGACCCCCTTCCTTCCGGGTGACTCCCTCCTGTTTGCCGCCGGCACCCTGGCCGCCGCGGGTGTTCTCAACCCCCAGCTCCTGGTGGCGCTGCTGACGGTCGCCGCGGTGGCGGGAGACACGGTGAACTACACGGTGGGCCACCGGGCAGGCCAGCGGTTGCTGCGGCGGCGGTGGCTGCGGCCCGAACACGTGGAGCGGACCCACCAGTTCTACATCCGGTACGGCACCATGACCATCGTGGTGGCCCGCTTCGTCCCCGTGGTGCGCACCTTCGCGCCCTTCCTGGCCGGCGCGGGGCGCATGGCGTATGGCCGGTTCCTCACCTACAACGTGGTGGGCGGCGCGGCCTGGGTCTTCTCGATGACGCTGGGCGGCTACTGGCTGGGGAACGTGCGGGTGGTGCGCGAGAACCTGGGGCTTGTGCTCATCGGGATCGTGCTCGTCTCGGTCATGCCCGGCGTGCTCGAGCTGGTCCGCCACCGGCTCGCGCGGCGGCGGGCGGTGCGGGCCGGGGACGGTGCGGCGGAGGCGGGGGGCCGGCCGGCCGATGAGGCAAGGGACCGGCGGGCGGGGCCGGCGTGAGGCCTTCGTCTGGCGCGCCGCCGCGGAGCTCGCGCTCCCACGCCTCGAACGCGACCCGCCAGTAGCCGGGCGAGAAGAGCGCCCACTCCGCGACCGCGGTCGGGGGCCGGTAGTCGCGCGCGGCGTCCGCGGCGGGTACGCCGCGCTCGACCGCCCGGCGGGCCGCGGCCTCGATGTCGTCGAGCAGATCGATGTACGGGCCGAGCCCGGCCGCGTCGGTGAGCGCGCCGTGGCCCGGGACGTAGACGGCGGCGCGCGCGTCCAGGAGCTTGCGCACGCTCGCGGAGAGCCTTGACGGGATCGCGTCCACGTAGTTCGGCACGATCCCGTTCCACACGAGGTCCCCGCACCAGACCGCGTGCGGCTCCTCGAGCTCGAGCACGAGGTCGCTCGGCGGGTGACCGGAGAGCGCGCGCAGCCGGACGACCCGGCCGCCGAGGTCGAGCCGCGCGCCGCGCGCCGGCACCGCGCGGGCGTGCCCGCGCGGCGTCCCACTCGTGAGTCGAGGTGCCTATGTTTGCCGACAGCGCGTCCGGGGCTTCGGGCCCCGGGATGGACCGCCGCGACTTCCTCCGCCATGCCGCCGCGGGCGCGGCCCTGGCGGCGCTGCCCGCCGGCCTCCGTGCCG
>ENA-ORXB01000785-ORXB01000785.1-sediment-metagenome-genome-assembly--contig:-NODE-785-length-52192-cov-6.216157_pt1 | contig 52192 bp, 42 predicted proteins | sample MGYA00237863_ERZ511475 | MGnify/ENA primary metagenome ERZ511475 (study PRJEB26305, sample SAMN06343858) | sediment metagenome | isolation source: hot spring sediment | place: Canada: British Columbia... | reverse complement strand
GGGCTGAACCCGCGAGGTGTTTCCCCAGACTAGCAGAGCTGCCCGGCAGGGAACTCCCAGAGAATTTGGTTGCACCCCGAAAGTTCCCGGCACTAAACCTCTCTTGCGGGAAATGTCGATAAGAGTGATATGGCGGATTCTCGGAAACGTGCCGGAGTGAGGGGTGACGCGGCCATGGTGCGGGGATGTTATGCTGCGATGTGGATGCTATTCGGAGCCATGTCGGTTTACGGACAGGTAGCATCCGGTAGTGCAGACGGCGCAGCTCTCTCTGGAGTGGGAAAAAATGCGAACCGCAGCGTTCTAGGAGAAATAGAGGGCAATACTGCAAAGCCGTCGACTTCGCAGGAGAAAGGAGCGGCACTAGCTCCCGATTATGCTCTAGGTCCGGGCGGAGCGTGGCGTGTCCCTACAGATGCCAGTTTTTCTGGCAGTCTCTTTGCAACTCCCCTTCCGCCAGCGCCCCAGCAAGTGGCTCTTCCTGCTGGTCCGTTGGCTGCTCCTCTAGTTCTTCCCGCAGCTACACCTCAAGCGCAGCCGTTGGGTCAGCAGTTTGTGATGGACATCCCTGGGGGGCGAGGCAGTCCCTTTGACCCTGCGGCGTATCCAGCACCGGAACAGTTTATGCTAGCGGAATCCACGGGTCCGCGACGAATGTGGAGCTGGGGCAATGTGGAATTGCTGCTGGGAGCGACGAGCGGCGTGGATGTGCCGCCTCTCATCACGAGTGGACCGATAACGGCCGGTTCCCAGGCCGGTGCCATCGGCGTTCCTACGACCACCTTCGTCTTCGGTGAACGCAAAATGCTGGACAATTGGCGTCCTGGACTGCGAGCCGAAGTAGGGGTGTGGTTCGGCGAGAAACACCACTGGGGCCTGGCGGCACGATACTATTCCCTCTACTCCACGAGTGACCCGCTCACAGTGCTGGGTGATGGTACCAATGTGGTGGTGGTGCCGCAGGTGGTAGATTTGACGGCTCCAAGCTTAGACACCCTCGGCGCCTTGTTCCCCCTCTTGTTCCAGACTGCGGCGTTTCCAGGAACAAATTTGATCAATACAGCCACCAACATCCAATTGCCGTTTTTTGTGAGTTTTCCGGGAGTGGCGGTCGGTTCTGCCGCGGCCTCTGTGCGCACAAGTTTTGTGGGAGGGGATATTCAACTACGACGAGTGTGGATATCAACAGATGATATACGCTGGGAAACATTTGTAGGTTATCGGCAACTCCGTTTGGGAGATGAATTGAGACTAAACTATGTTAGTACTTCCGTACAAACCGCTTTTACAGCAACGGGGGAAGATAATGTCCGTACCAGCAACAACTTCTACGGTGCTCAGATCGGCTCACTCATGTCCTTGGCGGAGGGACCTTGGTCCTTGCAGCTCAGCGGCGCAGTGGCACTGGGTAACAACGCTTGTGACACGGACTTCAGCCGAATCCGCTTGCTCAGTGCCGCGGGAGTAACCCTGCCGCTCGTGTTGAGTGACAGTGGGAATCGCATCAACTACTTTTCCGTCGTGAGCGAAGCCAACGCTCGCGTGGGGTTGCGTGTTTCCCGGCATGTGAAGTTCACCTTTGGCTATACAGGATTGTACTGGTGGAATGTGCAACGAGCACAGCATCAATATAATCTCAGTCAGAGTCTCACGGGGAGGACAACGCAAGTTTACGTATCCATGCTCAACTGGGGCGCAGAGATACGCTACTGATGATTGGCTCATGGGAAGGGTCTAGAGTACCGACTCGCCGGCCGGCCAACACCTGCCTACGCCTGCTCGATCTGTTCAACTGCTGGCATAGAAGGCTTCGGCCGCAGCCACGCCGCTGCCGCGACTGCAATGCACACCGCAATCGATGAGAACTTTCTCCAAGGCTGCTAAAACCTGGAAGACACAGTTGGTCCGACTGTTGTACCCCATCAGCCCGATACGCCAGACACGACCCTTATATTCGCCCAGTCCGCCGCCGACTTCGATGCCAAACTCTTCCAGGAGCCGTTTGCGCCCCTGAACATCGTTGACGCCATCAGGTAAGAGAACAGCATGAAGTTGGGGAAGCTGGCAAGATTCCTCAGCAAGGGTACGCAAACCTAGAGCCTCCAGTCCCGCTCGCAGGGCACGGGCATGCCGCTGATGACGCTCAAAACGGGCTTCCAGTCCTTCCTCCAGAACCAGACGAAGTCCTTCGCGTAGGGCGTAAATCATGGTGATCGGGGCTGTGTGGTGATAGACCCGCTCTGTGCCCCAATAGCTCCGCAAGGCAGTCAGGTCGAGATACCAGCTCCGGACGGGGCTTTTGCGGCGGTAGAGAGCTTCCAGCGCTCGTGGGCCGAATGTCAGCGGAGCCAAACCAGGAGGACAGCTCAAACCTTTCTGAGAGCAACTGAACGCCGCATCGATTTGCCACGTATCTATGGCGACAGGGGTACAACCCAGGGAAGTGACACAATCGACGACCGCAAGAGCGTCAAATTCCCGGCAAAGGGCACCCAGGAAAGAAATATCCTGCCAGGCCCCGGTCGATGTTTCGGCATTGACAATTCCCAGGACTTTCGGTCGGACTCGGCGGAGTGCTTCCCGGAGCCGATCTGGCGAAAAAGTCTTGCCCCAGCTTTCTTGTTCTACGTGGACCTCCGCGCCGCACCGCCGGGCCATCTCGGCCATCCGCTCGCCAAAGTAGCCAGCGACGCAAATCAAGGCCCGATCCCCCGGTTCCAATAGATTGACCAAACAGGCCTCCATACCGCCAGAACCAGTGGCGGAAATCGGCAAGGTCAATTCATTGCGGGTCTGGAATACGGCCCGGAGCATCTCCTGGGTTTCCGACATCAGCAGAAGAAACTGCGGGTCCAGATGACCCAGGAGGGGAGTGGTCATGGCTGCGACCACGCGGGGGTGCAAATCACTGGGTCCAGGCCCTAGCAGCAAGCGGGGCGTCGGATTGAGCTGACCAGGTAACGAGGGTGTTGAGGCCGAGGTCATAAGTTTTCGCACACTCCGGAGGATGTTCCCTTAAGCAACGGGATTGCAAAGGGAAATCGTGATGATTTTCCCCCACCGATGAAGATTGGCTTAGGATGCGCTGCGGGCAATGACCAGTTGACGAAACGAAGCGAATTGCGGATGGGCGGCATCTCGGAGCCACTCAAAAGCGATCGCCTCGACTGTCGTCAGGATGGCTCCTGCCCGTTCCAGCCGGCGCAGGGCGGTTTCATGATCGATGGCAAAGCGCGCGCCGAGGGCATCCACCGGTAAATAAACCTGAAGGCCGGCCTGGAGCAGATCGAAAGCGGTCTGGCTGACACACACGTGGGTTTCCATGCCTGTCAGCACGATCTGCGGGCGGCGCAATATCTCCAGCTCTTCGAGAAATGTCCCGGCTCCGCAACAACTGAAAGCAGTCTTGGCCACCGGTGGACGTGGCAAGCGGCGGGCTAACTCCGCAGTCGTAGTTCCCAAACCCTGGGGATATTGTTCCGTGGCCCGCACCGGTACGTCCAGCAGTTGGGCCACGTCCAGGAGAAAAGCGATGTTCTTCACCAAACTAGGCGCTGTTGGGATACGGGACAGCAGCTTATCTTGCACGTCGATGACCACGAGAACGCTGTCGTGGCTTTGTAAACATCGAACCTGGCTGCTCATGGGGTTTGCACCTCGGACGAGCCGGTCAATTGGGAAAACATCCTTTTGGGCTTGAAATCTCCTGTTCCTGCCTACCTCTCGTCCGCCTCCCTTGCGCTTGGCTTCAATAATCTTCCGGAAAATCACAAAAAGAACGAGAATGCGGCACAGAGTCAGCAACGCCCTGTCGAAGGTCACACGGTTAATCTAGGAGGTGGGCGAGTTCGCGGTGATGGCAGGCTGTTGCCGGAGCTGGTGGCTCAGGTCCTGGAGGCGTTGCCGCAGGGCAGTCCAGTGTTCGATGCTGAAGCTCCGTCCGCCAAAACGTTCGGCGTAGTAAGTGTGGACCCAAGTCAAGGGCAAGTCGGCATAAGGGGCGAGGCAGTTGTCCTGGAGCATGCGAGCGGTGATACGTTCGGCCCACGCGGCCATCGTCTCGCCGGGAAGAGGTACGATACCCAAAGGTTTCAGACATGCCAACAATTCAGCACAGGGTTGGCGGGATGGGGGCGTTGCAGGCCGCCTTCGGTGTTGCCAGAGACGGTAGAGAGTGGAACCGGCCAGAGCCATTCCAAGTGCTACGCCGATCCAAGGCGCCAGCCAGCCCAGATACGATCTCAAGACGATCCAGGCCTGCCGCTGTTGCTCAGGCGTGAACTCGACCAGGTAGTCGCGGAGCCATTGCTGAACCTCCCGATGTGTGCGCTGGAGCCAGTAATTGCCGGGTGGGGAAACAGAGGGATCAGCAGAAGGTGTGGGGTCCAGGCTGAGCCATCGGCTGACGGGTCGCATACCGGGTCGCAAAGGGGGTTGAAATTCCTCCAACAGGCATTCGACCCAAGCATGAGCATGCTCATGGCGGACCAGATAACGTCCCGGTTGGTCCAAGGGTTCCCATCCTTTACAACCGAGGATCAGTTGAGCCGGAATGCCCTGAGAGCGTAACAGGAGCACCAGAGCGCTGGCAAAGCGTTCGCAGTGACCGGCCTGGCTGTGGAACAGGAAATCCTCGATCGGATCCAGGTCTGAACGAGTGATCCGCAAGTTGGTAGTGTATTGAAGCCCCGCTTCGCTGCGGAGATATTCACACAAGAGTCGAGCGAGTTGGCCATGATACTGCCGGCGCGGCCGCTGGAGGACAGGGTCGATCAGGTCCGCGGGTAGACGCCCTGTTCGGATCCACTGGCGGATGAGGTCATCCGCGTACTCCTGCAAGCGGGGCAGAGGGTTTTGGGTCAAGGCACGCAGCAAGGGAGCTGGGTCTGGCTCCACGATGACAAAAGGAGGACTCAAATCAGGTAAATCGGCGGGGTGCCAGTACTGCTGATAAGGGAACCGTTCCGCTTCCTCCAAATCAGCATAAAAAGTGCCATCGCCGAGCCATTGCCACGGTAGAGGGGGGCGGCCTTGCTGCAAGCTGACAATAGGGGTGGGCTGATTGGCTCGCCAGGCCACAGGATCGGCCAGGAAAAAGGAACGGTTCCCAGGCCGGAGATGAAAGGTTAAAAGCAGTTGCTGCGGTCCAAGCTGCGGGGACTGCCAGGGCAGAAATGTCTGGGTGCTAGGCACAATGGTGGGCAGGCGGGTATTGCCGGCTTCCCAGCGACCGGAGTTGTACAAACGCAACTCTCTCCCCCGCCACCTTTGTTCCGGTGAGAGTTGGCCCGGTGAACCGTCCGGCCGTTGCACAGTGACTTCAAACAACGGTGTCCGATTGCTGTGCAGATAGCCTGTTTGTGTCAGGTCTAGCATCTGGTCTGCGGCGTAACCGATCTCAATGCGGGGCTTTCCAAACGTGGCAGGCGGGATGGGAGAACGAGGGGTCAGCAAATAGAGGGGAAGGGCTAGGAAGAGGGCTGCTATCACGAGGAGGAGGCCGTGGGCCACTCCCCAACGGATGCTCGGAGTCGTCATCATATACCGGACTCGATGGAAGGGCTGCCCTGGCAGCGGCGGCAGCCAACCTATCCGGTGCGCCACATGAAGCAAACGCAAGTTGCTAACAGCGAGAGTCACATATAGCAGGAGGAAAACGAAACCGAAAACATCTTCCGTCATCGCGGCGGCTAGAGTGGCAGCAGCTAAAGCCAAGCCGTGCAACCACCAGTAATCCCCAACGTGCTTGTCCCGCCGCAGAAGTTTGGCAGGCAGCAATACCATCGTAAGCGGACCGAGCAATGCCACAAGCAGTAAGGACCAATCGGTGTTGAGCAACTGAGGTTGAGTCCATTCGCGTCCCATACGCCAGGCGGCCCAGAACAGGGTGAGCACGCCGACCAGCGCACCCAGGCGATTAGCTGCCGGGATGGATAAAACCGCCCATCGGGATTCCCGAAAGTACAAACCCACCAGTGACACAAGGACCATCGCGGCGACGAGAGAGGATTCCGGGAGGAGGGCGTACTCGGCGTAACCCAAAGCTAGACAGGCACTGCCTAACGTGGCGTAGAAACTTCGGCGAAAGGCAGTGTACCAGAACATGACAACTCTCCCCTCGTGGTTTGGGCCTAAACCTAACTACCCCTCTATTGCTGGAGCTAACGTTCCTGGCGGAGTGTACCAGGACGGGAGTTGCTCCAGGGTCAGCGGGATGAGCAATTGTCCTGGGGGGACGAAGGGCAACTCTTCCGGAGACGGATCAGGGAGCATTGTGTTGGGGGTGAGCACCAGATGAACGCAACGGCCGATACGACGAAGAAGTGTCGGTGGCGGCGGATCTGGAGTGAACGCTGTGGGGTCAGCCAGCGGACGGAGGATGTGCCTTATTCCTTGACCAGAGGGAGGCAAATAGAGGATATGGGGGGAAGCTCCAGCAATCACGAGGACGAACGGGGTGTGTTCTGCTGTCTGCGGCCAGTAGTAGGCCATGGTTGCGGCAAATGATAGGGTAGCTTCCCATCGCTCAGTCACTTCCTTGGGGCCAGGAGAGGCCGGAGGCAAAAGTGTCAGCACGACGGGCATACCGCAGGCGGTGTCGTATTCGCGAACCATCAGGCGCCGCCTCCGGGCCGTGGTGCGCCAATGGATGGCTCGGAGCGAATCCCCCGGACGATAGGGACGTATGCCCCGGACTTCGATCGGCTCCAGAGTGATCCGCCGCTGAGAGGGCCGCGTGATCATGGCGCCGGGAAGCTGGCGATCCAACCAGCGGCGCAGCTTCGGTATGTCAATATCCCCCACCGCAGGAAGGACAATCACCTCGCCGCCGGGAATCGCGGTGCGCCTGTGGAACCAGCCGAATCCGTCACTCTCGCTGAGATGCAGTTGTATGGGGAAACGGCCTCGCTGCCGCAGAATAGCCGTCCAGGAAATGCTCTGCTGTTGGCCTGGTGGGGCTGCCTCCAAGTACCAGCGGAAGGTTTGCGGTCCGATCTGTATCTCGGCAACACAATCAGCACGCATGCGGGCCGAATTTGTGACCACGATCTGTCCTAGAACACGTTCCCCAGCAAAGAGGGTGGGAAGTGCCGACATATGGGCCTGCCAACCCTGCCGGCGGCGCCACAGCGTATAAAGCTGCCCTCCGAGCAATCCTGTCATGACATAGGCCAGCAGCAATACGGCATTGAAACTTTTCCACCACCCAACTAGTCCCACGACCAGACAAATCCCGATCCAAGTGGCACCTTCCGCACTCAGTCGCCAACGCGGTTGTTGTCCTCGAACGGGGGAGGAGGGCGTATAATCACCGCTCCCCGGTGATGCCTCCCTGTTAGGAGGGAGTTCCTGAGCTAGGAGGATAGACATAGCAGTTTACCCTATCGAAGTTGGGAGATTATATTCTCCCTGAAGCTATTGTAACCGGGCTTTTCCGTTGAGGTGGCACCATCGCCGGGGAGAGAATGCCGTGGGAAATAGGGATCGGTTTTGAACCGGCTCGTCGCTTCTCACGACGGAACGGGCAAGGTGCGGAGAATTTGTTGTACCAGTGTTTCGGCGGTGGTGGCCGAGACTCCGGTACTGCTGCGAAGGATGAGGCGGTGGGCGAGCACAGGCACGGCCAGGCGCTGAACATCATCGGGGATCACGTAGTCTCTTTGGTGGATGACGGCCCAGGCTTGAGCGGCACGGTATAAGGCCAGTGCCGCCCGTGTGCTCGCTCCGAGAATGATTTCCCGATGCTGTCGCGTGGCCTCGACAATGTCCAGAATGTACTCGACGATATCGTGTTCCACCTGTACCGCACGGGTCACCGCTTGCAAGTGCCGTACCTGCTCGGCTGTCAGAACAGCGGGGAGGTCCTCGCCCGGTTCTCCACTCCGGTGCTGGTGCAGGATCGCTCGTTCTGTAGCGCGGTCATGGTAGCCGATGCGCAGTCGCAGTAAAAAGCGATCCAGTTGGCTTTCTGGAAGAAGGAAGGTCCCTTCGAATTCGTAAGGGTTCTGGGTCGCAATGACTAGAAAAGGAGGACCGAGGCGGTGAGTTACCCCATCGACCGTGACTTGGCGTTCATTCATGGCTTCCAACAAAGCGGATTGGGTGCGGGGAGTGGCACGATTGATTTCGTCTGCCAGGAGCACCTCGGTGAACAAGGGGCCGGGCTGAAAGACAAATTCGCCGTTATGTTCTCGATAAAGCGTGACTCCGATGAGATCGCTAGGGAGCAGGTCCGGAGTGAATTGGATGCGGCGGAAGCGGCATCCTAGGCTGCGAGCCAGGCTTTTTGCGAGCAAGGTTTTACCCACCCCTGGCACATCTTCCAGGAGCACGTGGCCATCCGCCAAGAGAGCCGCCACGGTCAGCCGGACTATCTCGGGCTTGCCGAGAAAAACTGTGCCTACATTGGCAAACAGGCGGTCCAGAAGATGGGCGACTGATAGGGATGTGTCCCCAGTTTCACCCATGCCTACCTCGTTGCTGCAGTCGATCCTGCAACGACACGTTCCCTGTTTCTACGCTCGTCGACATCCTGGAGTTCTGCGTGCGCGGGGGGGAATAAGTATCCGGCGAGTTTCATTCCAGAGGAGGCAATGGTTCCGAACCGATGCCGCCTCGCAGACCAGGCCGGCTGGGCTTACGTTGGGCCAGGCGTTCCATCGCCTCCTGGAGATTTACCCGTTCCTCTTCGGCCTGGGCTGCTGCTGTGGCTTCTGCTTGTCGTTGGGCGATACTCCGCATACTCAGGGAGAGACGGCGATTTTCCGGTTCGATAGTCAGCACTTCGACATTGACCTTTTGACCCGGCTGAACTACTTCGCTGACCCGCCGCACCCGGTGGGGAGCCAGTTCGGAGATGTGGACCAAACCCTCAATGCCCGGCGCCACTTCCACGAATGCGCCAAAATCGGTCAAGCGAGTCACCACCCCGCTGAGCACGGTGCCAGGCCGGATCGTGGAAGCGAATTCGGCCCAGGGGTCCGTGGTCAGGCGCTTCAGACTCAAGGTCAATTTGCGTTGTTCCCGATCCAGGCGCACTACTGCGACTTCCACTTCCTGCCCTACCCGCAGAACGTCCTCGATCTTCTCCACCCGCTGCCAGGCCAGCTCCGAGGCGGGCAACAATCCATCTGCCCCTCCCAGGTCGATGAATGCGCCAAACGGCCGGATCGCCCGGACCGTTCCTCGAAGAATCTGCCCTTCTTGAATCTGGGACCAGAACTGCTCGGCTTGTTGCTGCCGCTCCCGTTCCAGGACCGCGCGCCGGCTCACAACCAGGTTGCGTTCCGCAGGGCGTACCTCGATGATCTCTACCTTGAGACGCTGATTGACCCACGCCTCCAGGTCCTCGACGCGGTGCAGATCGATTTGGCTGGCCGGTAGAAACCCGCGAACTCCCGCAACTTCTACCAGCAATCCACTCCGTTGTTTGTTGACGCCGACAACCCGCGCCTCCACTACCATATGAGGTTGTAACTGGGACCAGTCGCTAACTTGTTGAGCAGCTCCCTGGCGGGACAGTTGCCACAAGCCCTGAATAGAATCGTAATTTTCCAGCCGGCACAGGACGGTCTCGCCCACTCGAGGGACTTGTCCTTCAAACTGTTCCAAAGGAAGCACGCCCTGGCTCCGTTCGCCGGGAATATCCACGAACACATCCCGGCCGTGAATGGCGACGATACGTCCTTCAATGCGTTGACCGGGTTTGAGGCTGGCTTCAGTCGATACACGGGATGGGCCGGCCTGAGTGCTTCCTGGAGCGCTCAAGCTCTTTTCCAGGTCCACTCCGGATAGAGCAGCTTGTAGTTCGGCTTCGATGAGTGCATCCAATTCCCGGCGATTGAGCGGTGTGGTGGTGGGGGAAGTGGTTCCGGGGAAGGACACCTGCTTCGCTGAACGGGGCACCTCGGATATCCCTGGGGATGGCGATGAGGTTTCGTCTCCGCTCTCGCCGATTGTTGTTCTTTGCCGGTGAGGCAGAGAGGGGCGGATCACATGACGCCGCGGCGGACCAGGCTTCGGTGGCGGCAGCTTTTTCACCCGTTCTACGGCACGGGAGCTGTTGGCCGTTGTTTCAGGAGTCGGAGTTGCTGACGGCCTCGTACCACCGCTTCCTTCTTCTGTCGGGTCGGTGGGAGCTGGGGTTGGCGGTCCAGCTTGATGGCTCCCCATTTCTCGAGGATTGGATGAAACCGTTCCCTGTAACGCTTGTCCTGCTTCGGCTTCGTTCATAACACTGCTCCTCTGGCAGTGAGACTAGAAGTTCTGTCGAACTCCGACAATGTTCGGAGGCCCCCAGTCCACCGGTCCGAGTTCTTGGGGTAGAAGCTGTCTCGAGCACACGCCAATCGTTCGTCCCGTAACTGTTCTACTGCGGCTAGTTGGCCTTGCGGCATGTGATGACTACGTAACGACACCATTGCCATAGCGCGGGCCAATGCCGAAGCAATCCTTGTTCTAGACGTTGCAGCCATTCTATGCCCTTGCGCCAACCCAGTCGCCGGACCAAGGCCAGCAATTGGAATCCCTCGACGTGGATGTTCGCGAAGTAGGGGCGCAGGTGGGCCAAGCGGCCCGATGTCAAGGGGCGCTCCTCGGGGGTCCGTTCCTTGCCGGGGTAGGGCAGGTAGCGCCGGGCGATTTCCAATAACGGATTCCCACCCCAGGGTTCGCAGAATACCGCCACGCCTCCAGGGCGCAAGATGCGTGCCACCTCGGCAGCGGCGCGCTTCACGCAGAGGTGATGCACGATGGCGTGCCCCCAGACGCGGTCAAAACTGGCACTGGGGAACGGTAGGACCTCGCCATCGGCTTGCAAGCATCGTACCACGACACCATTGAAGGCGGCGCGGCGACTCGCCTCCGATATGTAGCCCGCCGAAATGTCCACAGCAAACACTTCCGCGCCCCGCCGGGCTAATATCACAGCGGCCATCCCGTGGCCACAGCCATAATCCAGGACTTTGTGTCCCGCCTTCGGTTCGAGACGTGCCCAGGCCGAACGCAGCCAAGTCTCATGGTCGAAGTAGGCATCCTCGTCTACCCACCACTTTCGGGAATCATCTCCCAGCGCCGCTGCTCGGCGGGCCGCTTGCCGATCATGGAATTGCTGCTCTTCCCATCCCCGATCCATTTCGTCCCTTTGCTTCCTAAGATTTTTCCCATCAACTTCCCTTTTAGGACGGTCTGATGAACCTGGCTGTAAAACTTCGATCGAAGTTCTATCCTCCCACTCCGCTTTCATACCCTAAAATGATCAGTCCCGAAAAGAGAGAATGCTGTTTGAGGGGAATTCGTACTGGGGTCAACAACACAGGGATGATACCCCAGATCTATGGGAAGACCAGCCGTGACCGAGACAAACCCGGAATTGCTCCAAGCGCGCCTGGACAAACTTCGCCAGTTGCAAGCCCTGGGTATCGATCCGTGGGGCGGTCGTTTCGACAACACCCAGCCCATTGCTGAGATTCGCCGACTGCCTGCGGATTATTTCCGGGAGGACCAGCCGGGACCCACTGTTCGTGCTGCCGGACGTGTCCTGCGGTACCGCAGTGCGGGGCGACTCCTGTTCCTGGAGTTGTGGGATCAAACAGGCCGCATCCAATTGATGATCCGGGTCAATAAAGTCAGCGAAACCGAGTGGAAGGTCGCCCAACTGATTGATCTGGGTGACATCATCGGCGTGGATGGCGAGCTGGGCAAGACGAAAACCGATGAACTCACCATTCAGGTCACCCGTCTGACCTATCTCACCAAGTCTCTGGAGCCGCATCCTAAGGATGTTTTCGGTTTGGAGGATATCGAATACCGCCTCCGCCATCGTTACTTAGATATGATCTACACGCCGGATACGCTGCGGCGTGCCCAACAACGTGTCACAATCATCCGGACCATCCGCAGCTATCTGGATCGCTTGGGATACATGGAAGTGGAAACGCCGACTCTCCAGGCTGTGGCCGGGGGAGCAGCCGCCCGGCCTTTTATCACGCATCATAACGCCCTCAATATCGATCTGTATCTCCGCATCGCTTTGGAATTGCATCTCAAGCGCCTTCTGGTGGGAGGATTAGAAAAAATCTACGAAATCGGTCGTGTCTTCCGGAATGAAGGGATCAGCCCCCGGCACAACCCCGAATTCACCATGCTGGAACTGTACCATGCCTACAGCGACTATCGCGGCATGATGGACTTAACGGAAGGACTAATCCTAGCGTGTGTGGATGCCCTCTATCCCACTCGGATCATCCCTTATGGCGACAAGACTCTCGACCTGACTCCTCCTTGGAAGCGGGTCAGCTATGCTGAGCTATTCCGTGAATATGTGGGCTGCGATATGGCCGATGAGGTGAAGGTGGCCGCTGCTGCCCGGGCGGAAGGAATTGACACCACCGGCAAGGAACACGCCGTTCTGGTTCACGAATTGTTTGAGGATGTTGTCGAAGAGAAACTGGTCGGTCCGGTCTTCGTTTACGACTACCCGGCTCCTCTCTGTCCTCTGACCAAACGCAAACGGGACAACCCCGCGATTGCCGAACGTTTCGAGCTGTACATTCACGGCATGGAGCTTGCTAATGCCTACACCGAACTGAATGATCCTATCACGCAGGAGGAAACGTTTAGCAAACAGCTCGCTGGTCTGAGTGAGGAGGAATCCATGGCTCGGATGGATCGCGACTTCATCCGGGCCTTACGCTTCGGGATGCCTCCGGCAGGGGGGCTGGGTATCGGCATCGATCGCCTCGTGATGCTTCTGACTAATACGCCGACCATCCGTGATGTCATCCTCTTTCCCCTCCTACGTCCTGAAGGTGCTCCACCTGGCCGATAGGTACGCGCGTGGGGCGTCTGTATTGCTAGTCGCCCAAGTCAGGAAGAGGGGGGCACTGGACCCACCGGGGGGATCAGGGGATCGGTACTTGGAGAAGGTGGCGGCGTGTGAGGCGGAGCATCGGGGCTGACATCGCGAGGTGTAGCCGGTCGGGCAGGAGGAGGCAGATTCTGACCCCGCTGACGCAATTCTTCCGCACGTTGCAATAACTCCTCCCGATTGGGTTGCCGGGCAGGTTGTAACTCGAAGTAATACCTTCGCACATCACGAATGGGGAAGGGCCAGAGCACCTCGGTTAGAAAATCGAAAGGGGGATAGGCATACCAGGGGGCGACGACGTGGACGCGTTGGCGTAAGGTTTCATAGCCGGGATGAGACAGGGTGATCGTATAGTATCCGTAATATTCAAACAGCATGTGAGCGGGGGCGGCTCCAATCGGCTGTTCGTTAATGTAGACTTGCGCATTAGGAACGTTGGCTTCGATAACAAATCGCCGCTCGACGCAGCCGCAGAGGGCTAGACTCAAACCGAGCATCGTGGCCGTTCTGCGACGCATCTGCTCTAGCTCTCCCCTGGTTCCGTATTCGTGGAGGTGCCCCCACTGGACGCCGCTTTACCAGGGAAACCATGCAGAATCAAGCCAGTTTTTCCATGTGGCCATTGACGCAGAGCAGGAAGGCAGGTAGGTTGCCATACTATGGGTAGTAGGTGGCCATGAGTGTTTGGGATAAGCTAGAGAAAAATGGAGGCATCAGGTCCGGAGCGATGCACTCCTCCCATCTGTAACGTTAAGATTTTCCGCGGAGGAGGTTTTTCGGGTATTTTGCTCACGCAGACCGCGGCTTCATAGCGTATGATGACAACAACAGGGAATTGGAAGATCGAGGGTTGTCCGTGTCGGCTTTCGAACCGCCTCGTTATGCGACTCTGACGGATGTGGGGGTGAAGCGCAGCCACAATCAGGACGCCTGCGCCGCCAAGCCGGCCGTCGATGCCGCCACGTTTGCCAGTTGTGGGCACATTTTCATTGTCGCGGATGGAATGGGAGGCCATGCGGTTGGTGAGAAGGCTAGTGTCAAGGCTGTGCGGGACATTCCCCATCTGTACCAAAAGCATGTCCACGAAGGGGTGATTGCTGCTCTGCGCCGGGCTTTTGCCGAAACGAACACTGGAATCCATGAGATCGGCCAGCAGAACCCCGAATTCCGCGGTATGGGTACTACCAGTACCGCTCTCATTCTTCGCCCGGAGGGAGCTTGGATCGGCCACGTCGGCGACAGCCGGGCATATCGAATCCGGGGCAACACCGTCGAACAACTCACCTTCGACCACTCTTGGGTCTGGGAAATTGCCCGGCGCACAGGTGTCGATCCGGACGAACTGGGCGATTTCAAGAAAAATGTGATCATTCGCTCTCTGGGACCGGACCCCGAAGTCGAAGTGGATATCGAAGGTCCTCATCCGGTCCAGCCTGGGGATATCTTCTTGCTGTGTAGCGACGGCCTGACCGGTCTAGTCAAACCTGAGGAAATCGGGGCTATCGTAAATGTTTTGTCCTTGGAGTCCGCCGTCCGCCTTCTGGTTCATCTGGCCAATCTCCGCGGCGGACCAGACAATATCACGGTGATCCTAGTTCGTGTTCCGGGGGGACCTCACGATCCCGGTGCACCACGCTACTCCTCTTCGTCCTTCACGCGCCTACGAGAGACCCTCTCCCGCCACTGGCCGGTCTGGACTATCCTTACGGGATCGGTGTGTGCGCTACTTTCCCTCTTCCTCCACCTCCAGGAACTCAAAACGCTGTCGCTTCCCCTCTTTCTCTTGGGAGCACTCATTATCCTGGTAGGCATCATCGGTTTGGTCCATTCCCTACTCCGTACCCCCTCCGACACCGGTGAGGCGAACGTTCCGCTCACGGACCCAGAACTGGAACAGCCCCGCTCCCTTAACATCTACCGCCAACATGATTGCACGATCACGCCGGAACGCCTCAGCCAATTCGCCGAGACCGAACAACAGCTCATAACCGCTCTCAAGGAACATAACATACCGGTGGATTGGGAGGCCCATGCGCAGCTCGCTGGAGCTGAGGATGGCGACCTTCGGGATGCCTTCCGCCTCCGCTGCGAAGCCATTCTGCTCCTGGCGGATGCCTTCCACAAAGCCCGGCACAAACAAGAATCCTTCCAACCCTCTTGGACCTCGCCCCAACAACGTTGAAAGCTCAGACAACGGTTTTCACCGATGTCTGAGCAAGGGGACTGTTCCCAAGGCTTTGTCAGGGTGCTGCAGGTTCCTCAGCCATTCTCAGGCACAACGCGATTGGCATGCACGTTTCTCTCTGCTGTCGCTCCGCCATCATCACGCCTAGGCAAAGACCTAAACTGGGAAGCATCTTCGGGGGCTTGGTTTCCTCCTGTCTCAGAAGATGATCGTGCGCTCATGCACACCGAGGCTGTTGAGGAACCCCTGAGCTGCATCTCCCGCTAGGCCCGTAAACCAACTGCCGCCCCAATTCCAGCGGTCTTGGAACTCCGCATAGGACCAACTCCTTTGCACGCCATCCGTATCCATGTAGTAGAGTGTTTGCGTGGCTTCATCGATACCGTTGAGGACCACGTAGTGGAGAATGCCAACTTTGCCCAAGAAGTCGCTTAGGATGCCAGAAGCCACCAGAGCGATGACGGGTCGGCCTTGACGGAGCAGATTCACAACAGTCTCAAAACTTGCCCCTGTGGCCAGTTGGGTTTCAGGGCGGTAGTTAGCGATCATATCTCGCAACGATCCAGGCCGCGTGCCAAGGTTGGATTGGGAAACCAGGTCCGGCCAGCTTGCGGCCACCGATCGCAGAGTTTCGTAGGAAACTTCGATGCCATAGGCTCGCAGGAAACGCGAGGCGGAGTTCGGACCGCAACTCCAGTTATCGGTTTGAGGGCTTCCTCCAGGCACGGAAATCCAAACGACTTCGCAGTGTCTCACGAAGGTGTTAGCTAGCAGATTAGCGCTGTCGTGACCTGCGTTGCCGAATAGGAAGTCATTCCGGCTCCGGGAAACCAAGCGGTCGTTTCCTGAGCCACCACTCAGAACGCTGCCCAACAGGTTGGAGTTCGGCCCACTTTGCAGGAAATCGTTTCCGTTTTCTCCGCGGAGCACGTCGCTACCGCCTCCGCCGTAGAGCCGATCGTCGCCGTCCCCGCCGTATAATTCGTCGTTTCCTTCGCCGCCGAAGAGTACATCGTTACCTTCTCTCCCATATATATCATCCATGTCACGTCCACCCACGATCAGATCATTCCCGGCCTGACCGTCCAGCACATTATCACCATTTTCGCCCGATATGATGTCGTTTCCAGCACCACCTAAGATGTAGTCGTCGCCATTTCCACCGTTGAGAACGTCGTTATTGCGTGTGCCAATCAATTGGTCGTTCCCATCGCCCCCGTTCACAGTACCGCGTAATGAACGGAGAAGGTTGAGTCGGATCTCATCGTGGCCGGCATATCCCTCAATTTGAACTCGGCCCGCTGTGACTCGAGACTTGCTGAATCTGCGGTTGTAATATTCTTCGTTGTTCCAAATGATAACTTGGTAGTCTGCCTCAGTTTCAATGACTCGGATGATATCATTCGCAGCGGTTCCGTGTACATGTAGAATCCCATCTCGTATGAAGGCGGATGGAACCGTGCGGTCTTCCAGAGCTTCGACCTTAAGCATAGGCGTGGCTGGACTTGACTGATTCGGATTGCTTTGTTTCAGCCATTGGCGCAGTGCTCGAAACATGGCTCTGCCTCCTTATTAGGGTGTTAGGATTTGGTGAGAAAGTCTCCTTTTTGTATTGCCTCCTCTGCCTTGCCTTTCGCTGGGGTGTCCGTTCACTCCTCTCATGCAAAGGCAGCGATGTTGCCGGACAACATTTCGAAAAAAAGCAAGAGAGACCGGCGACGATACGATCGTGGACGGATGACGACAGGAAGGTGTGTCGGATTTGGGGCGTCAAGAAGCAGCGTTGGTGAGAGAATCACACACCCAGAACGGGTAGGGAGATAACGAGGGCGCCGTTATGAGAAAGAGGCGAGACGATATTAGAGATCGGTCTAAACAGGAGTGGTTGATGACTCGATTCAGTCGGACTGAGTGCTAAACCTGATGAAGGGGGGTGAGAGCCGACTGTGGGATTCGAACCCACGACCTGCGCTTTACGAAAGCGCCGCTCTACCGGCTGAGCTAAGTCGGCCTGCGACGAGGAGGGATCCATCGAGTTAAGCAAGTCGATGCGAGCGGTTCCCCTTAGAAAATTCCGCTTACCAATCCGTGAACCCGTCCACACCTCCGTCGCAAGGGGTCCATTCTTCCCAGCTATTGCAGGACTTAGAGAAACCAGTGTTGTTGGATTTTACTACTTCATCCGGGAGGGGACAAGATACGGGAGACCCTCCCAATGGGGGACCTGACGCTAATGAGCAACCCAGGGGAGGATTTTTTAGGAGAATCCAGGGGATACTCTGGACTTAGAGGGAACGAGGGCGTTCCAGTATCACCACGACTTGCCGCGTTCCACTATAGTGTTGTTGGGTGGTGAATATGGATAATACCCGCCAACCTTCTTCGGCCCATTCGTTGAGAACTTGTTCCATCTTGTCTGTATCCAACTTACTCCCCAGCAGTAAGCCGCGAGGATAAAAGGTGAGAACCTTGTACTCGTAACGGAGCATGGTTGCTCTCCTAATGGCGGTGGATTCTGCGGCGATCCACTCACGCCCCCTGTCTTGCCCTCTCGACTGATTCCCAGCGACTCCTCTTGCGCAGGAACGAACCGGCGCTAGGCTACCTCTGTATCAAACACTCCCGTATCCCCACCGTTGGGAGCGGTCCCACTGCTTGTCCCCAAAGAGGGAGACAGGCGGCGATTTCCTGCCTCGCTGCATTATCATTCCCGATGCGTAGGTCTGCGAGTTGACGTCACTAGCTATAGGTAATGTCCTAGTGCCCGGCAGCAGCGTACCCTTATAAGCTGCCACGCCGTCAGTGGTCGCCAGACACCTCGTGCCAGCAGGGAATGGCGGCAGGACTGACCTCCCTCTCTCTAGCCCCTTGCGGGAAGGCCCATGAGCGACTGACTCCCTCCCTGACGCTGAGTTATCAGAAAGAGACTTCCTACGTCGAAGCCGGCGGAAACGCTGGCTGGCAGTGTCGGGCCGCAGGTTACGTCACCGAACAGCCCCGCTGCCCGGATTCGACGGCGACCCCGCGACCATCACCTTCGGTGCCTATAACGCCAATGGCACTGCCAGAACCTTTTTCAAGCCAAAACCAGGTTAGCGTACTGGGAACGACAGCCTGCTGTGCCACCCATTTTGTGCTTGGGAGGTAAAGAGCATGGCTCACGGCTTACCAGACTTCGGAGCATTTACGTGCCCCGTTTGTGGCTTTCCGGGGTTGTGTGAACCGCCGCGCAGTGCGAAGACGGGTGGCCCTTCCTATGAAATCTGCCCGTCGTGCTGGTTTCAGTTCGACGTTACAGACGATGATCTTGGATATACTTACGAGCAATGGCGAGCCAAGTGGATTGCAGAAGGCATGCCGTGGAGCGATGGAAGCACGCCACCGCCACCAGGATGGAACCCTGTCGAGCAGTTGAAAAAGCTCACTGAACGATCAGCTTGATACGATGGCCCACAGCGATAGCTTCCCCGCCTGCCAAGTTGAACCTGCACGATTTTTACCAATCGAAGAAAGACAGTCTGCTTTTTGGGGCGGGTTGTTTCGATTACCGTTGGTAGGCGCTCGACGATATGTCTCCAAAGCCTCGGCCGCTGGACGAGCCTTGATCCCCTTGGGTTTGACGCGGGCGATCCCAACCTCTATCGGTTCGTCTTCAACGTCCCGACGGTTTATACCGACCCAAGTGGGCTGATCCTTCCCTTCGTCATTGGTGGTGCCCTTCTGGCTGGAGCCGCAATCGGTGGATTGCACTATGGCGCCTCACGGTATGACTATGCAGAGAAGCATTATCTATCCCGTCCCATCCATGAGTGGACACCCGAGGTGGAAGCAGAGTATCGCGCCTACGTTCTGACGACGGATTGGATTGCGTCAGTAAGTGAAGTGGCGGCTGTAACAGGGATCAGCATGGTGGCGACACCATACCTGGGGTATGGGTCGGGGTACTTATGGCAAGTCGGCGGAACCGGCGGACGCATCGTGGTGGGCACAGTCGGTGCTGGCGCCGTGAGCTATGGACTTTATGACGCTTACACGATCGTCCATGACTGGAACACGATGAAATGGCACGAACGGTTCCGTCGGGTCGGCGACTTGGCAGGGCCGATGGTGGTTGGGTTTGGATTTGGACCACGTTACTTCGCTTTGGGGCGCAACGCTGCGGAACTCCGAATTCCCTTCTGGTCTTCTTGGGATCGCGTCACGCCGCCATATTATGGGATTGACTATCGACAATTAACTACACTGACAGAGTCGCGGGGCAGCTAGCAACTAGGCCATACGCACGCTCTCGTCTTCTCATGAGAGAGATCATAGAATCTCGCGACCCATTCCAGATCCCGGCAGTCGAGGTAGGCCTGGAATTCCTGGAGGATTACGATGGGATGTGCCAGGCTCATTGTGGACAGCCGATAAGAGTAAGCCATCATACGGAGTCTACGAACTTGTGATAGATCCACGGACAAACAAAGTTGTTCATTTTCAGTTCCGCGGCGATTAATGCTGGAGGACTTGGTCCATGAAAATTCAGTTTGAAGTGATTTACGACACTATTGAAGTAATAGGCAGGCCAGGATACGCTGTTAGAGGGCAACCAAAGTATATTGTCGAGGATTGGTCGTTTTATTATGATATTCAGGCATGCTATATACCTACAGTGCATCTGTCGTGTCTTGTCATCGGTACAATTCAGCTCCATATAAACACAGATACTAATTTTTGTGCTTTTATAGATGGTTATTGTCCGTACGGCTTGTGGCAACCGGTATCCCTTATAGTTCCCGACTATTCGCCAGGTCTATTGAAAACACGGCCAGATGAAGAACTGGTTGTTGGTGTTGGCTATGGTATTGAGTATATGGTGCCTCCCGAGATCTGGTTTGATACGACAAATGGATGGTGGTGTATTGGCAGAAAAGAACATCCTGCGGGCAGTCAAGCTGTCGAATTCGCAACAGGCTGTGTTGCTGTGGTTGTAGACGAGCAGTTGGTCTCATTATGGATAAGACCTGAAAACTGGTTGGAGTTAGTCAAGTATTTTGATAAATAGTGGACGGCTTAGATCATCTTGGGCCGCGTCCTCGATCAGCGCTGGCTCAAGAGCGGGGACGGCTTGGCCCTGGACCGTTTGCAGTACAGCTACGACCGCAACGGCAACCGCCTGAGTCGGACCAACCTGATCGACGCCGCCTTCAGCGAGGGCTACAGTTACGACAACCTGAACCAGTTGACCGGCTTCACGCGTGGTTCGCATAGCCGCTCGTGGGACTGCGACGCCCAGGGGAACTGGCAGAGGGTGGTCACCGATGGGAATGTGCAGACACGGACGCACAATTTTCAGAACGAGATCGCGGGGCTTACTGGGGGGTGAACACCAGCGGCCTGTACCACTTCCGCCACCGCGACTACTCCCCCACCCTCGGCCGCTGGACGAGCCTTGATGCGCTCTCCTATGCCGCCGGGGATGTCAACCTCTACCGCACCCTCCGCAACAACCCCCTCAACTCCCTCGACCCGAGTGGGCTGGATGATGACATCCCATTGCCAGATGCCGTCGCCGTACCCCTGCCAAACCCTCGACTCCCTGTGTTGTCCCCTCCACCCCCCATCCCCTCCTGGTTCGATCGCCTCGGTGACGAAGTTCAGATGATCGGCACCTTCGTAGTCAACTCGCCCGGTGAGGCGGCCTGGGAGTATTACACAGGCTTGGCCTACGGTGCTTATGGTGTGTTCATCGAGCCAGTGGTCAACACGGGGGAGGCAATTCTTGATGGGGGCGGGTTCATACTGATCGACGACTACGAACCGCTCAATCATCCGCACATTCAGGGGATGCTCCATGGGGAGCGGACGTGGTATGGGGGTACTATCAGCCTGGTAATGGATGGTCTGGGGGTGGTTCCCGTGGCTCGAGGTGGCCAACAGGTCATCCGCCTGGGCCGGAATGCAGGGGCAGGAACAAATGCACTCACCGTTATGAGACGTAACGCTGTTGAACAGCTTATTCCCCTTTCAAATAATAGCTCTCGCCTCAGTAGTATCCTCCGGGACCCCCAAAAGTGTAGCCGACTTTACTCTTGCAGAGCAATTAGAGCTTCAGTTGAAACATCGTTCACTCATTTCAAGACTCGAACAGGGAGACGTTCCAATGTCTCTTGGCGCTATGGCGATCAGACATCCAGTGACTGGCGTGATCATGACCAGCCCGACACAATTGATGGGCGAACTTACAGTTGCCACCGGGCGGGAAGTCGCTCTCATCCGAATCGGCAATCAACGATTTCTCCGTCTTGGTAACTCCGATGGAGTCGCAGTGATCGACGCCGATCGCGTAATTGCTCACACGCACCCTTCCGGGGTACTCAAATTCAGCGTCGGTCGGGATCGCGACGTGGCCGTCTTCAACAATCCATCCCTCAAACTGAGCAAGCAGAAGAGCAGCGTCCTGATAGCACCCGATGACACTGCGGTAAGACTTCCTATTCCACGACAACGATAGGAACGGTCGAGGAGGACCGAGACATGACACACGAGCAGATTCGACAAGCATTAGCAACAGGCTGTTCGGAAGAAGAGCTGAAGGAAATGCGCTGTCCTATTTGTGGAAGTGAAGTTCTGTTCTACGTCCACCCCAACCGACGGACGTGTTTCATTCGCTGTAAGCAAGATAGTAGCCATATGGCTATGCACGAGGAGAACCTATCGTCTCCCGATTGGTGGGCGAAGTACGTGGTGCGCGGGGGTTGGCTGTCATGACTCTACGGTCCAAGGGAAGGTGCGGTGTCTGCTGCAATTTTCGGCGCTGTGGTAGGAGCAGGCACGGGCGATCCCTCGGCCTTGGCCGTCATAGGTATTGGTGCACTCAGTGGGGGTGCTGGGGGACTTACCAACAGTGTCGTATCACAGGCGATTGATCGTGGGCAGATTGATTGTGGGCAGCTCGTCGTTGATACGGGCATCGGCATTGTAATCGGCGGTGCTACCGCCGGTCTCGCTAAAGTGTCGCTGACACCTCGACCAGGACCCACGTCCACCCCAGCGACTAGTCAAGCGCTAACTCCGCGTGCTCCAGCGACAGCGGCAGCGACCGCCGAGGCCGAGGCCGCTGGCTCAAACGTGGCAGCACCACGCCCTCCTGTCCCAACGCAAGCGATTCAGGCCCAGAAGCCGGAGTTGCCCTCGAAGGAGCGGCCAGCCGCCTTGTGCCCGGTGGCGGTCTGGAAGCCCATGAGGCTGCCGGAGGACATACCATAGCAAGACACGTCGCCAAAGAGCTAGAATATCTTGCTCAACGATTGGCTCGAAACCCAAGGATGGAGGCAGCCTCCACCTTCCCGGATCGTGCAACTGCCGAACGGGTGATCGCCGAGGCTTTGGAAATGCGAGCCAGCGAGGTCCGAACCTGGTTGGCCGGATCGGGCAAGCGATTAATCCTAGAAGTGACAATGCGTGACGTAACTAGTCAGAGTCTGCTTTGCACGAAAGAGTTGATCAATGTCTGAGGAGTACGAATCATCCTGAGACGTTATCCATCCTTACCAACAGGTTATCGCATTCATACAGCTTTTCCAAGACAACTAGAATCAATGACCGGAGGAATCCCTATGAGAGCCAAGGAAAAATATCCCCATCTTTGGCAATTCCTAGCAGGCTATTTTCACCAGGATTTTCTGGATGATTATGAAAGTCCTGATGCAGCAATAGCCGCTTTTATAAGTGAACATACTCCTGATGAGATTCGAACAGTCTGCAAAGAGCTGGACGAGGTGATTCCTTTGATGGAACAAATGGAAGATCCCCACAAATTTTTCTCCGTGGATTTAGGTTGTGAGTATTATACTCGTGCAGATGGCCTGACGGAGGTGGAGTGGTTGCGGCATGTGCGTAAGCAGTTAGGATGTGATCAACTCTAAGGATGGGCAACTCGGAACAGTATAGCAGCCAGGTAAAGCTCAGGCTCAAGAGGAGGCCAGGAGCAGTAGCGGCCCCGTTGTGCTGACTAGCCAAGGGGTAAGGCGGCTGGCTCACGCCTGCGGCGGCGGATGGCGCAGGCTTTCCCGAACTGGTGCTGGTGCATCCCCAGCGGCAGCGGTGGGACCGCTCCCAGCGGCTCGCCTTCGCCGAGCTGAAGAGCGACAGCGGGCGGCTGCGACCGGAGCAAGAGGAATGGCTGGCGGAGCTGCGGGCGATGGGACCGCTCCCAGCGGCGGGCATCCCCGCCTTCCTCTGGCGGTAGGACCGCTCCCAGCGACCCAGGGACTGGGAACAGATTCAGGCATTCCTGAGGGGAGAATAGCTATCGGAAAAGCCGATAGTGAAAGTCCATTTTTATCGGCTTGCCCTATCTCACTCCCCATCCCAATTCCTTCCCTTGGGAGCGGTTCCACCGCTTTGGCTCCACCTCTCACACTTCCCGCTTTAGGTTCTTCTGGCGTTTGGGGCGTGAGGGGTGCGGCGGATGGAGGCATGTATCTTCAGGGCATGCCGGGTGATCATCGTCCGTGCGGGCATTCCGGCCCGGCCCAAGCTGTTTGCCAATCTGCGAAGCAGCCGGGCAACAGAGTTGATTCAGGAGTTTCTCCCTTATGTAGTCACAAGCTGGCTCGGCCACACTCCCGCCCTTGCCGAGGCGCACTACTGACCGGTGAGGGATGAGCACTTCCGCCGGACAACGCAGACACTGCCGGACGGTGGGGAACAAGAGAGGAACGAATGAACAGCAGACATGCGGAAAGTCCCTTGTTTTCGCACGGTGTCGTGTGGTGTACAGAAGAACTCATCTCAATTCATGACGGCTTCTCGGTCAGCTTTGCTGATCCCGGTATCTTAGGCTGCCTAACTCCGGTCCGCGGCCAAAGCTCAACCGCCACATCGAGCCAATCGGCAAGTCCAGACAACCAGGGGAGCCAACCGGAACGTTCGCCGGAATAATGCAACCCATGCCAGGAACCATCGCGGGGGAAAAGCAGGAAAAGTGACCAGAGGTAGGCTGCCTGTTGTCAGAGGCCTCGGCCGGATTCGAACCGGCGAATGACGGTTTTGCAAACCGTTGCCTTACCACTTGGCGACGAGGCCGAGTCCACCACAATCTTTCTTCAACGATCACTCCCATTATATCGGCTCGCGGCTTCCCGGACACCCGCAGTGCATTACGTCGTCACGAACTGCGGGCGAGCATGAGAAAAACCCGGTTTCGACGGGATACGGGCAGCTCTCAGAACCGGAGCCAGCAACGGGCGGCAGGCCGGATTACGATTCCTCTTAGCGATCACCTCCAGCGGAACAGGCGGCGGGCGTTTTCCTCGAAGATCAACTCATGCCAGGCAGGCGGGAGGATCCTCTGCAAAATACTCCGGTACGCCAGCATCGGTGCCAATGGCCAGTCACTGCCGTAGAGGAACCGATTGGGACGTTCCGAGTAACGGATGGCCTTGACTAAGCGGGCGGCCAGTTCGGCGGCCTGCTCTTGCATCGCTTCCCCCGCGAAATCTTGCTCATCCCCGATTAATAAACCGGAAAGGTCCGCCCAGACATTGAGGTTCTTGTAAATCACCTCTGCCGCGTCGAGCATCCACGGATTGCCTACATGACAGAGAACAAATTGCACCTCCGGATGATCCACCGCTACTTCGTCCACGCCGAGGGGATGGGCGAATTTCAGCTTCGCCTTGGGCGAGAAAGTGTCACCCGTGTGTAGAAAGACCGGCAGATTATAACGGGCCGCCAGTTCATAATACGGACGATAATGAGGATGTGATGGTTCATAATGAAGGTATCCCAAATAGAGCTTAAGGCCTACGACGGTTCCCTGCGCCAGGATCTGTTCGACTTTTTGGAGCTGTGAGGGATCAGTCCATGTTGGATCAGCCACGCCGATGACATGCAGTCCGGGCGTCTGAGCGGCAACCGCTAGCGACGCCGCGATGCCCAAGGGGTCCTCTGGCTGGCCCGCGCTCCAACAGCCGATGGCACAGGCGAAGCGAATCCCGGCATGACGCATTTCCCGGCGTAAAACCGTGGCAATCCGTTCGGGAGAATCACACAAGATGGGAGCGAGAGGTCCGGCGGCGGGCAGATTCGGTGGTGTGACATGAATATGCACATCAATCATAGCGGCTCACCAGACATCATAATATACCGCAGCATCCCCAGTGAAATAACGAAAGCCTCCATCATATATAAAATAGTGTGTATAAATATCTGGCATTGTACATCCTATATCCATTGTTCTAACAAACGATTCAGGGCTTGCGACCACGCTACCATGGGCTTAATATCATCCCTTTTCGTTTGTTCCTGATCCATGCTTATGCATGGATACGGACCGTCCATCCACATGCTTGTGAACATGATACCCTGGACCTTGGATAGTTCCTCTTCCTTTTTCTGCTTCTCTGCCTGTTCCTTGGAAGTCATATATAAACAATAAACATCCGCACGGTGGCTCCATTGTTTCAACTCTCCTACCACGGAATCGAGAGAGTCCGTGACGCTCACTCGTGCCGCGCCCCGTTCAATCCAATCCCTCAGGAGCAACTCCAGCCAACCTTGCTCCTCCCAACGTTCCTCAGAGCTAGAAGTGTCTTTGATATATTTGTGAGGAGAGTTATGTTTGATGAATCTTATCTCAAAATTGATGGCTTCATCGGTGAGGCGCTCGTTTAGCCACTGGATAATCGTTACAATCCAAGAGAGCAATAATATTATTCTCTCATATGGTAACTCAAAATCTTTGAAGCGTAGATTGATTATATAATCGATAATAAATACATATACACGTCTATTTATTATAAAATTATTTTCATCACGTGAATAATAGAGTAATTCGTTGCGAAGAAACTTAATATCAAAGAGATCGGGTTTTTCTCTCTCCATGTACACCAATTGAGAATGCAAGAGGCTCTCCATGCTGCCACGCGTGGCGATGGAAGCGAATCCACCCACTGGATACTGATCTTCCTGCAACAGACGGGTGGTCCAATTCTTGCGTCTCTCTCGCGACCGGAGAGGACGAGGCTTGATCGCTTTTTCCCAAAGGGAGACCAGTTGCCGAATCTGCCGCAAGGCGATGAATTGTGCCATTCCGCCTAACGCGGAGCGGTCTTCCAAGGCCGCAACATCCTCCCACGGGAGCAAGAGAGGTACCCGCCGCAAAGATTGTATCAAATCCGTATATAATTCACTCATCAATTGTGACATATGATCATACTGATATTCTCCCAGTATCTGGGATAGGTCCATTTGTTCCACTCGGGCTTGCAGCCGCCGTATGGCTTCCAATGACAGATGGGCGCCTCCCAGTTCCAAATGAGCCGCGAGTTGCTTGAGTAGAAAAGCAATGGCTTTGGGACGTTCCGCTTCAGGGTAACGTGCGATGGCCGAGGCGGCTCGATCAAAAGCAGGGTCTAAAGGGAGGCGCGCCAGCAAGCGGTCCTCATAGGCTTGTACCAAACGCTTGTCTGGCCCAAAGTCTGACCCGGCACCCCGTTGTCGGCCACTCCAGAAACGTCCTGAGGCTATTTGGCCGACATCCAGCACGAAACTCATCGGCGGCAGGGGAACACCTCCAGCGACCAGCCATGCGGCCCAATCGAGCGCCTGATCAACGATGGCGGCCTTTTGGGGCGGAGGAACTACTCGCGCCAACCGGATACCTTCGAGTAGATAGCGAACGCCCTCTTCAAGGTCTCGTATTTCCTGAACGCGCATGGATCACCTCACCCTCGGAGCGGGAAGAGCCGGTTTTGGGACCTTCCTCATGCTCACAACTCTGGGCGTCTCGGCAAAATAAGAGCCAGCCCTGTGTTGGACCTTTTCCTTCCCCTCTCTTTCAAGCACTCTCCCATTATCGAATCCATCTGATACGACTTCGGCGTTAGCACCCGCGAAAACGCCGTGAGGGAACCTACCTTACAACAACTCCCCCCTATTCCCCTCATTACTCGTATTATCCCGCCGTTCCAAGTATTTTACGAAGTCCGCCGGATCGACAAAAAAGTGAAGTTGCTCATTTTCTGCGCCGATGAAACTGAACATCGGTTAGTATGCCTCCATCACGGGGGATACAAACCCACACGAAAGAGGCAGAGTATGGGCGGCATGCGTGTTCTGGGTTGTCTCGCAGGGCTGTTCGTCCTTACGACCTCGGTTTGGGGACAAGTCCTTCCGGCTGGAAGAGACGTTTCCGCTTACATTCCCTCAGTCACTCCTGCTGATCTACCTTCGTCCTATCGCGTGCCAGAAGCGTTGGCTCAGGAGTCCAGCCACAACGAGGTGATTTCCGCAGGTGGCTTTCCTTCTCGCCGTGGGATGGTTCGGGTTCCGAATGTTTGGGATGCCGTCAACGGCGCTTCGCTTCCCGCCCCAAACACCAATCCTGTTTCCGGAACGTGGACTGAACCTCCGGTCATCTCCCCGCCGGCCTTGCCTCCGGGTTCCTATCCGAGTCCGTACTACACCGAAGGTCCAGGGTGCTGCGGCCCCCTCGGCAAGCATGGGCGTATTGGGTATGAACTCTATACGTACACGGGTCCTAATCTCCCTTTCGGCTCCGGGGATTTTGTGGGGCGGCTCAACGTCGGTTGGGTGGTCGGCGGCGGCGGACGCACGTTGTTTTTCAATCCGACCCACGATGCGGCCTGGGTTGTCGATTTGGGTCTGAGTTACACCTACAATCGCGGGGAGCAGCAGGAGCCGGTTTTCCTGGATATTCGTCAGCCGCCGCGCAGCGATCCGCTCACGGGCCGGGTGATTCCCCAACCGGACCTTTATACTCTCAGCGCTATCCGGGGTCTGCATCGCACCAATTTCAATTTTGCTCTGGGCCGCGATTGGTGGCTGTGGGGCCCCGCCGCCAACGGGCTGCAAGAAGGGTGGAATGTTCGTATCGGAGGGCAAGTGGGAGGCCGATGGGGCACCGCACACGTCGATGTGGTTCCGCTCAATCAGGTCAACGGTTATGCGCGACGGCAGAATGTCACACATGGCATTTACTTGGCAGCCCACGGCTCGCTCGAGGTCCCTTTCGGCGGCTGCATTCTCTTCAGCGGCCTTCGTGTCGAATGGGGTTATGACTGGACCAACATCGTGCCGCCGCTTGGGGGCGATCTCAATAACGTGAATCTCTTACTCACCGCCGGGATTCGCTTTTAGGATCAACTTTCAGCGTGAAGCTGGTGGGTGCCCCATCGCGGAGTCACCACGCGTGCGCAGGAGAAACATGGAATAATACAGCGGACCAGAGCGACAGAACCTTAAACGGAGGACCTCAGCGACCGAATTTTTTCGTGAGATTGTGAATTTTTTTAGCCCTTGTCTGTTCCTTCCACATCCACATCAACCGCGAAGTGATTATTCGCTAGTTTGCCAGAGGGCGACCTGATCGGACGTGGCGGTGATGAGCCAGCGCCCTCGATTGGCGAAGCGAATGTGGCGCACGGGTCCATCGTGGCGGCGCTGACGAAAGACTTCCCGCTGTGCTCGCAAATCCCAGAAAATTACCTCGCCGTTGGCTCCACCGCTGATCAGAGTGCGCTGATCTGGAGACAGCGCAAGACAGGTGGCAGCACCGATGTGTCCCAGGAACGTGGCCGCCTCCCGGCCGCTTTCCAGCGACCACAAGCGGATGGCCCCTCGTTCGCCCGCCGTCGCTAGAAAACCGCTATTTTCCACGAAACAAAAATCGGTCGCATCGGGAATGGACAAGGTGAGCTTCCAACTATTCTCCGCCACGGACCATATGCTGATCGCCGATCGATCCCAGCGAGCTGCCAGCAACGAAGCGTCGCGAGCCAGGACTGCTTCAGCCACAACCTTGCCGCTGGAGGTCTCGATGATCGACGGGGCTGCGGAGGGTACGTCTGCGGTATTCCACAGGTACAGCCGGCCCAAGTGATCAGCCGCGAGAAGGTGGCCGGCCGGCCTGGAGAATTTGGCCCAACGCACTTGCGCTGCCGGAGGAAGGCGCCACTGGCGGACAAGCCGCCGCTTTGGGCCTGTCCATTGCTCGTCGCGAATCGTGGAGCCGTCCGCTAGAAAGACTCGGAGGGAACCGTCCTGCGTCAGGAAAGCATCGAGGATCGGGAGCGAGGGCGAGGGCAGAGGAGCATTCTGAGAATCAGCCAGAGGAAAAAACCGTTTCTGAGCATCAAGCAACACGCCTTGGGGAGACTCTTCAGATACGAACACACCCTGGATGAGGGGAACTTGTAAAACCCCCAGCTCGTGGGGATCTCCGGGAATCCGCCAGAGTCGCACGAAGCCGTCTTCACCGGCAGTGCAAAGCAAGCGCCCGTTGGCATCGAGTGCGGCCGTCGTGATCTCGCCATGTTCCACCACGGGCCATTCCCAGAATCGGGCTTCCTGCTGAAGAGAAAACCGCCCTGGCTTGACATAAGTCAACAGACCGTGGGGGGAAGAAAAGACCCAACGAACGGGCGAGTTCCCCTGCTGCTTCCACTGCTTACCTTTCTCCAGAATCCATAAGCCGGTGTTGCTGCCCAAGGCAATTTTGCCCTCCGCTGTGAAGGCGAGAGAGGTGATGCGTGAGGAGTTATCGAGGGGAGGCAACATCCGCGGGGGCGAACGGCCATCCCACAGCCCAACTGTTCCATCACGGGTGGCGAATGCCACCTCACAACCGGAGGGCAGGGTGCGCACATGCATCTCCTTCACGCTCTGAGGCCAGCGGGTTTGCGCCGCCACTTTCTGCTCGAACCAATCCCAGAGGAGGACAGTGCCGTCACGATGTTCGACGCAACTGAAACGGCCATCGGGACTGGTCGCACAACGGAGCCAGGGGCTTTGGAAAACGGCGGGAAGATTCGCAAGTGGGGCCATCGTACCCTCGGAGTGGAGGGTCCAGACGCTGAGGTGGGGCGCCTCCGCCGTCTCGTTGCACACCAGCAGGGTTTTGGACTGGGGTCCCACAAACGCGAGGTGGAGCGAGGTTTTCCCAGCATTCTGCATCTCCTGGGTGGTATGCTTCCACGTTTGCACGGGTCGGGACTGGGCGATGTCCCAGAGTGTGAGGGTACCATCGGGATATGCCCAGCAGAGGTAGCGGAGGTCCGCGGAAACCGCCAAAGCAGTGACACGGTTTGCGAAAGTAGGAATATCCTGGCGTGGGAGCTGGACCAGGCGGCTCAGGTGGCGATAGGGAAAGTCCAGAGGTTCGTTGAGGTACGTCGCAATCATCCGGGCCGCTTCTAAGTAATCCTTGGCTTCATCACGATTGCCGCTGCGAAGGGAGAGGAAAGTGGCATAGATGTATTGGGCATAGTCCCGTTGACGTTCCAAGCGGGCGCGTAGCTCTTGGTCGGATCGCGCCCGTTCCTGGTCGTTTTTGAGCCGGCGTGTCTCCCCCATGTACCAAGTACCCACACCGATCATAACAACCGCGATGGCACTGACGATGATCAAGGCGACGAGTTGATCGTTCCGCCGTGCCCAGCGAGCCACGCGTCCCAGCCAATTGAGCGGCCGGGCGATTGTGGGTTTGCCATCGAGAAAGCGCCGCAGATCATCGGCCAGGTCGATCGCGGTGCGATAGCGCCGGCCTGGATTCTTTTCCATCGCCTTGAGGCAAATGGCTTCCAAGTCTCGGGGAATGTCCGGCCGGATTTGGCGGGGCGGATTGAGCTGCCCATCGATGACTTGGCGGAGCACTTCGACATCCGTCGCACCGTCGTAGGGAGCACAACCGGTGAGGAGTTCATAGAGGATGGCACCCAGGGCATAGACATCCGCGGCCGGACCTAAATCCCGATGCTTGGCTAGAGCTTGTTCGGGGGCCATGTATTTCGGCGTGCCGAGAATCTGCCAAGTACGCGTATCGGATGGCTCACCGCGTTCCATGAGCTTAGCCAAGCCAAAGTCTACGACCCGCGGAATGAAGTATTCTCCGCGGAGTTGGCAGGAGCCGACCGGAGGCTCTTCCGCCAGGGGATCCTCTCGGACCGGTTGAAGGATGATGTTGTTCGGTTTGAGGTCCCGATGGAGGACGCCGCGATCGTGGGCATGCTGCACCGCCTCGGCAACGATAGCGACCAGGCGGGCCGCCTGACGCACAGGGACCGGGAAGGCTTGTTTCTCCAGCCACTGGCCCAGAGTCTGACCCGGACAGAAGGCTGTGGCGATGTAGCACAGCGGACCGAACTCGCCCGTTTCATACACTGGCACCAGGTTCGGATGATCGAATTCCGCCGCCGCTTGGGCTTCTCGGATCAATCGCTTGCGGGCGTCCGCGCTCAAGAGCATCTCGGGGCGAGGGATTTTCAAGGCGACTTCCCGCTGCAATTTCGGATCGAAGGCCAGAAAGACGATACCACACCCCCCCTTGCCCAACTGGCGGCGCAGCTCAAAGCGGCCAATACGCAAGGGGGACCCCGGCGCTACACGCAGGGGAACGCCCGCATTCCCCGGACCCGGTATGACCTCGCTCAGTGATCCCTCATGAGACACGGGGATTGCCGCCTCAGCCTGAGGACCTCCCTGCGACGGCAGACCCTGCCGAGCCGAAAGGTCCACGGTTGGGGCGTGACTGTTCCCCCCTTCGACTCCGGAGTCGAGGGCGGCCAGCAGTCGAGCCAGATAGTCGTCGAGTTTGAGCGAGTCGGTCGAGTCCGCCATCGGTCTGCACGTCCCTGAAAAAACTCTGCGTGCTTCCCGCAGGACATGGTGCCCAAGTCCTAGTTTAGCACATGGCTCATCTTCCGCGAGAGGACAATTCCTATAATCACCCCGAAATCGGAGGAGGCGATGCCAATGCATGCTTGGGTGCTCGACGGCGGTTTCGGAACCGAGCATTTGCGCTGGACCAAATGCGAGATTCCTGTTCCCGCAGCGGGGCAGATTCTCGTGCGGCTCCATGCGGTCTCGGTGAACTATCGCGACGTTCTGATCGTAGAAGGAAGCTACAATCCTCGCTTGTCGATGCCGCGCATCCTCGGTTCGGATGGCGCCGGCGAAGTCATCGCCGTGGGGCCGGATGTCGATCGTTTCCGCGTGGGCGACCGGGTCATCGGCTGCTTCATGCAGAAGTGGGCGGACGGCCCGCTGACAGACACGGCGGCCCGCTCGACTCTCGGTGCCGATCGCGATGGGACATTTGCCCAATATGTCTTGCTCGAGCAGGCCGGTGCTGTGCCGCTGCCGGAGGATTGGGATTACGCCAGCGCCGCCACCCTGCCCTGTGCGGCCTTGACTGCCTGGAATGCCTTGATCAGCGGCGAATGCCGACCGGGTAAGACGGTCCTGTTGCTGGGAACGGGCGGCGTGTCCATCTTCGGCTTGCAGTTGGCCAAAGCAATGGGAGCGCGCGTGCTGCTGCTGTCCGGCCAGGAACACAAGCGGGAACGGGCTGCTCAATTGGGGGCGGACGCCACAGCCAATTACCACACGCTGCCGGACTGGGATCGGTGGGTCCGCGAACAAACGGAAGGACAAGGTGCGGACATCGTTCTGGAAGTCGGCGGTGCCGGCACCCTGGAGCGCTCGCTGCGGGCGGTGCGCCGCGGAGGGTACATCGCCTTGATTGGCGTGCTGGCGGGCCGAGGAACTATCGACCCCATGCCGATCCTCATGAAAGCGGTTCGGCTCCAGGGCATCTTCGTCGGCTCCCGAAAAATGTTCGAGGACATGCTCGCCTTCCTCCAGCAGCATCGCCTCCGCCCCGTCATCGATCGCCGTTTCCCGCTCCCGGAATTGCCCGCAGCACTCGAAGCGATGCGCCGGGGGATCCACTTCGGCAAAATCGTGCTCGACATCATTCCGGGCGTACCCGGATAATTCCCCCTCTGTTGGCCGCGCCGCCGCCTCGCCTCGCTTCCTCCCCCCCGACCAACAGAGCGACCTCCCCACCGGCTGGTTTGTGCTCCCCGGATCGCCCCCCGCCGCTCTGGCAATTGGGTTGCCGCTTTCCCGCGCTGTGCCGCATTCGCCGTGATCATGGTTCTGCCTCCTTTTCGTTGTCATCTGTCAGGTTTCAGCCCAGCAAACTCTCTTTCTGGGCCTTAGAAGAAACTGGCCATTGCCACGGGGCCAGGTCTTCTCTCAACTGATCACCTGTTTACTGTATATATGTCCCATAAATCGCTGCCTGTCAAGAAAAATTTTCCATTTTTTTCCAGAAATCTGAAAAGTCCTATAATTCTGGGATTTTCCGTCCCGATTGTTCCACTCGCATGAGCTATCCTTTTGGCTTCCTTGAGGGCAAGAGGGCTTATACTCCGCCGAGTTGCCGTTGTCCTTAGCCGAATCTAGCCGGGATGGGGAAAGTTTATGTGAAATTATGTCCTATAAAACGAGGCAAGTCAAATGTGATTTTCCTCGGAATGCTGGATCGGACTATTGAACGATGGCCGGATAGGAACACTGCTGCGAGGCGTAGAAGCTGCTAGGGAACGTGAGAACGAGAGGGATAGAGGGCGCCGGGGACAACCTTAGCGAAGGGGCGGGCAGCAAAAAAACCGCTGCCTGGAGCACCAGGTCGGTAGGCAGCGGTTGGACGAGGGCGACTTCACGGAGGCCGTTAGCGGTTTGGCCGCTTTTCAGTTCACGGAGGAACCGTCGGCGCTGCGGTCACTTCTTTGGCTTGCCCTGCGTGGTCAGGGGGAAGTCATCGGTGCGGAAGGGCGAGGCGGGCAAACCCTCTTTGTTGAAGAGATTGAGGGTGGGTTTGGCGAAGTTCACCCAACCGTAGCGGACAGCCACAATCCGATCGACCTCGTCACAAGTGACGACGACCTTGTCGCCTTCGATGACGGCCTGAGCCGGTTTGAAGACCTGATCGGTGCCGCAGGCGGTGAAGCCGACCAGGGGTCCATCCTTGGCCACCAATCCGCTGCCGACGTGGTCGAAGCTCAGAATGGCCTTTTTGCCGTCAAATTTGGCTTCGCGGAAGATGGGACCGCTGTAGACGATTTTTTCTCCGTAAGCCAAGGCCCGTGCGGCCAGGGCGAGGCGGGCGCCGACGGGTTCCTTCTGCTGCGGGTGGATGTCTTTTTCCTCGCCAACATCGGTAATGACCGCCAGGCCGACTTTAGGAAGCACGCGAGTGGCATGCAATTGGGCATCCCGCAGCTCGGCATAGCGGACGCCTTCAGAGTTGCCATCCCAATAGGGAGCAAGCTGGACGCCGAGGAAAGCAAAGTCGTGCCCCCAGCGTTTGCGCCAGTCCTGGATCATGGTGGGATAGAGGGTGCGGTATTCGTAGGCACGCGGGGCGTTGGACTCACCTTGGTACCAAATGGCGCCGCGGATGGGGAACTTGAGCAAGGGGTGGATCATGCCATTGAAGAGGACCGTGGGAATGTTGGGATTGAGGCCTTTTTTCTGCGGCGGGCTTTGCTGGGCTTGGCGAGCGCGATCGGCCAGGTATTTGAGGTCCGGTACACTCTCCAGGGCTTCCAGGCTGGTCCAGGCTTCGCAGACGGTACCGCCCCAGTTGGTAGCGATCAAGCCGATGGGCACGTTGAGGGCTTTTTCCAGATCGCGGCCAAAGAAGTAGGCGACTGCCGAGAACTCATAGGCGGTTTCCGGGGTACATTCCTGCCATTGGCCGAAGACCACGTCATATTCCTTGTCACGTTGCATTTTGATCTTCAAGACGGGGAAATCTTCCTGAGGGGTCAGAGCGGGGCGGCGCGGCATGGTGAAGAGGCGGATATTGGGATGCTTGGCCTGGGCCGCCACTTTCTTCCCCTGATCATTCCGCGTGAGTCTCCACAGCTCCCATTGCATGTTCGATTGACCGGAGCAGATCCAGACTTCGCCCACGGCCACATTCTTGAAGGTGACGGTGTTCTGTCCTTGCACGGTCAGGGTGAAGCCGGTGCCGGCTTTCTGAGCAGGCAGTTCCACACTCCAGCGTCCTTTGTCATCGGCAGTCGCCATGGCCGTGGCCACAGGCTGGCCTTCCCGCTCCAGACGCACGGTGATCTTTTCTCCGGGTTTGGCTTTCCCCCACACCCGCAAGGGCGTGCCTTGCTGGAGAACCATGTGGTCGGAAAAGATGGGATGAGGCTCGACTTCAGCTCGCAGTGGCGGGGCCAGCCACACCCAGACCAGCACCCACAGGAAGAGGCGTCGTGGCGTCATGGTCACACTCCTGGCATCAGGTTAGGAAATCGAAGAAGTTAGGGGGATACGGTGAAGGAAAGCCTAATCCGAACGCCTGGGAGCGGCAATGAAAAAACTGAAAAGCCGCCCTTCGTCTCAACGGAAACCACCCGCGGAGTCAATCGATCCGGTGAGTTGAGGAGCGATCAAGCGAGTTGAAGATGGGCCGCCGTGGGTAGGAAGCCGCCGTGGCGCTGCTGAATGGTCTGGCGGATGCGGCGCACCACTTCCTCATCTGTGGGATAAGGCGAGCGGAGAATGGGCCGCAAGGGCAAGGGGATTTCATCCATGCGATAGACGGTCCCTGGCGCACTGATGCCAGTAGCAGCGGTGGTAATGTGCACGCGGGCCAGACGGCTCGTGTAAGTAACCTTGGGGTCCAGAACGATCGTGGGGGTGCGACGAAGGTGCTCGATGGCGGGTTGAGGCATGGTGGCGCCGGGATCCGCGCCGAGGACCAGGGTGGCGTCATTATCTCCGCGCACGAGCAGGTCGATGGTGGAAAACTCGCCGGGGTTGAAGCGGGGATAGCCGCGCGTGAGGGACACGCCGAAGGGGTAGGCCGTGGTATAGCGGAGGACGACATCCGCTCCGGTGACATTGCCGTGGCCGCGCATAGGCATGGCCACGAATTTGGTGAAGGCATTTAGTTCCGCCGCTAGGGTGAGGGCCGCGGCGCTATTCATGTGTTTGCCGCGGGTCATGGACAGGCCCATGCCGAAGAAGAGGACGCCGAAACGGGCGGTTTTCATGCGCTGGGCCAGGTCCTGCAACTGTTCCAGGGTGAGGCCGGTCTCCGCCACCGCGGCGGCATCCACAGGCTGCCCTTTGATCAAAGCCCGCAGGGTGGTGAGGACCTCGAAATCCTTGCCGGGCCGAACTTGCAGAAAAATGTCCGCGGCCTTGGCACTGGGAGTTTCCCGAATATCGACCAGGACCATTGTGCGGTCCTTACGCCCGCGGGGAGTGAATTTCCCCTTCTGGGTCAGCGTGTAACGGGTGAAGTGCCGGGGATGGCACTCTGCCGGGTTGCCTCCCCAATAGATGATCAGGTCGGCCCGATTTTTGACTTCCCCCAGGGTACATGAGACTTTGCCACCCAACTGGGCAGCGATTTCGGTGGGGCCGTGTCAAAGCGAGGTGTGGCTGTCGATGACGGCGCCGACAGTCTCGGCCAGCCAGACTGCCTCACGCTGGGCTTCGCAGGTGATGTTGCTCAGGCCGTAGATGAGCGGCAGGTCGGCCTTGTGGAGAATGTCAGCGGCTAGCTCAATCGCCTCGTCGAGCGTGGCCTCCTGGCCGTCGATGAGAGCGGGAGGATAGAGTTTCTCCGCCGTGTGATGCTTGAACCAGGCTTCCCCCAGGATGCAGGCTCGTTTGGTTTCGACGATGCGCTGGCCATCAGCGTGGAGTTCGATGTCATCGCAAACGCAGCCGCAGAAGGTGCAAACCGCATTTTTGACCACTGTCAGTTCCATCGGTGCGTCCTTGGGGGTTGGATTCATGAGGTTTCAGCCTTCAGGAAGGCGAAGCCAGTTCCGCTGGAGTGCTATCATCCGGCCCCATCAGCGCATCGCTAACCGCAGGGTAGGATAGGGCCAAGGGGAGCCGGTGCAGCGGGGAGCTTTCCTCGGTGGGGACGTCCGCACGGGACGGCGGCAGGGCGAAGGTTCACCCCAAAGCTCGGCCCCGGAAGCTGCCCCGAATACGCCGAGGCATGAAACGTCCCGGAGCGATCTGCTCCCACGCTGCCGAACCTGCTTGTTCCTGCGCGGCCAGTTGCGGATCGGTCGGTTTCATGAGGCTTTTTCCTCCCAAGGTTCCCCTATGCCTCATTATTCTTCTTCAGCCGTTGGCACCGGGAATCGTCCCGGCTTCCGAGTGAAGCACTTCGGAGGAGGAAAGCGGTTCCAGCTCCACTTCCCACCCTTTGGAGGTCGGCATGCCTGTACCGTCGGTCTCTCCCCCCATCAGGCGGCAGGTCGGCGGACCATAGGGCACGAAGAGCAGCCCGCGTGGCACATTTCCCTCCTGGCAGACGAACACCGCCTCGCCGTGGACGGTACGCACGCGCACCGGCTGCCCCGCTTGCAATCCCGCCTCCCGCACGTCCTCCGGATGCATCGTCAAAATCGTCACCAGGGACTGGTATTCCGGCCCATCCTTGCCGACATTGACCTGCACTCCTTGTTTATTGGAGCGGATCGGGATCAGTAGGTAGCGGCCGGCCATCGCGGCGGTCTCCCAGATATTTCTCCATATCGTTATGTTAGGAGTGAGCCTAGCCCGTGAGAAGAACGCGATGAGCACCACGACGACTCCACCAACGACCGAACCGGCCCCGGAAGCGGCCGTGCGGCTTGTGCAAGGGGTAGAGATCGAGGACACCTTTGCGGAAGCATTCGGGATGACGGCAGCGCGGCTGATCATCACGGCGCAGTCGCCAACCTGGGCGATGATCGCGGCTCAGGCCGCCACGGGATACGCCACGTCGGTGATTGGGTGCGATGCGGAAGCGGGTCTAGAGCGGGAGTTATCCCCCCAGGAAACGCCGGATGGACGGCCCGGTGTCAGCCTGCTTGTGTTCGCTTTCAGCCGGGATGCGTTGCAGAAGGCCGTGGTCAACCGGGTGGCTCAGTGCGTGCTGACGTGTGCCACCACGGCGTGTTACAACGGCCTGCCGATCGACCCGGCGCGGTCGATCAAGGTGGGCGGCGCCTTGCGCTATTTTGGCGACGGCTGGCAACTCAGCAAGTATCTGGACGGGAAGCGCTACTGGCGCATCCCCACGATGGACGGGGAGTTTCTTTGCGAGGAGACCTTCGGGACGGTCAAGGGGGTGGCTGGGGGCAACTTCCTCATTTTGGGGCGGTCGCAGGAAGCAGCCCTCGCGGCGGCGGAAGCCGCGGTGCAGGCCATCCGCCGAGTTCCGGAGGTGATCCTGCCTTTTCCCGGCGGGATCGTGCGCAGCGGCAGCAAAGTGGGGAGCAAGTACAAGGCGCTCAAAGCCAGCACCAACGACGCCTACTGTCCCACGCTCCGCGGCGGCGTGGCAAGCCGGCTGCCGGAGGGCGTCAACGCGGTATATGAGATTGTCATCGACGGGCTGAGTCTGGCAGCCGTGGAGGAAGCCATGCGGGTGGGGATCACCGCAGCGTGCCAGCCGGGAGTAGTGCGGATTTCTGCGGGAAATTACGGCGGCAAACTCGGCCCCTATCCCATCCCGCTCCACCGCTTGTTTCCGGCGTAAGCTGATCGGGGCAAAAAGGCGGGCGGATCGAGGCGGAGCGAGGCGGCGGCCTTCGCCTGGACCCTGACGAAAAAGAAAACCTACGGCGGAGCGAATTTGATATAGTGAGAGAGGTTCTTTCCAGAGCCGCCAGCAGGGGGAGAGGCCATGACCACGACACCGCATGGGCAAGAGTACCATACCTACGGCCTGCCGGTGGGTACGGTGCGCGGCTTCCTTTCGGTGCTGATCTGCTCGTTTTTCTGGATCGTGCTGCTGTATCCGTCGGATGCGGAGCTGCGCGTGCCCCTAGCCCACTTCTTTTTACTGTCGATGGTTTTCCTGGCCTTTGCCTCGCAGCCGCTCTCCGAGTTACACACCCAGCGCTTTCTACCTTGGCTGATGCGGTTTATTTTCGTCGGCGGCAGCATCGCCGTCATCGCTTATGTGCTGTACAAGGACCCGCAGCGGCTCCCAACCCGCCTGACACCTAACCCGGACGAGATCGGCCAGTGGCCGGTCCTGCTCGCCTGCCTGGCCGGAGGCTTCGCCGGCGGATTGCTCTTGCGCTTCATCCTGGGTCGAAATAGTCCCTTATTCATGACCATCCGCGCTTGGCTCGGCATCATCGCCACGCTGCTGTTGCTCTTCGAGACGCTCTTTCAGTTCGTCATCCTCCCCAATATGTCGGACAAGCCGAGCCTGGATACTCTGAAGATTTGGGAGGGGGTGCTCATCGCCGTGACGGCAGGGTACTTCGGCACGCGGGCCTAGGATCGCGCGGTCTGCGTGTGTAGCGAGCATGCCAGCGAAGCCAGCAAGCAGGGCTTGGGGAGAAAACCCTGGCTAAAGGCGGGGCCAAAGCCAGCCGCGCTGCCATTGGGGGACCGCCCCGCTCCAGCCGGGACAGCAGGAAACGCTTCAGGCCAGGCCGTGGTGGGCCAGGTAACGCTCGGCATCCAGGGCCGCCATGCAACCGGTGCCCGCTGCCGTGACTGCTTGGCGATAGTAATCATCCGCGACATCCCCGGCGGCAAACACCCCCTCGACGCTCGTGTACGTCCGCCCCAGGGTCGTCCAGCGGATGTATCCCTTCTCCGTCAGCTCAACCTGACCCTCCAGGAAGGCCACATTCGGGGTGTGGCCAATGGCGAGGAACATTCCCGCCGCCGGTATCACCCGTTTCTCGCCAGTCTGATTGTTACGCACCCGCACGGCGGTGACGCCGTTTTGATCATCTCCCAGCACTTCCTCCACTTCGGTGTGCCAATGGATGGTCACCTTAGGATTGCTCTTGATGCGTTCCTGCATGATCTTGCTCGCCCGCATGACATCGCGACGGACCAGAAGGTGAATCTCGCTGGCAAACTTGGATAGATAGGTGGCCTCTTCCACCGCGGAGTCGCCGCCGCCGACTACCACGAGCGGCTTATTGCGGAAGCGGGGCAAGGCGCCGTCGCAAACGGCACAGGCCGATACACCCCGGTTCTTGAACCGCTCCTCGCTGGGCAATCCCAGGTAGTTGGCCCGCGCGCCCGTGGCGATGATCACCGTGTGGGTCTCGACTGTTTGCCCATCGTGGGCCGTCAGCAGGAAAGGCCGGCGGCGCAAATCCACCTTGACGATGTCTTTCGACTCCACCCGCGCTCCAAAGTGGACCGCCTGCTGCCGCATCAAGGCCATCAGTTCCGGGCCATTGATTCCATGCGTCGGCTGCGGTTGATTGGCTGCCACCCAATGGGGAAAATCGGGATCATCCCGGCGCAAGGCCGTCGCCAGATACTGCCGGGTATCCCCTGGCGGCCAGGAGGGGAAGTTCTCCACCTCCGTGGTCAAGGCAAGTTGGCCCAGCGGCAGCGTCCCGTTCTGGCGATTCCGCTCATCGTACGGGTTGCCTTGAAAAACCAACGGCTGCAACTCCGCGCGGGCCGCGTAAATCGCCGCCGTCCAGCCCGCAGGACCCGAACCGATGATCACGACCTTCTCCGGCATAGCGTACTCCTAAGAGACTGGGAAATTCTGAGGGACTTCGAGGGTGGTTTCCATCACAAGCTCGGCGGCTATTCTAGACGGCAAGCGGCGGCTGTCTGGAGAGATCGGCCCAGGTTATCCCTTCTCGCGGCATCGGAACTGCCTTGCCAACACTCTCCGCAGCCTCGTCTGAGCGGCAATACCTCACGGACTACCCATGCGCGAACGCTTGACCCATTTCCGTGAAATCCTGCGTTACGTTCCCCGCTTCCGGGACCGGGTCTTTGTTATTGCCCTGGATGGCGCCGTCGTGGAAGATGACAACTTCCCCAATTTACTCCTGGACATCGCCCTTTTACGCAGCCTCAATATCCGGGTGGTGCTGGTCCATGGAGCGGCCCGCCAAATCCGCCGCTATGCCGAAATGATTGGCGTCACCCCCTCGGACCTCGACGGCACCGGGGTGACGGACCGCACCACTCTGCAAGTCGCCATTACCGCGGCCAATCGAGTCAACCACGAGATTCTCGAAGGGTTGACGGCCAACGACCTGCGCGCTGTCTGCCCCAACGCCATCGTCGCCCATCCCGCGGGCATCCTCGGCGGAGTCGATCACCTCTTCACCGGGCGGGTCGAACGCGTCGATGTCGGCCTGCTGACCACCCTGCTCGAACATGACATCATCCCGGTCATCCCGCCCATCGGCATCGACGGCTGCGGCAACTCTTTTCGTCTCAACTCCGATGCGGTCGCGGTGGAGGTGGCCAAGGCCTTACGCGCCATCAAACTCATCTACCTCAACACGGAAGGGGGCATCCCGGCGCCCGATGGCTCCGTCATTCGCCAGATGCCCGTGCAGGAAGCAGACGCCTTCCTCAAGCGCCATCGCCAGGATTTGCCGCCGGAAATTGTGACCAAACTCGTACATGCCATCCGCGCCTGCAAGGAAGGCATCGAGCGGGTCCACATCATCGATGGACGCGAGCAGGAAGGGCTGCTGGGAGAAGTCTTCTCCAACGAAGGGATCGGCACGCTCATCCACGCCAACGAGTATCAATCCATCCGGCAAGCCCAGAAGAAGGATGTCCGCGCCATCCATACGCTCATCCAGCAGGGGATCGCTAACGACGAATTGGTCAAGCGTACACGGGCGGAACTGGAAAAAATCATCGGAGACTATTACGTCTTCGAGGTGGACCGCAATCCGGTCGCCTGCGTCGCTCTGCACCTCTATCCGGAGCAGAATGTGGCCGAACTCGCCAGCCTCTACGTGGACAGCCGCTACGAAAATCAAGGCATCGGCCAGAAACTGATTGCCTTTGTGGAAAATGTCGCCCGCAGTCGAGGCATCCCGCGCTTGTTCGCCCTCTCCACGCAAGCCGTCAACTACTTCATCCAAAAGGCAGGGTTCCGCTTGGGCCATCCGGACGATCTGCCCCCTTCTCGGCGCGAAAAGTACGAACTCCAGGGCCGCCGCTCCGCTGTCCTCATCAAGGAGCTGCTGCCGCGCGAATTGGCACCGCTCCGATCGGGGGCTTCCATCGGCTAAGCCAGCGGCATCGGAGCCAGCATGCTAAGACCGCCCATCGGCTTAGCCAGCGGCATCGGCTGCAACACCTGCCAAACCGCCTTCTACCGCTGGGGCCTAGCTCGCGCCGAGGAATTGCCCCAGAAGCACAGGAGGAGCTATGCCCAAGGCAGGAGGAACTCTCAGCTTACGTCCCCGCCGCGACACGTGGGCGCGTCCGCCACAGGGCATAACTGCACACGCCAAGAACCAGGGCCGCCAGTCCGTAGCCGAAGAGCGACAGGCCGGGTGCATCCGCGGCCAGCACCGGCAGCACCTGGGGATTGAGGGACGCTAACACGGCCAGACCGTTGTTACACGCATGGAGGAAGATCGGAGCTGCCAGGGAGCGGCATGCCAGAAAGACGAAGTGCAGGTACACGCCCATCGCGGCGGTGATCAAGGCGTAAGCCGGGTCCAAGTGCAAAAAACCGAAGAGTAGCGAGGTCCATAACACCCCCGGTATCACGCCATAGCGGGCAATCAGCCCCTGTCCCAGGAATCCCCGGCACCAGACCTCCTCGACGATTCCCGGCCCCACCGCGGCCGCTGCCAGGGTCACAATCAGAGGGGCATGCTGAAACAGTGCACGCAGAGACTCCGCAATCTGCAAGTGCGTACCGATCCCCAGGCGCAGGAGCAATTCCTGCAACCCGCCCGCGAGCAGCATAAACGGCACGATGGTCAGAGTGACCAGAAGCATCTGCACGGCACGGGGCCGCCGCCAGCCGATTTGTTCCTTCCAGTTTCGTCCCACTACGTGGGGCACTACTTGCCGAATAAGCCACCACGAGGCCACCTGGGCTGCCAGCATCCCGTAAACCAGTGCCAAGGCGATTTCGCGCGGCACCGTGGAGGGAGTTGCCGCCGTTTCCGCTCCCTCCGTCGGGGAAGACTCTGGGGCGTCCGCCGTCTTAGTCCCAGAGTCCGGAGCGTCCGCCGTTTCGGTCTTCTCGCTGGACGACTGCTGGGCTGCGGCCAAAGCTGCGAATTGCTCCTGGACGAAGGCCCACGGCTCCGCTTGGGACCATGCAAAAAAGGCGAGAACTCCTGCTACGACAAACAGGGAGGCGGTCAGTTGTGTCAGCAAAAAGATAACACACCAGAGCACGGCTTCGAGCAGGCCAGGCCGGGGCCGCCGGGGCGGGAACGCCGTCTCCGTGGATTCGAGCCGCAGCACCAGAGGCGGCTCCTGTCGGGGCAGCGTTTCCTCCGGCTTCGATCCCACACCGTAGTCTGGGGATTCATCGTTCATGCTTTTCTGCTCCACTGACCCGCCGTATTTCCGGAGAGTGTCGCATTTCCTATCCGATGGCAGAAACTTGTCAGTAATGGAGAATGTCGCAAAACTCCAGCAGGTTGAGAATCCAGGGGTGTCTCCAGGGATTGGCCGCGGGATACATGGCGGAGAAGACCGAGAACGCGAGGGTCAACAGGAGCAATCCCCGTCCCCAGCGGGAAGCTGCCAGGAATTGAGCAGCCCTCGGCAATCCCAGCAGCCAAAGCGGTATGAGCCAGAAGAGCCAGCGCGGCCCGCTCGTGAATCCGCCGTAATTGTAGCTTTGCGTGCGGGTCAAGTAGAAGCCGAAGACCACCGCCGAGACGATGAGGATCATCACCGCCAGCAAGGCCGGCGACCAGCCGAGGGGTTCAAGCTGCCGGCGGATCAAGCGGCGTAGATCGGCCAGTGCCCCATAGCTTTGCCGGCATAAACCGGCCAGAGCCACCAGCCACACCGGCGTCAAGCTGAACCAGCCATGATGTCCGAAGAGCAAGTGGAAGGCGTAAATGTGCGTCGGTTCCTGATTGAAGTCGATCCCTTTGGCACCAGGTGTCCCCCATTTGGCCCAGTGACTTCCTGGAAAGTTATACCACGCACCGCCGAACTGACTGTACGGCGGCGAGACCATTCCCAAAGCGATGAAGTTGACGAGGAAATAGGCCATGATAGGAAGCAAAGCCGCTGGAAGGAACCCGGTCAGCACCGATCGGGGCCGCTGCCACAAAAGCGGCACTCCCAAAGCCACGAGGAAGGCCAGGGCCGGCAACTCGAAGGTAAAGGCTAACCCGGCAAAGAAACCGCTCCCGATGTACTCCCCGCGGGTCAGGGGCCGCTGCTGCTCCATCGCCCTCAGCACTGGGTAAAGTGCGAACAGGACGCAATAAGCTGCGGGTAGATGGTTATTGAGCGTACCTGCAAAGGTGAGCAGGAAAGTTCCCAAGGCCGCGACTGCCAACGTGAAAAGGCCCCCTGCAAGCTGATCCGCCTGAGCGAAGAGGTGGCGGGAGAGTAGCCCCAGGAAGATGCCCCACGGCAAGACATTGACGGTCAGGAGGATCGTCGGCACGACCAGCCAGCGGTCACGCACAATTTCCCAGCCGAAGAGGCGCTGGAGCAGCCAGTATTCCCCCGCAACAAGGGTCGCAAACAGCGGCGGCTTGCTCGAGTAAAACTCCCCCGTGTCAGGATTGAGGACGATGTCCAGCGAGCGATACGCCGGCTCGGTGATGATGCCGCTATCGACGTAACGCTGCGGATCCGTGGGATCAGGGTAGTGACGGCGGCCAATCACATAGGTGCCTTCATCGACCAGAGCACGCACGGTGGCCCAGCGGGAGCGATCGTTGGAGCTGAACATCGGCGTCGGATCCGGGCGAACCGCCGGCCAATAGCGAGGCGGATCAGGCCGAATGCGGCTATATCCCTCGCTTTCCGGCGGAGTGAAGCGGCTCGGCTCGTAAAGCAACTCTGCGCTGACCACCTTGGCCGTGGCAATCGCCACTGAAGCCGCGATCAACACACCCGAGGCCAGACGCCAAAGCTCGTGTCCTTTCTCCATACTCACAACCGCTGCTGATGCTCCAGGCTCCGCTGTTGCTTCTCCTCCTCACCGCTGCCTTGGCTCAAGCGGAAGCGGCGGAAGTTTCATCCGAAGGCGGAGATTTCAGGACGGCTGAGGTCGGGGCTGCGCGCTTGCAGGGCGTTCTTTCCGCGATTCCGTAGCTTTCGTCCTGGCTCATCGTCCGCACCACGATCAACTCCGCTAGCAGGCCGGAAGTTAGCAACTGAACGCTGATGAGTCCCAAAGTCAAGCTCACAAGCAGAGCCAGCAGCCAACCAGCCCAAGCAGTCGAAGACCAGGCGGAGCCGTCCCCGATGAGCAAGGTGCCAACGCAAGCCACGACCCCCACCACGGCGAGCGTGCCGCAGATCAGACCGGTGCTGCCCAGGAGATGCTGGGGGCGGTGTTCATATTGCGTCAGGAAAAAGACGGTGCCCAGGTCCAGCAAGCCTTTGATGAAGCGCTGCCAGCGGTATTTGGAATAGCCGTAACGGCGGGGACGATGATGGACCGGCAGCTCCGCGATGCGGAAGCCGCGTTCCGCTGCCAGCACGGGGACAAAGCGATGCTGTTCGCCATAGAGGTGCAATTCCCGCAAGACGTCGGCCCGATAGGCTTTGAAGCCGCAGTTGTGATCATGGAGGCGCACGCCGGTCAGCCAGCTCACCAGGCGGTTGAACACCCGGCTGGGAATGACTTTGTGCCAGGGGTCGCGCCGCTGGACTTTCCAGCCGCTGACCACATCCGCTCCCTGCTGCACGGCTTGCACGAAACGGGGAATCTCCCGCGGGTCGTCTTGGAGATCGCCATCCAGAGTGATGACGATCGCCCCCCGTGCCGCGTGAAAGCCGGCCTGAAGCGCCGCGGCCTTGCCGAAGTTCCGCCGCAACCGCAGGCCGCAGAGCCGCTCTTCCCCCGCCGCCAGCTCCTGAATCACCTCCCAGGAGCCATCCGTGCTTCCGTCATCCACGATGATGACTTCCCAACTCCAGCCCGCCAGCTCCGCCGACTGCCACACTCGCTGAATCTCCTGGAGCAAATCCCGGAGATTGTCCCGCTCGTTGTAGATGGGCACCACAAGCGAGATCAGCGACTCACAGGCTTCAGTATTTCCAGGATTAGCGGATGTTGCTGGCATACGGCTGTGGCGTTTGGCGCGGCAGGTTCTCAGATATCATAGCAGGCGGAGAGGCGGGGCGGAGATAGAGCAAGGCGGCACAGATTACCTCCGCGACCGTCCAGATCAATCGCAGGTACAGGGCTGCCAAAGCCGCCAGGACCGTTGGGGAAGTATCGGCTTGCGCCAGTACAGGCGGCAGGGTGTGCAACAGCACCCATTCGCGCACGCCCAGCCCCCCCGGCGTAACCAGAACGACAAAACCCGCCACATAGGCCAGCGCCACCGCCCCCAACACAGCGAGCGCCCGCGAGCCGGTCCAATCCCCCCCCGGTTGCATCGCTTCCAGGAGCAGGCCCAGGCTCAGGCCAAGTAGCAACCAGCCGAGCACGCCGTGGAAGGTTCCCTGGACGAGGAGGAACCACGAAGGAGCCGCGGCCGTGGCCGCCGTCCCGCGTTGCCGCAGCCACCTGTGCAGCGTACGGTGCAGCAGAGCTAGACCCGCCGGCAAAGCAGCCACCAGGAGGAACCACCCCCATCGCCCGGCCACCTCCACCGGCAGCACCCCGACAAACGGCAAGCAAAGCACGGCCACAAGCGCTCCGGCTCCCATGCTCGCCAGAGTCTCATAGGTCGCCGTCATAGCGACCGCCATCGCCGGCGCCCCGCCCTGCCGCAACATTCCCACCCGCAGCAGGATCACCCACGCCTTTCCCGGTACATACTTCCCGAACTGGCTGACAAAGTAGCAGCGCAACCCTGCATACCAGCTCACCTCCACCCCCTGTTCGCGCAACAGCCGCACCCAGAAGCTTCCCCAACAGGTATGCGCCGCCAAATACAACAGTCCCACCAGCGGCAGCAATTCCCAGCGAGGAATCCCTCCAGCCTGCTGCCAGGCCGCATCCGCCAGGATACGGACAAATTGCCGGGCCACGCCGACCACGATAGCCGCTGCCAGCACAGTCTTGATCACCGTGGCCCACCGTCTCCATCCCCGTTTCATGCCGTTGATTGTAAGGCCGCCCCTCCCGCCTGTCCCCGGATACCGCTTTCTCTTCCCCCGGCTCGACAGTCCTCTCGACGCTGCTAGACTGCTTGTAAGAGGTGTTCGTGACGACGCCTCCAGGTGACTTTGCGGCTAGGTGTTGCCTTGCGGCCACACACTGGATGGCGAGGGAAAAAATCCAAGCCTTTGCGGGGTACATTCTGTGACCATCGGTGCCACGTTCCGCCTGGTTAGCCGCCTCCTGCGGGAAGCCGACAAGCGGCTGCTTTTGCGACTGTTGTATTTGATGGGTTTCAAGGGAGCGCTGTCGGTCCACCGTCACAAGCTGCGCTTGCGCCGGGGACAATTCTTCCCGCCCTTTTTGTACGTTTCCGTGATCAATAGCTGCAATCTGCGCTGCCAGGGCTGCTGGGTGGATGTCTCAGCCCGGCAGCAGGCGATGAGTCCGGAGGTCTTCCACCGCCTTATCCGCGAAGCCCGTCCGATGGGGAACGTCTTCTTCGGCATTGTCGGGGGCGAACCGTTCATGCACCCCCATCTTCTCGACATGCTCGCGGAGCACCCCGATTGCTACTTCCAGATTTTCACGAATGGCCACTTTCTGACGCCAGAGCGCGCCCGCCGCATGTACCAAATGGGGAACGTCACCCCGCTGATTTCGGTGGAAGGCACCGAGCGAGTCTCCGACATCCGCCGAGGACGGTCCGGCGTCCTTAGCAAGACTTTGCAAGGGTTGCGCCATGCTTTAGATGCCGGCCTGCTGACCGGCGTGTGCACCAGTGTCTGCCGCAGCAACCTCCGCGACCTGGTCCGCGAAGAATGGATCGACCAATTGATCGAGTGGGGGGTTCTGTACACGTGGTTCCACGTCTACCGGCCGATGGGTCCGAATCCGCAACCGGAGTTGTGTCTTTCCGCGGAGGAAGCCCTGCAAGTCCGACGCTTTGTCGTGGAAATGCGGGCGCGCAAGCCCATCATCATCATCGACGCTTATCACGATGGGGAAGGCCAGGCCTTGTGTCCCGCCGCCAACGGCCTGAGCCATCACATCAATCCATGGGGAGACATCGAGCCATGCCCGATCGTCCAATTTGCCCGCGAATCGATCGATCCGCAGGTCGATAGCCGCCCGCTCAAGGAGAAGTTTCTCCACTCGACTTTTCTGGCAGAGTTCCGCCGCTTGGCCGCCCGAACCACACGCGGATGCATCGTTCTGGAGCGCCCGGACCTGCTCCGCCAATTGGTGGAACGCCACGCCGCCCGCGACACCACGGTGCGCCAAACCGCCTTGGCCGAGCTATCTGCCCTGACGCCCCGTCCTTCCCAATATCTCCCCGGCCAGGAAATCCCGGAACAAAACCTGCTCTACCGTTGGGCCAAACGCCTCTTCTTCAATGACTTCGGCGTGTACCAGCACCTGCGCAGCCCGTCCCAGGCTCCCCACTCCCCCACGGAAAACAGTACGTTAGAATGAGGTAGGCACGCTGTTTTACTGAACTGCTGGGACCAGGAAGCGACCCAAGACCACGCGCGGCCGGATCAGCGGGAAAAATTAGCCAGTCTCGTGGGCCGTTGTCGCAGTTTCCGGGTCCTAGTTGGTATGTCAGGCCCTCATTTTGGGGCTGTACTTTCAGTGACGGGGGCGACCGTGTCCATTATCGTGCAATGTCCGCACTGTGAGACCAAATTCAATTTGCAGGCAGAATTGGCGGGCAAAATGATCCGCTGCCCCAATCGCGGGTGCAGTCAGATCTTCAGGGCGCAGCCTCTAGGAGCACCGGTGGAACCCGAGCCGCCGCCTCCGGCTCCTGCACCGCGCTCCGAAGCCGCGCCGGCCTCCTCTCTTCCTCCCCAAATCGTCATACCCCGCACGGCCGCACCCTCCCGGACCTCACACTCGCCTGCGGAAGCACCGGCCTCTGCCGTCCCAGCATCCCCGACCACACCGGCGAAAATCCCTGGTCGACGTTCCCCAAAGGAGGCCCCTCCGGCCTCGACTAGTGGGACAACCCCAGCATCGACCCAGCCTTCCCCCGCATCGGCAGCTTCACCGACGAACCCCTCGGTACCTCCGCCAGCGAAATCCTCGCGCCGACCGGCCGTTCCGACGCCGCCTGTCCCGGCTGCCCCCGTTACTCCTCCTCCACCGCCGGCTGTCCCGCCCTCGTCCGGCAAAGACGAGCCGCCAGCTCCCACTCTCCCTGCACCATCCCCGGCGATCCAGGAGTTCACGTGGTCTGAAGGGATGGATACACCGCGGGGAGACACACCTTTGTCGTTTGTCCTGACAGAACTCCAGGAAACCGCCTCCTCAACGCCACCCCCATCATCTTCGGGGGAAAAAGATTCGCTTCTGTTGCTGCCGGAGCGCCGCCGGCGGCATTGGGCGCCGATTCTGCTCATCGGCCTGTCGATCGCCACGCTGCTTGTGCTTGGCTCGATGGCCTTTTATCTGCTCTACTATCAGGACTTGGCCGAACGGCAGTTGGCAGCGGCTGCGGAAGAGCATTACAAGCAGGGGAACTACAAGGAGGCGGCCAGAGCTTATCGCCAATTGACCGAGGACTATCCGAATAGTGAGGATCACGACAAGTATCGCTTCTTCGCGGAGTTGTCCGAATTGCAAGGAGCGGTACGGGCCGTAACCAACCGCGAAGACTATTCGCCAGCGCTCGAACGCTGGCAAAAGTTTGTCAGCGAGCAGAAAGATTCCCCTTGGGCGAAGCCCGGCTCCGGCTATGGCCACGATATTTTCGAGGCCGGGAAAAAACTCTGCGAGGACATGGTGGCTTATGCCGATGGGCAATTGGAAAAGTTCCGTAGCGATCGTTCTGGTCAGGCGGCATTGGAAGAAAAGGTCCGTGCCACGGTGCAAGCGGGGAAAGAGCTGCTCAAGAGTCTGGAACCATTCCGTGCCGCTGACGATCCACCGCTGGACAAATGGCAGCAAGAGTGGACGCGCCTGGAAGGGGAATTGCAAAAGGAACAATCGCGGCGGCAAGCGCTGGCTCAAGCCCGGCAGCATCTGGCCAGCATCACGGATGCGCGGATCGCGCTCGCCGAGAACGAGCTGGCTGCCGCGGGTTGGCTAGCCGATCCGGAAGCCCAGGCGTTGCTGAAGGAGGCACGCGCTCGGCTTCGCGCCATGATCCGTTACGAGTTGGACCCGGCCGCCCCTCAAGCCGCACCGGCCAGCCCAGCGCGCACCATTTTCTGTAGTGCTGCCCTGAGTCCTGCCGCCCCCCGCGCTGCCTCGCACCATCCTGATGCCCCCCCGACCATCTTCCCGATTGTGGCCCGCGGCATCCTCTACGCCTTGGATGAGGAGTCCGGGAACCTGCTCTGGGCCATGCGGGTCGGTGCGGACGTCACCTTTCCTCCGGCGCTGGCCCGCCTCACCCTGCCCGAAGGAATCAGCGAAGTGCTCTTCTGTGCTCACCATGCCGAGCGGCAGTATGGAGTCGTGGCTTGCCTGTTACGCAACGGTTCGCTCCGCTGGTATCAACCGCTGCCGGCTCCCGTGGCTGCCCCGCCGGTGGTGATGGGGAGCCGAGCTTACGTGCCGCTGCGGGACGAATGGGGAACAATTTATGAGTTCGACGCTATCGACGGGACGCGTCGAGGGCGCATCCGTCTGGGCCAGCCCATTGCCCATCTAGCGGTAGAACCTAAGGGTCGCTATCTCTTCGCTGCTGCCGAGGCTCGTCGCGTCTTTGTGCTGGACGGTAATGCCCGCGATGACGAAGACAATCTCTTGCCCCTGCGGTGCGTGCAGGTGTTGCATACCGGTCATGAGCCAGGCACCCTGCGAGTCCCCCCTTTGATCCTGGAAGCGGCCGCCTTGCCCCCTGCCGTCCCCGAACAGCGCCTGCTCCTGTGTCAAGCCGATGGGGCACGCAGCATGAAGCTACGCCTCTTTTCGCTCCCGCCGCTCGCTGCCGGCCCCTCCAGCGATGCCCCTCCGCCGGAAGTCCAACCCGCCGCTATGGAGTATTCCTTGGAAGGCTGGGCTTACTTCCCCCCCGTCAGCGACGGGGAGCGGCTGGCAGTTGTCACAGATGCTGGGCGCCTGCGGCTCTTTGCCCTCAATCCCGCGGGTGGTCCGGACCCGCCGCTATCTCCGTTGCCGGATCGCCTGGCCCTCCAGATGCCCCCGGACTCTTCCGCCTTGCCGCTACCGGCTGCCGTCCTACCCGCGGAGGAAGGCGCCTTCATCGTGCTGGCCCGCTCCGCCTTGCAGAAATACCGCTTGGGCATCCACCCGCAGCGAGGATTGGACATCGTGCCCATGCATCCCCCCCGTCCAATCGGCGTCCCCTTGCATCAGCCGTGGCTCAGCCCCCAGCGGGATACAGCCGGCCTGGCCTTGCGCTGGGTTGATCCACCGGCTGACCAGGCCGCCCTCGTGGCGCTCAAAGACGGCTCCATCCTCTGGCGCCGCCAACTCGGCGTGGCCCAGGCCGCCGCACCGATCGTGCAAGGGGATGTGGTCCTGCTCTTGGGACAGGATGGCAGCATCTACGCCCTTCACAACCACCTGCTCAACAACCCCTCCGCTACTCTCCTCGCCGGGGCCGATCAGCTCCTCGCGCCTCTCCCACTTCAGCGGGCGGGAGTGACGCAATTCGCCACTTCGGCCGACCGCTCCCTTACTGCTGTGGTAACGCCTTACGAGGAAGTCGAGCGGGATCGCCGACAGTTGCGCTTGCTCATTCGGCTGATCCATGACGGCAAAATGGCCCACGATGGACATGTCACCGTTCCGGCTCTGTTGGCAGGACCCCCCGCCTTCCTGGATCAGACCTTGCTGCTTCCCCTGGCTGACGGGCTGATCTACCGCTATGTGCCCGGCCAAGGTCTCACCTCCCCGGATCGGCTCGAACCGGGACCCCTCTGGCGGATCGAACGTCGAGAAAGTGGCGCCGCCTCTACGGCTCTGCTATGCCCGATAGGCAAGGACAGTTTCCTGAGCAGCGACGGCAGCCGGACCCTCAAACGCTGGCTCTGGCCCGCTGGCAATCGCTGGAACGACGGCGGCGAGTGGACCCTACGCGAGCGACCCGTGGTTCCACCCTTACCCCTGTTCCGCAACGACGGCTCCGCCTCCCACTTCCTGCTCGCCGATACGACAGGCAACGTCTGGCTCTATGCCGTCGACCGGATCGAAGCGCCGCAGCGCCGCTGGCGGCCCGGCAGTGCCTTACCCCTGGGCCAGCCTACCTCGGCCTTCGGCCTGACCCAGGATGCTCAAGGACGATGGCGTGTCACCTACACGGTGGCGAACCGCC
>ENA-ORXB01000780-ORXB01000780.1-sediment-metagenome-genome-assembly--contig:-NODE-780-length-52609-cov-28.443825_pt1 | contig 52609 bp, 36 predicted proteins | sample MGYA00237863_ERZ511475 | MGnify/ENA primary metagenome ERZ511475 (study PRJEB26305, sample SAMN06343858) | sediment metagenome | isolation source: hot spring sediment | place: Canada: British Columbia... | reverse complement strand
CCGGCGGGGAGCAGGTGTCAGGCGCACGTATGGATAGACCCGGCGGGGCGTGCAGGTCGTGAGGGAGGGCGTCAGCCTACCTGACCGGCAGGGCTGAGCGTGCTCAACGGTAGCCCGGCGGGGGGCGGAAACGGTGTGGTGAAGGGCAGCGAGGGGAAGGGTTGACGGGTTTCTGCGCCGGTGGGTTAATGGAGCGGCGGGTTGGCACGGATTGGCGGGTTGAAACCCTGCCACCCTTCGTGGAAGCCTCTCCGGGGCTGACCTGCCGGCGGGGAGCAGGTGTCAGGCGCACGTATGGATAGACCCGGCGGGGCGTGCAGGTCGTGAGGGAGGGCGTCAGCCCGCACGACCGCAGGGCTGGCCGCACGGTGCGGAGGGGGTGCCGGACGTGCTGCTGGATCGCCCTGGCAGGGCGTGCCGTTGGCGAGGGGGCACAGATCGGCGGGTTGGGTGGGGCAGCGGGGGACGTTGCGCCAGCCCGTGAAGCAGGCTTCCTGCCTGCGCATCATCGGCGACGGCCAGCACCTGACGGCAGTGGCGGGGATGGCTGCACACGGGCTGGAAACCCGTGTCACGGGAACGGTATTGATGTTGTGCTGATAATGCAGCAGGACGCTGAGGAGTGCGTGACCACTTGGATGGAGTGCGTGACGAATGATGCACCGTATTCATCACGATGTGATATGAGGTGTCATACCGGTTACTGGGTGATATGTGGGTAATGAAAAGCGCGGCGTGGAAGAAGTGAGATGAGAGTGCTGTGCTGGCGCTTCCTGATGCGGTAGAAGTTGTATTCCCTCGTATTTCCTGCCTGTCCTTGCAGCATCACGGGCGAGGGGCGATGAGAGGGCTGTGCTGGCGCTTCCTGATGCGGTAGAAGCGGTGCCGGCTTATATTTTCAGTCTGTCTCTGAACTCGCCGGAACGGAAGAACGTTCCCACCCCTGTCCGCCCCCGCTGGAGGCGGATGTGAACGGTGCAGGGTGAGTCAGTAGGGCACGCAGTTCCAGGTGATGGGTGAGCCGGAGGATCGCGCGCGCAGGGGATATACGTAGGCACCGTGGTGCAGCGCCTATGTCCAATCTTGACTGACAATGTGCATCGCTCAGGTTGTTGCGCCCATGCTGAAGCTCCACGAAGCACGCCCCTGGCGGGCCGCTGGTGGGTCGTTGCAGGTGTACTGACTGGTTTACGTGCCGTTACGTTCAGGGGCAATGTCAAGGTGGTGCCTGGACGCGGGTCACGCTTGCGTTGTTCTCAGATACGACACGCCCTCACCCCGGTCCGCTCCCGCTGGGGGTGGATGTGAACGGTTCAGGGTGGGTCAGCAGGGTGTGCGGCTCCAGGCGGTGGGCGAGCCGGAGGCTCGTGCTCCCAGGGGATACCAGCACTTACGCACCGCAGTGCAGCGTCAGAGTGACGTTGGATAGTGTTTCATGACTTCCATTAAACTGGATTTGATATAAATCTTACGCGCAGAGGTGCAGCGTTTCGGGGTGTCGCCGTGCTGAACAGCTATCGGCGAGCCTCTGTTGGGTCGTTACCGGTGCGGAGCGCTGGTTCAAAACGTTCGTGCTCAGAGGCAGCGCCAGCGTGATATGTCTCTGCTCGCAAGGTTTGGACAGCCTGGTACAGCCTGATGTAGCGGTATGGGGTAGGGAACGGTGTGACGTCCCCTACCACAGCAATCACGCTAGCTCTTGTTCAGCGATGTGCATCATTCCGGGGGGCCCGTGCTAAGCAGCCACCGGGTGTGCTACCGGCAAGCCCCTATTGGGTCGTTGCAGGTGCAGAGTGCTGGTTCAATATCACGCTCAGGTTCGGCATCAGGCTCATTTTCGGATCGTGTGCCAAGCCTTCTGTGGCACCAGATTTGATATTCATCATTGCCGGGCCAGCGCACCTGCTATTACTTCCCGCTCTCAACGGTAGGTGATGGCGGCGTCGTGAGCAAATCGGTCATTTGCCGCAAAGACATCCACCACTGCTCTCGCGGACGGGCATGCACCGGATCCATCAGGCGTGGCATATCGTCGAGCTGATGTATCTGGACTTTACCGCCCCGATAGCCGATGAACGCCCCGATTGGTTCGCGACGGTCAGCGTGCTCGACCAGGAACTCGATACAGCGCACGGCCAGACGGGTAGCCTGAATACGGTCGAACGGCGAAGGATCACCTCCCTGCTGCAAATGACCGAGAATCGCCTGCCGTACCTCGAATAGCTTACCACCCTCTTCTTCAAACAACGAGCAGATGAACGAGGTGGTGTAGATCGGATTCGCTTTTTCATTGCGAATGATCAAACTCAGGCGCTTACCAGCACGAAACCAGCGCATCATCTCGTCGAGATCGGCTTGCAATTTGCGCAGGCTGATGCCTTCTTCGGGGAGGTAGACCCGCTCGGCGCCGGTTGCCAATCCGCTCATCAAGGCCAGATAACCACAGTCACGCCCCATAACTTCGACAATGAAACAGCGCCGTGAAGCCACCGCCGACTGCTTGATCCGATCAATTGCACTGACGATGCTGTTCAATGCGGTATCTGCACCCAGACTCAGCTCAGAACCGGGAAGATTGTTGTCAATCGTTGCCGGCAAGCAGATCATAGGGATGTTGAATGCCGGGAAGATGTGTCGCTCGCTGTACAGCTTGTAGATTGCCTGATACCCGGTCCAACCACCGATCATCAAGATACCGTCAATTCCGAAGCGCTCGATGTTACGGGCAATCTGGTATAGCTCGCTGCCTTGCGGCACCTTGCGATTGGTGCCCAGCTCGGCGCCACCCATCGTTGCCCAACCACTTACGCTCATCCAATCCATTTCGTGGATGTCGCCATCGATCAGTCCCTGAAACCCATTGCGCACACCGAGCATCGTATGGCCGCGGTCAATGCCGATCCGCACCGCTGCCCGTACCGCCGTATTCATTCCCGGTGCCGGGCCGCCACTGTGCAGCACTGCGAAGCGATGCCCGCGCCGTAATCGGTCGGGGGGCGAGGGCTGCGACTGAATGAGGGTGCCGAGGGTGCGGTACGCCTCCACAAAGCTATTGCCCCGCATCGCCAGCGCACGTTCGTAGTCGCGCTGGGCAATCGCCTCGGCAACCTGATGGGTATCGCGGACACAGGTCATCAGTGGTAGACGCACAACCCGATTCTCACGCAACCCGATCAGTTTCGGTTCGGCATTGGGATCGGCTTCCAGTAACTCTTCAACCGCCGTTGCCCCCAATAATGAACTCATCCAGCGATCAAATGCGCTGGGAGCGCCACCACGCTGCACGTGGCCGAGGATGGTCACTCTGGTATCTTCACCCAGACGCTCTTCCAAAATTTTCTTGACATACGAAGCCGTGATTGGTTTCCCGTCGCGATCACACGCCCCTTCGGCTACCACCACAATGCTGTCGCGTCGCCCCTGTTCGCGTCCGATCCGCAGCACATCGCACATATGCTGCTCCCAGTCATCCATTTGGGGAGGCATTTCAGGGATAAATGCCCAGTCTGCGCCACCGGCAATCGCCCCCATCAGCGCCAGGTAGCCACAATTCCGCCCCATCACCTCGATGACAAAGGTACGCTGATGACTGGCCGCCGTCGAGCTGATTGCATCAATCGCCTCGGTGATACGATGCAGCGCCGTGTCGGCACCAATGGTCATATCGGTACCGCAGAAGTCATTGTCGATACTGCCCACAATCCCGGCAATGAGGAGATTGGGATGGGCGGCGGCCTGCTCGCTGCTGATCTCACCAGCTGCGACCAGTTCGGCCAGCAGTTCCGGCCATTCACGACGAAAGAGGTCGGCACCGGTGAGGCTGCCATCACCACCGATCACGACCAGGCGGTCGATCCCGTGGGCCAAGAGATTCGCTGCTGCGCGGCGTCGGCCCTCGCGGGTGCGGAATGCCGCGCTGCGCGCCGTACCAATGATCGTACCGCCACGCTGGATGATGCCGCCAACGGAACTCCAATCCATGCGCCGGATCAATTTTCCACCTTCGATCAGACCCTGATAGCCTTCGTAGATTGCAAAGACTTCACAGCCACGACTGATGCCGGTGCGTACAACAGCCCGTACTGCGGCGTTCATACCCGGCGCATCGCCACCACTGGTTAAGACTCCAATTCGGATCGTTGGATGTGTCATTGTATTCCTCGCCCTCTTGGCGGATAGCGATATGGTTGCATGCGCAAGTATATCACAGGAGCGCGGGGTGAAGAATGCGCAGAGTCTCCATGCCGGACGACGGGTAGAACTCGTGCGTCTTGTTGAGATTATGTATTGAATACAACAGTATTTTCATTGCTGAAAAGTACCAGTAAGACATGGTTTCATTTTCATGCATTCCCCTTGACTCGGCGACAAAATGGCGTAAAATGGAGTCGTAAGCTGAACGTTTTTGTCCTGCTGAGGAATTTCAACCATGAACAAACAGCAGTTTACGATTAGCGGGATGGATTGCCCGGATTGTGCGCGGAAGATTGAACGGGGAGTCGCACGATTGCCGGGTGTGACGACGTGCGAGCTGCATTTTACCACTGCCCGCTTGCACGTAGCCGGTGATGTAGATCCGGCGACAGTGATTGCGCGGGTACGCGATTTAGGGTACGACATTCAGGCTGAGGCCAGCTCCGGCGATGAGTTACCTCCGACGTTTTTACGTTTTATGCTAAGCCGCCGGGAGACCCAACTGGCCTTGATCGGTCTGGTGCTGGTATTGCCGGGGATAGTACTCCACGAAGTGCTCGGTTGGGATGCGTTGTGGATAGAGGTGCTATCGCTGCTGGCGCTGGCACTGGTAGGGCCGGGCATTGCCCGTCAGGCCTGGCGAACACTCCGTACCAACCGTGAGCTGGGGATTGATGCACTGATGACCATCGCTGCCATCGGGGCGGTGGTGATTGGCGCCTATGTTGAAGCCGGGCTGGTGCTGGTGCTCTACGCTATTGGCGAGGCGCTTGAAGGGTATACGGCCAATCGTGCCCGCCACGCTATTCGTAGTCTGCTAGAGCTGACGCCACCGACCGCCACACGGCTGACATCCGGCGGTGAGCAGGTGGTACCGGTTGCCGATTTGCAGGTCGGTGATCGGATTCTGATCCGGCCCGGTGAACGGATACCGGTTGATGGCACGATTGTTGCCGGGAGTTCGCTGGTGAATCAGGCGCCGATCACCGGCGAGAGTCGGCTGGTTGAGCGCGATGTGGGGGATACACTCTTTGCGGGGACGATGAATGGCGAAGGCAGTATTGAGCTGCGTGTTGATCGCCCCGCCGCCGAGAGTGCGGTGGCCCGGATGATCCATCTGGTGCAGGAGGCGCAGGAGCGCCGGGCACCAGTGCAACGGTTTATCGACCGCTTTGCCCGCATCTATACGCCGCTGGTCACTGCGCTGGCAGCGCTGGTTGCAATCGTACCGCCACTCGTGTTCGGGCAACCGTTCTGGAATCCCGATCCGGATACGTTTGGCTGGCTCTACCGTGGTCTGGCACTGCTGGTCGTTGCCTGTCCGTGTGCGCTGGTCATCAGCACGCCGGTCAGTATTGTGAGTGCGCTAAGCACAGCGGCCCGGTATGGGGTGCTGATTAAAGGTGGCGCATACCTGGAGACGCTGGCACGGGTACAGACGATTGCGCTCGATAAGACCGGTACGCTTACGACCGGTAAACCAACCGTGGTCGGTCTGCGAGCCGTTGGTTGTCCAGCAGGCGAGGCGACTCCGGTCGGGCATTGCCGTACCTGCGATGAACTGCTTACTATTGCTGGAGCGGTCGAGCGCCGTTCTGAACATCCCCTTGCCCACGCGATTGTCGGTGCGGCGGTTAATCGTGGTCTTACCCTGCCACCAGCCGAGCAGGTACGGGCGTTGACCGGGAAAGGCGTGGTGGGGGTGGTCAATGGCGATGAAGTCTTGATCGGGAGTCATCGGGTCTTTGATCAGGCGTTGCGTCACGATGAATGGCATTGTCTCGCGGCGAAACACGATAGTCAGCTCGGCTACACGCCCCTGATGGTCGGTGTTGGTGGTCAGTATCGCGGCACGATCACCGTTGCCGATACGGTACGGGCAGAGAGCCGAAGTGCGGTGGCAGCACTCCGTGATCAGGGCTTACGCATCGTGATGCTCACCGGTGATGAGCCGGCGACCGCCGAACGGATTGCCGGTGAGATTGGGGTGTCTGAGGTGCGCGCCGGTCTGTTGCCCGAAACCAAGGCTCAGGTGGTCAGTGCATTACGTCAGTCTGGTGGTGTCGTTGCAATGGTCGGCGACGGGATCAATGATGCGCCGGCCCTGGCAACCGCTGATGTCGGGATTGCGATGGGGGTGCAGGCCGGGGGCACGACGCAGGCTATGGAGACTGCCGATATTACGCTGCTTGGTGGTGATTTGCGGCAGTTGCCGTTTGCAGTAGCACTTAGCCGGCAGACTATGCGCACGATCACGGCGAATATTGTCTTTAGCATTGGGATCAAGCTGATCTTTATCGTTCTGGTGCTGGCCGGTCTCAGCACGATGTGGATGGCCGTTTTGGCTGATGTGGGAGCATCGCTGCTGGTCACGCTGAACGGTATGCGCTTGTTGGGTTTTCGGGCGCGGTTGCCGCAGTAATATCAAATATTGATGGCCATCGATGTCGCGGCTTGGTAAAGGGGGGGCGGTACGCCGCAAGACGACGGTACGGCGGGTTGGTGCAGGTAGCGAGCGCGCCGGGGGCGCACGCTCCCAGTGCGTGCGTTGCAGTAATGCCCCACCCTCACCCGCCCCCGCTGGGGGCGGGAACCAACGATGCCGGATGGCTCCCGCTGGCGGGGGTTGGTGAAGGGGGCGGTACGCCGCTGGACGACGGTACGGCGGGTTGGCGCCGGGGTGAGCGCGCCGGAGGCTCGCGCTTCCAGATTAGTGCTTACACATCGTAGTGTAGCATTCAGGTGACGCCAGAGCGTGTGCTATGACTCCTGGTAAGCCGGATTTAATATGCGACAGCGGGTAAACGCTCTCACCATTGGCAGGGAGGGACGCACAGACGTGCGCCCCTGGAGCGACAGAGATCATTACCCGGCGAAATGTCGGATCAGACTCCCCATCCAATGGATAGCACGCCAGTAGTCGGCGAGCCGGATGTTTTCGTTCGGGGAGTGGACGCGCGTGCCGTGGTAGCCGCAGCCGGCACCACTGGCGACGGGTGTGCCCAATGCTGTACACAGTGGGTAGACCGGCCCGGTACCGGCCATGGTGGGGTAGAGGATGGGTTCGCTGCCGTAGACCTCGCGGGCCGAGGCGAGCGCTGCCTGGACAATCGCTGCATCGAGCGGCCCACGAGCCGGATGTTCCCCACCCAAATCAATAATTTCGATGTCCGCAAAGCCCTCGGCGTCGAGATGCCGGCGCAACTGGTGCAACACTTCAGCCGGCTCCATATCCGGTACCAGGCGAAAGTCGATCTTGGCGCGCGCTTCGTTGGGCAGGACGGTTTTGCTGCCTTCACCGGTGTAACCACTCACCAACCCACAAATCGTACAGGTTGGTTCAAACAGGTGGCGGCGCAGACGATCCAGACCGCGCAGACCATCAAGGAATTCATCCAGACCAAAATCGGCCAATAATTCTTCGTCATTGGTTGGAATGGTGGTCAGAGCGGCCAGATCGGCGGCTGAGGGGGGCCGGACACGGTCGTAGAAGCCAGGGATGCGCACCCGACCATCAGGGCCTTTGAGTGTGTTGAGTGCCCAGGTCAGTCGCCAGGCCGGGTTTGGCACAAAGGTCGCATACGAGGAGTGGAGATCGTAGCTGGCGCCACGGGCCACCAGTTCGACGTATTGAATACCTTTGGCGCCACAGGTTACGACCGGTCGTTCGTTGATGTCAACCCCGCCTGTCTCCCAGAGACAGCCATCGGCGCGGAGGAGGTCGGCATATTCGCGACAGACCGCCGGTAGGGTGCGCGAACTGACCTCTTCTTCGCCTTCAACGGCGAAGATAATGCGGATCGGCAGTTCACCCTCAGTCGCCAGCCACGCCTCAATCGCCTGAATGCGCAGCATCAGGTTGCCCTTGTTGTCGGCAACACCACGTCCGTAGAGCTTACCGTCACGTTCGGTCAATTCAAAGGGCGGACTCTGCCACAACTCAAACGGCTCAGCCGGCTGCACATCGTAGTGGTCGTAGATGAGCAGGGTGCGTGAGCCGTTACCAATCGTGGCGTAGACCATCGGGTTGCCGCCGTCAGCCTGCAAGAGGCGGGTTTCGGCGCCTAACCGACGCAAGCGCTGTTCGACAAAGCTTGCCGTCTCGTCGATGCCACGGTTTTGGGCAGCCACCGAGGGGATACGTACAATGTCGGCCAATTCAGCCAGAAAGCGTGAGCGCTGGCTTTCCACGTAAGCTGCAAAACGTTCCATGAGCTGCTCCAATTGTACAAAAGCGGTTCAGGCAGTCATTATAGCACTGTCATTTCAGGGTGATACTGTCAGCGCCTCGGCATATACCTGCTCGATGCGCGTTACCATATCTGCGAACTGAAATTCGGTGACGGCGCGTTCGCGTCCGGCCAGTCCGAACGCCCGCGCCCGCTCCGGGTTACACCAGAGTTCGGTCAGCGCTGCGGCCAGTGCTGGTGGATCGTCTGGCGGCACTACCAGGCCGGTGCGCCGGTGCGCCGTCACGTAGCTGGTTCCGGTGCCCAGTTCGGTACAGATGACCGGTAAGCCGGCCAGTTGCGCCTCGATTTGCACGATCCCAAACGCCTCACTGCGCGCTACTGAAGGCAATACCAGCACATCGGCCAGCGCGTAGAGAGCACGTAACGTCGCCTGATCAACCTCTCCCAACACATGCACGCGATGGTGAATGCCCAATTCTGTGGCCAGGCGGATGAGATCAGCACCGCGTACCGTGGCATCGCCGCCGGCAATAATCGCGTGCCCGAAGGGTAGCAGGGCCAGGGCACGGATCAGGCGGTCTACACCCTTGTAGTAGCGCAGGCGTCCTACGAACAAGGCATTGGGGCCGGGAAAGCGTTGGCGAAGGGTCGCTACCAGGTGTGGATCGGGCAATGGCAGCGGTGGGATACCGAAGGGCACCACCCGCACACGCTCGCGGTGACGCTGAAGCCATGGCGATGAATGTACCAGCGACGGGCTGGTGGCAATAATCCGGGCCGCCCGGCGCAGGGTACGCTCGATCAGAGGGGCGGTCAGCGTTCCCAGCACCCGTTGCCGCACAATATCGCTGTGGTAGGTGACGACCAGCGGCGATTGCACGGTCAGGAGGGCCAGATCGCCAAACGGGTAGGGGTGGTGAAAATGGATCAGATCGGGGTGCAGGCGCGGTACCTGCCAGAGGAGGGGGAGGCTGATCGGCGCACGGGCCAGGGTTAGCTGGCGTGGGGTTGCCACCAGATCGACACCGTTGCGCTGTGTCCGCCAGCCGCGCCGCCCCGGTGCGGCAAAGACGACCGTTACTCGATGACCACGTGCAGCCAGTGCTTCGCTCAACGACTGGAGATGATGTTCAATGCCACCCTGGATCGGTGGGTAGTCTTTGTAGAATTGCACGATATGCATGGTGTGTATCTTACCAGCTTCGACTGCCTGTTTGTGTATCACCACAGAGGCACAGAGGGCACAGAGGATGGGATGCTCTGTGTCTCTGTGGTTTACCACCAATGTATGGGCCTACCGCAAGAGCACGGATTGGTGAGTTTACCACCGAGGCACAGAGGGCACAGAGGTGTAGATGCAATACCCTCTGTGTACTCCGTGCCTCGGTGGTGAAATACCACCACCCGTAAGCCTACCACCGAGGCACAGAGGGCACAGAGGTGTAGATGCAATACCCTCTGTGTACTCCGTGTCTCTGTGGTGAAATACCGTCACACTGTGTACAAGACATAACGCTCTTCACGAATGGCAACGATCCAACGAACAACGTAACTTGTATGTTACAATACGCCAAATAGTTAGATGGGCGGCAAGAATCACGCCGCGTCTCACAATGAGAGTACAACAGACAATGGATGCAGTGCTTGTCTTAGAAGATGGTCGCGTCTTTCCCGGGCGGTCGTTTGGCGCCCCGGGTGAGCGTGTTGGTGAGGTTGTCTTCCATACCGGCATGACCGGCTATCAAGAGATTTTGACCGATCCCTCGTACTGCGGTCAACTGGTCACGATGACAGCACCGCACATTGGGAACACCGGCGTCAACGATTTTGACCCGGAGTCGATCCAGCCGCAGGTTGCCGGTTTTATTGTGCGTAGCTACAGCGAACACTACAGCTCATGGCGTGCGCGTGGCAGTCTCTCTCAACTGCTGCGCGACTATGGGATCGTGGCGATTAGCGATGTTGATACCCGTGCCCTCACTCGCCATATCCGTACCGCCGGGGCGATGCGCGGCATTATCTCCACAACCGGCGAGTCGATAGAGTCGTTACTCGCGAAATGTCGGGCCGCGCCGCCGATGGAAGGGTTGGATTTAACGCAAGTGGTGACCTGTCCCGAACCGTACCATTGGGCAACCAACAGTGTGCCGTTTACCCCGCCCTACCCGAACGGCCCGGCGCAAGAACTGCGCTTCCACGTTGTTGCTTACGACTTCGGCCTCAAGCGCACCATTTTGCGCCGTCTGGTCGATCATGGCTGTCGGGTGACGGTGGTACCGGCCACAACTCCACCCGAAGATGCGCTGGCCCTCCAACCCGACGGTATCTTCTTCTCGAATGGGCCGGGCGATCCGGCAGCGGCGACCTATGCTGTGGCCACGCTGCGCTCGCTGCTCGGTAAACTCCCGATCTTTGGCATCTGTCTCGGCCATCAATTGATGGGGCTGGCCCTCGGCGGGCGCACCTACAAGTTGCCGTTCGGCCACCACGGTGCCAACCATCCGGTGCGCTATCTGCCCACCGGTCGGGTTGAGATCACCTCGCAGAATCATGGGTTTGCCGTCGATCCGGACTCGTTGCCGGCAGGTGTTGTTTTGACCCATATCAACCTGAATGATCAGACCCTGGAGGGTTTTGATTATCCTGAATTGCAGTGCTTCAGTGTGCAGTACCACCCCGAAGCAGGGCCAGGGCCACACGATGCAACCTATCTCTTTGCCCGCTTTGCCGAGGCAATGGCTGCCCGCCGTTCGTAGGCGGAAGCAGGCCGGGAAGGTGGCCGGGGGAGAGACGGCCACCTTCTGCGTTACCCATGCCTGCGCCAGACCGAATCAAGACACCGTGCAGATGTAGAGCAGAACGCCATGAGCAGCGAACACGATCCCCGTAACCGGCTCAACGACCTCGATGCGCGGGAGTGGACGTATGCGCTGCGTTCTGTCATCAGCACTGCGTATCCAACCCGTGGGCCGGAGAGCTTTGCCCACCATCTCCGTCGTCAGCACCCCTCACCCAAACCGCCCCAACTTATGGCCGAACTCATCCGCTTCTTCACCCGCCAGCATGGTCACGTGCTCGATCCGTTTGCCGGGGTTGGTGGTACGCTGATCGCCAGTTCGCTGGAGGGGCGCACGGCAGTCGGTATCGATCTTTCAGCCGAATATGCAACCATCTACCAGGCGGTTTGTGCTGAGCTACAGATCGCGCCGCAAACCTATGTGGTTGGCGATGCCCGTAATCTGCTCGAACTGCCGGAGGTGCGGGAACGACCGTTTGATCTGATTCTGACCGATCCGCCATATGCGGCCATGATGGCGCGCCCGAAAACCGGCGAGCGGCGTAAACGCGGTCGGCCCAATCCCACGCCGTTCACAACATCAGCGGCGGATTTGGGCAATCTGCCATACCACGAGTTTATCGGTGAACTATGCACCATCCTCACCGCTGCGCTCCAGGTGTTGCGTCCCGGCGGGTATCTGGTGATCTTTGCCAAAGACCTGCAACCCACTCCTGAGCACCACAACATGCTCCACGCCGATCTGGTGATTGCCCTGCGCCAGGTACCGGGGCTTGAGTATCGTGGCTACCGGATATGGCACGACCAGAGTCAGCGACTGTACCCGTTTGGCTACCCGTATGCGTTCGTGGCAAATCAGATGCACCAGTTTATTCTGATCTTTCGCTGGCGGGGGGATGGGAAGGGGTGAGGTTCTGAAAGGTAGAAGTCATCTCTTTAATCTTAGAATACGAGAAGCTATCTCATTCATTGCCGACTGATTCCATGATCGTGACGAGCACACACAGCATCCTCGTGACCAGCCGGGTCAACGATGTGCCACGCGCCGGATCATGAGCACAGCTGGCGCGGCAGCCATGCTGCCGCACGCCAAACGCTGCGACACGCGCATGACGCGCGGGTAAGGCAACCAATCCAGTGCGTGATGGCACGACCAGAGCTGCGCTTTGCCAACAGGCCAGGAGCAGGATAAACTGTCTTTGGTGATTGACGAGCGTTCATGCGCCTGGGTAACAGTCTGGGAGCACGAAGCACAGCTTTTATGAAATAAGTTCTAATAACTTCCCATCACTTACAGGCATCTACGGCGCACTATACCCGCGCACGATGACCCGCACCTCGGCGATGCCCAGGCTGTTGAGGAATTGGGTGTAGTAGGTTTCGGCATCACGGGCGGCCTGTGACAAAATGCCCGACTCGATAGCAGCTTCTACCAGTGCGGCCTTTGCCTCGGCATCAACGGATTGAAAGAATTGTTCGAGTTCGGTGCGCGGGCAGATGAAGCCGGGACAGAAATCGGTATTCTCGATGATCCGGCTATTAGTCAGATCGAGGCTTACCTGATCGGTGAAGACTTGTGGCGGCGGTAGGGTGATCTGGACCCGGCGGCCATCGCTGCTCACCCAGACATCTTCGGGGCGCAGTTGACTCAGATCGATACCGGCGGGCACCCGACCCCGGATCAGCACCAGAAACTCCTGGCGCACTCCCAGATTGCGCAAAAATGTCGCCCAGCCACCCGGCGCATCGAGATGGCGGATTTCCACACCGGCGTAGTGCTCGATGAAAATCTGCTTATTCACGCGCCGCACGGCCTCTATAATCTGCGGCCCCACAGTGGTGGTTGAGGTGGCCTGCGGCGCAGATGGATTCTGAAACGCCTGGATAACACTCCAGATCAGAAAGAGCACCGCAGCAATGGCGAACCCGTTCCAGATCAGTTTCAACGTGCGCATAGATGCATCCACCTCACGCTACGGGGTGAGCGGTTCGATAACGACGCGACTAAAGCCGAGATCATCGATCAGCCAGCGTTCGAGGCGGCGGTAGGCAACTTCGCTGGCGATGCTGATCAATCCCTGATCACCGGCAACCCGTTGTTTGATGTCGGCGCGGGCCTGGGCCAGGGCCTGATTCTGCGCCGCTGTGATCTGACTGCCGATCCAGCGACGCGACTCGCCGATCACCTCGATCTCAATCGGATTTGGTTCGCCGGACACGGTGGCCCGTGGTAATCGGATCAGTAGCGTATTACCATCACGCCGAATCTGGGCCTGGCTTAGATCAACGGCCAGGCGAACCTCGGCGGTCACTTTCAGCGTGATCTCATCACGGCCAAAGAAGCTCTGTGCTCCGCTCACCGTCGTGACGGTTGTGACCGGAAATTTGATCGCCAGCTCGATTGACGGATCGATCCGGCGTAGATCGGGCAGCGGAATGAGTGTCGGGGCAACCGCTGCCTGGGTTGGTGGCAATGGAGTAAATGTCGGTGGTGATGTCGGCCACGGCTCGGCTGTGACAGGCGTCGCGACTGGCGCCGGGGTGCGCCAGCCGCTGTTGACGAACACGAGCAGACCAATCATCACGAGCGCCACCACGCCGCTCACCAGCCATTGAATTGGGCGCTGTTCCATCATGCATTCCACATGCTGCTACGCACGCAGCATGACATAATCGGTCGTGACTGCCGCAAGACGTTCCAGATCGACCTCAGCCCCACTCCCTGGCCCGGTTGGGACGCTGAGTGTACTGTCGGGGTTGAGCGTAAACGGGTTGGTCACAATGTCCTGGTGGAAGTAGCGATCATTCGCGCTGATGTCGCCGGGCAGGCTAAAGTTGGGCAGACTGGCCAGCCCGACGTTGGCAGCCCGCCCGATGCCGGTTTCGAGCATGCCGCCGCACCAGACCGGGATGCCGGCGGCCTGTGCCAGATCGTGAATTCGCCGGGCTGCCGTAAAACCACCAACCCGCGACGGTTTGATATTGATTACGCCGCAGGCACCCAACTCAATTGCCCAGCGGGCATGATCTGGCGAGACAATGCTCTCATCGAGACAAATCGGCGTGCGGAGCAGCCGCTGAAGTTTGGCGTGATCGATGATGTCGTCATGCGCCAGGGGCTGCTCGATCAACAACAGATCAAACTCGTCGAGCCGGGCCAACTGGTCGGCCTGATCGAGGGTGTAGATGCTGTTGGCATCAACCTGCAAGCGCAGATCGGGCCAGCGCTCGCGTACAGCCCGTGTTGGCTCGACATCCCAGCCCGGTTTGATCTTGAGTTTCACCCGCTGGTAACCGGCATTGACATAACCGGCGACCACATCAAGCAACGCCTCTATCGACTCCTGGACACCAACACTGACACCAACTTCCACCCGTTGCCGGGTGCCGCCGAGCATTGTGCTCAGGCTCGTGCCCTGTGCGCGCCCGAACAGATCCCAGGCGGCGAACTCAAGACCGGCCCGTGCCATGCGGTTGCCGCGCACACGGGTAAAGATCGCATCCACCTCCTCTGGCCGGCTCAGATCACGCCCCAGCAGCATCGGGGCCAGAATCTCGCGCATCATCACCCAGGCGGTAGATTGGGTCTCTTCGTTGTACCACGGCCCCACGCCAACCGGAGCTTCGCCCCAGCCCACTACCCCCTCGCTATGCAGGGTCACAATCACCGAATGATTGGCCTCTTCCCGCCAGCCGCTCGTCTCGAAGGGTGCCCGGTATGGCAACCGGATCCGTCGCAATTCGATGGCCTCAATCCGCATCAACGCACCTCCAACAGCTCCACTTCAAAGATCAGAGTTGCTCCTGGTGGGATCACACCACCCGCCCCGCGATTGCCGTAGGCCAACGCCGCCGGAATAATTAACTGACGACGCCCGCCAACCCGCATACCGGCAACCCCTTCATCCCAGCCCCGAATGACTCGTCCGGCACCGAGCGGAAAGACAAACGGTTCCCCACGGCTGAGCGAGCTATCGAACATACTGCCGTCGGTGAGCCAGCCGGTGTAGTGGACGGTTACAGTGCGACCGGCCATGGCGGTTGCCCCATCACCAACTGTTAGATCGGCGTATTGCAGGCCACTGGCACTGGTCGTATACCGATCAGCCGGCAGGTCTTGCGGCGCTTCCGGTGGGCCGGGCAAAACCTCAACCAGCTCAACATCGAAGGTCAGGGTTGCGTTCGGTGGAATCACCGGCGGATACCCCATCGCTCCATAGCCGAGATGGGGCGGAATAATCAACCGCGCCTTGCCACCAACCCGCATCAGGCCAATCCCCTCATCCCAACCGGGAATGACCATCCCGACACCGAGGGGAAAGCGGATCGGCTCACCACGCTCATACGAACTATCAAACACACTGCCATCGGCCAGCATCCCGCGATAGTGAACGGCGACAATCGCACCGGGTTGGGGCTGCTCGCCATCGCCGGCCTGAATTTCGACGTACTGGAGGCCACTTGCTGTGGTCATGATCAACTCCTGTCTGTTGAGGCCCTGATGGGCACGGATACATACTACTGACCTTCCGAATTGGAGATCAGCGGAAGATACATCGTCTGTTCAAGCGCGATGGCGAACAAGCGCGGCCAGTATTTGCCGGTGACGTAGATCAACCCACGCTCTGGATCGTAGGCAATCCCGTTCAGCACGTCGGCGGCAGCACGCTCGGTTGGCGAGAGTAATCCACTCAGATCGAGAATACCGGTAACCTGACCGGTATTTGGATCGATGCGCACAATCTGGTCGCTGTACCAGACATTAGCGAAGATCGCGCCGTTGATATACTCCAGCTCATTCAAGCGGTCACGTGGTTGATCGCCAATTCTCACTGTGACCGTGCGCTCAATCACAAGCTGGCCCGTCGTGACCGTCGCTTCCGGATCGATAAAGTAGAGCGTCGCTGTGCCATCGCTCATAATCAGCGACGAGCCGTCGTAGGTTAAGCCCCAGCCTTCACGCGGCATAGTTGCCGGCGGCACCGGATAGATGAATGAACCGATCTGGTTGAAGGTGTCAACATCATAGATCAACCCGCGCTGGTTCTGCCAGGTCAGTTGAAAGATGCGATCACCAATCCGGGCAATCCCTTCCCCGTAGAGGGCCGGATCGCCGAGGCCAACGCTGCGCAACACCTGACCGGTCTCCAGCTCCACTTCGCGGAGCGACGAATTGGCGTAGTCGCCGGTTCCTTCAAACAGCCGGCCCGGCCCGGCAACGATCAGCCCCTGGGTCCACGCACGTGGATCGTGGGGATAGGACGCAACAACCCGATACGGTAACAGGGGTGGGGTCTGAGCTGTGGTGGCGACGGCGCCGACCAACGGCAACATCAGATGGGTGGCAGTCGGGGTGGGGGCCGGCACCTCGGCCAGGGGAATTGCGATCAGGGTGGTTGGTGTCGATGCAGGCTGATTGACGGGTGCAGAACCACACCCGGCCAACAGAGCTATCATCACCAATACCAGCCAACGCAACCAGTTCACGGGTACGCCCTTTCTGGTTTCATGCAAGCGACATCTCAGCGACCCTTCAGCCTGTCTTGTTGTAGCCCAGGCTGAACAACAACTGCAAGCAGACCACCATTCGGCAGAGGTATTGTACCACCTTCAGCCGTGGTTGGAATACGTTGCGGCGGATACTTCCCCGCAGGGTTGCAACGTCATTCTCTACCATCTGGTTGACAGATCATCACTGCGCAAGGGAAAGAAATCCTCTTCAAAAGAGCCGTTCTTGTGCTACGATCATGGCTACAGACATCCAGTTTATCAGCGCAAGGAGGCGCGCCATGACGAACAAAACAAAAACGGCCGTTCCGGTCGAACAAGAAATTCGCTACTGGATGCGCACACCGGCTATCACCATCAATCTGGCTGCGCCACTCAGCGAAGCGCTGGCCCTGATGCGCGAGCACGACATCCGGCGGCTACCGGTGGTGGTTGATACAGGTGAATTGCGCGGCATTATCACACAGGGTGACATTCGCGGCGCCGATATTATGCGGGTCGCCGGTCTCGATCCGGTCGATATTGCCCAGGCTCTGCGTAACGTAAAGGTCTACGAGGTCATGACCGAAGACCCGATTGCGGTTACGCCGGAGACCAGTCTGCGTGAGGCGGCATTGTTGATGATCGAGAACAAGATTGGCGGCTTACCGGTGATTGACGAAAACAAGCGTGTGATTGGCATCATTACCGAGAGCGATCTGTTCGAGGCACTGGTGCAGCAGCTTGAGACGCATCCGCGGTTCTGAGGCTGGAGATATGGGGGGAGAAAATAGGAGATAGGAGCGAGGAGATAGGAGCGAGGAGATAGGAGTGAGGAAATAGGAGCGAGGAGATAGGAGTGAGGAGATAGGAGCGAGGAGATAGGAGCGAGGAGATAGGAGCGAGGAAATAGGAGCGAGGAGATAGGAGTGAGGAGATAGAGAAAAGAGTGGTGTGCTGAGTGGGTGCGGCGGGTTGATGCGCGTTGTGTGAGGTCTGGGAGCGGCGATTGATTATCTGCCCCTGCTTCTCAACCCTTATGGGGGAGGAGCAGGGGATTTTTTTTAGAAGAGGTGTGCGTTGAGGTGTATCCAGGTGTGACTATGGGTGACAGGATTGGTGGTACTGGTACGCACTGGCAGCGTATGATACCCAGGTTGCTACCTTTGTCACCACAGAGGCACGGAGGACACAGAGGACGGGCATAACCCGCGTTGCTACCGTGAAGCGTGACGGAGCGTGTTGTTGTGCGCAGCGTCGTGCTGTCCATTCTGACAGTCAGACTCACGTGGTCTGCTCACAGTATAGGTGGCGACTTGGGTTATCTATACACCAGACTTGAGATGAGGGGTTGAATTTCTGGGCTTGCTGAAAAGAGCGGACAGCAGGCATCCCAACCAGCGTCGAACTTCTAAACCGCACCACACTCGCATTAAAAAGTGGTAAAATCGGGTAAATCAGAATGCAGGAATGCATATCATCTGGGAAAAGGCGGTATGCATCCCTGCTCGATTCAGCGAGTTAGATGCGCAACACGATGCAGACGTTCCCTGTTGCACGCTGTTGCCCAACCTACCGCACACTCAGGTTCTGCATGATGTGCGCTGAAAAGCACCGATGCATAACCGAACCATCCTACCTTACTACACAACTTCGTAACAACCAGGCAATGCAGGAGCTATCGAAATGACACATCAATCGAGTTCATCGCCGTCCCTTCCCCCTCACCAACTCGAACATTTCTCCAGGGTTCTTGAATTTGCCGGCCTGATCCTCACCGAGTCAGATGCGCAAGGGAACATTACCTACATCAACCAGGCTACCCGCCGCTACTTCGGCTACGCACCAGAGGAATGTATTGGGAAGTCGGTACTAACCTTTACCCATCCCGATGATCGTGACACACTTCAGCAGACGATGATCGAACTCGTCAACCGGCAGCAACGCTCAGCAGAGATCGAAAATCGGGTGATTCATCGTGATGGTACCGTTTGTGTCTTCCTCTGGTCAATCGTCATCCACTACGATGACGATGGCAACCTGACCGGATTCACATCCATTGGCCAGGATATTTCGGCACTTCATCAATTGCGCGACAAATTGTACGAAAAACGCGAAATTCTCTACAACGTGATCGATAATCTTCCCCTGGGCATCTTCTGGAAAGACAAAGAGTCGCGCTTCCTGGGTTGTAACCGGCGTGTCCTGCAGGATGCCGGTCTCAGTACCTTCGCTGAGATTATTGGCAAAACCGACTTTGAGTTGCCGTGGCGAAATAAGGCAGCCGCCTATCAGGCCCATGATCAGGTTGTGCTAACCTCTGGGCCGCGGCTGAATATCGAAGAGACCCTTGTGCGTGGTGATGGCAGTTCCATCTGGTTGCGAACCGGCAAAGTACCACTGATCCGCAATCAACAGGTGGCCGGTGTCATTGGCTTCTACGAAGATATTACCGAACAGCAACAGAAAGAACAAGAACGGCGAACGTTGCTCTTGCTCGTAGAGAATGCCCCCGATGGGATTGCGCTGCTCGATCCGCAGTTGACAATCACCTACGCCAACCCGGCATGGTTGACGATGTTAGGCAAGCACGAACTGGTTGGACAGTCGTGGGTCGATCTTGTGCATCCTGATGACCGTCCGCAGATCGCAACCATTGTTCAGCAAGCGATGATCGGCAGCAGTCCGCGCACCAGGTTACGGTATATACACAGCGATGGTTCGGTGATAACCGCATATATATCGTTGCCGGTATTGCGTAATCGCCAGGGTACGATCACCGGCTATGGCCTTATCAACCACGATATTACTGAAGAATTAAAGTCAGCGGAGCGGCTGAGGGCAAGTGAGCAGCGCCAGCGCGCACTCTTGCAGGCCATCCCTGATCTGATTTTTGTCATGACCCTGGATGGAATTTTCCTGGATTATCACACCAATGAAATCGCTCCCGCCATCCCACCAGAATACTTTCTCAACCGGCATTTTGCCGAAGTGTTGCCACCAGAACTGGCCGATCTGACGGCACGTAACCTGGAAGAATTGAAGCGCACTGGCAGCATCCAGCGTTACGAGTACCAGATGCAGATAGATGGGCAGATACGCGACTATGAAGGACGTATGACGCTGAGCGGGAATGATGTATTGGTCGCGATTCGTGACATTACCGAGCAGCGTCAGGTTGAGCGTGAACGTCAGACCATTGCGATGCAAGAGCAGATCATTGCCGCTCAGCAGGCCATCTTGCAGGAACTGAGCACACCGCTGTTACCGATTGCCGATGGGATTGTGGCGATGCCACTTATTGGTGCTATCGACTCAAACCGTGCCCAGCTCGTGATGGAGTCCCTGCTCAGCGGTGTGGCCGAATATCGGGCGTCGATAGCAATTATCGACATTACCGGCGTCAGGGTAGTAGATACCCAGGTGGCGGGAGCGTTGCTGCGTACTGCTCAGGCGGCAGGGATGTTGGGCGCTCAGGTCGTGATTACCGGGATTCGACCAGAAATTGCGCAAACGATGGTGTATATCGGTGCTGATCTGGGTAATATGGTGACCAAAGCTACACTGCAAGAGGGGATTGCCTTCGCGCTCAATCACCGGCGGGTCAAACAATCAACGCGGAGTGGGAACATCAGGATTATGAAATAGCCGACGTGGGTTGTGTGCATTGCGAAGACCAGGCCAGTACTCTATGAGTAGCGGGCCTGGTGATGCGTTGAACGCCCTCGCCCTCGACCCCTCTCCCGCGCTGTGCACGCGAGAGAGGGGAGACCAGAAGCCTGCGCTGGGGTGTTCTGATGGGCTAGCCGTTATGTTAAAACTCAGATTTTCTGTCCATCCCTGAATCTGCCGCATGGGAGAGGGGAGAATAGAAGCCTGCACTGAGGCGTCCTGATGAAGTTACATCGCAATCATACAAAGCAGCCCGATCTAACACCGATAGGCTATAATACGATTGAACCGATAACCCTTGCTGAGACCCAAACCATGGACAAACGCGAACAGATTCGTTTGACAACTCTGGCTGCATGCGCCGGCTGAGCAGCGAAGTTGGGGCCGGGTGCTCTGACGACGATGCTGGCGACGTTGCGCATTCCACCCCAGGCTCAGGTGTTGGTCGGCCTGACTGAAGGTGATGACGCGGCAGTCTACCAATTGAATAGCGATACCGCCCTGGTACAGACGGTTGATTTCTTCCCGCCCATCGTTGATGACCCGTACACCTATGGCGCTATCGCCGCTGCCAATGCCCTGAGCGATGTCTACGCAATGGGAGGGAAGCCATTGTTTGCGTTGGCCATCGCTGCCTTCCCCGATGACCTGGATCAGTCAGTGATGTCGGCGATCTTGCAGGGTGGCATTGACAAAGCTGCCGAAGCCGGGGTAGCGGTTGTGGGTGGGCATACCGTAAGCGACCGTGAGCCGAAATATGGCCTCTGTGTGACCGGTACGATTGATCCACGACAGATTATCACGAAAGCCGGTGCCCAACCGGGTGATCGGTTGTTGATCAGTAAGCCGCTCGGTACCGGTGTGATCACGACGGCAGCCAAACGTGACACCATCACCGCTGCTGATCTGGCAACTGCTATCGGTTCGATGTTAACGCTCAATCGCCAGATCGCCGAACTGATGATTCAGGTTGACATCCACGCTGCAACTGATGTCACCGGCTACGGGTTACTCGGCCACGCCGGCGAGATCGCCCGCCAGAGCAAGGTGGCGCTGCATATCACAGCCGACGCCGTACCGCTCTTGCCCGGCGCACTCGCTTACACAGAAGCCGGGATGATCCCCGGCGGCTTGCGCCGTAACCTTGAATTTGCGACGTCATTTACCACCTTTGCCCCTACTGTTCCCCCTGTCTATCAACTGCTGCTGGCCGATCCGCAAACCTCTGGCGGATTGTTGATCGCTGCACCGCCACACGCTGCTGCTGCCTTGCAGGCACTCTGCGCTGAAGTTGGGCAACCGCTGTGGGAGATCGGTGAAGTGATCGATGGTAGTGGTATCGTTGTTCGATAAATCATTCTCTGTGTTATCAAATGTTGATATATCGTAATAGGCTGGTTCCTGGTGGCTGGTATACTGATTCAGCAATAAGGGTTATGTACCCATAACCCAATAGTTGCTGAAAAAACTGTAAGATTGTAACCACTAAAACATACCTCGCCGGCACATCACTGCCGACCCAATGCCATGGAGCAGGCAAAGGAGCCGCCTATGGATCTCAACGAACTCTTCGCCGATCCCGCCACCCGCGAGGTCCTCCGTACCCGAGCCAAAGCCTTAGCCGGCCTGCAGCAGCGAGCCAACAGCGTTGAAGGTGAACTCACTCTTCACTTCCTGCTTGGTGAAGAAACCTACAGTATCCCGGCCAATACTGCCCGCGAAGTGCTCCGCTTCACCCCAGTTGCGTCACTCCCTGGGGTGCCACCGGCAATTCTCGGTCTTGTAAATGTGCGGGGTCGCTTGCTGACGTGCATTGATTTGCGCCCACTGCTCGGCCTTCCCCCCTCGCCTCCGCGTGAAACCATGCACCTGCTTGTTATCAGTGCAGGTGCGGTTGAAGCGGCCTTGTTAGTTGATCAGGTGCTCGACATGCATCGCCATACCGGTGTTCTGCAACCGACACCGGCGATGCTGGCCGGAAACGGTGTCAATTGGATACGCGGAATGGACGAGGCTATGGTGATCCACCTTGATCCGGTAGCACTCTTGCATGATCCACGCCTGACCACCGGCGATCATTAGACATCATTGAAGGAGAAGTCCATGGCTGATTCCGATATCCTGCTCATCGAGGATAGCCCCAGTCAGGCGCTCAACTTTCGCTTGATGCTGGAGCGGGCCGGTTATCAGGTGCAGGTGGCGCCTGACGGCCTGACCGGATGGCGTACTGCCCGCACCCAGTTACCACGCATGATCCTGCTCGATATTGACTTGCCTGCGCTTGATGGATTTCAGGTATTGAGCCGCTTGAAGCGCGATCAGCAGACCAGAAACATTCCGGTCGTGATGCTGACCCATCGTGATCGGATAGATAGTGTGCAACGCGCACTCGATTTGGGTGCTAACGATTATCTCTTCAAAGATGATGTGCCCTATGAACTGCTCAATGTCGTATCACAAATTCTGGCCCTATCCGGGCAGGAATAGACCAGCGAAAGGAAGCGGATATGTCATTCCTCAATCAGATTAGCCTCCGCAACAAAATATTGCTGCTCGTGGCATTGCTCTTTGTTGGCATCATTATTGTCTCAGTGGTGGCTTATCAATCGCTGCTCGGCGCCAACGAGCGCGAGCAAGAGGTAAGAATTGCGTACAGCATTATTGCCCATACCCGCCAGCTTGAAGCCAGCATGCACATGATGGAGTCGGGTGAACGGGGTTTTCTGATCACCGGTGATCCGGTGTTTCTGGAGAAGTATGAAAGTGGCAAACAGCTCTATCTGGCTGTGTACAGCGAGATGCAACGGGAAATACCACGCGATTCGGAGTTTTATACATTACTTGAAGAAGTAGATCGCGAGCTTGAGAAATGGAAAACACAGGTTGCCGAGCCTTTGATCAACCTGCGCTACGCTGTGAACCGGAATGAAGCGCAACTTGAGCAGGTTATTCAGGGTGTGGCCAGTCGTGCCGGGTACGAAACGTTCACCCGCATCAGTCAGATAATGGAGCAATTGGTGAGTTCTGAGGAAGAGCTGCTCAATCAACTCTCGGAATCCTCAGCCCAAAGTCTGCAAAGTCTCCAGATGGTTTTAATTGGTGGGCCAGGACTCACTGTTGTACTCGGCACACTGCTCACTTTAGTGATTGCCGGCAATATTGATCATCGCCTCAAGAGCGTTACGCAGGCATCCCTGCAAATGGCCGGTGGGCGAATTCATGATCATTATGACCTTCCTGAAGGACGTGATGAAGTTGGGCGGCTGGCCACAGCGTTCCGGCAGATGGCCGAGACCATTCGTCGCCAACTGGAAGAGCAACAACGGGCAAATGATGAACTTCGGGCAGCGAATGCAACCAGGGTGGCGAAGGAATATCTCGAACGCATGGTGCGAGAATACAGCGCCTTTGCTGAAGAAATTGCCCGTGGCAATCTCACGGTGCGACTGCAAGTCTCTAACAATAACGATGATCTGTCGCTGCTCGGTCAACAACTGAACGCGATGGTTGAGGGTTTGCGGACGATTGCCGCTCAGGTCCAGCGTGCCAATACCGATATTTCGAGTACTGCCGCCGAAATTCTGGCTGCCACCACCCAGCAAGCCTCATCCGCAGCAGAGCAATCGGCTGCGCTCACGCAAACTGCAACCACTATCGATGAGGTGAAGGCGATTTCGGTGCAGACGGCAAAACAGGCGACGCAGGTTGCAAACGATAGCCAGAATGCACTCGATATTGCCCGCCAGGGTGCGCAGGCGGTTGAAGACACGATCAATGGCATGAACCAGATTCGCAGTCGCGTGGAAACGATTGCACAGACTATTCTCGGTCTGGCCGAGCAAACGCAGGCGATTGGCGTGATCATGACGACGGTGAGCGAACTGGCCGATCAAAGCAATCTGCTGGCCCTGAATGCGGCTATCGAAGCTGCCCGGGCCGGTGAGCAGGGTAAGAGTTTTGCCGTCGTAGCCCAACATGTGCGTGAACTGGCCGAACGCTCGAAGGCGGCTGCCCAGCAAGTGCGTGATATTTTGGCCGAAATCCAGAAAGCTACCAATGCGGCAGTAATGGTGACTGAAGAGGGAGCCAAGGGGGTTGAGCAGGGTGTCACCCTTGCCGCCCAGGCCGGTCAGATCATTCACCGGATTGCGCGCGAGGTTGAAAACGGTGCTCAGGCCAATATCCAAATGGCTGCCGCTGCCCAGCAACAGATGGTAGGTATGGAGCAGATTGGGCAGGCGATGGCGAATATCCAGCAGGCTACTGCACAGGCATTGGCTTCGACCCGCCAGGCCGAACGGGCAGCGCAGGACCTGCATGCCCTGGCCCAGAAGTTGCAGCAGACAGTAGCTATTTATCGGCTGTAGGTCAGGAAGGACTGGTATCCGGTCACCCTGTTCACTATGGGTGACCGGGTGGAAGTATCTGCGTCAGCGAGCGCGGGACTGTTTTCACTACCGGCTTGCGACCTTACGCTCATCTAACTAAGAGGTTTATATGCTCTCTGATGACGATATTCAGGCGCAGGTGCTGGCCGTCTTTCGCGCAGAACAGGCCGAGCATCGTCAAACCATCATCGATATTCTGCTCGATCTGGAGCGGACACCAGATCACCCTCGCCGTCGTGATCTGGTTGATCACCTGTTTCGAGCCGCTCACAGTCTGAAAGGTGGGGCACGCGCTGCTGGTGTCAAAAGCGTTGAGCAGATCGCTCATCACATTGAGCATATCTTTGCGGCCCTGCGCCAGAACCAGCTTACGCTCACCGCCGATATCTGTGATGTGATTTATCAGGCGCTTGATGTTATTGGCGCGTTGATGGAACAGGCGGTGCCGGGGCAAATAGACGATCAGGACGCATTGGATGACTTACTCGCTCATCTGATGGCAATCGGCCAGAACATGCGCGACGGCGACGCAACCAGTCTATCACCATCTTCATTTACGCCAGAAGATCACACCCGGCAGTCGGCGCCATCGCTGGCCGCCGAAACAAGTGTCCGGGTTGATGTGGCTGTTCTCGACAATTTGATGAGCGAAATGGGGGAGTTGTTAACAAGTACGCTGCGTACCCGTCAGCTTGCCCGTGATCTGCAAGAACTGGCCCGGCTGCCTGAGCGCTGGCAGCGCGCCTGGCGGCGAACTGCACCGTTCCTGCGCCACGGATCGTCGTTGCATGCCAATGGTCAGCTCATTCCGCAAAGTCAACAACAGATTGTCATCGACATGCTCAGGCAGGCAAATGACGTTATCAGTGCACTCGGTACAAGATTGTCTCAGCTTGCCTATCAGGCCCGCGATAATCACGATCTCCTGGCCGATATTAGCACGCGGATGCAGGCCCAGGTGCAGCGTACTCGTATGTCGCCCCTGAGTAGAATTGTCGGTTCATTACGCCTGCACGTGCGCGATTTGGCTCGTAGCGCCGGCAAAGAAGTGACATTTGTCGTCGAAGACTCTGGGGCAGAAGCTGATCGCCAGGTCCTTGATCAGGTGTATGAGATTTGTCTGCATTTGCTCCGCAATGCAGTGGATCATGGGATTGAACCCCCTGAGGTGCGTAAGGCCAGGGGGAAACCACCTACCGGTCTGATCCGCCTGACGGCGAACGCCAGCAGTGACCGCCTCAATCTTGTGATTAGTGACGATGGCGCCGGGATTGATCGAGAAGATATCAAACGGCATGCGCTTCAGCTCGGTCTGTTGAGTCAACATGACAGTGAGCATGCTGACGATGCGATGGTTCTCGATCTCATCTTTACTCCAGGGTTCTCGACCAAATCGCATGTCAGTGAGTTGTCGGGACGGGGGGTTGGCCTTGATGTCGTGCGAACGACTGTCGAGCGGATGGGAGGGAGCGTGACGGTAATGAGTGTTCCCGGTCAGGGCACAACGTTCACTCTGGCTCTCCCGCTCACCCTCATGCGCACGCGCGGTCTGCTGATGTATGTGAATAATCAAGTCTTTGCCTTACCCGTTGATAGTCTACGCCGCGTGGTGCAGGTTAATCGTACCCAACTTCATACCCTGGAAGGTCGTCCGGTTGTGCTTGTTGATGGACGGCCATTACAACTGATTTCCATGGCCCGGCTCATCGGTTTTTCATCAGAAACAGTGATCGATTTCCCTGGTCCCAAGCCGGCATTATTGATCGGGAGTAATGAACGACAAATTGCCTGTATTGTTGATTCTATCGGCGAAGAGATCGATCTCGTCGTTCACCGGCTGCCACCACCATTACAACGGGTTCGCTTTGTCAGTGGCGCGGCAATTCTCGCTGATGGCAGCGTAGCCCCGATCCTTGATGCGGTCGATCTGTTACGAGCAGCCCTGACGGTTGAGCATGCGGTGATGTTACCGACTGCCAATCCTACCCCTGCTCATTCGCCGACGATCCTCGTGGTTGATGACTCAATCACGACCCGTACATTGGAAAAGAACATCCTGGAAGCCGCCGGTTATCGGGTTGTGCTGGCAACTGATGGTCAGGAGGCACTGGAACGATTGCACAACTTGCAAAATCAGGGTGGATGTCAGCTTGTCCTGAGTGATATTGATATGCCACGTTTGAATGGCTTCGATCTGACTCGTCAGATTCGCACCGATCCTGCCTTCCGTCACTTGCCGGTGGTACTCGTTACCTCGCTCGATAGTCCAGCCGACCGCGAACGTGGCCTGGCTGCGGGTGCCGATGCCTATATCGTTAAACGTGCCTTTGATCAGCAAGCACTGCTGGAAACTATCGCACGGTTGCTATGAGATAGTACTATGAAACACATCCAGACCCAAAAAATCACGGTCAGCAATGATGCTGATCTGATACTGCTTCGCCAGATACTGCGCCAGAGTACGCGAACGATGGGGTTTTCGCCTGCGAAACAGGCGCGTATTACTGCCGCGATTAGCGAAGTCTTGCGTGCCTGTATCGCGCATTTCTGTACCAATGATGTGAGTATTCACTGTGAAGATAATAACCACACCCATGCTCTGGTCATCGAATGTGACACAGATGGAGAGACGTACCATCGTGTTGCCAATCAACCATCGGTGCAAACTGCCTATCAATTGATCGATGATGTCAAAGTCAAGTCATCGCCATTCGGCTATCACATTGAGTTCCGCATTGGTGTTGCGTAATCACAGGATGGGATTGGGGAAACATGCTGGATGTGCATAGTGACAGGGCGCATATATGAAGAATCAAACGTTTCTTACTTTTCGAGTTGGTCTGCAAACCTTTTCGCTGCCGGTAGATGTCGTCGTTCAGGTGGTGCGTCTGCCGGCGCTCACCATGCTTGCTGAAGCACCACCGGCAATAGCCGGCTTACTGAATCTGCACGGTCACTTAATCCCGGTGCTGATCGGTCATGTTCTGCTCGATCAACATGGTTCTGTGGGGATCAATAGCTTTGTGATCGTTATCGGTCATAACATTGAGCATCCCATACTGGGTTTGATCGTTGATGAAGTGTACGATGTGGTGACGGTATCTGCTGACCGGTTCGTGCCGCTGGAATATGAGAATAGACTCTTGTGCGCATCGCTACGCATCGATGATCAGATCGTACTGGTGCTTGAGCCATCGGCGCTGTTTGAGCGAGCCAGTTTGCGCCAAACGTTCACAACCGTGCCGGTTTAACCTGTGGCCATCGGAATGTGTGCAGTTTGTGAAACCGGATTATTGAGGTTACACCTGGAAAAGCCTTCTTTCAGCAGTGCCGGGCAACCTGTATGAGTATCAAAGAACCAATTCGGGTTTTGTTAGTTGAAGATTCACCCAGTCAGTTACAACTTCTGCGCTCGTATCTTGAGGCAACACCTGATCTGGTGGTAGTAGGCACCGCTATCAATGGTCGGGATGCTGTCCAATCAACGCTGCGACTGCATCCACACGTGGTAGCAATGGACATCCATTTGCCGGTGTTCGATGGGTATGAAGCAACCCGGCAAATTATGCAACAACGCCCAACACCGATAGTGCTCTTCAGTTCGAGCACCGGCGATGCGGAACAACGCGCTATGGCTGCACTGGCAGCCGGCGCCCTGGCGGTCGTTCGTAAACCGTCTGGCCCTGTCGATCCGGCCAGTGCTGCTGATCGTGACCATTTGATCCGCACGTTACGTTTAATGGCTGGGGTCAAGGTGGTAACCCGCCATCCACCGCGTATGACGCCGAAGCAGATAGATCAGGCCAACAAGGAATATGCCATCCTGGCTATCGCGGCCTCAACCGGTGGTCCGGCAGCGCTGCAAACGATCCTCCGTGATTTGGGAAGCAGTTTCCCGCTGCCGATTGTGATTGCGCAACACGTGACATCAGGATTTATGCGAGCTTTTGCTGATTGGCTTGCCAGTACCATTCCATTGTCGGTTCATGTTGTCGAACAAGAGACGCCGATCCTTCCGGGCCATGTGTATCTGCCGTGCGATGATCACCACCTTGAGATTGTCCGGCAGCATGTGGTTACCATAAAGAGGTCTACGCCGCATGATCGCTATTGCCCGAGTGCTGACCATTTGTTTAGCAGCGTGGCGCATCATTACGGATCACGTGCTATTGGCGTGATTTTGACCGGGATGGGTGACGATGGTGCCCAGGGGTTGCTGGAACTGGCGCGAGCCGGTGGGACAACGTTTGGTCAGGATGAGGCTTCGTGTGTTGTTTATGGGATGCCGAAGATGGCTAAAGTCCGCGGTGCTGTTCATCATGAATTACCACTGGAACAATTGGGGATGGCGGTTTCGGCAGTGCTGGGAAAGGGGGGAAGGGGATAGGAGATAGGAGATAGGAAATAGGAGAGAGGAGAGAGGAGAGAGGAGAGAGGAGAGAGGAGAGAGGAAATAGGAGGTAGGAGAGAGGAGAGAGAAGAGAGAAGAGAGGGAAGAAGAGAGCGGAGAGGAAGCAGGATGTTGGGATTGTTGAGTAGGATTGCTGTTTTCAACGGTTTCTTCAGGCTGGTAAGTTAGAGAGATGCTTATGCTGTCGGATGAGCTTTACCATCGGTTTGCGACGCTATTGCGCCAGCGTGCTGGATTGTGTTACCCAGAGCAGCGTCGTGCTGATCTGACCCATGGCCTGCAACGACTGGCATTGCATCTGGGAGTGGAGAGTTTTGCGCAACTTCTGGCCATGGTTGAGAGCCGTCCGTCAGCCTGGGATGAGCTGATTGCCGAGCTTACCATTGGTGAGACCTATTTTTTTCGTAATGCTGCACAATTCGCGGCGCTGCGTGACATTATCTTGCCCGATCTGATGCAACGCCGTGCAACGATGCGCTATCTCCGGCTCTGGAGTGCCGGTTGTGCGACTGGTGAGGAGCCTTATTCGCTGGCAATCACGTTGCACGAAGTGCTACCCGCCAATCCGCCCTGGCAGGTGAGTATTCTGGCCACCGATATTAATCGGCGGTTTCTCAATCGTGCTCGTGAAGCGCGCTACGGTAACTGGTCGTTTCGCGAAACACCAGATGATCTGCGCGACCGCTATTTTGTAGCTGAACCGGAAAAGGGATTGTGGCGCTTACGTGACGATATTCGTCGAACGGTGACGTTCGCCCAGCTCAATCTTGCTGAACCGACCTATCCGGCACCGCACCTGGGGATTGTGGCCTTCGATCTGATCTTCTGCCGGAATGTCATGATCTATTTCGATGAGGAGACGACCCGGCAGGTCGTGCAGCGGCTGTACGATGCGTTGGTTCCCGGTGGCTGGCTGGTGGTTGGTCACGCTGAACCGAACGTAGTGCTCTACCGACAATTTGAAACTCATAACGCGCCGGGAACCATTCTTTACCGCAAACCATTACAGGCACCGTTGTTTACGAACGCATCAACACCGGTTCAATCTGGGCCTGTAGTGCCAGCGCCTCCGCCAGCGCTACCTGCCTCACCGGTATCACTCTCTTTACCTCCACCTCCCCGTGCATCATCTGCCCCTATCTCATCGGGTGTGCTGTCCAGTGCATCACCTCCTGCACCTGTCCGTGCTGAAGACTTACTGCACGTGGCCCGCACGGCTGCTGATCGGGGTGACTGGCAACAGGCGCAGACACAGATTGAAGCTCTGATCAAAGCCCATCCGCTATTCGCGCCCGCATACCATTTGCAGGGGCAAATCGCTGAGCATCTTGGTCACCTCGAAGCCGCATTAGCTGCCTACCGTCGGAGTGTGTATCTCGATCCACGCTTGATTGTCGGGTATATTGGTATGGCCCATGTGTATACCCAGCTTCAGCAACCCGACGCTGCACGCCGGACTCTGCGCAGTGCACAAACGTTGCTTGGCGCTCTCGCCGATTCTCAGGTCGTTGATGACGCTACCGGTAGTACTGCGGCGGAACTGCGCAATTATGTACGTCTGTTAATGGAGAAAGTTGATCTTCGCTAGCACCGATGTCAGGACGATTGTTCCTGTGACAGCAGCGTGGTAGCACGGCCAGATCGGCGGCGAACGTCGCCGGTGTTGACACCGTGTTCGTCTCGTGGTAGTTTGAAAGTATACTACTATCGCAACTAACGCATTGTCGAGGGAGGACGTATGCCCAAGATCACGATTGGTGATCGTTCGGTTGATGTTGCAGCCGGTACCCGGCTGGTGCTGGCGATTGAGCAGGCCGGGATCGCGATTGGTCACCGTTGTGGCGGTTATGCCCGCTGCACGACCTGCCGGGTGGCGTTTGCCGAAGGTGAGCCTGAAGAGATGACGGCGGCTGAGTACGCCAAACTGAGTGAACGAGGACTGCTTGGACAGTACCGGCTTTCGTGCCAGATTGTTTGTCACCACGATATGGTGATCGCCGACGTACCGATGACCCTCGAAAGTCAGGGCTGGACGGATACCGGTCCTGCGCCTGAGCCAACGGTAACCCCTGATCCGACAACGTTGCCACGGGAAGTTCTTGCCAGTCGGCAAGGGTGACGGGGTGATTGTTTGGACGTTTTCCACAAGTTGTTTCCCGGCAGTATATTTGCGTAAGGGCGGGTTGACGTACCCGCCCATTATGATGCCGTCCAGTAGTTCAGCGATGGACGTTATACGCGAGCGTATGCGGAAGATAAGGCTTTGGTATGAGCTGAACGCCCTCACCCCCGGCCCCTCTCCCGCGCCAGGCGCGCTATGCATTACCCACATGTCGCGCTGCGTTAGGTCGGGCTGCCAGCGCTCCCCGTGGCGCAGGCTTCCGGCCTGCGTGCAGGCATCATCGCCACCGCCGGCAGGGGCTGGCCATGGCCGCTGGTGTGAAGGCTGGACGTCTTCCCCATGGTCTGATCCAACGGCTACCTCCGCTGTTATCATCCGCTTTCCGTTCGTGACGTACGACCCACGCGACAGCAGGGTGACGCGATAGTGCCCAGGATCGCGCACGATGAGATAGGTTCGACTGATGAGCGAAGCGGTTGACAACCTGGGTATGGGTAAGGCATAGCGCTGCGCGGGAGCGGGGAGCGTAGCGGCTGCGATTACCTCTGAACAACCATCCATGGCACGCGATGCAAGATATTCCCGTCCACCGCATCCCGTGGATGGTCAGGTGAACGGCACAGGCACCGTTCGTAGGGGCGGGTTCTCAACCCGCCCCTACGGAACCCGCCCCTACGCACCACCGGCACCAGCACGCTGTGGGGCAGGCTGCCGGCCTGCCCTCAGCCATCCCCATCATCAGGGGTACGTACCGGCACGGGTGTCCGCTGCAATCCGCGCCGGATCGTGAGCACGGCTGGCGCGGCAGCATGGCTGCCGCACTCCAAACTGCGCGCCACGCACATGATGCGCGTGTAAGGCACCCCATTCAACACGTGATACCACGGCTGGAGCGGCGCACTGCCACCGGGTCAGTCACCCACAACAGCACCCATAGCGGTTATACCCGCTGATACGCATGTGGTTAACACCAGTTGTGTGTAATGCATAGAGCCAGGCGCGGGAGAGGGGCGTTTCGATGGATTGGGGCGTCCTGATAGGAATCTGGCAGTATAGGCCATAAACGCCACCGATTTCCCTGCTGCTGCACCTGAACGATGCCGCGTCGGACGCCGGTAGGGGCACGGCAGCCGTGCCCCTACTGACGGCAAGCCACGAGCGACGCGCCAGGAGTACACGCGGTAACGCTTCTGTACGAGGATGACACCCGAACAATGCACCTTGTTGAGCAAGATGTCGGTATGCGACGGTAGACATTCCTGTCAGGCAGGTAGTGGGCGCGCCTCCGGCGCGCGCTCCCAGCGTATGCAGACAAGCCCCCACCCCAACCCGCCCCCGCCGGGAGCGGGAGTCATCTATACGGGCAGGTGGGGAGCGCATTGTTCGCGCACGTATGTGTCGCTCAGGGCCGGTGTGATAGGTTGATTGTGTGATCTGCGTGCTGTTCTCCCGGTGTTGATGGAACCGTGCGACACGCGCCGGGCCTGAAGGACGGTGGATGCGGCAGCACGGCTACCGCACTCCAAGCCATGCGACACGGGGATCACTGCGTGTGACCGGTGTCCACGCCGATGTGTGGTTTTGATGGCGATGTACAAGCTGCTATCCATTGTGTGTTTGGAGGCCGATTGCCACCTCGGTAGGGGCGCACGGCTGTGCGCCCCTTGTTGAGGCTGGCATACCAGAAGTATGCCCACTGCCGGCAATGCTGCGACAATGGCAAGTGTGTGCGTTCTGAACCAGGTGTGGAATGGTGATCTCTACCCGGTAGTCTCCTCAAGATGAACTGTTCGGTTCACGATGTTGACGCTTTTGGATCTTCTCTTCTCTCAGATCGTTCATCTATACTAGTCATATCCGGTATGTATCAACACCTGACAGGCCTTGCATGGCTTGCTGATGGTTTTCATTATTCACAGGTAGTTTTTTTCAATTGTGAGGAGACGTCTGATGAAACAGATACTCTACTGGATCTATGCACTGACGTTGCTGGCCATGCTTGCCGCTTGCGGCAGTGCTGCTCAGACTCCAGCACCTGCGCCGGCCCCAGTTTCTGAACCGGCAGCCTCACCTGCCCAGGTAACTGCGTCAGATCAGGCTGCTGCCGCCAGTCAGGCCGGTTCGTCGGGAAGTTCTGCTGCTTCATCTGAGCATGTAGAAATGCCCCTTCCACCGGCATTAGCCGATACGTCACTCTCGGCAAAGGGTGATGTCAATCGCGGGAAGGCGATTTTTGCTTCGTCGTGTGCAGGGTGTCATTCTACGGCTACGAATATGCTGCTTGGGCCGGGGCTGGCCGGTCTGTTTAGCGTCAATGGGCCAGTGTTGCCGGATGGGGTTGACTACAAAGGTATGTTGCCGAACGGCAAGGAGCGGAGTGAGGCTAATGTGGCCGAGTGGATTCGGACCGGTGGATCGGGGAGTATCGGTTTTATGCCGCCGATGCCTATTTCTGATGAGCAAATGGCCGATCTACTGGCATACCTGCGCATGTTGGAGTAGTTAGTTACGATATTTCCCCCTTCCCCCTCCCCGCCGGTCCTGTTCCTCTTGCTCTCGGTGAGAGGGACGGGACCGGGTTATGACGGTCGTTGCAAGCGGGTAGATTGCCTCTGGTTCGCTACCACGTGCTCCCCCTCTTGATATTCAAGGGTAGATATTGTATGCAGTAGATACGCTTTGGTATGGGCTGAACGCCCTTACCCCCGGCCCCTCGCCCGCACCCGGCGCGGGAGAGGGGCGTTGCGATGGATTGGGGTGTCCTGATAGGATATCTGGCAGTATAGGCCATAACCGCCACCGATTTCCCTGCTGTTGCACCTGAACGATGCAGCGCTGGACGCCGGTAGGGGCGACGCATGCGTCGCCCCTACGACGCTGACGGCAAGACATGAGCGACTCGTCAGGAGTACACGCGGTAAAGTTGCTGCACGAGGATGACACCCGAACAATGCACTTTGTTGAGCGAGATGTCGGTATGCGACGGTAGACATTCCTGTCAGGCAGGTGGTGGGCGCACCGGAGGCGCGCGCTCCCAGTGTATGCAGACACGCCCCCACCCCGGCCCGCCCCCGCTGGGGGCTATGCATTACCCACATGTCGCGCTGCGTTAGGCTGGGCTGCAAGCGTTCCCCGTGGCGCGGTCTTCCAGCCCGCGTGCCGGCATCATCGCCACCGCTGGCAGGTGCTGGCGGTGGCCGTTGGTGCGCAGGCGAGAAGCCTGCGCCACGCCCGCGACCGACGCTCTGCGATGTTGCCCAGGGTTTCTGGCGATGATGTACCGTGTTGGTCAAAATGTGAGAGCGCGGATGGTCAAAAGCCAGATATGCGCTGCACCCCCGTCGTCCTCGTGGCCCGCAAAGCAACCGCTGCCACCCGCCCGTGATCGCGAGCACGGCTGGCGCGGCAGCATGGCTGCCGCACTCCAAACGCTGCGTCACGGGTAATACTGGTCGGTAACGGTATCCCCGCTGAAACGTGATTCCACTGTGCGGAGAGCGGCAGGGTAACCGCTGCGACACGCACCGGATCGCAAGTACGGCTGGCGCGGCAGCATGGCTGCCGCACTCCAAACGGCGAGCACATGTATGGCTGGCGCGTGAGGGAGTGGTACCGGCACCATGCGCGCCGGTGGCGCGCGCGCTCCCAGTGTGCAGGTGATGAGTGCGCCGGTGGCGCGTGTTCCCAGTGTATGCAGACACGCCCCCACCCCGGCCCGCCCCCGCTGGGGGCGGGAGTCGCCAGTGTGGGGTGGGTCGCCGCTGTGTGGGCTGGTTGAGGTTGCGACATTCGGCTGGGCGAGCCTCCGGCGCGCGCTCCCAGTGTGCAGGTGATGGGTGTGCTGGAGGGGTGTGCTTCCAGCGTATGCAGACACGCCCCCACCCCGGCCCGCCCCCGCTGGGGGCGGGGGAACGCCCTTACCCCCGGCCCCTCTCCTACGCCCGGCGCGGGAGAGGGGCATTTCGATGGATCGGGGCGTCCTGATAGGAATCTGGCAGTATAGGTCATAACCGCCACCGATTTCCCTGATGCTGCACCTGAACGATGCAGCGCTGGGCGCTGGTAGGGGCGACGCATGCGTCGCCCTTACTGACGGCAAGCCATGAGTGACTCGTCAGGAGTACACCCGGTAACGCTTCTGTACGAGCATGACACCCGAATAATGCACCTTGTTGAGCAAGATGTCGGTATGCGACGGTAGACATTCCTGTCAGGCAGGTAGTGGGCGCGCCGGAGGCGCGCGCTCCCAGTGCTCAGGTGATGAGCGCGCCGGAGATGCGCGCTCCCAGTGCTCAGGTGGTGGGCGCGCCGGAGGCGCACGCTCCCAGCGTATGTAGACAAACCCCCACCCTAGCCCGCCCCCGCTGGGGGCGGGAGTTATCTGCGCAGGCAGGTGATGAGCGCGCCGTGAGGGGTGTCGGGATGGTGTCGCGTAAGCGCCAGTTACACTCTCGTCATGACGGGCAGGAGGATAGCCCCCGCCCTGTCTATAATGGCAGGGATGTCGGTTGCTTCCGGGATGCAGGCTCGATCCCCATGCCATAACCACTGATGGGTCGGTTTGGTTGCAGGGTTTTGTCAACCGTTGCTGCTGTTCGGAGTATAATACGACCCAACAACGTTACCGTTGTCTGGAGTAAAGAAAAGGAAGCCACCATGACCGAGCTACGCGACTTTCTCGAAATCCCCTACGAGCAACTGGAAGAGCTGAATCTGAGTGTTAAGCGGCAGCGTCTGGCCCGCGTTTCGCCGGATGTGATGCGCGAGGAGCGGATGCGCTATTTGACCGACGAGCGGCGGATTAAGGCGGTGACCGTCTGTTTTACCGACCTCGAAGGCCGGCTGCATATGCTCGATTACGACAAGAAGTTTCTGCTGTCCTCCGCCGATAATCTGACCTTTGACGGTTCGTCGGTGCGAGGCTTTTCGGTGCAGGCCGAGTCGGATTTGCGCCTGGCGATTGACTGGTCGGCTTTTTACTGGTTGCCGGCAGATATTTTTGGCCCCGGTAAGGTGCTGGTCTTTGGGTTTGTGTTGAATCAGGACGGTAGCCCCTACGAGGCTGATATGCGGGGGCGGTTGCACCGGTATGTGAATGAGCTGTATCAGCGCGATGGGCTGACCTGCAATGTGGCTGCTGAGATTGAGGGCTTCCTGTTTAAGGGGCGCAATGCCGAGCAGCGCTTCCGCGAGACCGGTGAGTTTACGATGGTCAGTACCGGTGGTTATTACCACTCGTTGCCGGGTGATCCGCTGCGTCAGTTTATCGATATGGCTGCCGAAGCGCAGCGGGCGATGGGGTTTGAGAATGAGAAGGATCACCCCGAAGTGGCACCGTCACAGTTTGAGATGAATTATAGCTATACCGAGGCTACTATTGCCGCCGACCAGATTCTGCTCTATAAGTTGATTTGTCGCCAGGTGGCGAGCAAGCTGGATATGACGGCCTGCTTCCTGCCGAAGCCGGTAACCGGGGTGAACGGTAATGGGATGCACACTAACATCTCGTTGTCGCGCCACGGCGAGAATCTCTTTTACGATGCGAATGGCCCGGAGCGACTTTCCGAGCTGGCCTGGAGCTTTATTGACCGTATTCTGAACAGTGGGCAGGAACTCTGTTTAATCCTGAATTCGAGTGTCAATGCCTATCGCCGGCTCGATCCGCACTACGAGGCGCCAAACCAGATTAAGGCGTCACCCACCGACCGCGGTTCGATGATCCGGATTCCGATTGGTAATGCCCGCTCGGCCCGGATTGAAGTGCGCTCGATTGCGCCTGATGCCAATCCCTATATGGCGATTTATGCGCTGCTGCGCACCGGTCTCGAAGGGCCGCTGCCGACGACGGATGTGCGTCAGGGTACGGCAACGCTGCCCGACAATATCTACGATGCAATTACCAATTTCCGCCAGAGCAGCTTCCTGGCCGGTATTCTCGGTGAAGAGGTACACAGCCGGTTCGCCGATCTGAAGACGACGGTCGCCGACCGTTGCCCGCGCAAGCTCGGTACGTTGATTAAGCGGGCCGAGGTGCAGTTCCACCACGAAGTGACCAATCAGTATCTGTGGAGCCGGTTCTAAGCACCGGCCCCGCCCCGGATCGACCTCATTTGGTGAGGGAGCGCAATGGCGCGCGACCTCTTCACAACGCGACAATTGCCGCTGCCAGTACCAGACAATACCAGTAGGTGTAGAGCATGTACGAGACGTGATCGGCAGCGGGATTGCGCAGTAACAATACCCGACCCGCAATCACCAGACACATCCCGGCCAGCAGGCCGTCGAGCAACAAGGTTCCGGCGTTCAAGCCGTTGGGCACGAACAGCGCGGCGTGGGTGAGCACAGCCAGCAACGCAAAGGCGATGGCGATAAACACCCGACTCGGCCATTCGCCGAACACGATTGGTAGGGTGCGGCGGCGGTTCATCCGATCACCTTCCATATCGCGCAAGTCCTGCAATGATGCGTGCGACAGCAGGGTGATGGCAGGTACAAGGAGCCAGCTCCACGCTTCGGGGGTCAATGGCCGTACCATCTGCCAGGCTGCGGCCAGTTGCGCAATCGCCCCAAATACCATCGAGAGGTTCTTGAACCAATAGTGGCGGGCCAATTGCGCGAAGTTGTGCAGGGTCAACGTCACCTGCCAGAGCAGTGTCCATTCCAGGACTCCCAACCACCAACCGACTGCGGCAAACAGCACCATGGCAATGATCCAGCGCACGAAAGCGCCGCGCCGCGAGACCAGGCCGCTCGGTAGAGGGCGGTCGGGTTTGTTGAGCCGATCCTCGACTTCACCGGCCAACTGGTTGGAAATGCAGAAGGTGGTGCAGTAGAGCCAGAAGTAGATGGTGCCCCAGACGATCAGGCCGGGCAGGGCGGCCCAATCAGGGTTTTGGCTGTGCCAGGCTGCCAGAACAAAGAGCATGCCCGGCATCACAGTGGCCGAAATGTCGTACCGATTGAATTTCCAGTAGAGGGTGATTTCAGAGCGAAGAACATCGAGCCAGCGGGAAGGAGTAGCTGCGGGGATGCCTGTCAGAATGTGCATTGTGTGCTCCTGTGCGAGTGGCATGCAAAACTACGGCACGTCGTAAATTGTATCTACTGATGAATATTTTTTCAAGTAAGCTTTGTCGGCAGTACTATTCCCATTTGATCTATATACTATTCCCAAACAGACATAATTCGCTCTGCCTAACGCAGGTGCCAACGCCGGTGCTGCTGGACAACCGGTCGGTCTGGGTCAGGCTTGACAAGCCATCTCTTTGACGAGAAGGTGGCGTTATGTTGAGCAGCCATTGCGATAGTGGAAGGGTTGGCTCACGTTGAGACGCCGTTCTGTGCTCTGCGATGCCGGCGACGGCTACTGAAGCAAGCCAAACATGGCGTTCATCCTGGCAGTATCCTATGGCAGGCAGGATTGGAACGTTGGCTACCGGTACGGGTGAAAAAGATGTCGCGAAAATCTGAGTTCGGAATGGCCCAAAAAGCTCGAACATGTGATATTGTTAATCTCAAGCAAAAAATGGATTGTCTACCTTACAATTTCGTCATCGTCACGTGCGCAGGACTAAACACTTGTTCATCTTGATTGGAGTCCGACAATGGGCACCTCGCAGACATTTCTCGAACAAACACACCGACGGATTGCCTGGTCGATTGCACTCGGCACGTTGATCATCTCGGTCGCTGCGTTCGTGATCACTCTGCTGGCCTCGCTCTTCAGCCAGAGCGTGTTTACGGTTGTCATTCTGACGATTACGCTGATTACCGGGATTGGCTGTGCGATCACGTTGCTGGTGTTAGCCCGCCAGCAACCACTCTGGCAGGCAATTGTTTCCTTTGGCACCATGATCATCGCCTGTGAAGTGGCAATTGCGATCTGGCTACCCGAATTGCGACTTGCCACTATCCCCTTTCTGGCCGTGGTCATTTTGCTGGCCGGGCTGCAAGGGCAGCGCAGCTTCTCAATTGGCGCGACGGTGCTGTGCGTGCTGGTCGCGATTCCGTTAGTTGTTCTGAATCACTCAACCACCGACACCCGCATTGCGCCGCATCTGCTGATGTTTCTGGAAACCAGCAGTATTGTGGCGCTGTTTGTCGCGATTTGGGCTTTCCTCGACCGCACGATGGCTGCTCAGATGCAGGCGTTGCGGATCGCCGATCAGCGGGCCGATGAGGCCGAAGCGGCTCGCCAGGCTACGGAGGTGGCGCGGCAGGAGATCGAGCAGCGGGCACTTGAGCAGCAACGGTTGCTTGAGTTGATCGATGTGTTGGAGTTGCCGGTGTTGATGATTGACGATAAGGTTCTGCTGGCGCCGCTGGTCGGTCATCTCGATAGTCGGCGCACCGAAGCGTTGCGCGGGCGGTTGCTGGAGATGGTTGCCAGCCGTCGGGCGCACACGGTGATTATTGATGTGACCGGTATTTCGTTTATTGATACCGCTGTTGCGAAGGCGTTGATCGATACCGCGACGGCGATTCGGCTGCTCGGTGCGCGCACGATTGTCAGTGGGATCGGCCCAACAGTTGCGCAGACGCTGGTGCATCTGAATGTGGGTCTGGCCGAGATCGCTACGGCGCCGAATCCGGAAGCGGCGTTGCGTCTGGCGCACGCTGTGGCGGTGAATGGGGTGTAGGGGTGGTCTCCAGTGGGGGAGTGGGGAGTGGACGTGCGCCATCATGGTTCCCGGTCACGACAATCCCGGCCCCTCACCTCACCCCCCAGCCCCCGTTCATCAGGGGAATGGGGAGTGGGGAATGGGCGTGCTCCGCAAGGGTTGCCGATCACCTTAATCCCGGCCCCCCTCCCGGCCTCCCCCCGCTGGGGGCTATGCATTACCCACATATCGCGCTGCGTTAGGCTAGGCTGCAAGCGCTCCCTATGGCGCAGGCTTCCAGCCTGCGTGCAAGCATCCTCGCCACCGCCGTCAGGTGCTGGCCGCGGCCGTTGGTGTACAGGCACGAACCAAGTGCAACAACACCGCTACGCCCAGGTATCGCACGTATGTCTGACTGACTCGATGATTGTCACGAGCACATCCAGTACCGCCGTGACCAGGATGGGTAACAGTCTGCCACGCACCGGATCGTGAGCACGGCTGGCGCGGCAGCATGGCTGCCGCACTCCAAACCGCGCGACACGCGCATGATGAGCTTGTAAGGCAATCCATCCAGCACGTACCGGCACGGCTGGAGCGGCACACTGTCACCGAGGCGGTCGCCCAAAACAGCACCAATAGCGATCATACCAGCCGATACGCACGTGGTTGACACCAGTTATGGGTAATGCATAGGCTGGGGGGAGGAGTTGTGGAGAGATTCCCCGCCGGGGGGAGGAGTTGTGGAGAGATTCCCCGCTGGGGGGAGGAGTTGGAGGCGGTGGTGGAGGCATTCTCCCGCCCCCAATAGAAAATAGGAGAGAGAAAATAGGAGAGAGAAAATAGGAGAGAGAAAATAGGAGAGAGAAAATAGGAGAGAGAAAATAGGAGAGAGAAAGTAGGAGAGAGAAAGTAGGAGAGAGAAAGTAGGAGAGAGAAAGTAGGAGAGAGAAAGTAAGAGAGAGAAAGTAGGAGAGAGAAAGTAGGAGAGAGAAAGTAGGAGAGAGAAAGTAGGAGAGAGAAAAGCGGGGGCGGGCTGGGGTGGGGGCGTTCACCCCGTCAACCGCTCCCACGCTTCCAGCACCAGCCGGCGCGTGCGGTATTCGCCGTATTGGCGTTGCTCTTTCTCTTTGAGGACGCGGAAGGTTTCGCCGGGAAAATCACTCTGGGCGACCCGTGCGGCGTAGCCGGTTGGATCGAGCGGATCGCGCACCTCTTCCCACGGGTCGAGAATGTTGGTCAGTTCGCGCGGAGTCAGGTCGGCGGGATCGAGGATGTAGCGTAGTTGTTTGCGGGTCAGGCCGTAGAGGCGGGCGTAGTAGGCATCCAGTTCGGCGCGCAGGATGGCCCGACGCTCCTCGTCCCAGCGGAAGGGGGGAATGGGGATTGGGGAGTCGGGAGCGGTAATTATTTCTGCAAGGAGCGAATCAAAGCTCTCAGGATGCGGCCTACCCGATCGCACTGATCCAGCAGCGGCTGCTCTGTCTCCGCTGTCCCCAGAGTGACCCGCACTGCCGGCAGATGGGTTGCCGGATCGTTCAAGGAACCCTGCGAGATGGGCAAGAATGGTCTCTATGCCCCACGCTTCTCCCGGCCATAGCCCCTGGCGATGGTCGCCGGAACCGAGACGGCGGCCCGCCGCATCTGACCGGTCATCCCGTAAAGCTCCGCCCTGGGAAAGGTTGCGGTCAGGCGATAGCACATCTCCGCCAGGTTCATTGCCTCTTTCCAGGCGTCCAAATCGCGATAGGAATTCAACGAGCCTGTTCCCATGACACGCCTCCCACTGTCGAATGATTTCTTCGCGCATCTGCTTCCCCCACTCCCCATTCCCCACTCCCCACTCCCCATTCCCCATTCCCCACTCCCGCCACACGTCGGCGGCAAAGGGGGCCATGTCCCAGGCGGTGTAGGTCAGTTCCAGCAGCCGTGGGACGATGAAGGCGATGTCTTGCGCGGTGTAGGCGGCGGGTGGGAGGACGGGGAGTTGGCGGAGGATGAAGAAGCCAAGTGATGTGCCACCGATTTTTTGGCGAGTTACGAAATCAAACGTAATGCTGTTTACGTTGGCATACCAGCAGGTTGCTAACAAAGTATTTGTTTGGACGGTCACTAGCGGTAGTTTGTGATTGGCCCCCACCCTCGGCAGCAGACTGAAGATGGCGGTTCGTTCATTGGTGGCATTGGTGACGTCGCGAAACCCCAACAACCACCCACGTTGCCAGTTGCCCAACCGCTGTTGCACGTCGCCGGCGGGTACCCAGTACCAGGGTATGGCGACGAAGTCCGGTTCGGCGTGTTGGGCCGCGTCGGGGGTGGGCAGGTGCGTGCTGCTACGGTCGCTCACCCCATGGTAGGTGCCGAAGCGGTGGTCGTAGTGCCAGATCATTTTCGCTTCGTAGAGCGGCAAGTAGCGGGAGTCGGGAGTGGGGAGTCGGGAGTCGGGCTTTCCCCATTCCCCACTGCCCACTCCCGATTCCCTTACAAAAACATTCCCTACCAGCCGATAACCCTCCCCCTCTAGCTCGGTGCGGGTGCGGAAGAGGTGGGAGTCGTTAGCCATATGGAACATTGCCAGAAACCGCACACCCCAGGGGTTGAGGGATGCGTGTCGGGAATCGGCTTTCCCCACTCCCTCTTCCCCATTCCCCTCTCTCACCAGCACCGGCACCCGCTCGTAGATCGCCCTGGTCAGTTCGGCGTCTTGGCGGGTGCGAAAGACGGGCAGGGTGCGGGTGTTGGGGTTGATGCGGGTGATGTCGGCGCTCGTCAGGCTGAAGACCCGGCGCGGGTCGCGGAGGTGGTCGGTGCGGGTGGCAAAGAAGGCAAAGCGCATGCCTTCGTCTCTTCTCGCGCTGCCGCCGGTCTGACCGTGGATGGTGAGCAGGCAGAATTTGTAACTGCGATGGACGTGGGGGAAGATGGCTTCCCGGTTCTCGAAGTCGAACAGGCTGACCAGCGTTCCGCTCGTGACCAGGTCGGCGAAGAAGTGCTGGTTGGTCGCATCGGTGGCGATGCCGGTGGGCAGAATGACTCCGGCCCGTCCGCCGGGCGCCAGCAGGGTACGGATACGTTCGGCAAAGACCGAGTAGGTGTTGATGTCGCCGCGTCCGGTGAGTGGGTAGCAGCCACTGCCGCGCAGGAAGCGGCTGGCGCTTTCGGCGGCGTGCAGGGTGTGCTGATACGCCTGCCAGAGGTCGGGATTGGTCTGCGGCAGCGCGGCGATCAGACGTTTGCGAGCCGCAGCGTTGGGTGCGGCAGCAATGCCGGCATCGCGGCTGGCAAAGAATTCCTGCTCTTGCAGTTTGATGCGCTCCCACGGCGGGTTGCCGAGTACCACATCGAAGCCGCCGGCCCGCACTCCCGGCCCCTCTCCCGCCGGGGGCGGGGCGAACACGTCGGGGAACTCCAGCGGCCAGTGGAAGAAGCGCTGTTCGAGCGCGATGGTTTCAGCGACGGCGCTGATCATGGGATCAACTTCCTCACCGGTCAGCGCGGCGCGCACGACTCTGGTGGTGATGTAGTCGGCGGTTTGGGTTTTGCTGAACTGCTGAAAGAAGGCTGCCGTCCACAGATCGCAGGCCAGCTTCCAGCGCCGGAAGTGCGGATCGTGCGCACGCTCGTCGTAGCGCTGCCGCTTGCGGCGCACATTCGCCGGCGAGTCGTCGGGGATGGCGTCAACCTCGGTCAGCAAGCGGGCCAGGGGGCTGAGATCGGGGTCGATCTGCTGATCGAACAGCCCCAGTTCGATCTGCCCGGCCTGTTCGTGACGGTTGCGTTTGCGGATACCGGCAGCGATCTGTTTGTCGTCGGTCGAGAGCGGTTGCAGCGCAGCTTCGGGAACACCGTCACCGATCACGCTCAGATCGCTCACCCCCACCAGCGAGTCGCCGCATTTGATGCGGTGGTCGAGGAAGGTGAGCGGTCGGGCGACATCGTGCGACTCGATCCACAGTGCAACGCGGGCCAGCTCGACCGCCAGCGGGTTTTTGTCAACGCCGTAGATGCAGTGAGCGATCACCTCACGCACGCTCTGGCGCACGGCGTCGGGCGATGGTTCACTCTCGCTGTGGCGCAGACGGGCCAGTTCGCGGCCCAGGTAGCGCGCGGCGGCGAGCAGGAAGTGACCGGAACCGCACGCCGGATCGAGCACCTTGAGCCTGAGCAGCGCGGCAATTTTGGCGTCGGTAGTACGGGCAGCCTTGAGCCGGGCTTCCAGCACCGGCTGCAAGGCGCTTTCGACCAGTTCGTGAACGAGTTGCGGTGGGGTGTAGTAGGAACCGGTGGTTTTGCGTTCCGAACCACTCGACAGGCTAAATGACCACGTCTCGCAATCCTTGCCGATCAGCGGGTGGTAATCGAGCAAACTCTCGTAGACCGACCCCAGCTCTTCGGTATCGAGCGCAGCGTAATTCACCCGCCGGGGCTGGTCGCGCTCCTCTGGCCGGTACCAGCCCAATTGCCAGATCGCCTGCAACAGCACGTCGTTGTGCAACCGACACTCATCGAGGGGCAGCGGTTCAAACAACTCACCGTTGAGCGGGGCAACCCCCAACGCCGCGGCGAAGCGCTCGTCGCGCAGCGCCCGCCAGAGCGCCCGCAGACTATGCCAGAGGTCAACGTCGTCGGTATAGGCGGCGCGCCCGGAACTCAACCGCACCAGGCGGCTGATACTGTAGTGATCGCGGTAGAGGTCAGAGGCACTCATCAGGCCGCGATTCTCGGCCACCAGCAGAAAGAGCATTCGATAGACCAGGCGCAGCAGGTCGCCGTAGAACTGAAGCGGATCGTTGGGGCGATAGCCGCCGGCCAGAAAACCGTTGGCGAGGGTCGTCAGCGCCTGCTCAACCCCTTCGCGCAACCGCTCACGCACCCGCCCACCCTGTTCGAGCGCGGTACGGTAATAGACCTCCAGCCAGCAGCGTTCGGCATCGTCGTACCCCTGCGGCAACCGCGAGCGATGCAACAGCCGATAGGCGCACACAAAGTCGTCGAAGCGGTGATCGGCAAAGATCATGCCGAAATCAACTTCAAGGTACGACTGCCGGCTCATCAGGGTTGAATTGCGCAGCAGACGTACCACGCTGCCGTTGGCAACGATCCCCCAGAGCGCATCGCTCTGATTGAGGTATTGCTGCATCAGCGTATGGGGTGACCAGCGTGGACGGCTGTTTGGATCGATGGTGCCTAACGGTTGGTCAACCGCGACGAGATGCATGGGCGGGGATTCGGCGGCTGCGGCAGCCCGGTGCGAGATCGGAAACGAGAGATTACCTGCCTGATACGGTGTCTCATTTCGCTGCACGTCATAGCCGAGCAAGCTGAAAAACGGAACGTGCCACTGATTGCGGGTGATACGGGTGATCTGCCCGGATGAAGCGTGATCACCGAGGCGCTGCACCTGCTGTTGAAACAACTCCCACTGTGCCCGGGCAGCGGCAAACACGGCAGCCACTTCATCAGAGAGGGTTCCGCTCAGGCCAAAATCGGCGGCCCGCTGACCGGGCAGGTCGTTGCGGTCGAGTTGTTCGAGCAGGTCGGGCGAAAACAGCCCACCTTCAATCCGAATCGCAGATGTCATTGCTATCTCTCTACCTTCAGATCAGCGGCTTCGCACCGTTGGTTGCAACACCAGCAGACCGATCAGATCAGGGGGAAAGATCGGCTCAACCGTCACCCCCCGCACCTGTTCCTGTATCACCCGCCGGACATCGCGGTAGGCTTGCCTGAGATCGGTAGCCCGCTGCTCGATCTGCCGGTGCAGCTCCTGCCAGATTGGGTGGTCACGGGTCACTTTATCGAGGTCGTTCAGCACCAGTTCGGCCAGTTCCCGCTTTTCGTCCGGTGATAGATTCGCAGCGGGTTGGGCCGTCGTCAACAGATGCAGCGCCTCGTCGGCAGGCAGCCAGTGCCGCTCTGTCCCGGTAGCAAAGACAAACCCGCTGACCAGTGCCTCTTCGGCCAGCAGCGGGCGCTGCTGCGCGGGCAGCGTCAGCAGGTAGCGCGAGCGGGTGAGGAGTAAGACGGTCAGCCGATTCACTGCTGTCGTGCGAATCACGCCTACCCGCGCCACCACGGCTGGGGGGCCGTCGCTGCGCCGGCTCTGGGCAAGAGCAGCTTCAAACAGGTAACTGCTCAGGGTGCTGACCAGCCGATGATTACGTCCGACGTACTCGGCGCCGGGTGGGGTGGGCGAGAGGAAACTGATAGCCAATGGCCCGGTCTGACGGGGCAGGGCGTCACGCACCACTGCCGGCGTGTAGGGGCCGGCTTCCACGAGCAGCACCTCGGGCTGACGCGGATGCGGGCGTACCCGCAGATCGAGGCGGCTGGCCGCCGTGACCACAAAATCACGCACTTCAGCCGGATTGCCGAGCACGCGGTCGGTAGCGTCCAGAATGGGCTGGACATCGGTCAGCTTCAGGGCGTGCTGGGCAAAGCGGGTGCGCGTCCGCCGCTCCCGTTCGGTGGCTTCGTCCCAGCGCCGGTGAAAGTCCTGGGTTGCCGGTGCCTCCAGATCAAGCGTCAACTGTTGCGCATTCGGGCTGCGGCGCAGGAACAGGGCCTGGGTAAGCGCTTCGACCACACTCTCGGATGGCACCGGCACGTGGGCACCGAGGGCACGGCGAATTTCGCGCGCCTTGCGCAACAACACATCAATCACGACCCCATCAACCTCGTTGTTGAGGCCGTAGTAGCGAACCGTCACCACCGTTGGCGCCTGCTGGCCGTAGCGATCAACCCGCCCTTCGCGCTGCTCCAGGCGGTTCGGATTCCAGGGCAGATCGTAATGGATCGCGGCATTGTACCGCTCGTGCAGGTTGATCCCCTCTGAAATACAATCGGTAGCGACCAGCACCCGTGGCCGGTCGAGCGGAGCCGCTGCAATCACCGCCCGTCGCTCCTCTTCCCCCATCCGACCGGTGACCAGGGTGACGTGGCAGTCGGTAAGCTGTTGCCGCAACGCCTGCGCCACATAATCAGCCGTAGCCACATAGCGACACCAGATAATCGGCGCATAGCCATCATCGATCAGGCGGCGCGTCAGATCGATCACCCCGTGCAGTTTGGCGTCCTGCCCCTGACGGGCAATCTGTTCGGCGCGGGCGGCAAGCGCGGCCAGGCGGCGTTGTTCACTCTCGTTGAAGGTGATCTCGGCCTGTTCAATCACCGCCGTTGGCGGCTCATCATCCGGTTCCGCCGTCTCCGTCTCAAAGACGATCCCCTGCCACAGCGCATCATCGAGCGGTTCATCGTCGTCGGCGTACAGGCGGGTGGCCCGCTTCCGCAACGCCATCACTGCCGCGGCGGGACTGGACATCACGCAGCGCAACAGCGAGAGTGCCGCCCAATAGCGGACACGGCGTTGCGGTTCGCGCAGCCCATCACCGCTTCTGACCAGACCGTTGCAGAAGGTGTAGACATCGCGAAACAGATTGTAGTAGGCGGGTGTGAGCGAATAGTGTTCATCGCGCAACTCCCGTTGGGGAAAACCGGGCAGGCCATCGGCCCACCCCTGCTCGATGTCGGCGCGGGTACGCTGGACAAAATGGCGTGCGAGGCGCGCCCGTTGCGCGTCGTTGAGATTACTGACATCCCACTCGGCGAAGGCCGGATCGATCAACCCGATCAACGCTCGAAACGTGGTCGGCGCGCCACTGTGCGGGGTAGCCGTCAGCAAGATGAGATGGCGGTCGGCCTGAGCCGCAAGCTCGCGCACCAGTTCGTGCCGCAACTGCCCGGCGGTTTCGGCTGCCGGTGCCACCCCGTGCGCCTCATCGACAATCACCAGCTCCGGGCAGAACAGCAGAAAGCGGGCACGATTGCGGGCCGTCTTCACCCAATCAATACTGATCACCTGGACTGGAAAATGCTCATACATATCCCGTCCGGCGGGGGTCTGGCGTTCGAGCTGAGCAATCGTACCGGGACGGATGACCACCGCGTCGAGGTGAAACTTCTGCTGCAACTCCTGCTGCCACTGGTCGCAGAGGTAGGGCGGGCAGAGCACGGCCAGGCGGCGAATCTCACCCCGATCCCACAATTCACGGGCGATCAACAGGGCCTCAATCGTCTTCCCCACGCCGACATCATCGGCGATCAGCATGCGTACCGGCTGAAGGCGCAGGGCCATCAGCAAGGGCACGAACTGGTACAGGCGGGGGCGGATCGAAATCCGCCCCAGTGAGCGCAGGGGGGTGGCGCCGTCGCGCAACGCCATGCGCGCCGCCTGCCAGAGCAGCCTGGTCGCCTGCGCATCCTGTACCTCAGCGGCGGTCGGCAGCGGAAACTGCGCCTCACTCACCCGTTCAGTCGGCAGATCGTAGGCCAGCACCTCGCTCAACACCCGCGAGATCGCAACCACCTCATCGCTCCGCCCGGTCAGTGGCCGCAGCAGGATGCGGTCATCATCACTACCGGGCAAGAGCACCCAATCGCGTTCGCGACAACGGACAATCGAACCGGGCGTCGGCATGGATGAGCCTTCTCGGACAGCTTACCAGGCGCGCAGGTATTGCGGTGGTGGAGCGAGATCGTGGCCCAGCGCACGGGCAGCGCGGAGCGGCCAGTGCGGATCGCGCAGCAGCTCGCGCCCCAACAGCACCAGATCGGCATCACCGTTCCGCACAATCGCATCGGCGTGTTCCGGGCGGGTAATCATCCCCACTGCGGCAGTCGCGATCTGCGCTTCACGGCGTATCTGTGCGGCAAACGGCACCTGATAACCTTCACCGACCGGGATGCTGATACCGGGGGCAATCCCACCGGAACTACAGTCAATCAGATCAACCCCGCGTTCACGAAGCATCCGGGCCACCTCCACCGTATCGGCAATCGTCAACCCTTCCGGCGTCCAATCGCTACACGACAGCCGCACCGCGAGCGGCAACTGGGCCGGCCAGGCGGCGCGCACAGCATCGGTCACTTCGAGCAGCAGGCGCGCCCGACCGCGCAAATCACCGCCATACGCATCGGTACGGTCATTGCCGAGCGGCGAAAGAAAATTGTGCAACAGATAGCCGTGGGCAGCGTGAATCTCAACCCAGCGAAAACCGGCGGCCAATGCCCGCCGGGTGGCAGCGGCAAAATCGGCCACCACCTTCGCAATCCCCTGTGCATCAAGCGGCGTCGGTTGCGGATAACCGGGCGCAAACGGCTCAGCCGTCGGCCCCACCACCGACCAGCCACCGGCTTCCGGCGGCACCAGCTTACTGCCCTCCCAGGGCCGCCCCATACTCGCCTTTCGCCCGGCGTGCGCCAGTTGAATACCGGGCACTGCCCCTAAACTCTCGATCAGACGAACCAGCCTGGCCAGCGCCTCGACATGATCGTCGCTCCAGATACCCAGATCGAAGGGCGAAATGCGGCCCTCTGGTGAGACGGCGGTTGCCTCTAAGATTACCAGACCGACACCACCGGCAGCGCGGGCGCCCAGGTGCATCAGATGCCAATCGCCGGGAAAGCCGTCGTGCGCACTGTACTGACACATCGGCGACATCCCGATCCGGTTACGCAGCGTCACTGCACCAATCGTCAACGGTGTAAAGAGATGTGGTTGCATAGTCTCATCTTCCTGATACTGGCAGTTATCCTCTTGCCAGTATACCCGTATTCGGGGAGAGCAGGCAAATAGGAGGGAAGCCCCTCACCTCACCCCCCAGCCCCCGTTCATCAGGGGAGTGGGGAATGGGGAGTGGGGAGTGGGGAAGGGGCGTGCTCCGCAAGGGTTGCCGGGCACCACAATCCCGGCCCCCCTCCTGACCTCCCCCCGCTGGGGGGAGGAATGGTAAGGTGATTCTCCCCGCTGGAGGAGGAATGGTAAGGTGATTCTTCCGCTGGGGGGAGGAATGGTAAGGTGATTCTTCCGCTGGGGGGAGGAATGGTAAGGTGATTCTTCCGCTGGGGGGAGGCAAACTCCCGCCCCCAGCGGGGGCGGGCTGGGGTGGGGGCGATACAAGGACAGCAAACAGGACAGCGGAAAGCGGCGCCTATCGGCTCACTGGGAGCGCGGCCTCCGGCACGCTCCACCACCCGCCCTGCGCCGATGACTCCCGCCCCCAGCGGGGGCGGGTTGGGGTGGGGGTGATACAAGGACAGCAAGCAGGACAGCGGAAAACGACCTATCGCCCTCCTGGGAGCGCGGCCTCCGGCGCGCCCACCACCTGCTTGCGCCGATGACTCCCGCCCCCAGCGGGGGCGGGCTGGGGTGGGGGTATCCTCTCCACGCCCTGTAAAGACAGACGGAATGGATGAGACACAGGCATGGCTACCGTCGCATACCGAATCGTGCTCAACAAGGTGCATGGTTCGGGTGTCATCCTCGTGCAGAAGCGTTACCGGATGTGCCACTGGCGAGTTGCTTGTGGCTAGTCGTCGGCGTGGTAGGGGCGACGCATGCGTCGCCCCTACCCAGCGTCTAGCGGTGCATCGTTCACGTGCAGCAGGGAAACAGGTGGCGGTCATGACCTATGCTGCCAGATGTCCGATCAGGACGCCCCAATACATCTAAACGCCCCTCGCCCGCGCACGCGGGCGAGGGGCCGGGGGTGAGGGCGTGCTCACTCCTTGATAACGCTGTTCACCACGCGCAGGAGATACCGTATAATACAGCCATCGTTTCCCGATGAACCATAGCCGCTGCAATGCGGTCGAGAGAGCCATGCACAGCTTCCATCCACAAACCCCCGATTGGGAACCGCGTGTCCGGGCCAGTTTTGCCCGTCAGGGGTTGATGCAGGCGCTTCATGCCGTGATCGAACACCTCAAACCCGGCGAGGTGGCAATCACCATGCCTGCCGATCCGACCTACAGCCAGCAGCATGGCTACATCCACGGCGGTGCCATTGCCAGCATTCTGGATAGCGCCTGTGGCTATGCGGCGCTGACATTGATGCCGGTCGGGCGTGAAGTGCTGACGGTGGAATTCAAAGTTAACTTTCTCAGCCCGGCCCGTGGTCAGCGCTTTCTGGCGGTGGGGCGTGTGGTGCGTGCCGGCAAAACGGTGACCGTCTGCGCCGGCGAGGCGTTTACTGTTGATGGTGACCGGCGCGTTCCGATTGCCCTGATGCAGGCGACGATGATGGCGGTGCCGGAGATGCCTGAGCGCGCAGCGCACTGAGCGCTAGCCCATTGTCTGCTTGCCGGTGACCAGCGGGTAATCTGCCTCTGGCTGACGGCGCAGTTGATCGAGCGGGTGTGGTTGGCGGCGGATGAGGCCGTGCAATGGGCGAATGAGCGGACTGCGATAGCGGCAGCGGGCAAGCCGGTGATCGGTTGTAGCAAAATTGCGTTTGTAGTTCATCACTCCTTCGATTCCGGCGCTGGTATTGAGGTCGTAGTAGCGGAATCCGCGCTGTGCAGCATCGCGCACAATCTCCACATCGAGGACAACCATTGCCCGTCGCTTGAGCGCCTCGCGGGTCACGGTACCGTGCCACGCCGTCACATGGTGATTCCAGTAGAACGCCAGCGTACCACCAACTACCATCCCATCCAGCTCGACCACCCACAGCGTCAGCTCTTGGGGGTATTGCTGTTCAAAGGTACGGACATGCTGGAAGAACTCCCACGGATAGCCGTAGTGATCGGGCTGGCCCCAGCGCTGTACCGCATCGCGGTATGCCCGATAGTAGGCTTCGTAATCGGCGAGAGAGGCTGCCCGCCGAATCTGAACCCCTTCGCGTAGGCCACGCCGGTAATTGGTGCGCGTACTCTTATCAAACCGCTGAAAGATTGTTTCAAAAGGCGCATCCAGATGTAAGATATGGGCAATCTCATCACCAAACTGATAGGTTGTGTCGAGGGTCTCTGGCGGCGCGAGCGGATTGGTCAGGTAGTAAAAATTGCTCACATTCCAGCGATAAACCTGGCGGTAGAGCGCAGCGGCATCATCGGCGCGTAATGGGCCATCGGCAATAATGCCGCCGTAGCACCCCTCGAAGGTTGACATCAGGGCCACTAGCGGCCCGCAGCGGCGAAGTTCAAGTAACGGGAGAATGGCCCGTGTGCCATTCGGGAAACGGGCAGCGATCGTGCGGTCGCGCAACGTCGGTTGTACCCGACAGGCCAGCTCTGTCCATAGCGGAGAGTGAAAAAAGGTGGCGTATGGACAGGCGCGGGCAACGTCCCACCAGAGTTGTCGCTCAACCGGTTGAATAATCTCCATGCGGTATGTCCTGTGATTGATATGTCAGCGACGCTATCGATGATGTATCTTACTCCTGTCTTACCACACTGTAGCCACCTCAGATCAGGGAAGATTTCCCTGATCTGAGTGACAGAGTTGTCAACGAGGAGATGAACAGCGCTCATCACAGGGCGCATCGAGCCTACAGGTAGGATCGGACAGTGAACCTTCAACAGGCCACAGCGAGCACCGTACTCACTTTCTACCCCTCTAGAGCCTGTTATGAACTTTGAACCATGAGAGCGACAAACCGATGGGCCAACAAGATGGCAACGGCAACGACATGCAAGCCGGCCAGCGTCGCTGCCACACGTTCGTCGTCACGCACCAGGCGACGGAAGCGCGTCATCCAGGCAAACCTGCGCTCGACCACCCAGCGCCGCGGCAGCAAGACAAAGCCTCGTTTGGCGGTCGGCAGCGTGACCACCGCCAGGCGACTGCCGTGGGCGGCGGCATCGGCTGCCGGTTGCTCACCAGGGTCGCCCTGGTCAACGAAGGCCACCTCTACCGTGTCGCCAGTTACCTCTTGAATGCGCTGCGCCAGTGCCGCTACCTGCG
>ENA-ORXB01000770-ORXB01000770.1-sediment-metagenome-genome-assembly--contig:-NODE-770-length-53171-cov-12.406411_pt1 | contig 53171 bp, 47 predicted proteins | sample MGYA00237863_ERZ511475 | MGnify/ENA primary metagenome ERZ511475 (study PRJEB26305, sample SAMN06343858) | sediment metagenome | isolation source: hot spring sediment | place: Canada: British Columbia... | reverse complement strand
CTTCCCCGATGGGCTAGAGGCGGCGGAAAAGGCCCTTTCCCCCATCCAGGCCCACGCTGAGGGCCTCGCCCGGCAGAAGCAGGAGCTGGAGGAGGAGCTTGCTCTAGCCCAGGCCTACCTGGAACCCTTGGAGAAGCTTGCCGCCATGGCCCAGGGCCTGGACCGAAGCGCCTTCTTCCGGGTGGTGCCCTTTTTGATCACGGAAAAGGAGCTTCCCCTGGTGGAGGAGGCCTTGAAAAAGGCCCTGGAGGACCGGTTCATCCTGGCCAGCGAGCCCTATTCCAAGGGGGTCGCCGGGCTTCTCGTGGTGCACCGGGAGGACCTCGAGGCGGCCAAGGCGGCCCTTTCCCGGGCCGGGGTGGCGGAGCTCCGCCTCCCTGGCGACTACGGGGATCTTCCCCTAAGCGAGGCCACCCGCCGGTTGAAGGAGCGGGCCGAGGCTGCTCCCAAGGAGCTTTCCGAGGTGCGCCAGGCCCTTTACCGGCTGGCCCAGGAGGCAGCCTCCACCCTGCAAAGCCTCTGGACCCGGGCCAAGGACGAGGCGGCCCGGCTTAAGGCCTTGGAGGAGCTGGCCTCGGGCCGGTTCGGCTTTGCCCTTTTGGGCTACGTGCCGGTGAAGGCCAAGGGCCGGGTGGAGGAGGCCTTGGCCCGCCACAAGGACCAGGTGATCTACGCCTTTGAGCCGGTGGACGAGCACCACGAGGCGGATCGGGTGCCCGTGGCCCTGGACAACCCTCCTTGGGTCAAGCCCTTCGAGCTTCTGGTGAGCTTCCTCAACACCCCCAAGTACGGCTCCCTGGACCCCACCCCGGTGGTGCCCATCTTCTTCCCCTTCTGGTTCGGCATGATCGTGGGGGACATAGGGTATGCCCTCCTGTTCCTGCTCCTTGGGCGCTGGCTTTCCGGGTTCGTGAAGCGGAATGAGCCTCTGGTCATCGACCTCTTCGCCCTGAGGCTCAAGCCCGCTGTGATTGGGAAGCTGGTCTACATCCTTAACTGGATGGTCTTCTGGACGGTGGTCTGGGGCTTCGTCTACGGGGAGTTCTTCGGCACCTTCCTGGAGCACCTAGGGGTGTTTGGCACCCCCGAGCACCCGGGTCTCATCCCCATCCTCATTCCCCGTATCGACACGGCCAAGACCGCCAACCTGCTCATCCTCCTTTCCGTGGCCTTCGGGGTGGTCATGGTCTTCTGGGGCCTGGCCTTGAGGGCCTATCTGGGCCTAAAGCACCGCCACATGGGCCACTTCTGGGAGGGCGTGGGGTACCTGGGAGGCTTGGTGGGCATCCTGGCCCTGGCGGCGGGGTACCTGGGGAACCTCCAGGCCGGGTGGCTTTCCGGGCTCATGTACCTGGGCTTTGGCGTGTTCTTGCTTGCGGTTCTCATGAGCCGCATGTGGCTCATGATCCCGGAGATCTTCACCCAGGCGGGGCACATCCTCTCCCACATCCGTATCTATGCGGTGGGGGCTGCTGGGGGTATCCTGGCGGGTCTTCTCACCGATGTGGGCTTTGCCCTGGCGGAGCGGATTGGGCTTCTAGGCGTGCTTCTGGGCATTGGGGTGGCGGGGGTTTTGCATCTCCTGATCCTGCTTCTCACCACCCTGGGCCACATGCTCCAGCCCATCCGTCTTATCTGGGTGGAGTTCTTCACCAAGTTCGGCTTCTACGAGGAGAACGGCAGGCCTTACCGGCCGTTCAGGAGCGTCCGTGAGACGCTTTAGGGAGGGAAAGAGATGAAGAAGCTTCTGGTTACGGTTCTGATGGCGGTTTTCGGCGCTCTGGCTTTTGCGGCGGAGGAGGCGGCGGCCTCCGGGGGCTTGGACCGAGGCCTCATCGCTGTGGGGATGGGCCTGGCGGTGGGCCTGGCGGCTTTGGGCACCGGCGTGGCCCAGGCCCGCATCGGTGCGGCGGGCGTGGGGGCTATCGCCGAGGACCGGAGCAACTTCGGTACCGCCCTGATCTTCCTCCTCTTGCCCGAAACGCTGGTGATCTTCGGCCTTCTCATCGCCTTCATCCTGAACGGCAAGCTGTAAGGGGTCTTCAGGGCCCTGCCCCTTGGGGGGTGGGGCCCTTTTTCCGAGGAGGACAGATGTCCAAACTGGAAGCCATTTTGAGCCAGGAGGTGGAGGCGGAGATCCAGGCCGTCCTGCAAGAGGCCAAGGCCAAGGCGGAGGCCTTGAGGTCCGAGGCCAAGGCCAAGGCCGAGGGGTTGCTTTCCGCCAAGAAGCGGGCCCTCGAGGCCAGCCTGCAGGCCGCCATTCGCCGGGCAGAAAGCGCCGGGGAACTCCTCCTGGCCACAGCCCGTACCGAGGCCAAGGGGGAGGTGCTCTCCCAGGTGAAGGCCAAGGTGGAGGAGGCCCTCAGGGCCTTGCCGGATAGCCCCGAATGGCCTCAGGTGTTGGGGAAACTGGCCGAGGAGGCCCTTGCGGCCTTGGGCGAGCCCGAGGCCCTGGCCTCCCATCCGGACAATCTTTCCCACCTCGAGGGTCTGGCGCGGGAGCGGGGCCTGGAGCTTAGGGCCGACCCTGCCTTGCGCCTTGGGGTGAGGGCCATCGGCAAGGGGGGCAGGACCCAGGTGGAGAACGCCCTGTTAAGCCGTCTGGAACGGGCCTGGGATGCCCTTTCCTCCAGGGTGGCCCAGGTGGTGTGGGGCTAGGACATGGCGGACGACTTCGGCTACCTAAACGCCCGGGTGCGGGCCAGGAGGAGTACCCTCCTCAAGGAGAGCTTCTTCCAGGAGGCCTTGGACCTTTCCTATCCCGATTTCCTGCGCCTTCTTTCCGAGAGCGTCTACGGCCAGGATCTGGCCGGCCAGGGCCTTCCCGAGGTGGACCGGGCCATCGCCCTCACCCAGGCCCGGTTGGTGGGGGACCTGGCGGGGTTGGTCACGGGGGAGGCTCGGGAGGCGGTGCGGCTTCTCCTCCTCAGGAACGATCTCGCCAACCTCCAGGCCGTCCTCCGGGCCAAGGCCACGGGGAGGCCCTTTGAGGAGGTGGTGCTTCTCCCAGGTACCTTGAAGGAGGCCCTTTGGCGGCAGGCCTACGAGGCCCAGGATGCGGCAGGGATGGCCCAGGTGCTTTCCGTGCCCGGCCATCCCCTGGCCCGGGCCTTAAGGGCGGTCCTCCGGGAAACCCAGGACCTCGGGCGCATCGAGGCCCTTTTGGCCAAGCGCTTCTTTGAAGGGGTGGCCAAGGCCTCCAAGGCCCTGGAGGAGGCGGCCTTGAGGGATTACCTGGCCCTCGAGGTGGATGCCGAGAACCTGCGCACCGCCTTCAAGCTCCAGGGGCAGGATGTACCGGTGGAAACCGTCTTCATACGGGGTGGGCGGTTTGTGGACAGGGTGCGCTTCGCCCGGCTCCTCGAGGGGGATTACGCCGTTTTGGACGAGCTCTCCGGCACCCCCTTTGCCCCTTTGGCGGGCGCGCGGGACCTCAAGACCCTGGAAAGGCGGCTCAGGTGCCTCCTCCTGAAGGAGGCCAGGAAGGGAGCCGCCGATCCCCTGGGCGTGGGATTGGTGCTGGCCTATGTGAAGGAGCGGGAGTGGGAGGCCGTGCGGCTTAGGCTCCTGGCCAGGCGGGCCTACTTCGGGCTTCCCCGGGCCCAGGTGGAGGAGGTGGTCTGCCCATGAGGATCGCCGTGATCGCCGACCCCGAGGCGGCGCAGGGGTTTAGGTTGGCGGGCCTCGAGGCCTACGCCGCCACCTCGGCAGAGGAGGCCCGGGCCCGGCTGGAAAACCTGGTCCAGGCCGGGGGGTACGCCCTGGTGGCCGTGGACCAGGGGCTTTTGCCGGAGCCGGAAAAGGCGGTGGAGCGGCTCATGCGGGGCAAGGACCTTCCCGTGCTCCTGCCCATAGCCGGGTTGAAGGAAGCCTTCCAGAACCCCGATGTGGAGGGGTACATGCGGGAGCTGGTCAAGAGGACCATAGGCTTTGACATCAAGCTGTAGAATGGAGGGACGATGATCCAGGGCGTGATCCAGAAGATTGCGGGCCCGGCGGTGATTGCCAAGGGCATGACCGGAGCCCGCATGTACGACATCTGCAAGGTGGGCCACGAGGGCCTGGTGGGGGAGATCATCCGCCTGGACGGGGATACCGCCTTCGTCCAGGTTTACGAGGATACCTCGGGGCTCAAGGTGGGAGAGCCCGTGGTGTCCACGGGTCTTCCCCTGGCGGTGGAGCTCGGCCCCGGGATGTTGAACGCCATCTACGACGGCATCCAGCGCCCCCTGGACCGAATTCGCGAGAAGACCGGCATCTACATCACCCGGGGCGTGGTGGTCCCGGCCCTAGACCGGGAGCGGAAGTGGGCCTGGACCCCTAGGGTCAAGCCGGGGGATGAGGTGAGGGGGGGCATGGTCCTGGGCACCGTGCCGGAGTTCAACTTCACCCACAAGATCCTGGTGCCCCCGGATGTGAAGGGCCGGGTCAAGGAGGTGAAGCCCGCCGGGGAGTACACGGTGGAGGAGCCGGTGGTGGTCCTCGAGGACGGCACCGAGCTCAAGATGTACCACACCTGGCCGGTGCGTCGGGCCCGCCCCGTCCAGCGCAAGCTGGACCCCAACACCCCCTTCCTCACGGGGATGCGCATCCTGGATGTCCTCTTCCCCGTGGCCATGGGGGGCACGGCGGCCATTCCCGGGCCCTTTGGTAGCGGCAAGACCGTGACCCAGCAGGCCCTGGCCAAGTGGTCCAATGCCGACGTGGTGGTCTATGTGGGTTGCGGAGAGCGGGGGAACGAGATGACCGACGTCTTGGTGGAGTTCCCCGAGCTCACCGACCCCAAGACCGGGGGGCCTTTGATGCACCGTACGGTGCTCATTGCCAACACCTCCAACATGCCCGTGGCCGCCCGCGAGGCCAGCATCTACGTGGGGGTCACCATCGCCGAGTACTTCCGCGACCAGGGCTTCTCCGTGGCCCTCATGGCGGACTCCACCAGCCGCTGGGCCGAGGCCCTGCGGGAGATTTCCAGCCGCCTCGAGGAGATGCCCGCAGAAGAGGGCTACCCTCCTTACCTGGCCGCTCGTTTGGCCGCCTTCTACGAGCGCTCCGGCAAGGTGATCACCCTGGGGGGCGAGGAGGGGGCCATCACCATCGTGGGGGCGGTTTCCCCTCCCGGCGGCGACATGTCCGAGCCCGTCACCCAGTCCACCCTGCGCATCGTGGGAGCTTTCTGGCGGCTGGATGCCTCCTTGGCCTTCCGGCGCCACTTCCCGGCCATCAACTGGAACGGGTCCTACTCCCTCTTCACCTCTGCCCTGGACCCCTGGTACCGCGAGAATGTGGCCCCCGACTACCCTGAGCTTCGCGACGCCATCTCCGAGCTCCTGCAGAGGGAAGCGGGCCTGCAGGAGATCGTGCAGTTGGTGGGTCCCGACGCCCTCCAGGATGCCGAGCGCCTGGTCATCGAGGTGGGGCGGATCATCCGCGAGGATTTCCTGCAGCAGAACGCCTTCCACGAGATCGACGCCTACTGCTCCATGCAGAAGGCCTACGGCATCATGAAGATGATCCTGACCCTCTACAAGGAAGCCGAGGCGGCCATCCGGCGGGGGGTCACCGTGGATGAGATCCTGCAGCTCCCGGTGATCGAGCGCATCGGCCGGGCCCGCTACGTGAGCGAGCAGGACTTCCCCCGATACTTTGAGGAAACCATGCAGGAGATCGAGGGAGCCTTCAAGGCCTTGGCCTAGGGGAGGGAAGGATGGATCTTCTTAAGAAGGAATACACGGGCATCACCTACATCTCGGGGCCTCTCCTCTTCGTGGAGAACGCCAAGGACCTGGCCTACGGGGCCATCGTGGATATCAAGGACGGCACGGGCCGGGTGCGCGGCGGCCAGGTGATCGAGGTTTCCGAGGAGTACGCGGTTATCCAGGTGTTTGAGGAGACCACGGGGCTGGATCTGGCCACCACCACCGTGAGCCTGGTGGAGGATGTGGCCCGGCTCGGGGTTTCCAAGGAGATGCTGGGCCGGCGTTTCAACGGCGTCGGCAAGCCCATCGACGGCCTTCCCCCCATCACCCCGGAGAAGCGGCTTCCCATCGTGGGCCTGCCCCTAAACCCCGTGGCCCGCAGGAAACCCGAGCAGTTCATACAGACGGGGATTTCCACCATCGACGTGATGAACACCCTGGTTAGGGGGCAGAAGCTTCCCATCTTCTCGGGCTCGGGCCTTCCCGCCAACGAGATTGCGGCCCAGATCGCCCGCCAGGCCACGGTGCGCCCCGACCTCTCGGGGGAAGGGGAGGAGGAGGAGCCCTTTGCTGTGGTCTTCGCCGCCATGGGCATCACCCAGCGGGAGCTCTCCTACTTCATCCAGGAGTTCGAGCGCACCGGGGCCCTAAGCCGCTCCGTCCTCTTCCTGAACAAGGCGGACGACCCCACCATCGAGCGTCTCCTTACCCCCCGTATGGCCCTCACCGTGGCCGAGTACCTGGCCTTTGAGCACGACTACCACGTGCTGGTCATCCTCACGGACATGACCAACTACTGCGAGGCCCTGCGGGAGATCGGGGCAAGCCGTGAGGAGATCCCAGGCCGGCGCGGTTACCCGGGCTACATGTACACGGACCTGGCCACCATCTACGAGCGGGCCGGGGTCGTGGCGGGCAAGAAGGGTTCCGTGACCCAGATTCCCATCCTCTCCATGCCGGACGACGACCGCACCCACCCCATTCCCGACCTCACCGGCTACATCACCGAGGGGCAGATCCAGCTTTCCCGGGAGCTCCACCGCAAGGGCATCTACCCGCCCATCGACCCCCTGCCCTCCCTCTCCCGGCTCATGAACAACGGCGTGGGCAAGGGCAAGACCCGGGAGGACCACAAGCAGGTATCCGACCAGCTCTACTCCGCCTACGCCAACGGGGTGGACATTCGCAAGCTGGTGGCCATCATCGGCGAGGACGCCCTTACCGAGAACGACCGCCGCTACTTGCAGTTCGCCGACGCCTTTGAGAAGCACTTCATCAACCAGGGCCAGCAGAACCGCTCCATTGAGGAGAGCCTGCAGATCGCTTGGGCGCTTCTTTCCATGCTGCCTCAGGGGGAGCTCAAGCGGATTTCCAAGGACCACATCGGCAAGTACTACGGCCAGAAGCTGGAGGAGATCTGGGGCGCTCCCCAAGCCTTGGACTAAGGAGGCTAGATGAGCCAGGTAAGCCCCACCCGCATGAACCTTCTGCAACGGCGCAGCCAGCTGCGCCTGGCGCAGAAGGGGGTGGACCTCCTCAAGAAGAAGCGGGATGCCTTGGTGGCGGAGTTCTTCAGCCTGGTCAGGGAGGCCTTGGAGGCCCGCAAGGCCTTGAACCAGGCGGCGCGGGAGGCCTATGGGGCCTTGCTTCTCGCCCAGGCTTTCGACGGGCCCGAGGTGGTGTCCGGGGCGGCCTTGGGGGTGAGGCCCCTCGAGGAGGTGGAGGCGGAGGTGGAAAACGTCTGGGGGAGCAAGGTGCCAAGGCTCAAGGTCACCTTCCCCGATGGGGCCTTGCTCTCCCCTGTGGGCACTCCGGCCTACACCCTGGAAGCCGCCCGTGCCTTCCGCCGCTACGCCGAGGCCTTGGTCCAGGTGGCCAACACGGAAACCCGCCTGAAGAAGATCGGGGAGGAGATCAAGAAGACCACCCGACGGGTGAACGCCTTGGAGCAGGTGGTGATCCCCGGGATTCGTTCCCAGATCCGCTTCATCCAGCAGGTTCTGGAGCAGCGGGAGCGGGAGGATACCTTCCGGCTAAAGCGCATCAAGGGCAAGATCCAGGCCCGGGAGGCGGAGGCGGAAGGAAGCCGCCCCAACCCCCAGCTGGAGATCGGGGCAGGGCTTTAGTACCTTCCTAGACAGGCACAAAAGAGGCCCCGGGTTATAACCCGGGGCCTTGCGCGCTTCCCTACTGGGCCTTCGCTTTCTTCAGCATGTTGAGGAGCACGGTCTGGAGAATGCCACCATTCTTGTAGTAGTCCACCTCCACCCGGGTGTCCAGGCGGGCGATGGCCTGGAAGCGGACCTCTGTGCCGTCCTCCCTTCTCGCCACCACCTCCACTTTCTTGCGGGGGGTGAGGTCCTCAAGGCCCAGGATGTCGTAGACCTCGTAGCCGGTTAGGCCCAGGGTTTCCCGGTTCTCGCCCGGCAGGAACTCCAGGGGCAGGACCCCCATCCCCACCAGGTTGGAGCGGTGGATCCTTTCAAAGCTTTCCGCCAGCACCGCCTTGATGCCCAAGAGGAAGGTACCCTTGGCGGCCCAGTCGCGGCTAGAACCGGTGCCGTACTCCTTGCCGGCGATGACCAGAAGGGGGGTGCCCTCCTGTTGGTAACGCATGGCCACGTTGTAGACGAAGTCCACCTCTCCCTCGGGAAGCTTCTTGGCGTAGCCCCCCTCCACCCCATCCAGCATCAGGTTCTTGATGCGGATGTTGGCAAAGGTGCCCCGCATCATCACCTCGTGGTTGCCGCGCCGGGAACCGTAGGAGTTGAAGTCTTCGGGTTTGACCCCCTTGGAGATCAGGTACTGGCCCGCTGGGCTTTTCACCGGGATGGCCCCGGCAGGGGAGATGTGGTCGGTGGTCACGGAATCCCCCAGGACCAGGAGCACCCGGGCTCCCCGGATGTCCCTCACCTGGTGCTGGCCCAGGTTCTGGAAGAAGGGTGGCTTCTGGATGTAGGTGCTCTCGGGATCCCAGCCGAAGAGCTCCCCCGTGGGGGCGGGCAGGGCTTGCCAGCGCTCGTCCCCCTGGAAGACCCGGGCGTACTCCTTCTTGAAGAGCTCGGGGTCCAGGGTCTTGGCCATGGCCTCCCGGATCTCCTCCATGGAGGGCCAGATGTCCTTGAGGTAGACGGGCTTGCCGTTGGGGTCATAGCCCAGGGGCTCCGTGGTGAAGTCGATGTCCATGCGGCCCGCCAGGGCGTAGGCCACCACCAGCATGGGGCTCGCTAGGTAGTTGGCCTTCACGTGGGGGTTGATGCGCCCTTCAAAGTTGCGGTTGCCGGAGAGGACGGCGGCCACCACCAGGTTCCCCTCCTCCACCGCCTTGGCGATGTCCTCGGGCAGGGGGCCGGAGTTGCCGATGCAGGTGGTGCACCCGTAGCCCACCACGTGGAAGCGCAGGGCCTCGAGGAAGGGAAGGAGCCCGCTGGCCTCCAGGTAGTCGGTTACCACCTTGGAACCCGGGGCCAAGGAGCTCTTCACCCAGGGCTTGGTGTCCAGGCCCGCTTCCACCGCCTTCTTGGCCAAAAGCCCGGCTCCCAGCATCACCGTGGGGTTGGAGGTGTTGGTGCAGCTGGTGATGGCGGCGATGACCACGGAGCCGTGGGTGAGCTCAAACTCCTCGTCCTGGCGCTTCACCAACACCTTCTTGTTCAGCTGGTCCGGGGTGAGCCCGAAGCCCCTTTCCTTCACGGGCTTGGTGAGGTGGGCCAGGAAGCTCTGCTTCACCTCCTTGAGGGCCACCCGGTCCTGGGGCCGCTTGGGGCCGGCCAAGGAGGGTTCCACCGTGGAGAGGTCCAGCTCCAGGTACTCGGAGTAGCGCACCCGTTCCTCTGCCTCAGGCGTGCGGAAAAGCCCGTTGGCCTTGGTGTAGGCCTCCACCAGGGCGATGAGCTCCTCCGGGCGGCCCGTAAGCCTCAGATAGTTTAGGGTTTCCTCGTCCACGGGGAAGAAGCCCATGGTGGCTCCGTACTCGGGGGCCATGTTGGCGATGGTGGCCCGGTCCGCCAGGGAGAGCTTGGCCACCCCAGGCCCATAGAACTCCACGAACTTGCCCACCACCCCGTGCTTGCGGAGGATCTCGGTGATGGTCAGGACCAGGTCGGTAGCGGTGGCTCCTTCGGGAAGCTCCCCGTAGAGCTTGAAGCCCACCACCTTGGGGGCCAGCATGTAGTAGGGCTGGCCCAGCATGACCGCCTCGGCCTCGATGCCCCCCACGCCCCAGCCCAGAACCCCCAGGCCGTTCACCATGGTGGTGTGGCTGTCGGTGCCCACCAGGCTGTCGGGGAAGGCCAGGGTGAGGCCCCCTTCCTCCTTGGTCATCACCACCTTGGCCAGGTACTCCAGGTTCACCTGGTGGACGATGCCGGTACCAGGGGGTACCACCCGGAAGTTTTGCAGGGCTCCCTGGGCCCACTTGAGGAGCAGGTAGCGCTCCCGGTTCCGCTCGTATTCCTTCTCCACGTTGTAGAAGAAGGCGTAGGCGGTGCCGAAGGCGTCCACCTGCACCGAGTGGTCGATGACCAGGTCGGCGGGGACCACTGGGTTGATGCGCTTGGGATCCCCACCCCGCTCGGCCACGGCATCCCGCATGGCGGCCAGGTCCACCACCGCCGGGACCCCGGTGAAGTCCTGGAGGATGACCCGGGCCAGCTTCAGGGGCACGTTGATCTCCCCCGGCTCGGGGGTCCAACGGGCCAGGGCCTCGATGTCCTCACGGGTTACCTGGTAGCCGTCCTCGTTTCTGAGGAGGCTTTCCAGCATGATGCGGATGGAGAAGGGAAGGCGGCTTACCTCGGCAATCCCTTTCCTTTCCAGTTCCGTGAGGTCAAAGTAGGCGTAGGTGCCGCTTGGGGTGTTAAGGGTCTTAAGGGTTTGGAAACTGTCCTTCATGGCTGCTCCTTTCCCTTCCCCCTTTCCAAACCACACCCAACGGGTTGTAAACCCTGGTACCCGGGCGCCAAAGCCAGGGTTTGAGCTGGGTGTGGGTTTTGGGGGAAAGTGTTCCGAGGGGGGGCGCCCGCCCCGGCTTTTCCCACTATACCACCTCGGCCCTCAGCGGTGGGCCTGGGGCGGAGGAGGGGCGTCCAGGCCCAGGCCTTCCAAGAAAAGCAGGACCTCCTCCTGGATCTCCCGCCATAGGGCTTCCCGGGGCCTTCGGGCGGGCCGGTCCCCCTTGTGGGGGCCGTAGGCGCCAAAGCCTGCGTGGTTCAGCCCTTCCACGAAGACCACCCGGGCGTTTTTGGGAAGGAGCCGGGCCTTCTCCCGGGCTTTTTCCGGGGGGAGGAGGCCGTCTTCCGTGCCGAAAAGGGCCAGGACGGGAAGGTTTTCCTGGGAAAGGTCCTTTTCCGGGTAGCTGGCGAAGAGGATGAGGGGAAGCCCTTCCGAGGCGGCCAGCTCTGCCGCCGCCACCCCGCCTAGGCTGTGCCCGCCCACCACCCAGGGGAGTCCGGAATGGGCCTGGTGGGCCTCCAGGGCCCTTTCCTTTCCCAGGAGGGCGATGCCCGAGGGAACCTTCAAAAGGACCACCAGGTACCCCGCCTCCGCCACCGGGGCCAGGACCGGGGCGTAGGCCAAGGGTTCCACCCGGGCCCCGGGGTAGAAGGCCAAAAGGGCCTTGGGGGCTTTGGGGATGAGCTCTAGGCCGTAAGAAGCCTCCCGCACCTCGAGGCCAGCTTGCTTCAAGGCTTCCTGGGCCACGCCCTCTGCCTTTAAGGGCCTAAGGAAGTAGTGGGCTACCCCGGTCACGGCCAGGGCCAGGAGGAAGGCCGCCACCAGGAAGAGAAGAAGGAGCTTTTTGGCGCTCATGGATCACCTCAGGATCGCTTCCCGGGCCCTTCGCCCTTCAAAGGCGTAGAAGGCCGCGGGCACCACGAAGAGGGTGAGGAGGGTGGAGGAAAGGAGCCCCCCCAGGATGATCACCCCTAGAGGCCTCCGGTACTCCGCCCCTTCCCCGGTGCCCAGGAGCAGGGGAAGGCTGATGATGAGCACGGTGAGGGTGGTCATGAGGATCGGCCTTAAGCGGAGCCGGGCCGCCTCCACCAGGGCTTCCCTTAAGGGTTTTTCCCGCATGCGCCTTACGGCGAAGTCCAGAAGGAGGATGGCGTTTTTGGTGACCAGACCGATGAGCATCACCACCCCCAGGACGCTGATCACATCCAGGCCGGTTCCCAAAAGGTAGGTGAGCCAGAAGGCCCCCACCAAGGCTAAGGGAACGGGGAGGAGAAGGTAAAGGGGGTAGCGCCAGGCGTTGAACTGGCTGGCGATGACCAGGTAGTTGAGCACCAGGGCCAGGGCGAAGGCCAGGGGGGCCAGCCGGGCCAGTTCCCCGGTGAAGCTACCCAGGCCCGTGGCCAGAAGCTCCACCCCATCGCCCAGGAGCCCCTTGGACTGGAGTTCCGCTTCCAGCTCCCTTTGGATCTGGAAGGTCCCGGGGGCGTCCGGCTTCAAGTTGATGTTGATGCCGGCGGCGTAGGCTTGGTTGCGCCTCGAGATCAGGGTGGGTCCAGGCCGCTCCACGAACCGCCCCAGGCTTCCCAGGGGCAGGAAGGCGCCCAGGGCAGGGGCGTAGATGGGCAGGGAGAGGAGGTCGGACTCGTCCCCGAGGCGTAGGGGATCCGCTTGGACCACGATGGCCAGTTCCTCGCCGCCCCTCCTGGCGGTGGCCGCCTGGGTGCCGGAGAGGTAAAGGCGCAGGGTCTGGGCCAGGTCCAAGGGGGTGAGGCCGGTGCCGGAAAGCCGGGCAGGATCCGGCACGAAGACCCGTTCCCGCTGGGTGGCCTCGAGGGTGTTCTTCACGTTGAGGACATAGGGTTTCTCCGCAATCAGCTGGGTGATCTCCCTCACCCGCTTCTCCAAAAGGGCCCGGTCGGGGCTGGTGACGAAAAACTGCAGGTCCGCATCCCCGGCCTCGGGGCCGGTCTGGGCCAGGACCCGTAGGTCGGCCCCAGGGAAGTCCTTAAGGGCCTCCCGTCCTTGGCGGTTGAAGACCTCGGTGAGGGTGAAGATGTCCTGGCGCTCGCTCTTGGGCTTCAGGACGATCTGGAGCTGCACCCGGCTGGGGTCCCCCACCTGGGCCCCGCCGGTGGCGCTGGCCCCCACGGTGGTGACCACCCGCTTCACCGCGGGGTGGGAGAGGAAGTAGGCCTCGAGGGCCCTTGCCGCCCGGTCGGAGACCGCCAGGGGGGTGTCCTTGGGCAGGAGCAGGGTGGCGGTGAGGACCCCGGTGTCGGAGCGGGGGGTGAAGTTGAAGGGGATCCTGGGCAGGATGGGGAAGAGGGAGAGGAAGGCCAGGGTGGCGAGACCCAGGACCACCCAAGGCCGTCTTAGGACCTGGCCAAGGCTTCGGGCGTAGGCCTCGGTGAGGCGGTGCATCAAGGCCTCGGAGCTCGCGTGGAGGAGGTGGGTGAGGGCTCCCGCCAGGTCCAGGAAAAAGCGGCCCAGGTAGCGCCCAAGGCCGAGGAGGGCGGGGTATAGGGGAAGGAGGAGAAGCCAAAGGGGCCCCTGCCGGTAGAGGAGGAAGGCGGCCAGGGCTCCGAGGAGAAGACCCACTGGGGTGCGGAGGCCCCTTTGGTAAGCGAAGCGGAGGTCTTGGGGCAGGAGGCGTAGGGCCAGAAGGGCTTCCTTGGGGCTTGGGGGTTCGGGGTCCGGGAAGTAGGCCAGGCGCACGGTGAGGAAGAGGAGGGCCTCCAGCCAGCTCACGGCGATGGCGGCGGCCATTCCCAGGCCGAACTGCTGGAAGATCTGGCCGATGATGCCCGGGAGGAAGCTGATGGGGAGGAATACCGCGAGAAGGCTCAGGGTGGCGGCGGCCACCGCCACGGAAACCTCGCTGGCTCCCTTCAGCACCGCTTCCTTGAGGCCGTACCCCATGCGCCGGTAGCGGTCGATGTTCTCCGCCACCACGATGGAGTCGTCCACCACGATGCCCACCGCCACGGTGAGGGCGAGAAGGCTGATCAGGTTGTAGGTGAAGCCCAGAAGGCCGAAGAGGAGGATGGCCCCGGAGAGGGTGATGGGGATGGCCAGGATCACGGAGAAGACGGAGTTCAGCTTCCCCAAGAAGACCAACACCACCAAGGACACCGCCAAGGCAGCTAGGAAGGCCTCCCGCACCGTGTCCAAAACGGCGGCCCGGATAAAGCGGGTGGAGTCCAGGGCGATCTCCGCCCGGTAGCCTGCGGGGAGTTTGGTTTCCGCCAGGGTCTTTTTGACCCCGTCCGCCACGGCCACGGCGTTGGAGTCAGGGGTCTTCACCACCGCCAGGAGGACGGCGGGGCGGCCGTTCAGGCGGTTTAGGGTGCTGGGCTCTTCCGCCCGCTCCTCCACCCGGGCCACGTCCCGGATCCTGAGGCCCCGAGAGGGGTCCAGGACCAGATCCGCCACCTCCTCGGCGGTGGCGGGGGTGTTGCGCAGGGTGTAGACCCGGCGCTTTTCCCCCTCGGTGAGGCTTCCCAAGGGCAGGTTCAGGGCCGAGGTGGAAAGCGCCTGCACCACCTGGCCGGGGGCTACCCCCAGGGCCTCGAGGCGGCCTGGGTCCAGGTAGACCCGGATGGCCCTCTTGGGCGCCCCGGTGAGGCGGATGTCCGCCACCCCCGGCACCAGCTGGAGGCGGGGCTTTAGGGTTCGCTCGGCGTAGCGCAACACCTGGGAGAGATCCTCCCCGGGCGCCTCGAGGGCCACGTAGAGGATGGGGCTTGCCGAGGGGTCAAACTTCTGCACCACGGGGGGCGAGGCATCCTTGGGAAGCAGGGCCCGGGCGGCGGCCACCTTCTGGCTCACCTCCACCGCTACCCGGTCCACGTCCACCCCTTGCTGGAACTGGACAAAGACCAGGCTGAAGCCCTCGGTGGAGCTGCTTCCGATGGTGTCCACCCCGCTTAGGGTGGAAAGGGCGTCCTCGAGGGGCTTGGATACTTGCTCCGCCACCTCCTCGGGACCGGCCCCGGGGTAGCTGGTGGAAACCGCCACCACGGGCACGCTGAAGCGGGGGAGGAGTTCCACCCCAAGCCCAAGGCCCAGGAGCAGGCCCACCAGGACCAGGCCCACGAAGATGGCGGTGGCGAAGACGAACCGCTCCACGAAGAAGGCCACCAGAGGGTTGGTCCTCACCGAACCACCTCCACGGGATCCCCATCCTTGAGGCCCACGGGCACGGGATGGATGACCTCGGCACCCTTGTCAAGGCCCTCCACCGCCGCTTGTCCGCCTTCTTGGGCGAGAAGGCGCACGGGGGTTTTTCTCGCCTTCCCCGCCTTCACCTGGTAGACCAGGGTTTCCCCCTCCTGGACCTGGAGGCTCGTTGCGGGGATGAGGAAGCCTTCGGCCAGCTTCACCCGGTAGCGTGCCTCGGCAGGACCCGGGAGCAGCCTGCCTTCCGGCTTCAGGACCACCTCCACCAGGCGGGTCTGTCCCGGGAGGTCCGTTTTGCGCAGGAGGCGTGCCCGCACCTCCCGCCCGTTTTGCCTGAGGAGGAAGGGCGTTTCTGGGGTGAGGGCGCTGGCTTGGTCGGGAGGGAGGTAGACCTTGGCCAAAAGGCGGTCCGTGGTGGCCAACCGGAAGGCCCGGTTTCCCGTTCCCACGAACTCCCCTTCCCTTACGAAGACCTCCACCACCTCCCCGGCGAAGGGGGCCCGCACCGTGTTTTCCTTGAGGTTCCTTTCCGCCTGGCGCACCTGGAGCCGGGCGGCCTCCACCTGAAGCTCAAGAAGCCGGAGGTCCTCTCCCCGCTCCAGGCGGGATAGGGCCTCGAGGGCGTTCTGGTAGTGGCTTTCCGCTTGGCGGTACTGGGCCTCGAGGGCCTTGAGGTCCAATGGGGCCAAGGCCCCCGCCGAAAGCAGGGCCTGGCCTTCCTCGTAGCGCTTCTTGGCCGCCTGAAGCTGGGCTTCTGCCGCCTGGAGCTGGGCCTTGAGGGTGGCCCGGTTTCCCGCAAGCTGGTTTCGGGCGCGCTCCAGGTTGGCCTCGGCTTGTTTTAGGTTAAGCCTGGCGGCTTCCAGGGCCTCCTGGAAGGGAGCTGGGTCCAGGTAGACCACCCCTTCCCCCGCCTGCACCCGGGTGCCGGCGGGAAGGGTTCGCAGGACCCGGCCGGAGGCGCCTGCCGCCACCAGGCTGTCCTTTTCCGCCTGCAAGGTGGCGGAGGCCCGCACCTCCCGCTCCAGGATTCCAGACTGGGCCCGCACGGTGCGCACCTCCGTGGCCAGGGTAGGGCTGGGAGGGGCCTCGGGGGCTTTGGCCTCCTTGGGGGCGCAGGCGCTGAGGAGGATGAGGCTTAGGGCAAGGCTTGCCATCGGGCGCATGGTTTCCTCCTTAGCGGCTCGCCAGGAGCCCGTAATAGGCCTTCAGGTAGGCGTGCTTGGCCTGCTCCAGGGAAAGCGCCGCCTGCTTGAGGGCGAGTTCCTGTTGTAGAAGGCCTAACCGGCTGGTGAGGCCGGCCTGGAACCGCTTCTCCTCGGCGCGGTAGCGCTCCTGGGCTGCCCGGTAAGCTTCCTCCGCCGTTTTCACCCCTTGCAGGAGGGGGGATAGCTGGCGGTACCTGGCCTCCAGTCCTACCCTTAAGGAACGCTCCAGGTTGGCCAGGTTGGCCTCGAGGGTTTGGATCTGGTCCTCCAGGGCCTCGATCTCCTTCCTTGGGACGAAGCTTTCGTCCAAGAGACCCCGCTGGAAGCGGAGAAGGGCCAGGGACTGCTTCAGCTGCAGGAGGTCGGTGTGCTCCTGAAGAAGGGTTTCCACCAGCTTCTCCTCGGGGAGGGCTGGCAGCTCCTTGACGCCTTCCGGCTTCCAATCGCCCACCAGGTTCGCCAAGGCGGCCAGGGCGGTATCCCGTCCCCTTTGGGCCAGCTCCAAGTTCTTCCTGGCCTCCAGAAGCCGGTTTTGCGCCTCCAGGAGGTCCAGGCTGGTGGCCCCGCCTCCCTTGAGGCGGATCTCCGTGGCCTTGAGTCCCAGCTCGGCCACCTCCACCGCCTTTTCCGCCAGATCCACCTGCAGGAGGGCTTCATAGGCCTGGGTGTAGGCGGAAACGATCTCGCTTTCCGTCTGGGCCAGGGCCCGTTTGAACCTGGCCTCGGCCAGATCCCTGGCCTGGCGCGCTTGCAACTCGGCCAAGGCCGTGCGCAAGGGGTCCTGGAGGGTGCGGGCGAGGTCTTTTTGCTTGGTTTGGTAGTCCAAGCGGGCCGTGACCACCGCCGCCACCTCCGGTGCCTTTTTCAGGGCCTCGGGGAGGGGCTGGGCTAAGCCAGGAGCCAGAAGCACGAGTAAGGCTAGGGCGTTTTTTCTCATGGGGTCACCTCCGGTAGGAGTTCGCCGTAGAACTGGTAAAGCTCCATCCACTTGGTTCTCAGGTCGCTTTCCGCCTGGGCCAGGGCCAGTTCCGCCTGGGCAAGGGAAAGCTCCGCCTGCAACAGGGCCAGGGGGCTTTCCAGGCCCAGTTCCAGGCGCTTTTTCGTTTCCGCCAGGGTCCTTTCCTGGGCCTCGAGGCGGAGGCGGGCTAGCTCCAGGGACGTCCTCAGGGTTTTCAGGGAGTTATTCAGGGTCTCTTCCTGAAGCCGGGCTTGTCTTTCGGCTGCCTTTAGGGCTTCCTCCGCCCCCCGCACCTGGGCCTCTGCGGCCTCCAGGGCGGCGAAAAGACCCGGGGAGAGGGTGAGGGAAAAGGAGAGCCTCATTTCCTCCAGGGTGCGGTAGCTACCCCCTCCGGGTAGGCTGGTGGGCCTTTGCGCGGGATCCTGCCGGGTGTAGGCCAGGGTGGGTTGCAGGGTCCGGCTGGAAAGGCTCAGGGCCAGGGTGTCGTTCCCGCTCGGGTAGAGGAGGTAGCTGGCCTTGACCTCGGGGAAGAGGGTGCGGAGGGCGCTCATGTGGGCGATCCTGGCTTCCTCCAGGCTCAGGCGGGCTTCCTCCAGGGAGAGGGGCGTGGTGCCTTGGGGTGGGGGGATCTCGGGAAGGGGCTTGGTGAGGTCTACCAGCCCCTCCGCTCCCTTCCTGGCCAGTTCCACGTTCCTCTGGGCCTCCAGGAGGCGGTTTTCCGCTTCCTTCAGGGCAAGTTCCGCCTCCCTGAGCTCCTTGGGGTTGGCCTGGCGTTTCCGAGCTGCCTCCAGGGCTGCCTGGGCCAGTTCCACTCCCTTTTGCGCCACCTTTTCCCCCAAGAGGGCCAGCTGGTAGCGTCCGTATGCGGCCACCGCCTGGGTTTGCAGGGCAGTAAGGACCTTGCGGTAGCCGAGCTCCGCTCTTCGGTAGGCGATCCGGGCCCGTTCCAGGCTGTCCTGCACGTCCCCGAAGGGGAATGGAGTAAGGACCAGGGCCAGGGTGAGGCTTCCCCCTGTGGCGGGCAGGCTTTGGCAGAGGGAGGGAGGAGTGCACTCGTATCCCAAGCGGGCGTAGTTTCCCTGCACATTGAGGGCTAAGGGGGAAGCCTGGGCCTCGAGGGCCTTGGCGGCAGCCTGCAAGAGGGCCTGGGCCTGCCGGGCCAGGGGGTGGTCCTTGAGGGGACTCAGCGCCCCCTGGGCCAATGCGGGGAGGAGAAAGAGGAGGAGGGCGAGGGCTTTAGCCACCTTCCACCTCCGTGAGCTTGCGCAGGAGGTCGCGGAAAAGGAGGAGCTCCTTTGGGCTGAGCCGGGCCAGGTGCTGCCCGTAGGCCTGAAGCCAGGCTTCCTGTAGGCGCTTGTGCACGGCCTCCCCCTTGGGGGTGAGGCGGAGGAGGACCCTGCGGCGGTCCTGGGGGTCTGGGTGGCGCTCCAGGAGGCCAGCTTCCTCCAAGGAGGCGAGGAGATGGGATACCTGGGAGGGAAGGACCTCCAGTTGCTCCGCCAGGCGGGAGGGAAGCTGGACCCCTTCCCTCACCAGGCGGAGCACCTCCGCCTGCAGGAGGGAAACCCCCTCCTGAGCGAAGATCTCCTTGGCCCGGGAGAGCAAAAGGCGCATCAGGGTGTAGCCGAGCCGGGATAGCTCCTCCACCAGAGGGGTGGGTGGACCCTTCATATGCGTAAACTATACAGGGATATCAATGAAAAGCGTGAGGGCGCCTGGGTATCTTTGTGGTGTAGAATGGCGAAAGGTGATATGGACAGACCTCCCAGTCGGTGGCTCTTCTTCCTGCCCTTCGGTTCCCTAGCCCTGGCCCAGTCCCAAGCCCCAAGCCCTGGGGACCTTTTTCTTTTGGTCCTCCTCTTGGCCTTTTCCGCCTTTTTCTCCGCCAGCGAGACCGCCTTCACCACCCTCTACCCCTGGAAGGTGCGGGAGCTGGCGGAAACCCGGGGGGGACCCTTTCGGCTCCTCGCCCAGGACATCACCCGCTTCCTCACCACCATCCTGGTGGGGAACAACCTGGTGAACATCGCCGCCACCGCCTTGGTGACGGATCTGGCCACCCGGGCCTTCGGTTCGGCCGGGGTGGGCTTGGCCACGGGGCTCATGACCTTCTTGGTGCTTTTCTTTGGGGAGATCACCCCCAAATCCATCGCCGTGCACCATGCGGAGGTCCTGGCCCGGATGGGGGCCTGGCCCATCTACCTCCTCTCCGTCCTTCTCTACCCCGTGGGCCGCTTTTTCAGCCTGGTCTCCGTTTTCCTGCTCAGGGTGCTGGGCCTGGAGCCTCGGGATACCCCCTTGGTGTCCGAGCAGGAGCTTAAGCTCATCCTGGCGGGGGCGGAGGAGTCCGGCACCATAGAGGCCCAGGAGGAGGAGATGATCCACTCCATCCTGGAGCTGGAGGAAACCCCTGTGCGGGAGATCATGACCCCTCGGGTGGAGATGGTGGCCATTGAGGCGGAGGCCAGCTTGGAGGACTTCCTCCACCTCTTCCGGGAGCACCGCTACAGCCGGGTTCCCGTCTACAAGGAGAACGTGGACCACATCGTGGGAGTGGCCTACGCCAAGGACCTTCTGGACTACTACTGCGAGGAAGACCTTAGGGGGCGTACGGTGGCCTCCATCGCCCATCCTCCGTACTTCGTCCCCGAGAACATGGATGCCTGGTCGCTTCTAAGGGAGCTTCGCCGGCGGAAGGTGCACATGGCCATCGTGGTGGACGAGTTTGGGGGCACGGCGGGCCTGGTCACCTTGGAGGACGTGATGGAGGAGATCGTGGGGGAGATCTATGACGAGACCGACGAGCCAGAGGACATGGCCATTCGCAGGCTTCCCGATGGCTCCTTTTCCATCCAGGCCCAAACCCCCGTGGACGAGGTTTCCAAGGCCCTGGGGGTGGAGCTGCCCGAGGGGGAGTACGACACCCTTTCCGGTTTCCTCTACGAGCAGTTCGGCCGCATCCCCGGCGTGGGGGAGAGCGTGGAGTGGCAGGGGTTCCGGTTCGTGGTGGAAAGCGCCGACCAGCGCCGGATAGAAAGGGTGCGGGTGGAGAGGTTGGTGGAGCATGGAGAAGGTTAGGGCCATCCTTAAGGCCCATGTGGAGCGAGCCTACGCTCCTTACTCCGGCTTTCCCGTGGTGGCCCTGGTGGAGGCGGAAGGGGAAAGCTTCCTTGGGGTCAATGTGGAGAACGCCTCCTTTCCCCTTTCCCAGTGCGCCGAGCGCAATGCGGTGGCTGCCATGGTCCTGGCGGGGAAGAGGCGGATAGACCGGGTGCACATCTATAGCCCCAAAGGCCCCATTCCCCCTTGCGGGGGGTGCCGCCAGGTGCTTTTGGAGTTCGGCTCCCCCGGGACCGAGGTGGTCATGCACGGGCCTGAGGGGTATGTGGTGAGGACCCTGGGGGAGCTCTTGCCCCTGGGTTTTAGGCTCTAGAGGGGTAAAACCAGGCTTTGCCGGAAAAAGCCCGGGACCTCGAGGGTGAGTTCCAGCCTTCCAGAACCCCGTTCCAAGCCAGGCCTAAAGCCCACCACCTGAAGCCGGCCCTCGCCCCGGGCGGGGAGGTCCATCTCTACGCGGAAGCTTTGGCCCAGAAGAACCAGGTTGCCCTCCACCCGGAGGGGGAAGGGGTTGGGGTTTTCCAGGAAGAAGTTCACCCCTGCCTGGCGCACCCTTGGGGGCTCCAGGGGAAAGCTTAAGCGGGTGCGGAAAAAGGTGAGGTGCTGGCCCAGGGTGGCGCCTTCCAGGGCCACCTCCACCCCTTCCCGGGAAAGGAGGGCCCTTGCGGTGGCAAGGGCTTCCCTCGGGGTTAGGCGCACCAGGAGGACCTCCTCCCTCCTTCCGGGAGGCAGGGTGAGGTCCAGGGGCACCGCCACCTCCCCCACCTTGAGCCGGGTACCGAAGGTGGAAAGGGGTAAGGGGAAGGGGTTGGGGTTGTGGAACTCCACCCTCAGGCCCAGGAGGAGGGCGGGCCCTTGGCTTATTTCCAAGCCTCGGACCTCGGCCGAGAGCAAACGGGCCTCAGGGGTCAAGGCCCTGGGGGCGCAGGCGGCCAAAAGGCCCAGGGTCAAGAGGACCGAAAGGATTCTCACAGGAGCCATCCCTCCTCCTTAAGGGCTTCCAAGACGGGCCGAAACTCCTTCCAGATAGGGCTTTCCTGGGGATAGGGAGGCCTTGGGTAACCGGCGGGTAGGCCCAGGTGCCTCATGGCCTGCTTGAGGAGGGGTACCCCACCCCTGGAAAGAAGGTTCCCCAAGGGGAATAGCCGTTTTTGCAGGGCCTGGGCTTCGCTTAGGCGGCCGGTCCGGAAGGCCTCCAGGAGGGCCCGGTAGGCCCTGGGGGCCAGGTTGGCCGCCGCCAGGATGCCTCCTTCGGCTCCCAGGACCAAAGCCCCCAGGAAGGTGGGGGCGTGGCCGGTGAAGACCCGGAAATCATCCCTCAGATGGGCCTGGTAAAAGGCCAGGCGGGTTAGGTCCCCGCTGGAGTCCTTGATTCCCGTGATCCTGGGGTGTTGGGCCAGGGTTTCCACCGCGGAAAGGGGCAGGTCCACCTTGGTGTTTTGGGGCACGTGGTAGAGGAAGATGGGCATCCTTTCCGCCAGGGCTTGGTAGTAGGCCACGAGCCCCTCGCCGAGGCTTGCGTGGTAGTAGCGGGGAGGCGTGGCCAGAACGGCCATGGCACCTGCTTCCTGGGCCTCGAGGAGGGCCCGTTCCGCTTGGGGCAGGGTTTCCTCCATGAGGCCCACCAGGAAAGGCTTCCGGGGTTTTAGGGCCCGAAGCCCCCTGGCCCGTTCCTCAGGGGTCAGGTGGACGCCTTCCCCGTTGGAGCCGTAGATGAGAAGCCCGTCCACCAAAGGTTCTAGGGCTTCGGCCAGTTCCCGAAAGGCCTCCGTGTCCAGGCGGCCTTCCCGGTCGAAGGGAGTGGGGATGGGTGGAAGGATCATGCGGGCCTCCTCAGGCTAAAGACTAACACCAGGAAGTGGAGTCCGTAGGCCAGGATCAGGAGGGTGGGTTTCTGGCCCTCCAGGAGGGCAAGGAGCCCATAGGCGGCCAGGAGGAGGAGGACAATGCCCAGGCCCGAGGAGAAGCCCAGGCTTCCCGGTACCAAGAGGCGCACCCCCAGGGCCCAGGAGGGGGGGACCGGGGTCCTGCGCCGGGGCAGGAGGAAGGTGAGGAGGTGGTAGAGGAGAAGGAGCCAGAAGCCAGCGAAGGCCCAGGGCTTCACCCCTTCAGGAAGGGAGGTGCCTAGGCGCAGGAACCCCCGGAAGGGGTCCTCCTGGAGGCGCTTTAGCTCCACCCGGAGGAGGGCCAGGTAAAGGGTGCGCAGGGTGGGACCCGGCTCCCTGGCCCCCCAGGGATCCTGCCCCAGTTGGAGGGCCGTGCGGATGGGCCCCTCGAAGGGAGCCTGACGGTAGGCTTGGGCCAGGGAGGTTTCGTCTCCCCTAAGGGCTAGGGCGAAGGGCAAAGCGGCTTCCCGCAGGAGGCCTTGGGCCTCCTTGGGGGCCTCCGAAAGGAGGGCGTAGCCCAGAAGGGCCTTGACCTCAGGGGTGGGGGGTAGGGTGCGGAGCCAGTCCTGGGCTTTTTGCGTGCGGAGGGTGCCTTGGTCCAAGGGGGGGGCGAAGAGTTCTTTTCGCACCTGGGCGTCCAGTCCCTGGAGGAGGAGGCCCAGGCTGAGGGCCAGGAAGAGGACCAGGGCCAACACCCGTTCCCCCAGGCTGGCGTAGGCCAGGTGAAGGTGCCTAAGGCGCAGGAGGGGGTGCCGCCAGAACCCACCCAGATAGCCACCGATGGGCTTCAGGTCCTTTAGCTGGGCGGGCAGGTAGTAGAGGAAGAGGTAAAGCATGAGGCCGAGGTAGGCCAGGCCCAGGGTCCAGAGGGCCATGGGAAGCAGGGAAAGCCTGGGGGGAAGCCAGGCGCGCAGGATCTTTCCCGCCTCGAAGAAGGTCAGGGCCTGGGCGGGGTGGCCCTGGGTCTCCAGGTACTGAGCAGTATCCTGGAAAAAAGCCAAGGAACCTGGGAAGAGAGGGGTGTAGCGGAGGAGAGCTTTGGCCAGGAGAAGGGCCTTTTCGGGGTCCTTCTTCTGCAGAAGGCGGGAGGCCTCCGCCATGCGGGCCACTCCCGGTTGGCCGAAGAAGAGTTCCGGCCTATGGCCCCGGGCCAGGAGGTCCTGGCCGTAGGCTTCCAGGTCCTCCGGGGTGAGGGTGGCGGGGTCCAGGGTCCAGTAGGCGAAGTAGGGCCAGGGCTTCGGGGGGTTGAGGGCTTCCAGGAGGGAGCCTAGGACCTTTAGGTCCTCCTCCTTGCCTTCAAAGGGCACCCGGGGGAAGGGGATGGGCAGGACCCAGTCCCCCTCGAGGAGGGCTTCGGGGCCCGGCCTAAGGGCCAGGATGCGGGCCGGGGCAAAGTGGAAGGAGAGGGTTTTCTCCTTCGCGCTGGTTTCCACCACCAAAAGCCCCTGGGCCACGTACACCTTATCCCCTTGGACCAAAGGCCCCAGCCAACCCCCCGGGGGTAGGGGCAGGAGGCCCCAGGGGAGCTTGAGCCCTTCCCGGGTCAGCTCGGGGGTGGCGGGGGCAAGGGCGGTGAAGCGGGCTTCCAAGGCACCGGCGGGCAGGGAAAGGCGGATGCGGTACTCCCCGGGGGCCTTGGGGTGTAGCTCCAGCTGGAACCTTCCCTCCTGGGCCTCCACCTCCAGGGTTTCCTGCCCCTCAGGACCCTCCAGCACCAAGGGAAAGCGCCCCTCGGGCAGGTCCCGCCCCTCCAGGACCACGGGCCTTCCCGCCTGGACTTCCTTCGGGACCACCAGGCTTTGGCCTAAAACCGGGAGTCCCAGGGCCAAGAGGAAGCCGATGGCCCGGGTCAGGAACGCGCGCATGGGGTTATTCTACAGGCATGGGTCTACTGGACATGATCGGCCCGGTGATGGTGGGGCCTTCCTCCAGCCACACCGCCGGGGCTTGCCGCCTGGCCCTTCTGGCCCGGCACCTTTTGGGGGAAAGGCCCAGGCGGGTGGAGTTTGGCCTGCACGGCTCCTTTGCCAAGACGGGAAAGGGCCACGGCACCCACCTGGCCCTGGTGGCGGGGATTTTGGGCTTCACCCCCGACGATGAAAGGCTTAAGGAAAGCCTTTCCCTGGCGGAGAAGGAAGGCCTCGAGGTGGCCTTTAAGGCAGTGGAGCTAGGGGATGTGCACCCCAACACCGTGCGTATGGTCCTGGAGGGGGAGAAGGAGCGCATCACCGTGACGGGAAGCTCCCTGGGAGGCGGACTGGTGCGCATTTTTGACCTGGATGGCTTCGAGGTGCGCATCACCGGAGCCGCCCCCACCCTGGTGATCCGCAACGTGGACACCCCGGGGGTGGTGGCCCGGGTAGCCCGCATCCTGGCCGATGATGAGGTGAACATCGCCTACCTCACGGTGAGCCGCAAGAAGCGGGGCGGGGAGGCCATGATGAGCCTCGAGGTGGACCGTCCCCTTCCCGAGGTTCCCTTGAGGTACCTGGAGCACCTCTCCTACATCCTCTGGGTGCGGCAGATTCCCCCGGTTACGGACTAAAGCTCCTTAGCCGAGGGGAGTTCCAGGCGCAAACACGCCCCGCCCAAGGGAGTTTTGCAGGTCAGAAGCCTTCCCCCGTGGGCCTCGGCCACCCGCTTGGCGGTGTAGAGGCCAAGCCCCGCGCTTCCCCGGTTCGAGCCTCCTTGGCGGAAGGGCTGGGCCAAGGCCTCCAGGGGCAAGGGAAGCCCTTCCCCGTCATCCTCCACCTGCAAGGCCCCTTCCTCCACCCGGATGCGCACCTGGGTTTTGGCGTGCCGCAGGGCGTTGTCCAGAAGGTTGGCCAGGGCCCTTTCCAAAAGGAGCCGCTCCCCCCGGGCGAGACCCGCCCCCTCCACCGTGAGGCCAAGCCCCCGCCTTCCCGCTTCCTCCCGGTAACGCAAAAGGAGATCCTCGGCCAAGGCCCTTAGGTTCAGGGTTTCCCGCTGGGGGGTACGGGTCTCCAGGCGGGAGAGGGCCAGGAGGTTTTCCACAAGAAGGTGGGCCTGGAAGAGCTCCCGCCTCAAGGCCAGAAGGAGTTCCACCCGCTTTTCCCTTCCCAGGTGGTCCGCCTTTTCCAGGTACTCCAGGGCCCGGATGGCGGAAAGCAGGGGGGTTTTCAGGTCGTGGGCCAGGGCCCCGTAGAAGGCTTCCCGGGCCTCCATAAGGCGCTGGAGGCGTTGAAGAAGCTCCCCGAAGCGGGCGCGGAGCAGGGTGATCTCCATAGGGGGAGGCTCCTTGGGGGCGGGTAGCCTGAGCTCGTTCACCGGGCCCTCCCTGACGGAGAGGTAGGCCAGGGCGCGGGTGAGCTCCTCGAGGGGCCTGAGGAGGCTTCGGGCCAGGAAGTACCCCACCGCCCCGGAAACCAGGCCGATGAGGAGAAGCCAAAGCACCAAGGGCAACCAGGGACCCTCCCCCATGAGGCCCAGGGTGAGGGCCAGGACCAGGTTGGGCAGAAAAGCCAGAAGGGCGATAACCAGGGCGAGCCTTGTCCTAAGACTCATCCCGTCCCGCCGAGAGCACCGCCAGGAAGGCCTCCTGGGGCACCTCCACCTTGCCGATGGCCTTGAGCCGTTTCTTCCCCTCCTTTTGCTTTTCCAGAAGCTTCTTCTTCCGGGTCACGTCCCCGCCGTAGCACTTGGCCAGCACATCCTTGCGCAGGGCCTTCACCGTGGCCCGGGCGATGATCTTGCCCCCGATGGCCGCCTGGATGGGCACCTCAAAAAGCTGACGGGGGATGACCTCCGCCAGCTTGTCCACGATGGCCCGGGCCATGGCGTAGGCCTTGTCCCTGTGGGCGATGAAGGTGAGGGCGTCCACGGGCTCCCCGTGCACCAGCACGTTGACCTTGACCAGGTCCCCGGGCTGGTAGCCTATCTGCTCATAGTCCATGGAGGCATAGCCCCGGGAGAGGCTTTTCAGGCGGTCGTGGAAGTCGTAGAGGATCTCGGCAAAGGGCACCTCGTAGACCAGCTCCACCCGTTTGGTTTCCCCGGGAAGGTAGCTCATGTTCACCAGGCGGCCCCGTTTTTCCTGTACAAGTTGCATAATGGACCCCACGTATTCCTCGGGGGTGAAGACGGTGAGCCTCACGTAGGGCTCGAGGATCTCCTCGATCTTTGTGGGGTCGGGGAGGTCGGCGGGGTTTGGCACCTCCCTCTCCTCCCCGTTTTTCAGGCGCACCCTGTAGACCACGCTGGGGGCGGTGGCGATGAGCTCCAGGCCAAACTCCCGCTCCAAGCGCTCCTGCACGATTTCCGCATGGAGAAGTCCCAGGAAGCCGCAGCGAAAACCGAAGCCCAAGGCGGTGGAGGTTTCCGGCTCAAAGGAAAGGGCGGCGTCGTTGAGCTTGAGCTTTTCCAGGGCATCCCTAAGCCTTCCGTAGTCCCCGGAGTCCACGGGGTAGAGGCCGGCGAAGACCACGGGTTTGGCGGGGCGGAAGCCGGGGTAGGGGGCGTCGGTGGGCCTATGGGCGTGGGTGATGGTGTCCCCCACCTGCACGTCGTGGATGTCCCGGATGGCGGCCACCAGCCAGCCCACCTCCCCTGCGGTAAGCTCCTCTACGGGGATGAGTCCCTGGGGGGTGAAGACCCCCACCTTGTCCACGGTGAACTCCTTGCCGGTGGAGTAGATGCGGATCCGGTCCCCCGGGCGCACCCGGCCCTCAAAGAGGCGGAGGTAGGGGATGACCCCCTGGTAGGCGTCGTAAAGGGAGTCGAAGATGAGGGCCTTAAGGGGAGCTTCCGGGTCGCCCTTGGGGGGTGGGATGCGTTTTACGATGGCCTCGAGGATCTCCTCCACGCCTTCCCCCGTCTTCCCCGAGGCGAAGATGGCCTCGTCGGCGGGGAGGCCCAGCACCTCCTCCACCTCGAGGGCCACCTCCAGGGGCCTGGCGTTGGGAAGGTCGATCTTGTTGATGACGGGGATCATCACATGGCCGTGCTCCAGGGCCATGTAGAACTTGGCCAGGGTTTCCGCCTCCACTCCTTGGCTGGCATCCACCACCAGAAGGACCCCTTCCACTGCCGCCAAGGCCCGGGATACCTCGTAGGTGAAGTCCACGTGGCCCGGGGTGTCGATCAGGTTGAAGATATAGGTTTCCCCGTCCTTGGCCCGGTACTCCACCCGCACGGCGCTGGCCTTGATGGTGATGCCCCGCTCGCGCTCCAGCTCCAGGGAGTCCAGAAACTGCTCCCGCATCTCCCGCTCGCTCACCGCATGGGTCAGCTGCAGGATGCGGTCGGCCAGGGTGGACTTCCCGTGGTCCACATGGGCGATGATGGAGAAGTTGCGGATGCGCTTGTCATCCATCCTTCTCATCGTCCAGGGTGGAGGGGGCAAAGTCAAGCTGGCCTGGTGGTTTGGGCGGTATGGGTAGAATGCGGCATGACCCCTGAGATCTGGCCGGGGCTGGTCCGCCTGTACTGGCGCCTGGCCCTGATTCCTTTGGTGTGGATCCCGGTGGTGGTGCTTTATGGGGGCCGGGTGATGTACGCTGCCACGCTCCTTTACTGGTTAAGCCTTCCCGTCGCCTACATCCTGGGCAGGGTCACAGGCATGGGGCGCCTGGCCGTGGCCCTGCACCTGGGGGTGGCCCTATTCACCGCCCTCATGAGCCTGGTGGCCTCACCGGAGGCGGCGGTCACGGGGCTTTCCGGGGAGGACTGGCGGCTTGGGGTCATGGCCTTCTTCACCGTGGGCGCCTACGCCTTTGCCGCCTTCGCTGGCTGGCCCGGGCTTTGGCTGGCCTTGGCCTATGTCCTCCTCGCCCCCTGGCCCCAGGAGGAAACCCGGTTCCTGGTGGCGGCGGGGGGGCTTTTGGCCAGCATAGCGGGCCTCAGCGTGGCGGCCATGATCCGTCGCCTTCAGGCTTTGCAAAGCCTCATCCAGAGCGAGGCCCTCACCGACCCCCTCACGGGCCTGGCCAACCGCCGCTCCCTGGAGCGGGAGTTTCCCCGGCTCCAGGCCCTGGCCGCCCGGGAGGGGCTTTCCCTGGTCCTTTCCCTCTGGGACCTGGACGACCTGAAGGCGGTGAACGACCGGGAGGGGCATAAGGCGGGGGATGCCCATCTGGTCCGCTTCGCCAGGGTCCTGCGGGAGGAGGCCCGGGAAGGGGATGCCCTTTACCGGGTGGGCGGGGACGAGTTCGTGGGCCTGCACCTGGGCTTAAGGGATGGAGCCTCCCTGGAGGCGCGGGTCCATGCCCGTTTCCCCTCGGTTTCCGTGGGCTTCAGCCAGGTGGAGGGGAAGGAGCTGGTGCAGGCCCTCGAGGCGGCCGATGGGCTCATGTACCGGAAGAAGGGGAGATGAGGACTCTTGCCCCGGGGTTTTGGACCGGGTAAACTTTTGCCGGGGGTTCCCGTGGACCTGGAGAAATCCATTCGGGAGCTGGCCCGGCGCTTTGCCCGGGAGCGCGTCCTGCCCCAGGCCAGGCAACTGGACCAGGAGGCCCGGTTCCCCTGGCCCCTGTTTCGGGAGGCGGCAGGGCTTGGTTTTCCGGTACTCCTGGTCCCGGAGGAACTGGGCGGGGCTGGCCTTGGGCCCAGGAGCCTGGTCCTGGTGGCGGAGGAACTGGCCTATGCCTGCACCGGGGTGGCGGCGGCCTTGCTCCTCAACAACCTGGTGGCGGACGCCCTTCTCCTCTCGGGAAGTGCCCACGCCCGAAGCTTTCTACCCCGGCTCAGGGAGGAGGTGGCCTCCTACGCCCTCACCGAGCCCCACGCGGGCTCGGATGTGGCCGCCATCCGCACCCGGGCGGAAAGGGTGCCGGGCGGATACCGCCTCTATGGGCGCAAAACCTGGATCAGCCACGCCCCGGAGGCCTCCTTTTTCGTGGTCTTTGCCAAGGTGGCGGAGGGCCGGGAGGGGATCGCCGCCTTCCTGGTGGAGCGGGGGATGGGGGTGGAGGTGGGGCCACCTTTGCCCAAGCTGGGGCAGAAGGCCTCCCCGGCGGCGGAGGTGTACCTGGACGGCGTCCTGGTGCCCGAGGAGGGCTTGATCGCCCGGGAGGGGTTTGCCTTGGCCATGCGGGTGTTCAACCGATCTCGGCCCATGGTGGCGGCCTTGGCGGTGGGGCTATTGCGGAGGGCCTTGGACGAGGCCCTGGCCTATGCTGCCATGCGGGAGGCTTTCGGCAGGCCTATTCTGGAGCACCAGGGGGTGGGGTTTAAGCTGGCGGAGATGCACATGGACCTGGAGGCCGCCCGCCTCCTCACCCTGAAGGCTGCCGAACTGGCGGAACGGGGGGAGGAGAACGCCTTGGAGGCAGCCACGGCCAAGGCCTTTGCCGCCGACGCCGCCGTGCGGGGGGTGTCGGAGGCCCTCCAGGTCTTTGGCGGAAACGGCTACAGCGAGGAGTATCCCTTGGCCAAACTGTACCGCGATGCCAAGGTGCTCCAGATCTATGAGGGAACCTCCGAGATCCAAAGGCTCATCATCCTGCGGGAGCTGGTAAGGAGGCGGATATGGGAGAGCCCGTGATCCTCGAGGCGGTACGCACCCCCATCGGCAAGAGGAATGGAGCCTTGCGGGAGTGGCGGCCCGATGCCCTTTACGCCCAGGTCTTGGACGCCCTCCTGGAGCGGACGGGTATCGACCCTGGGCTCATCGGGGATGTGGTCACGGGTTGCGTGACCCAAGCCGGGGAACAGGGGGCCAACATAGGACGGCTTGCCGTCCTCCTTTCCCGCCTACCCCAGGAGGTTCCTGCGGTAAGCCTAAACCGCATGTGCGGCTCCAGCCAGCAGGCTGTGCACTTCGCCGCCCAGGCCATCGCTGCCGGCGACCTAGACTTTGCCATTGCCGGCGGGGTGGAGAGCATGACCCGATCCCCCATGTTCTCCGATATCGGGGGAGGCTTCCACACCTTGAATCCGGCGCTTTTTCAGCGGTACGAGCTCGTCCACCAAGGGGAAAGCGCGGAGCGCATCGCAAAGAAGTATGGCCTTTGCCGGGAGGAGCTGGACGAGTGGGGCTATCTCTCCCACAGGCGGGCGGCCCGGGCCATCCAGGAGGGGCGCTTCCGGAGCCAGATCCTTCCCCTGGAGGGGGTGGATGGGGAGGGAAGGCCTTTCCTGCTGGACCGCGACGAAGGGGTGCGTTTCGACGTGGACTACGAGCGGATGCTGGCCTTGAAGCCCGTCTTCCGGGAGGACGGGGTGGTGACCGCTGGCAACTCCAGCCAGGTTTCCGACGGGGCGGCGGCCCTGCTCCTGGGGGATAGGGAAAAGGCCTTGGCCTTGGGCCTTCGCCCCCGGGCCCGTTTCCTTGCCCGGGTGGTGGTGGCGGGGGATCCCACCCTGCAACTATTGGAGGTGATCCCCGCCACCAAAAAGGCCCTGGAGAAGGCGGGGCTTTCCCTTAAGGACCTGGACGTCATCGAGATCAACGAGGCCTTCGCCAGCGTGGTTCTGGCCTTCCTGCGGGAGTTTGGCCCCGACCCGGAGAAGGTGAACCCCAACGGCGGGGCCATCGCCCACGGGCACCCCTTGGGGGCCACGGGGGCCATCCTCATGACTAAACTCCTTTACGAGCTGGAGCGCACCGGGGGGGAGTTTGGCCTGCAGGTGATGTGCATCGGCCACGGGCAGGCCACGGCCACCATCATCCAGAGGATCTAGGGGTGGACCATGGAAAGAAGCGCTTTGGTGACGGGTGGGGCCTCGGGGCTCGGAAGGGCTACGGCCTTGGCCTTAAGGGATAGGGGCTACAGGGTGGTGGTCTTGGACCTCAGGCGGGGAGAGGATCCGGGCCTGGTTTACCTGGAAGGGGATGTGACCCGGGAGGAGGATGCTAAGCGAGCGGTGGAGCTTGCGGCCTCCCAGGCTCCCCTTTTCGCGGTGGTCAATGCCGCGGGCATCGGTTTGGCCCGCAAGGTTCTAGGGCGCGAAGGTCCCCACGATTTGGAGGGCTTCCGCAAGGTGGTGGAGGTGAACCTCATCGGTACCTTTAACGTCTTGCGCCTTGCGGCTTGGGCCATGCGGGAGAACCCTCCCGATGCCGAGGGGCAGCGGGGGGTGGTGGTGAACACCGCCAGCGTGGCGGCTTTTGAGGGCCAGGTGGGCCAGGCGGCCTACGCGGCCAGCAAGGGGGGCGTGGTGGGCCTCACCCTCCCCGTGGCCCGGGAGCTTGCGGACTGGGGCATCCGGGTGGTGACCATCGCCCCGGGCCTCTTCGATACCCCCCTCCTTCAGGGGCTTCCTGAAAAGGCCAAGGCCTCGCTGGCCGAACAGGTGCCCTTTCCCAAGCGCCTGGGCCGGCCGGAGGAGTACGCCCTATTGGTCCTCCACATCCTGGAAAACCCCATGCTGAACGGGGAGGTGATCCGCCTGGATGGCGCCTTGCGCATGGCCCCCAGGTAGGGTTCTGGATCTCACCCGGCTTCTTCCCGGGCCCTTGGCGGGCAAGCTCCTTGCGGATCTGGGCTTTCCCGTCCTCAAGGTGGAGCCCCCTCGAGGGGACCCCCTCAGGGACTGGGCCCCGGAGGCCTACCGCTTCTTGAACGGGAAAAAGGAGATCCTGACCCTGGACCTGAAGAGGGGGGAGGATCGGGAACGTTTCCTGGCCTTGGTTCCCGAGGCCGCCATCCTCCTCGAGGCCAACCGCCCCGGGGTCATGGAGCGGCTGGGCCTCGGGCCTGAGGTGCTCCTTGGGATCAACCCCCACCTGGTCTATGCCCGGCTTCGGGGCTACCCGGATGCCCCAGACCCCGGCCACGACCTCACCTACCTGGCGGAGGCGGGGCTTCTCGGGCGCTTTCCCTGGAGGTCCTTCCAGTTCGCCGACCTGGCCGGGGCCTATGCCCTGGCTCTTACGGCCTTGAAGGGGCTGCTTCTTGGAGGTGGGGTATACGAGGTGGCCCTCTCCGAGGCGGTGAAGGCCATGGCCTATCCCCCCATTCCCTTCCTGGATGGCTCCGCCCTGTGCTATGGGATTTACCCCACCCGGGAGGGGGAGGTGGCCCTGGCGGCTTTGGAGCCCCATTTCTGGGCCCGGTTTTGCGAGGAGTCGGGCCTTAGGGAGCTTCTTCCCTCGGCTTTCGATCCGGCTAGGCCCGGCCTTCCACCCTACGAGCGGCTCCTGGCCTTCTTCCAAGGGAGGACCGCTCAGGAATGGGAGGCCTGGGCCAAGGAGAAGGGGATTCCCCTGCGGGCGGTGCGGGGCTAGCGGGCGGTCCAGCCCAGGTCGATGGGGAAGACGGCCCCCGTGATGGCCGAGGCCTTTTCCGAGGCCAGGAAGAGGGCCAAGGCCGCCACCTCCTCGGGTTCGATGAGGCGCTTGATGGCCGCTTGGGCCAGGAAGACCTTTTCCACCACCTCGCTTTCAGGGATGGAAAGGGTGCGGGCCTGGTCGGCGATCTGCTTCTCCACCAGGGGAGTGCGCACGTAGGCGGGGGCGATGGCGTTCACGGTGATGCCGTAGGGACCCGCCTCAAGGGCCACGGTCTTGGTGAGGCCCAAGAGGCCGTGCTTGGCGGAGATGTAGGCGGACTTGTAGGGGCTGGCCACCAGGCCGTGGATGCTGGCGATGTTGAGGATCCGCCCCCAGCCCTTGGCCTTCATCCCCGGGAGAAGGGCCTTGATGAGCTGGAAAGGGGCAGTGAGCATCACCTGGATCATCCTTTGCCAGGTTTCCAGGGGAAACTCCTCCACCGGGTCGATGTGCTGGAAGCCTGCGTTGTTTACCAGGATGTCCACGCCGTACTGGGCCGCTTGTTTCCCGAGTTCCTCCACGGCTTGAGGATCGGCCAGGTCCGCCTGCAGGAAGATCCCGCCGAGCTCCTTAGCCAAAGCCGAGGCATCTTGGAGATCGTGGACCAGAACCCTGGCTCCCTCCCGGCCGAAGGCCCGGGCCAGGGCTAGGCCGATGCCGCTCGCTGCGCCAGTGATTAGAACTGTACGCTCTTTAAAGTTCACGGTAGTTAGACCCCTCCTTTACACCGGTTAAGGCCCGGACCCGCTCGGGATCATGGCGGAGTTCCATGGCAGGGCCCGAATGGACTATCCGACCGTCGTCCAGGATGTAGACCCAGTCGGCCAGCTCGAGGGCCAAGCGAGCGTTTTGTTCTGCTAGAAGTATGGAAACCCCTTCTCCCTTAAGCTTTTGCAAAGTTTCCCCGACCAAGCGGACCACAAGTGGTGCGAGGCCTTGGGAGGGTTCGTCTAGGATCAGGAGGCGGGGATTTAGGAGCAAGGCTCTGGCGATGGCTAGCATCTGCTGTTCTCCTCCGGATAGCTGGCGTCCAGAGTGATGCCGCCTTTCTTGGAGTCTGGGGAAGAGCTGGTATATACGGTCGAGGTCAAAGGGTCCGGGGCGCTTACCCAAAGTGATGCGCAGGTTCTCCTCCACGCTAAGGTTGGGGAATACCCTCCGCCCCTCAGGCACATAGCCTACGCCCAGCATGGCAATCTGGTGGGGCGGCGCGTGGGTGATGTCCTGTCCAAAGAGAAGAACTTGACCCTCTTTCCTGGGAGGGGTGAGACCCAGAATTGCACGGATGGTGGTGGTTTTTCCAGCCCCATTTCGTCCAAGGAGGGCAACAAGCGTTCCTGCTTTGACCTGTAAGGAAACCGAGTGCAGGATATGGCTTTTGCCGTAAAAGGCGTTGACCCTATCCAGTTGCAGGGCGTTCACCCTGCCATCACCTCCTCCCCCAGGTAAGCCGCTTGGACCTTTTCGTCCTTGGCGATTTCGTCGGGGGTCCCCTCTGCAAGGACCTCCCCTAGGTGAAGCACGGTGACCCGATCGGCAATGCCAAAGACCACGGCCATGTCGTGCTCTATGAAGAGGAGGGTGAGCCCTTCCTCACGGTGAAGGCTTTTAAGCGTTTGTACCGTGCGCCAGGTTTCGGCATCGCTCATCCCCGCTGTAGGTTCGTCGAGGAGAAGAAGTTTAGGACGTAAACAAAGAGCCAAGCCAATTTCCACCAGGCGCTGGTCCCCATGGGCTAACTCTCCCACAAGGCGGCTGGCCTGTTCTTCTAGACCTAGGCGCTCTAGGAGAGCGGATGCTTCCTCTTCCAGAAAACGGGTTTTCCGCGGCCAGGGGTAGGAGGAGAGGCTGTGGGCTGCTTCCAAGGCAATGATCAGGTTTTCCCTTACCGTCAAATTGGTAAAGACCTGGGGCACCTGAAAGGTGCGGGAGAGGCCCAGGCGAATTCGTTCCTCGACGGCGATGTGGGTGATTTCCTTGTCTAGAAAGTAAACCCTTCCTTTGTCAGGCCTTTTGGCCCCGGAGAGCAGGTCGAAGAGCGTAGACTTTCCCGCACCGTTGGGACCAATGATGGCGTGGATGCTGCCCGCCGCCACTTCCAGGTTCACCCCTGATACCGCTAGTAAGCGGCCGAAGGCCTTGCTTAGACCTTCTGCTCTCAGGATGGGCCTCACGTTGACCTCCTCTTGGTTGCAAGGCCGGCGACCCCACCGGGGAAGAATAGGACGGCTAGGATGAAGAGGATTCCGATGAATAGCATCCATTCCTGTGTGTAGGAGCTAAGAAGTTCCTCAAGGAGCACATAGAGGGCTGCGCCAATTAAGGGGCCGAAAAAGTGCCACCTGCCCCCCAGAAAGGCCATCATGACCAAGGTTCCAGACGTGGTCCAATGGAAGAAGCTGGGTTGGGCGAAGTTGATTTGGAGGGCAAGAAGGGCACCTGCGATGCCTACTACTGCTCCCGATATCGTGAAGGCTATCCAGAGATAGCGTTCTGGCTTTAGGCTCAGGAAGCGCGCCCGAAGCATATTCTCTCGTAGGGCCAAAAAGGATCTACCTAGCGGTGACTGCACCAGTTGCCAGAGGAGGAAGCTGGAGACGAGAAAGATGGGGAGGACAAAGTAATAGTAGGCCTCGCTGCTGGAGAGATCCAAGGTGAAACCTGGTAAGTGCAAGGGCTGTCGGGCAAACCCCCTTAGGCCGTCATCCCCCCCGGTAAGATCGCTCCACTGGAAGGCTATAAAGTAGAAGAACTGGCTGAAAGCGATGGTAAAGGTGGCGAAGTAGATTCCTCTCAGCCGAGTGATAAGCAGGCCAAGTAGGGCAGCGGCGATACCAGCAAGAAGGAAACCGCAGGTTACGGCCAGGAGTGTGCTTGGGAGGATGTGCTTTAGGGTGAGGCCTGCTCCATAAGCTCCCAGGCCTAAGAAGGCAGCGTGCCCGAAGGACACTTGGCCGGCATACCCCATAAGGAGATTAAGCCCCATGGCAGCGAGGCCCCATATGAGGATATAGCTAGCGATGGCTGCATAGCTGCCCAGGGCTTTGAGCACCCAGGGTAAGGGAAGGAGCACAGCCAAGAGAACGATCCAGGTTCTCATTCGAAAAACCCCTCCTGTCCGAAAAGCCCTCTAGGACGCAGCAAAAGGACGAGAACGAGTATAAGGTAAATGGCCAGCTCGCTAGCCAGGGCCAAGAAGTTTCCGGCTAGACCGGTGGCCATACCCACCAGAAGGCCTCCAAGGTAACTACCTCCCAGGCTTCCCACCCCACCTAAAATGAGGGCCACGAAACTGGGCATAAGGAGGCCAGTTCCCATGGTGGGCGAAAGGCCCAGCTGGCCAGCGGCCAGAACCCCAGCTAAGCCAGCCAAGAAGGCTCCCAGGGCAAAGGCCAGGGTGTACAGGCGCCTTACGTCCGTGCCAAGCGCGTTGAGGGTTTCCCGGTCCTGGGCTCCTGCTCGGAGGTAAAGGCCCAAACGGGTAAAGCGCAGAAGGAGATAAACCCCTAGTCCAGCCATTAGCGCTATGGCTAGGACCAAGATCCGGTAGCGGGTGAGGAAGAAGAGGCTGGTTCCGGGGAATAAAGAGCTTCCCAGGCCCTCTGGAATCCGGAAGGGTACCGCCACAGGACCGAAGAGGATGCGCACAGCCTCCTCAAGGGCCAAGGCTAGCCCGAAGGTAAGGAGAAGGCTCTCTAAGGGGTCGCGGCGGTAAAGGGGACGCATGATGCTGATTTCTAGGATGACCGCCAGGAGGGCAAGGCCTAAGGGAGCTAGGAGTAGAGACCAGTAGAATCCCACCAATCCGGAAAGCGCATATCCGATATAAGCCCCCACCACTAGGAAGCTCCCATGGGCTAAGTTGATGATGCGGGTCAAGGACAGGATCAAGGCTAAGCCTAAGGCTAGGAGGGCATAAAAGGCCCCGCTTACCAAGCCATTTAGAAGCTGCATCAAGAGCAGGTCCATATCTTAGCTTAGGGGTAAACGATGCGGCAACCTGTTTCCTGCGGAGGTGGTGCGGCTTCCTCTCCTGGCACTACCCGGACCACCTCAAAAATGTCATCGGGGTCTTGACCTTGGCGCACATACCCCACGAAGACCCCAGTCATCAGCTGGTGATCCTCTTTTCGATAGTAGACCCGCCCTGGCTGAAGGGCTACGCTACGAGGTAGCTCCAGACCCTCCATGGCTTGAGCTACCTTAACAGCATCCAGGCTCTTGGCCTTGTTTATGGCTAGAGCCAGGCTCCATATAGCAGCGTATCCGAACCAGCTTCGTGCAGTGGGTACCTTGCGGTAGCGCCGACGGTACCGGTCCACAAAGGTTTTAACCTCAGGGACATTGGGCTGGATCCAGTACCACTCGAAGGTCCACCAGCCGATCCGGGCTTCTTTAGGCAGGGCTACAATATTCTCCCATTCCTGAAGTCCTCCGGCAATAGCCATCTGCTTGTCCAGGCCGAATTGGACGATCTGTTTGAGTATGGCTACTGCGTCGTCCCCTGCTTGGAACACAAGAAGAACATCAGGTTTGGCTCTGGCAGCTTTGAGGAGGACAGCAGAATAGTCCACGGTGCCCAAGGGTAAGCGGTCGGCTCCAAGTATTTTGCCACCAAGACGCTCTGCTACCCTGGTAAAGCTCTCTTGCAGGGACCAGCCATAGGCGTAGTCAGGGGTGATAATATACCAGTTTTTCCCGAAGCGCTCAGCCAAGAGCCGACCAATAGCATTGGCTTCCATGGAAGCACTAGTAGGGATGCGGAAGGTGTTCCACCGACAGCTTCGACCTGTGATGTCGTCAGCATGCCCCCCGGTAACGATGTGGAGCATTTTGTATTCGGCTGCTGTTTGGCTCAGCGCTAGGGACACCCCACTGGACACTTCCCCTAGGGAAAACTGAATTTTATCCCGCTCTACCAGTTTTCTTAGCTTCTGGACGCCCACGTCGGTTTTTGCGGCCGAGTCTTCGGACAAGAGCTCTAAAGGCCTGCCCAGGACTCCGCCCCTCACGTTCACGTCATCCACCGCCATGCGCGCTCCTTCGAGTTCGTTACGACCCAAGGCAGCGTACACACCAGAAAAAGGATCGACGAGCCCGATGCGGATGGCCTCCCGCCCTTGCCCCAGGCTGTTCAGGGTGAAGAAGGCGGAGCCTAAACCTAACTTCAAAACCCCTCTACGCGTAAGCTTGTACCTCAGCATACCCTAACCTCCCATCGCCACCACCGCCCGGCCCACGATCTGCCCCTTGTCCAGCCGTCGGTAGGCCAGGTCGGCTTCCTCCAAAGTGAAGCGATCAGTAACTTCTGCACCCACCCCCACGATGCCGGCTTGCGCCAGCTTGAGGAGGATGGGCATGTCCTTACGGGGCTTGGCCCCGTAGGAGCCTAGGATTTTGAGCTTGCGCCGGACCAAGCGGGTGATTTCCACCCCAGCCTCCATCCCTTGAGGGGCAATGCCCACGGGTACCATCCTTCCCCCATCCCGGAGGAGGTTTAGGGCCAAACGGAAGGTTTCCGGTCTTCCTAAGGCCTCGAAGGCCACGTCTACCCCTCGCCCGCCCGTCAGGTCCAGGATGGCTTGGGGAGCTTCCTCTGGGGTGAAGGCGTGGGTGGCGCCAAGGCTCTTCGCCTTAGCAAGTTTTTCGGGTCTGAGGTCTATGGCCACCACAGGGTAAGCGCCGAAAGCCCGGGCGATTTGGACGATCCCTAAACCCACCCCGCCAGTGGCCACCACGGCCACCGACTCTCCACCCTCGAGGCCAGCGGTTTTCACCGCACCATAGGCGGTGAAGAGGGCACAGCCGAGGATGGCCGCATCCTCCAAGGCAATGCCTTCAGGCAGGGGGAAGACATCCGTGGCGGGAACCACGGCATACTCCGCTAGGCCACCCATGGAGTACATCCATAGGGGAGTCCCGTCCTTGCGGAAGAGCCGCGTGGCGCCGTCGTAGAGCACGCCCCTGAGGCGGTTAAAGCTGAAGAAGCGCTCGCAGAGGTCCTCCTCTCCCCGAACGCAGTAGGGGCACTGGCCGCAAGGCATGATGAAGCTGGAGACTACCTTTTCACCCACCTTTAGGCCCTCCACTCCCGGGCCTAAAGCGGCCACCGTACCCGAGATCTCGTGTCCTAGTACGCAAGGGGTAGGGAAGGCTACTTCTCCTTTGATCACATGGAGATCCGTGTGGCATACTCCGCAGGCTGCTACCCGTACCAGTACCTCCCCGGCTTTGGGTTCGGGAATAGGAACCTCCTCTATCCTCAAGGGTTCCCCCACCCGCTCCAATACCGCAGCCCGCATCACCATCTTTCCACCACCACCTTCCTTTGGGTGTAGAAGAGGAAGGCGTCGGGGCCGTGGGGGTGTAGGTCGCCGAAGAAGGAATTGCGCCATCCGGAGAAGGGGTAGAAGGCAAAGGGCTGGGCCACGCCCACGTTGATCCCCACCATGCCCGCCTGGACCCTTTCCCTAAACTCCCGGGCCACCCGGCCGCTTTGGGTGAAGATGGTGGCCATGTTGCCATAGGGCACGGCGTTGGCCTGGGCGATGGCCTCTTCCAGGTCCTGGGCGTAGGAGACGGAGAGCACGGGGCCGAAGATCTCCTCCCGCCCCACCACCATGCGGGGGGAGACCCGGTCCAGCACCGTGGGCCCCAGGAAGAAGCCTTTGCCCTCGATCCCCCGGCCGTCCAGGGCCAGCCTGGCCCCCTCCTCCAGGCCCTTTTGGATGTACCCCACCACCCGTTTCCGGTGCTCCTCCCGGATCAGGGGACCCACCTGGACCCCCTCCTCCCATCCCGGACCCACCTTGAGCCTGCGGGCGCTCTCCACAATCCTTTCCAAGAGTTCGGGGCCGATGCCCCCTACCCCTACGGCCACGCTCCCTGCCAGGCACCTTTCCCCGGCGTTGCCGAAGGCGGAGTTGAGGATCGCGGGGATGGCCTGGTCCAGATTGGCGTCGGGCATCACCACCAGGTGGTTCTTGGCTCCCCCGGCCGCCGAGACCCGCTTGCCGTGCTGGGCGGCCAGCTGGTAGATCCTCCGGGCCACGGGCTCGGAGCCCACGAACTGCACCGCCTTCACCTCCGGGTGGCTCACCAGGGCCTCCGCTGCCTCTTGGGCCCCGTGGACCAGGTTGAGGACCCCCTCGGGGAAGCCCGCCTCCAAGAAGAGCTCCGCCAGACGCACCGCCCCCAAGGGGGTTCTCTCCGAGGGCTTGAGCACGAAGGTGTTCCCCGCCACCACGGCGATGGGGAACATCCACAAGGGGATCATCACCGGGAAGTTGAAGGGGGGGATCCCGGCTACCACCCCCAAGGGGTAGTGGAAGAGGTTCTGGTCCACCCCACCCGTGACCTCCCGCAGGGTGCGGCCCTGAAGGAGGGTGGGAGCGCTGCAGGCGAAGTCCACCACCTCGATGCCCCGGCGCACCTCCCCGCGGGCCTCCTCCAGGGTCTTGCCGTGGTGGAGGGTGACCAGGTGGGCCAGGTCCTCAAAGTGCTTCTCCAGAAGTTCCTTGAAGCGGAACATGAGGCGGACCCGCTCCATGAGGGGGGTGCGGCTCCACACCTCAAAGGCTCTCTGGGCCGCAGCCACCGCCCGGTCCACCTCCTCCTTCCCCGAAAGGGGAACCTCCTCGATCACCTCCCCGGTGGCGGGATTGTACACGGGCAGCGTGGGGCGGGAAACCTCCTGCCACTCAGCACCGATTAGGTTCTTGACCATTCCCTCCTCCTTGGGGTCAACGGCTCTAGGTTTCGTGTTTAAGCGTAAAGGTAGGGCCAAGCCTCGTCTACTGTGACTTCATCCAAGGTAGGGCCCGGGGGTTTTGTGTTAGACCTCAAGTGGAAGGTCCCTGTATACTAGGGAGACGCCGAGGAGGGGAAAGGCATGGGTGCCCTTCACCGGACTCTTTGGTCCTGGGCTGAAACTATGGCCTGGCACTATGCCCAGGAAATCCCTGATTACGCCCGGCTGGATACGCGCATCCTCGAGCGGGATGTGGCTGTAGTTTCCTTTGAGTACTTGCGGGCCCTCGAGGAGGGCGGGAACGTGGAGGACCTGGCCTTGGCGGTGGGCCAGCGCCGGCGGAGCCAAGGCGTGTCCCTCCCGGCTCTGCTCCGGGCTTACCGCCTTTGGGCCAAAGATGCCCTCGAGGCTCTAAAGGACTCGACGCCAAACCGCTTGGCGGAGCTGGCCCCCCGGGTGGTGGAACTTCTGGACCGGGTAAGCGAGGCCTCGGCTCAGGGATACCGCTTGGCCCTGGAGGGTAGGCTTCCCCGTGGATCGGTTGTGGGCATTGGGGTGGGGTTTGCCGATGCCGGGGCCATAGCCCTGGCCCCGCGCCACTTAAGCCTCCCCTCCGAGGCCATGTTCTACGAGCAAAGCCCCTTCGGTGCCCTTCTTTTTTTGGCTGCACCCTTGGCCGAGGTAGAGCAGGAGCTTAGGGGCTTAGCCCGCAAGTGCCAGGCGGTGCTTTGGGTAGAGGAAGGGACGGATGCCTCAAGGGTCGGGGCGGACCTGGAGGAGGCCTTGGCCCTGGGTAGTCGCTTGCGGTTGCCGCCCGGCCTCTACCCAACCCGCTATTTGTGGCCCTTGGCCATTGCCTTGGATTCGCCCAAGGGAAGGGAGCGGCTATTGAGGCTCCTGGCTCCCCTCGAGCCCCATCCAGAGCTTTTGGCTACCCTGGAGGTCTATTTGCAGTCGGGGTTTTCCCTCAAGAAGACGGCTCATCGCCTTGGCCTCCATCCCAACTCTGTTCTCTATAGGCTTCATCGCGCCGAAGAGCTGACTGGCCTTCACCTGGGTCGGGCGGAGGATTTGTGTCTGGTGAGCATGGCCTTGTACCTGTATCGTGCGGTGGGAGACTAGCGAACAGCGGCTTTGATGTGGCCTTACAAGCTTAGGTAAGCCTCCCGGATCCGGGGGTCCTCCAGCACCGCACGGGGTGGGCCGTGGAGCACGATGCGCCCGTGTTCCACCACATAGGCCCTGGCCGCCACCTCCAGGGAAAGGGCCACATTCTGTTCCACCAGCAAAATCCCCACCCCCTCTTCCGCCACCCGGTTGAGGGTTCTGAGCACCTCCTCGGCCAGCCGGGGTGCCAGGCCTAAGGAGGGTTCGTCCACCAGGAGGATTCTCGGGAAGCCCATGAGGGCGCGGGCGATGGCCAGCATTTGCTGTTCCCCGCCGGAGAGGGTGCCGGCAAGCTGCCTCCTTCGCTCCGCAAGCCGGGGAAAGAGGGCGTAGACCCGTTCAAAACCCTCTTTTTCCCGGCCAGGGGCCAGGAAGGCCGCTCCCAGGCGGAGGTTTTCCTCCACGGTCATCAGGGGAAAGAGCTGCCTGCCTTCAGGCACGTGGCCGAGCCCCAGCTTGGCTCTTTTGGCGGGGGAAAGGTCCGCGAGGTCCTTCCCATCCCAGAGGATCCTGCCCCGCCAGGAGCGGATCAGGCCGGAAATGGTCCGGAGCAGGGTGGTCTTGCCCGCCCCATTGGCTCCTAGGAGGGCCACCAGTTCCCCTTCGCGCACCTCGAGGTCCATGCCGAAGAGCACCTGGGCCTTGCCATAGCCGGTTTCTAGGCCTTCTACCCTGAGCTTCATGCTCCCCTCCCCAGGTAGGCCTCCCGTACCCTCTGGTCCTGGGCTACCTTCTGGTAGGTTCCCTCGGCGATCACCTCGCCGTAGTCCAGAACCACCACCCGGTCGGCCAAAGCGCGCACCACGGGCATGAGATGCTCGATGAACAGGATGCTGACCCCGGCGTCGCGGATCCGCCGCACCAGGGCCACGGCTTCTTCGGCTTCCTTGGGGCGCAAGCCGGCCATGACCTCATCCAGGAGGAGCACCCTAGGCCGGGTGGCCAGGGCCCGGGCCAGCTCGAGCCGCTTGTCCTCTAGAAGGGTGAGCTCCCCGGCCAAAGCCTCCGCCCGGCGCTCCAATCCCGTGAGGCGCAGCACCTCCTCCACCCAGGCCTCCGCCTCCTTCTGTCGCACCTGGGGTTTGCCAAAGCGCGCCCCCACCAGCAGGTTCTCCCGCACGGTGAGCTCGGGGAGGGGCTGCACGATCTGGAAGGCCCGTCCGAGACCCAGGTGGGTGCGGGCCTCCGGGGGGAGATGGGTGATGTCCTGCCCTTGGAATAGGATCCGGCCCGAGTCGGGCCTTAGTAGGCCTGAAAGAAGGTTCAAGAGGGTGCTTTTTCCGGCTCCGTTGGGGCCGATGACCGCCAGGATTTCCCCTTCTTCCAGGTGAAGGCTCACCTCCTTAAGGGCCTGTAGCCCCAGGAAGCGTTTGCTCACCCTTATGACTTCCAGAACCTTACCCACGGCGCCTCCCCAAAACGCCCACCAGGCCGCGGGGCAGGAAGAGGATGACCAGGATGAGGATGGCTCCGTAGACCACCAGGTATCCCTCCTGGATCCAAAGCCTAAGGGCCTGCTCGAGGCTTACCAAGGCCACGCCGCCCAGCAGGGGCCCCAAGGTGGTGTAAAGCCCGCCGAAGATGGGGATAACCAGGGCTTCCACGGCTCTTGCCAGGCTGAAGGCGTCATAAGGGGAGAGGAAGAGGGTTTTCATCCCATAGACGCCGCCAGCGAGCCCGGCCACAACACTTCCCAAGAACAGGGACCAGAGCTTTACCCGCACCACCTGCACGCCCAGGACCCGGGCCACCGCCTCCGATTGCCGGGTAGCCGCCTGGGCAAGGCGGAATGGGCTCCTTTCCGCCCAAAGGCTTAGGGCTGTGGCCAGGAGGAGTACGCTGAAGCCCAGGTAATAAGCGGCCAAAGGCCAATTCCCTCCAAAGGGGGGCAGGACCGGAAGGCCGATGGGTCCGCCGGTAAAGGGGAGTTTCAGGGCCAGGGTGCGGAGCACCTCGCTAAAGGCCAGGCTGGCCATGGCGAAGTACAGGCCGTGGAGGCGCAAGGTTACCCACCCCAGGACCAGGGCCCCAGCCCCCGCTGCCAGGGCTCCCAGGCAAAGGGCGGGGAGCGTGCCCACCTGGGGGGCCAAGAGCCCGGCTCCATACGCTCCTAAACCGAAGAAGGCACCGTGGGCCAAGGAAAGCTGGCCGGTGCGGGCCACCAGGTCCCAGGAGAGGGCCAATGCGGTAAAGAGGAGGACGAAAAAACCCACGTCCAGGAGGAAGGCCCGCCAGATCCCTAAGGGAAGGTAGGGTAGCAAGGCGAAGAAGAGCAGGAAGAGGAGGATCAGGGTGGGGTGGCCGAAACCCTTCATGCCTCCCTCCAGGCCCGGCCCACCAGGGCGAGGAAGAGCACCAAAAAGAAGACCGCCTCCACGAGCCCTCCGCCTCCCGGTAGATAGGTGCTCACCAAAGCCTCGGCCAGGGCCAGAACAAAGCTGGCGGGCACCACCCCCTTGAGGTTGCCAAGCCCGGCCAGGGCCACGATGGCGAAGGATTTGAGGGTAAAGGTGAAGCCCACGGTGGGGCTGGCGTACAGCATCACCGAGAGCATGACCCCAGCTACCCCGGCCAAGGCAGCGGCCAGGCCGAAGGCCAGGAGGTAGACCCTTTCCGCCTCAATCCCCAGAAGCCCGGGGGCCAGGCGGTTTTGGGCCACGGCCCGCATGGCCAGGCCTAGCCGGCTTCGGGTGAGGAAGACCTGGAGCAGCAAGAGGATGGCGAGGGAGAGCAAAAAGGCCCCCAAGGGTACGGCTCCCAGGAAGAAGGGGCCCAGGGAGAGGGTGGTCGCTTGGTAGGGTGGGGCCACCACCCGGGTGTCGGCACCGAAAAGGAGGAGGGCTAGGTTTTGCAGGAGGATGGCCAGCCCGAAGGTGAGGAGCATTTGGTTGAGTTCCGGGGCCTTTAGTACCGGCCGGATCAGGCCCTGGTAGGCCAGGCCTCCCACCAAAAAGGCAGCCAGGAAGGCGAGGCCCAAGGAGAGGAGGGGGTCCACCCCCCGGAAGGCAAAGAGGAGGTAGGAGAGGAAGGCCCCCATCATCAAAAACTCCCCGTGGGCAAAGTTAACGATCCCCACCACCCCCAAGGAGAGGGCTAATCCCGTGGCCACCAAGGCGTAGATCCCGCTCATGAGGAGGCCGTTCAGGAGGGTTTGCAGCAGGAGCTCCATGGTCTTCCCGCCAACTCCTTATCTCAGGTAGTACTCCCCGGGGTAGCGCAAGGGCCTTGTGGCCACTTCCTTGGGGAACACGGGCCGGCGGCTTCCCTGCAGGTACTGGAACTGGAACCAGATCTCCGGACCAAACCCCTGGTACTTGGTGCGGCCCGTGTCCGAGGGCTTAAAGGATAGAGGGCCGAAGGGGGTGTTCATCTTGAGGCTGGCCAAGGCCTCGGCGATGCGGTTCTTGTCGGCGCTACCTGCCTTTTCCGCCGCCAGGGCCAGGCTCTTGACAATGGTGTAGCCCATGGGGGCCATGTATTCCTCCGTGACCTCCCCGTACTTCTTGCGGTAGGCGTCCACGAAGCGACGGGACTCGGGGTTGGCCACCGTGGGCAACCAGGCGGTCATGCCAGCGATGTCATTGGAAAGCGGGTTCTTTTCGAAACCGATGGGCCAGGAGGGCGGGGCGCCGTAGATGAGCTTGGGCCTGAGCCCCACCTGCCTTGCCTGGGTGGCGATGGGCAAGGCATCCACGTCGTACCCGATCCAATAGAGAATGTCCGGGGCGAAGGCCCGGAAACGGGTGAGGATGGCGGTGAACTGGCCGCTTCCCGCCTTGAAGGGTTCCGCCTGGACCTGGTAGCCCAGTTTTTCCAGCTGCTGTTTGTAGACCCCGATGCCCGCAGAACCAAAGGGCCCATCCTCGTAGAGGATGGCCACCTTTCTTGCCCCATGTTCCCGGTTTAGGTACTGGAAGAACTGCAGGGCGGCGGCCACGTTGTGGTAGTCCCAGGGGTGGTAGTGGAAGAGGAGGGGGTACCCCTCGAAGGCCTGCTCCACCACGGAGCTGGCGGCCCCGATGGCCAAGAAGAGGGGCCCGTACTGCTTCACGGGGCCGGAAAGGGCAAAGGTGACGCCGCTAGCCAGGCCTCCGATCACGATGTCCACCTTGTCCACGGTCATGAGCTTGGTGAAGGCAGGGACGGCTTTGGCCGCATCGGTGCCGTCGTCCACCACCACCAGCACCAACCGGACCTTGCCGGCGGTGTTCACCTCGTCGGCGGCCAGCTGGATGCCGTTCAGCGCCGCCTTACCCGAAACCGCCGAAGCCCCGGACAGGGGGAGGATGACCCCCACCTTCAGGGAGGTCTGGGCAAAGGCCAGACCTGTCACGAGAGCCAGAAATCCCAACACCTTTCGCATCCCGTACCTCCTTTCCCTAGGGCCTTGCGCCCGTAGGTTCCTCGTAGAGCACCACCGCCTCACCCTCGATAACCCTCTCCCCCCGCTGGTTTTCGCAGAAGGTATCCAGGGTGAGGACCAGGCCGCCCTTCTCCCTCTCCCGCACCGCCTTGACGATGGCGGTGGCGGTGATGGTGTCCCCCAGGTAGGTGGGTTTAAGGAAGCGCAGGGTCTGGGAGAGGTAGATGGCCCCGGTGCCCGGCAGTTTCGTGCCGATCACCGTGGAGATGAGGCCCGCCACCAGGATGCCCTGGGCGATGCGTTTGCCGAAGCGGCTTCCTTTGGCATAGGCCTCGTCCACGTGCAGGGGGTTGGTGTCCCCCACCGCCCCCACGAAGAGGGCCACGTGGGCCTCGGAGATGGTCTGGGTGTAACTGGCCCTATCCCCTACCTTGAACCTCACCGTATACCTCCTTTACAAAGTCCTTCAGAATGTCTTTCAAGAGTTCCGGGCTTTCCAGGTTCACCGAGTGGCCCACCCCCTCGAGGACAAGAAGCCTCCCCCTGGGGAAGAAGGCTGCGGTTTCCTCCGCCATAACCCGGGTGACGAGGGGGTCCAGGGTGCCGTAGACCACCAGGACCGGCCCGGGATAGGCCCTTTCCAGCCGCCAGGCCGCCAGGGCCCGGGCGTTGCCCTGGAAGTGGGCGGGGTGCATCCCCTGCGCCTTCTCCACCAGCTCAGGAAACCAGGAAGGCCTGCGGGTGGGCGCCATGGCCGCCAGGGCCTGGGCCAGGGCCTCCCGGTTGTGCCGGTAACCTTCCAGGATAGGGTAGTAGGCCTCAGGGGTTTGCAACCCGGAGGGCGGGGCGGGGTTGATGAGGACGAGTCCCCGGGTCTTCTCGCCCGCCGCTTCCATCACCACCGCACCCCCCAGGGAGTGGCCCACCAGGATCGCTTCTTCCGCATCCTTTTCCCGGAGGAAGGCCCTTAGGGCCTCAGCATAGGCGGGGATGGAAGGGGTGAAATCCCGGGGTGCCTGGCTTTCCCCGAAACCCGGGAGGTCGGGGGCCAGAAGCCAGGTCCCCTCGGGAGGGTTCTGCAAAACCTCCCGCCACCACTCCTTGCAGGCAAAGTTTCCATGGACCAGCACCACGGGGACTCCCTTTCCGCTTTCCAGGCAGCTAAGCATGGATTTCCTCCATAAACTTCCTCACGGCTTGGGCGAAGGCCAAGGGATCCTCCAGGGGGGCTGCGTGGCCTGTGGGCAGGGCTTGAAGCTTCGCTCCCAGGGCCTCGGCCAGGGCCTGGGCGTAGGGCTTGGGGAAGAGCAGGTCCTCCTTCCCGTAGAGGACCAGGGCGGGCAGGGCCAGGCTGTGAAGGCGGGGCCTGAGGTCCTCGAGGCTGAGAAACCCTAGAAGGAGCCTTTCCTGGGCCCTCTCGTCCGGTGCCTGGGCGATAAGGGAAGCGAGGCCTTCCTCCGTGAGGAGCTCGGGATGGGCATTGAGGAAGCCTGCCCCATAGATCCAGGGCAGGGCTACCCTTAGGCGCAAGGGGGTGCCTCCGGTCTTCAGGGCGTGCAGCCAGCTACCCACCTTGGCCTTTAGGGCGGGGTCCAGGTAGGGGGTGGTGCAGGCCAGGACCAGGCTTCGGAAGCGTGTAGGAGCCATGAGGGCGGCCTGCAGGGCCACGATGCCCCCGTTGGAAAGACCTACCAAGGAGGCCTCCTCCCAGCCCAGTTCCTGCAAGAGGGCAAGGAGATCTTGAGCGTGCGCCTTTGGGGTGTAGGGGCCCTCGGGGGCCTCGCTTTCCCCCTGGCCCCGCATGTCGTAGCGGAGGAGGGTGTAGCCCCCAAGGAGGGGCACCACGGGGTCCCAGCTTTCCAGGCGTTGGAAGAGCCCGTTGAGGAGCACTACCTTTGGCCCCTCTCCCTCCACGCGGTACCTAAGCCTGGCCATGTTCCGCCTCCCACATCCTTTTCAGAGCCTCCTTCTGCACCTTCCCGGGCCCGGACTTGGGTAGCTCCGGCAAGAAGACGATGTGCTTGGGTACTTTGTACCCCGCCAGCCGCTCCCGGAGAAAGGCGCGGAGGGCTTCCGCCTCCAGGGGTTCCTTCAGGACCACGAAGGCCACCCCCACCTCGCCCCACTTGGGATCCGGCACGCCCACCACCGCTGCCTCCCGCACCGCCGGGTGGTCGTATAGGGCCCTTTCCACCTCCACGGGGTAGACGTTTTCCCCTCCGGAAATGAACATCTCCTTCCTGCGTCCCACGATGTAGAAACGCCCCCCCTCATCCTGAAAGGCCAGGTCCCCGGTCCTGAGCCAGAGCCTTTCCCCATCGTGGACAAAGACCTTGGCGTTCTCCTCGGGGCGGCGGAAATACCCTTTCATGACCACGCTTCCCGAAAGCCAAAGTTCTCCGGTTTCCCCTGCCTTGGCCTCCTGCCCATCCTCCCGCACCAGTCGGGCCTTCAGGTGGGGCATGGGCCGGCCCACGCTTTCGGGATACGCCTCCGCTTCCTCCAGCTCCAGGGTGAAGCAGTTCACCCCGCATTCGGTGAGGCCGTACCCCTGCTTGAAGCGGACGCCTTTCCTGCGAAAGGCTTCCCGGACCGGGGCCGGACAAGGAGCCCCGCCGGAGATGGCGAAACGCACGAAGGAGAGATCGGCCTCGGCGAAGCCCGGGGTTTCCAAGAGCATCTGGAACATGGTGGGTACCAGGAAGAGGAGGGTGGGGCGGTGGGTCAGGGCGAGGTCCAGGTACTCCTCGGGCCGGAAACGCTCCTGGATCACCACGCTCCCGCCCAGGTAGAGGAGGGGAGTGGCCAGGGCGTTCAAGGCAGCGTGGAACATGGGGGTGGCTACGATGTACCGATCTTCCCGGGAAAGTCCCCAGGAGAAGGCGGTTTGGACGGCGTTAACCAGGAGCTGGCGGTAGGGGATCAGGGCTCCTTTGGGCAGGCCGGTGGTGCCTCCGGTGAAGAGGAGGAGGGCGGGGTCTTCCAGCCCTACCCGGGCGGCTTCCTCTATTTCCGCCCCCTCGAGGAGAACCTCGAGGGGCAGGGCCCTAGGATCCAGGGCCTGGGCGATTTCCTGGAAGCCCTCCCCATACAAGAGCGCCCGGGGCTCGGTATAGGTGTAAAGGGCCTGGAGCTCGGGAAGGCTGAGGCGGTGGTTGAAGGGGGTGAGGATGTGCCCGAGGAGGGGGCCGGCGAAGAGGAGGTCCAGGTACGCCGGGTGGTTCCAGGCGAGAAGACCCACCCGGTCCCCTTTACCCACCCCCAGGTCCCGGAGGGTTCCGGCGGCCCTTTGCGCCCTTTGGTAAAGCTCGGCGTAGGTCAGCCATGCCCCACGGAACCAGACCGCCTGGCGCCTTGGATGGTAGGCGGCAAGGCATCCCAGCCAGTTGGGCTCAAGCATGAAGCCCTCCTTCCAGGCGGAGTACCGCTGCCCCGTAGAAATAGCCCACGCCCGCCGCGGCCAGGGCTACCAGGCTTCCCTCCCGCAAAAGCCCCTTCTCCCAGGCCAGGTTCAGGGAGAGGATGGGGTCCAGCTGGCCCAGGTGGCCAAAGCGCTCCAGGTAGATGGACTGCTCCTCCCTTAGCCCCAGGCCCTCCAGCACCGCCCGGTGGGCTGAGCGCTTCATGTGGAGCAGAGCCAGGTAATCCAGATCGGCCTCGGTGTACCCTGCTTCTGCCAGGGCTTCCCGTATTACTTCCAGGAAGGTGGGAATAGAGGTGGCGTCCAACCGCTGTTTCATGGCTTCGGGGTCCTCCACGCGGAGGCGGAACGCCGAGAGGTTGCCCGGGGTTAAGGGGTTGCGGGTGCCGCCCACGGGCACCTTGACCGCCAGGGCCAGGGTTGGGTCCATGCGGTGGGCGAGGCCCAGAAGCCTTAACCCCGGGCCCTTTCGGGTGAGGACCAGGGAAGCACCCCCTGCGGCCAGGTCATAAAGGAAGCGGGTGTTGGGGTCCAGGTAGTCCACCAGGTCCCCGTTGCGGTAGCCCCCCGCCACCAGGACCACCTGCACCTCCTTGTGGGTGGCGAAAAGCCCCCGGGCCACCTCCAAGGCCCCCATAAGGGAGGCGCACTTCTGGTTGAGGTCTAGCCCCTTGGCCCTCGAGGCCCCAAGGCCCAGGGCCAGGTAAGGAGCTGTGGTCCAGACGGGGTAATCCTTAAATTCCTCCACGATGGAAATCACCCAGTCCACCGCTTCCCCGGGAAGGTTCGCTGCGCCCAAGGCGGCCTGGGCAGCCCATAGCGCCATGTCGGCGGGGTGGTCCTTGGGTCCCGGTACGGGTTTTTCCAGGATGCCCAGCTTTTCCCGCACCACCTCGGCAGGCAGATGGGTCCAGGCTGCAATCTCCTCGGCGGTAACGCGGCTTTCTGGCAGGTAAACCCCAAGGCTGTGCACGACCATCTGCTACCAGGTTAGGGTGCGAATGTTACACGGGCGTTACACGCACGGGGGGGCGGGTCTATACTGGGGGGAATCAAGGGGGAAGATGGCCAAGTCCCACCTCCGCTTGTTGGGAAGGGCTACCCTGGGGCTAGGGGAGTCTTGGATACCTTTGGAGCGCAAGGTGGCGGGGGTGCTGGCGTACTTGGCCCTCGAGGGCCCCACGCCCCGTTCCAAGCTCGCGGGCCTGCTTTGGCCGGAAACCCATGAGCGGGCTGCCCGCAACAACCTGGTCCAGTCCCTGCGGAGGCTCCGCAGGGCGGTGGGCGGGTATGAGGCCGTAAGGGGTGAAGGAACCCTCCAGCTTGCGGAGGACTTGGAAGCCGATGTTACCCGGCTTATCTTGTCCACCCTACAGGGGAAATACGCCGAGGCGGTGGACCTCGAGGGCGAGTTAATAGGGGGCTACGATTACGACGACTGTCCCGACTTTGCCGACTGGCTTCAGGCCGAGCGGGAGCACCTATCTGGCCTATGGCGGGAGGCTTTGGAATCCGAGGCGAGGCGCCTGGAGGAGGAGGGTGAGCTGCGCAAGGCTTTAGCCCTGGCCCTGCGCCTTGCGGAGGCGGACCCCTTCTCGGAGGAGCACCTTCGCCGGGTGATGCGCCTTTACTACCTCCGGGGCGACCGGGGAGCGGCCATGTCCGCCTACCATCACGGCCGGGAGCGGCTTAAGCGGGAGCTGGGAGTGGATCCCCTACCCGAAACCCAGGCCCTGGTTCAGGTCATCGAGCGGGGAGCCGTTCTGCCTGGGGCAGGTGGGCGGCTAAGGCGGGAGATCCCTCTTGTCCTTTGGCAACCCCCGGTGCTGGTGGGCCGCGAGCAGGCCTTGGTCCAGATAGAGGAAGCCTGGGAAGCGGGGAAGCTGGTGTTTATTGCCGGTGAACCAGGTATAGGCAAGACGCGGCTTCTGCGGGACTTTGCTAGCCGAAAGGGTTCCTACGTCTGGATGTCAGCCCTACCGGGGGATAAGGGCACGCCCTTCGCCTTTTATGCCCGCGCTTTGCGGGAAGCTTTTGGGGAGTCTCCCGGGCTGCGCTTGCCTTCTTGGGTGCGGCGGGAGTTAAGCCGTATCCTTCCCGACCTCTTTCCTCTGGACCCACTTCCCTGGAGGGATCCTGCCGACCGCATCCGTCTCTTTGCCGCCATGGCCGAGGCGGTGGGGGAGCTCCGGAGGCAAGCGGGGGTTTTGGTGATGGACGATTTGCAGTACCTGGATGCGGCAAGTGCCGAGGCGTGGGCCTACATGCTTTCGAAGCTTGCCCTTGATGCTTCCGGCCCTCGCCACTACCTCGGCGCCTACCGCCAGGGGGAGCTTTCAGCTGAAGCGCAGGCTACTGTGGATGGGTTGGTGCAGGCGGGGTTGGCGGTGCGGATCCTCCTCGATCCCCTTCAGCCCGGTGATGTGGAAGCGCTTTTGGCCTCCTTGGAGCTTCCAAACCTATCGCCTACGGAGCTTGCACCTGCCCTTTTCCGCTATACCGGGGGCATTCCCTTTTTCCTTCTGGAAACCCTGCGTGTGCTTTGGGAGCTGGGGGAGGGGCCAGAGGCGCCCGGTCATCTTCCAACCTCCCAGCGGGCCAGGGAGCAGGTGGCGCGCTGCTTGGGGCTCCTTTCCCCGGCAGCCCTGCGCCTGGCACAGGTGGCAGCCATCTTAGGGGAAGACCTGAGCCTGGAGTTGGCTGCCGGTGTTCTTGAGAGCGCACCCCTGGAGCTGGCTGGGCCGTGGGCCGAGCTCGAGGCCGCCCAGATTTTGCGGCAAGGGCGCTTCGCCCACGACCTCCTCCTGGAGGCGGTTAAGGAACGCATCCCTGTTCCCCTGCAAGCCCACTTGCACCGCCAGGTGGCCCGGGCCCTCGAGGAGGCGGGGGCCCATCCTGCCCGCATCGCCCAGCACTGGTTGGAGGGGGGCAGGGAAGAGGTGGCTGCTCGTTTTTGGCTGGCTGCTGGACGGGATTATCAGGCACGGGCCCTCTATGCCGAAGCCAGGGCCATGCTGGAGATGGCTCTTAGTCACAGCCAAGATCGGCGAAGCGATCTGGAGGGAGCTACACGGGTTGAAGCCCAGCTTCTTCTTGCCGACATCTGCCGTGAGGAGCGGCGTTATGGCGAAGCGGATGCCTTGTTGGCGGATCTACTGGACGGTCCCTTACCCCTCAGGGTGCGGGTAGAGGCCCTGCGGGCTAGGGCCTACCTCGCCATCGGCGACCCCCTTCGCGCGGCAGGCTACGCCCGAAAGGCCTACCTTCTGGCGCACAAGATAGAGGACGAGGAGCTTTTGCACCTGACCCGAACCGCCTACGCTGCGGTCCTGTGGGGATTGGGTAAGGTTGGTGAGGCCATACACCTCCTGGAGCCAGAACTGGCCTTGGACCATCCCGATGCCCGCCACCGCATCCGCATCCTGGCCTATCTGGGGGCGCTCTACGCCCATAGGGGCCGTTTTAGGGAGGCTTACGCCCTTTTGGAGGAGGGTTTCCACCTGGCTCAGGGGCAGGATCCCTACTGGCGGGTCCTGGTGGCGGCCTTTCTGGTGGGGGCCGACGTGGAGCGGGGTGAGCCCCTGGCCCACTGGGAACTGGCTCAGGCTACTCGGGCTCTGGGGCCCTTCGACGTGAGCGAGTACCTGGCGTTGGTGATGGCCCGGGCTTGTCTGGAGGCTCACGAGCCGCGGTTGGCGCTGGAGCTTCTCGCTGAACGTCCGGGTGCGCACCTGGGGCGGGCCTATGCCTGCTTGGGCCTGGCGTATACCTGCCAGGCTCTCCTGGCTTTGGACGATAAGGAGGCTGCCCGGCAGGCCTTGATGGAAGCCCTAGCCGTGGCCGAGGACCTAGAGGGAGCTCCGCGGGCTCTGGTCCAGGTGGCGGTGGCGGCCTTGCGGCTTGGGGAACCGGTGGCGCAGGCGCTCTTGGAGCGGATTTCCCCGGAAACCCTAAGCCCTGCAGACCGCAGGAGCCTCGAGGGGGTCGGCCTTGGCTTCGGCATGTACCTGCCCTGAACCGCCCGAACCTGTCATCCTCCAGTCATCCAGGCCTTTCTAGGCTGGTCTTACCTGGCTGACTTCACCGCTGGGTAACGGTGTGGGGAAGAAAAGGGTTGGGTGCAGGTGTGTTTGTTCGGCAACCGATTTCGGAGGTGGACAATGAACCCACATTCCGCACCCCCTTCACTCCAGCAGGTAATATCGCCCGGCCCCCAGGAGGCGCGCCGCGGTCTCGTGATGG
>ENA-ORXB01000768-ORXB01000768.1-sediment-metagenome-genome-assembly--contig:-NODE-768-length-53371-cov-8.090085_pt1 | contig 53371 bp, 47 predicted proteins | sample MGYA00237863_ERZ511475 | MGnify/ENA primary metagenome ERZ511475 (study PRJEB26305, sample SAMN06343858) | sediment metagenome | isolation source: hot spring sediment | place: Canada: British Columbia... | reverse complement strand
ATGACACAAAGCCGCCCTAGTCGCGTCAGCGGGCCGTAGGCCTTAGGGCGGGGCTTGAAACCCAATTCTTTGGTCAGGCTAGGCAACCGTTTTTTGAACCTTGTTGGACTTCTTGTTGGACTTGTTGGATCTGATTTGGATCTGAGCTGTGGCGGAGCAACTGCAACTGACTCAATTTCCCGACCTGCCCGTCGATCTGGCCCAAGCCTGCGAACAAGCCATTCGGGCAACTCGCTTGGCCATGCAAGCGGGGTATCGCCGCCTGCTGATCGAGATCCTTGCCCCCGACCTGAAGCCGGAGGTTCTGGCTCGCCCTTTTTTGGAACTTGTGCAGCCACCGGCTTTGGTGTTGTTTAGCGATGCCGGTGGAGCAGCTCTGGCCCAGCGGGAATGGGGATCCCTACCGGAAGGGATCGAATTGCAGAGCTTGACTTCCCGCACTCAACCTACTCCGGAACAGAGCGTCCTGCTGGTGATGCCAGCGGTTTACAGCCTGGATCAGGTGGAGCGGGTTTGCCAAGCAGTCAGTGGCGGGGATCCCTCTGGGCTGGCTTCCAAAGGACGGGATCCCAAACCCGTCGTGCTGCTCAACCCCCAATTGCAGGATGCCGCCACCGTGGGTGTGGGTCTGGCTGGTCGCCGTCTACGCCAGCGGTTTCTAAGCACCTTTGAGACCAGCTACTACCTACGCTCATTGCTGGAGGGAGCCCTGTTTCGCGCCTATCCGGATCCCTGGAGCGTGTGGCAGCAGGAAGAGCCCGGCCTCTACAGCGTCCTCAAAACCTTTGTGGCCCGCCCCAGTGGCGAGGAAGTGGCGGAGCTGTTCAGGGCCAGCAGGAGAGGGGATCCCTGGTGGAGCTGGCGGCGCTGGCTGGGATCCCTGTGAGGGCCAGGATCTCAGGGGTGAGGGTTAGTACTATCTCAAACTCTTTTAATAAAGACTATAAAGCTCCCTGCCTCATCTCTACCTCGGTGATATGATCACACCAAGCTAGGAGTGTCTGGGGATTATCCCCAGGCTGAGATTACATCCTCAGAACCTGATCTGGTTCATACCAGCGTAGGAAAGCGAGCACTGGAGTTAACAACATGCGCAGCGAATGGGTTGCCCGTCGTCGTGGGCAAGCAAATGTAACGCAGATGCACTTTGCCCGTCAGGGCCTGATTACCGAAGAGATGGAGTACGTGGCCCGGCGGGAAAACCTGCCGGCGGAACTGATCCGCTCGGAAGTGGCTCGGGGTCGCATGATCATCCCCGCCAACATCCATCACACCAACCTAGAGCCGATGTGCATCGGGATCGCTTCCCGCTGCAAAGTCAATGCCAACATCGGTGCTTCCCCCAGTTCCTCAGGATTGGCGGAAGAGCTGGAGAAGCTGAAATTGGCCGTCAAGTACGGTGCCGATACCGTTATGGATCTGTCCACCGGAGGTGGCGATTTGGATGAAATCCGTACCGCCATTATTCAAGCTTCTCCGGTGCCGGTTGGCACGGTGCCCATCTACCAAGCCCTAGAAAGTGTGCACGGCAACGTCGAAAAACTTTCTGCAGAAGACATCTTACATGTTATTGAAAAACAGGCCCAGCAAGGGGTGGACTACATGACCATCCATGCCGGGATCCTGATCGAATATCTGCCGTTGGTGCGTCATCGCCTGACGGGAATTGTTTCCCGTGGAGGTGGGATCCTGGCCCGCTGGATGTTGGCCCACCACAAGCAAAATCCTCTCTATACCCACTTCCGCGACATCATTGAGATTTTCAAGAAATACGACGTTTCTTTTAGTCTGGGAGATTCTTTGCGACCGGGATGCTTGCACGATGCTTCTGATGAAGCGCAACTGGCGGAGTTGAAAACCTTGGGCCAGTTGACCCGCATGGCTTGGGAGCACGATGTGCAAGTCATGGTGGAGGGGCCCGGCCACGTACCGATGGATCAAATTGAATTCAATGTGCGCAAGCAAATGGAAGAGTGCGATGAGGCTCCCTTTTATGTTTTGGGGCCTTTGGTAACCGATATTGCAGCAGGCTATGACCACATCAGCTCTGCCATTGGAGCAGCCTTGGCCGGTTGGTATGGGGCGGCAATGCTCTGCTATGTCACCCCCAAAGAACACCTGGGTTTACCCAATGCGGAGGACGTACGCAACGGCTTAATTGCCTATAAAATTGCCGCCCATGCTGCCGATATTGCCCGTCACCGCCCTGGTGCTAGGGATCGGGATGATGAGATGTCGAGAGCTCGTTATAACTTCGACTGGAACCGGCAGTTTGAATTGTCTTTGGATCCAGAACGTGCCAGAGAATATCACGACGAAACCTTGCCGGCAGATATCTACAAAACGGCAGAGTTCTGCTCTATGTGTGGGCCGAAGTTTTGCCCCATGCAAACCAAAATGGATGCAGAGGCTTTGAGCGAACTGGAGCGGTTCTTGGCCACGCAGCCAACAGGATAAGCTCTGAATCCATCCCTTGACTGATGGATTTAAGAAAGGCCATTGTCTGTCCTGTCTATAGACTGGACTGGGATCCCGGCCTCAAGTTATCAGAGAAGCTGGGCCTGTCTTGCCGCAGGGATCCCTGCCTTTTGCGGCGGCGAGTGTGTCAAGCTGATCTAGAGGAGAACCATTGCAGTTGGCTCAATTGAACACAGAGGATGGTATGGCACTTAGACAACTCGGGCATGTCGCTATCCGGGTAGAAGACATCCCCAAAGCGGTGGAGTTCTACCAAAAGCTGGGCATGGTCAACGTCTGGCAGGATCCGGACTGGGCCTACATGAAGGCGGGAGAGGATGGGCTGGCCCTATTGGGGCCGGGCTATCGCGCAGCAGGGCCCCACTTTGGCTTTGTCTTCAGCAGCTTGGAGGAGCTCCAGCAAGAGCACCAGCGCCTGAAATCCCAAGGGATTCTGGTGGGCGAAATCCACAGCCACCGGGATGGCACTGCCTCTTTCTACGGCAAGGATCCCGACGGCAACCTATTTGAGTTTTTGTATGAGCCTACAGGAACCTTTGACCAAGCCAAGGCAGCCCAGGCAACGGCTTAACCCAGTGGCTTGAGGGCACTCGCCCAAGTACTCTCAGCTTGTTTAACCCAAGGGGATCCTCTTGCAGACAGGGGATCCCTTTTTTGACCGGCCTTGGGAGCATCCTCTGCGCGACTTGAGCCAGTAGGAGATCCCAGTCAGTCGCCAGATCTGCTGGAGGTTTGCACGTACAAAATCACCAGGAAGATGGCGGGCACCAAAACAACCAAGAGGGTAGCCAAGATGCCCAGGTAGTTCGTCTCCATATCTCTAGATGCCGCAACCCTAACTGGCAGTCAGCATACCACTCTTGGGTACGACTTGCCCAAGGGGAAAACCGACGGGCCAAGGCTAGGGCTTGGTTTTGACGGAAACATCCCCCAGCACCTTGGTCTGGCAGGCAAGGCGGTAGCTGTCGGGCTTGCGCTTGAGCTTGCGGTTTTCCGCCTCGGTGCGAGGGGAGAGATTCTCGGATCCCTCGACAATCTCCACCACACAGGTGCCACATTGGCCGTTGCCGCCGCAGTTGATCAGCTTGGCCATCATTTTGTAGAGATCAATTTGGTTTTCCAGGGCCTTTAGGCGCAGGTTAGCGCCTTCAGCGACGAAGATCTCTCGGTTCTCGTTGACGAAGCGGATTGTTGCCATACCTTTGCCAGAAACCACGACACCTTTCAGCCTGAGCTAGGAGAGCGCTCACAGTTGCTAAGTATTGTAACATTTTAAGTCATATTTTTAATCTCCGCCGAGAGATCTGGGATGATGATGCCTAAAGTGAGGCGGTATCCTGCCTGAAGCCACTCAGGTCGGTAGCGTTTCGTTATACTGTTTGATGCCCGTGATGAAAATTCTGAGAGCGATATCCTCTTGGGTGCGCTCAGGGGTTCAAGCGGGTACGGCACCCCTCGGCTCTGAAGAGACTGCTCAGGTCAGGATCCCAGGTAAGATGTTGGCTTAATTGTTTGACTGGATATTGCGCAAGTGTTGGAGAACGTGGAGGATCGAGCTTTATGGGACTACCGTGGTACCGGGTTCATACGGTTGTACTGAATGACCCAGGTCGCCTGATTGCGGTTCACCTGATGCATACCGCTCTGGTAGCAGGTTGGGCCGGGTCGATGGCGCTCTACGAAGCGGCCATTTTCGATCCGTCGGATCCTGTCCTGAATCCGATGTGGCGTCAGGGCATGTTTGTCATGCCATTTATGGTTCGCCTGGGGGTGGTTAACTCCTGGGGCGGTTGGAATATTTACGGCGAGAGCGTTGCCAATGCAGGCTTCTGGACGTTTGAAGGGGTAGCCACTGCCCATATCGTTTTGTCTGGATTGCTCTTCTTGGCTGCCTGTTGGCACTGGGTGTACTGGGATCTGGAGCTGTTCCGGGATCCCCGCACCGGCGAGCCGGCTTTGGATCTGCCGAAGATATTTGGGATCCATCTGCTGCTGGCCGGGATCCTCTGCTTTGGTTTTGGTGCGTTCCACCTGACAGGGGTGTTCGGCCCAGGGATGTGGGTGAGCGATCCTTATGCAACGACGGGACACGTCCAGCCGGTGGCGCCGGAATGGGGGCCAGCCGGTTTTAACCCCTACAACGCCGGGGGGGTGGTGGCCCATCACATTGCCGCGGGCATCGTGGGCATTATTGCAGGTCTATTTCACATCACGGTACGCCCACCCCAACGCCTCTATCGCGCTTTGCGAATGGGGAACATTGAGACGGTGCTTTCCAGCTCGATTGCGGCGGTGTTTTTTGCCGGTTTTGTGGTGGCTGGAACCATGTGGTACGGCAGTGCCACTACTCCTGTGGAGCTGTTTGGCCCCACCCGCTACCAATGGGATTCTGGCTATTTCAATCAGGAGATTAACCGCCGGGTAAACGCAGCCATGGAAGCTGGGATGACCCGCAGCGAGGCCTACAACTCCCTGCCTAAGTCTTTGCTCTTCTACGACTACGTGGGCAACAGCCCGGCCAAGGGGGGATTGTTCCGAGCTGGCCCCATGAACAAAGGGGATGGCATTGCCATTGAGTGGCTGGGCTACCCAGTGTTCCGTGACCGCGAAGGGCGGGAGCTGACGGTGCAGCGGATGCCCAACTTCTTTGAGACCTTCCCGGTTATCCTGCGGGATGCCGATGGGGTGGTGCGGGCAGACATTCCCTTCCGTCGGGCGGAGTCGCGTTATAGCTTTGAGCAAGTGGGCGTGACGGTGGAGTTCTACGGCGGCAAGCTGGACGGTCAGGTGTTTACCGACCCGGCAACCGTCAAGAAATATGCCCGCCAGGCTCAGTTGGGTCAGTTGTTTGAGTTCGACCGAGAAACTCCCAAAGCGGACGGCACCTTCCATACCAGTCCCCGCGGTTGGTTTACCTTTGCTCACGCGGTCTTTGCCCTGCTGTTCTTCTTTGGTCACATCTGGCACGGCGCTCGCACCCTCTTCCGGGATGTGTTTGCTGGTATTGACCCGAATATGAGCGAGGAAATGGTGGAGTTCGGCGTCTTCCAGAAGGTAGGGGATCCCACTACCCGCAAGGTTCAGGAGGCCTAGAGCTCCTTTTAGCGATGCCGTCGGCACTCTGCTTCACGTTGGAGAGGGGGTGCTGGCGGCTCCGAGTTAATCTGGAATCAAGCTCCCTTAGAAATGGAGGTTTCGTATGGAAGCCATCACCTACACCTTTATCCTGTTTTTGACGTTGGGCCTTTTGTTTTTCGCGGTTGCCTTTCGCGAAACTCCGAGAATTACCAAGAAGTAACCCAGGGTAATAGCTGTCGTTCCTGCTGTGCCGGGCTTAAGCAAGGCAGAGGGAAGGTCAGTCTCTTTTGAGATTTGTGGTTTAACCTTGGTTCTGGATGAGGCCGGAGCTCTCTCCGGCTTTCCTGTTTGCGGTTGGGTATCGGAATGGAGTCATTCCAAAATAGTCAAGCAGGGGCAACCTGAGGATCCTTCTTTTGGGAGAGGAGGAGGGAGTTCTCAGAGCTACTGAGACCCTTTTCGGTACTCTTCAGTACTCTGTAGGAGAACGCTTGCCCTGCTGCTCAAATTGAACTTGCTAAGGATGCCTTAGGATGGCTTTTGGGATCCGAGGGATAGCTTAGCTTGGGTTCAGATTCAAGATTGGGTTAACGATGGCAACAGTGCTGCTGGTGGAAGATGATCCGATCAACGCCCGTGTTTTTGAGAAGGTGTTGCGACGGCGGGGAGGTTTTGAGGTCTTTCACAGCCAGGATGTGGAGCAGATTTTGAAGCTGGCCCAGGGGCACGAGGTGGATGTCATTTTGTTGGATGTTTCCCTCTCCCAGAGCACCTTTCGCGGCGAGGCGGTGGACGGGATCCGCATTGCCCAACTGCTGAAGGGGGATCCGAAAAGCAGCTCCATCCCCATCATTTTGGTGACGGCCCACGCGATGCGCGGCGACCGCGAGGCATTTTTGGCCCAGAGCGGGGCAGATGGCTACATTGCCAAGCCGGTGGTGGATCACGAGGAAATGGTGAATCAAGTTCGCCAGGTGTTGTCTCGAGGGCCGGGGCAGGGGTGAGTTCTCCTGGAGAAGAGTTATGCGGCGAAGCTGCGCAAAATCGACTGCCAAAAGGGGATCCCATCTTGCCCTGGCAAATCGGGATCTGCTGCCCGCTCAGGGTGGGGCATTAAACCCAGAATCCGACCGCTGGGATCGCAAATGCCGGCGATGTTGTCCACAGAGCCGTTGGGCGCAACCGGAGCATAGCGAAAGACGATCTGCCCTCGATCCTGCAACTGCTTGAGGGTATCCGGATCACAGGTGTAGCGGCCTTCCCCATGGGCGATGGGCAGGGTTAGGGTGGATCCTTGGGGATACGCGCTTGTCCAGGGGAGATCCTGCCGTTCTACACGGATCCCCACTCGGTCGCAGATAAAGTGCAGGTTGGCATTGCGCACCAGTGCCCCCGGCAGCAGGCCTGCCTCTGTCAAGATCTGAAAGCCATTGCAAATGCCCAGCACATAGCCCCCTCGCGCCGCGTGCTCCTTCAGGGATCCCATCACCGGGGCAAAGCGAGCGATAGCCCCGCACCGCAAATAATCCCCATAGCTGAAGCCCCCCGGCAGCACCACCACATCCAGCCCCGACAAATCCGTCTCCCGGTGCCAGATCAGCCGCGTTGGGCAGCCCAAGAGGCCGCGGGTTACCCAGGCTACATCTCGGTCGCAGTTGGAACCCGGAAAAACAACGATGCCAAACCGCACGCCGGCCATTGGGATCCCTTGATGAGAGCAAAGAAGAGGGTAGGATTATAGCCATTCTAAAGAGCTTGAGACATTTTCTCAGTTTTTCTCCCCTCTGAAGAAACTGGGAACTGTGAAACGAGTAACTTCACGGTTGTTTAGAATACATCAAATAACCCCGAATCACGTGAACCCATCGAATTAACCACCGATGGGATCCACTTGGATTTGATAAGTCTCAATCACCGGGTTGGCCAGCAGTTGATGGCACAGCTCATCCACCTGGCGGTGGGCGGTCTCGGCGTCGGGGGCCTCTAGCTGCAATTGGATGTGCTTGCCAATGCGTACCTGCTGCACCTGGGTATGCCCCAACTGATGCAGGCTGGACTGGACGGCGGCCCCGACAGGATCGAGAACAGAGGGGCGCAGGTGAATCTGGATCTGGGCCTGGAACTGCATAGAATAAAGGCTGGATCTGTTACCAGTGTACCAGTCGAATCAGCACAGCTTTGGGTTCAGCTATGGATGCGTCGCGCGTGGTGGCCATTGCCCACAACGTCTTCCGGGAAACGATTCGGGATCGGATTCTCTACCTGGTGATGGTATTTGCGGTGGCCATGCTGGGGGCCGCTGTTTTGATCCCGCAGGTGGCCAACCAGGCCCACAACAAAATCATTGCCGACCTGGGGTTGGCAGCCATTCACTTCTTCGGCCTGATCGTGGCCATTGTCGTGGGCACAGGGTTGGTGAATAAAGAGATCGAAAAACGCACGGTCTATGTGCTGATCGCCAAACCCATGAGCCGGGCAGAGTTCATTGTCGGCAAGCATCTGGGCCTATCGGCTCTGCTGTCGGTGCTGGTGCTGCTGATGACAGTTGTGTTTCTGCTCAGCCTGCTGCTGGTGCAGGCCCCGATCCCTCTCTTGGCCATTCTCTGGGCGACGGTCTTCACTTTCTTGGAGTTGGTGCTGATCGTTGCTGCAGCCCTACTGTTCGGGGTTTTCACTTCCTCGATTCTGGCCACCCTCTACACCATTGCCCTGTTCCTGATGGGCCATGCCAGCCGCGCCCTGCTGCAACTGAGCAAGCTGGTGGAAGAGGCCGGATTGGGCAAAGTGTTTGAGGTGATTTATTTGATCCTGCCGGATCTGGAGCGCCTCAATCTGAGAGATGCTGCGGTTTACGGCCAAGTTCCACCTCCTGCAGAACTTCTCGGAGATGCACTTTACGGCTTGGCTTACACCCTTTTGCTGCTGATTCTGGCGGTGTTGGTGTTCGCCCGGCGTGAGTTCTAACGTTTCCGATCCTTACCCCTTTCCCCATGCAGTTTTTCCACTTCCATACGCCTGAACAGGTGCCTTCATCCGGGATCCCAGAGTGTGCAGTGGCCATTGATGTGCTGCGGGCCACCACCACCATTGCCACAGCGCTGGCAGCAGGAGCAGAAGCGGTACAGGTGTTTGCCCACTTGCAGCAGCTCCAAGAGGCAAGTCAAAACTGGCCGGCTTCCAAGCGGCTTTTGGCCGGGGAACGGGGGGGCAAAGCGGTGGCAGGGTTCGATCTGGGCAATTCCCCCCTCGACTACACCCCCGATCGCGTGCGGGACAAGCGCATCTTTCTGAGCACCACCAACGGCACGCGCAGCCTACAGCGCATTGAAGGGATCCCAGTGGTGATCACAGCAGCCTTGGTAAACTTGGGGGCCGTGGTGGATTTTCTCAGACGGGGATCCTTTGCCGAGGTGTGGCTGGTGGGATCCGGTTGGGAAGGGGCCTTTTCGCTGGAAGATACCGCCTGCGCCGGGGCTATCCTGCATCACTTGGGCTGCTCTTTGAACCAGTTGGGCAACGACGAGGCTGTGGCGGCCTTGGCCCTGTACCAAACTTGGCAGGATGATCTGCTGGGTTTGTTGCGGCGCTCCAGCCACGGGCAACGGTTGTTGGGTCTGGGGCCGGAAAACGATAAGGATCTGGCCTACTGTGCCGATCTGGATCGTCTCTGGGTGGTGCCCCGACAGGTTCAGCCAGGGGTTTTGGCCAGTGGCGGGTAGATCCCAGATGGATGGAGCAATCTGTGGATCCCACCACCCTCTGGGCTGGAAGTAGGCGGCCATTGTCAGCATGGGCTGGATCTCAACAGGCCGGGCGTAGGCTTGGGGATCCTTCCACGCCAGACATGGTCTTCGGCTAACCTGCTTGTGCCATGTCGGGAGCGATGCCCAGCGCTTTCTGGTGCAGCCACGCCTGCCATTCCCCTGGGATCAGCCTGTTGTTAAACGCATCGCCAGAAACAAACATATCCCGCTGATTCTGGGCCAACACAAAAATGGAGCGGCGATCGAAATGGGAAGTGAGCTTGTAGAGGGTGTAGGGGCCTTCTGAGTAGAGGGTCAGCGTTTCTTGATCCAGACCGTGGCGGCTGCTTTGGCCGTAGGCCCGCAAAACAATGTTGATCAGTCGCTCATAGTGCATAGATCGCAGATTCGGAAAGCTACACAGACAGACATTTCAGTAGAAGATGAAAGCTGCTGCCAAGGCCCAAGCAGCTCAAGTGAACCCAGCATAACAAATCCCCCTGGATTGCTACGCAACGCTAACGCAAATGAACAAGATGGGATCCGCACCCATGCAGCGTCAAATGCAGCAGAAAAATGCGATAGAACTTAGGGCAGACCATCATGTAACCTTCTTGCACAGGCAACTCCCCATGGCCAACATGGCGCCCCGCCCGCCCCACCCCACAGAGCCTGTCCGCATTGGCATTGTCGGCGCTTCCGGCTACGGAGGGGTGCAGTTGGTGCGGCTCTTGAGCGAGCACCCCGGCGTGCAGATCACCTACCTGGCTGGGCAAGACAGCGCCGGCAAGCGCTACGGGGATCTCTATCCCCAGTTGGCTCAGGCTGTGGATCTGACCGTTCAGCCGGTAGAGGTGGATCGCATCGCCGCCAACAGCGATGTGGTGTTTTTGTCTCTCCCCAATGGGCTGGCTGCCGAGCTGGCTCCGCCTTTACTGGCCAAGGGGTGCAAAGTCTTGGATCTGTCGGCAGATTACCGCTTTCGCAATCTGGCCACCTACCAATCTTGGTACCGCATGGGTCAGACAGATCCCAACTGGCCTAGCCCTGCCTATCGCCAGGCCAATGAGCAGGCGGTCTATGGGTTGCCGGAGCTTTATCGCGAGGCGATTGCCCAAGCCCAACTGGTGGGCTGTCCCGGCTGCTATCCCACTGCTTCGTTGTTGGCGGTTGCCCCTCTGCTGCGACAGGGGTTGGTGGAGCTGGACAGCCTCATTTTCGATGCCAAGTCCGGTGTTTCGGGGGCAGGTCGTACCCCCAAGGTGGGATCCCTGTTTGCCGAAGTGGATAGCTCTCTGGCGGCCTATGGAGTGGCCCAGCACCGGCATACACCCGAAATCGAGCAAGCCTGCACCGACCTGACCCACACCCCCATCACCGTGCAATTTACGCCCCATCTGGTGCCCATGGTGCGGGGGATCCACGTCACGCTGTATGCCACCCTGCGGGATCCCGGCTTTGTAGGGGAAGATTTGCTCACCATTTACAACGCTTTCTATCGCCAATCTCCCTGGGTGAAGGTGCTGCCGCGGGGGGTTTACCCCCAAACCAAATGGGTCTCCGGCACCAACACCTGCATGATTGGGGTGGAGGTGGACAGCCGCACCAACCGTGTTATCGTCCTATCGGTGATTGATAACCTGATGAAGGGGCAAGCAGGGCAGGCGGTGCAGTGTCTCAACCTGATGATGGGCTGGCCGGAGACGTTGGGTTTGCCTCGGCTGGCGTTTTACCCCTAGCTATAATGCCGGTAATCCCCTTGAGGCCAGTTCTGTCCATGCCTGAACCCCTGGAACCCGCTTTGCCCCAAAATGCCTCGCCCAGCGCAAAGGTTGCCTCGGATCCCGTGAATGGTGCTGCTGAGGGCCTGAACTGGGAGGAGCTGTGGCGGCAACTGGAAGCGGGCTGGCAGGATCTACCCCGGCGCTCTGAAGAAACGGTGCAACAAACCTTGGCTCGCCTGCAACTGGAGTGGGGCGGGCTGTGCCGAGAGGCGCGGGATCGGCTGCAAGGCGCTCTGGAACAGTCGAGAACGGCGGGATCCCCAGAGCCCGTCCACCGAGAGCTGCAAGTGCTCTTGCCTTTGCTCAACCCCTGCCAATGGGAAGTGGTCATCGGCTCTTTGCAGCGGGCTGCCGATCGAGCCTGGGTGGCTAGCCTACTGTATCACGGCTTACAGGAACCGGCCCATCCAGAAGCGGAAACCGATAGGATCCCTCCTTGGGCTCGGACACTGACCTCTGACCAACGCTCTGCTCTGGAGGCGATGAGTGCCCGTGCCTATGGCAACAGCCGCCTGCCTCTTGTGGTCGCGACAGCAGTGCAGAGCAACATGGACAAAGCCGGCCAGATCCAGGTGAAAGCCTCAGCCGCCTTGCTGGCCGCCTTGATCGCCATCGAGATCGGCAGTGTGGGTTCGGCAGGCGCTCTATCCTTGTTGGGTACACCGGAGCTGCGCAAGCTCTTGAATGCCGAGGGCAAGCTGCGGCGAACCGGCTTAAAACAGGGACGAACTGCCCTCACAGAAGAAGAATGGCAAACGCTGCGCCGTTGGCTGGATCCTAAGGGATCCCCTCCCGACTGGTATCTCAATCTCACCCAAGTGGGGATCCAGACCACCCAAGTGGGGGACTATGCAGCACGACGGCTGCGGGAGTTTTTCCAAAGTGAGTGGATCAAGCTCGTGATCCCCCCCTTGTATCACCTGGTTATCGACGCAGTGCGGCTGCTGACGGGAGAAGTGTTTCTCAGTGTGGGCACCACTCTGGAATCGGCTTTGGAATCGGCAGAGGCAGGGCGGCGACTGGAGTTGGTGCTCCAGGCCTTGCCCCAAGCGCGGAACATTCCCAGCCCCGACCGGATCCAAGCTGCCATCCCTGCTGTGGTGGAAGCTGCCGAGAAAATCCTCAGACCCCTGCTGGCCCGCCAGCTGATGACTGTGGCGGACATCTTCGATCCGCCCATTCGCAACGAGAGCTTAAATGAATTGGGGCGGCAGCTCAACCTGTGGAACCCCTTCCAGTTTTTGCTCACCTGGAGCACGGCGGGCTGGCTGGAGGCCCTTCTGGATCAGATCAGCGAGTTGCAGCAGACTTACCCAGAAATGCCCCTGTGGGAGAGCTATCGCCAGGGTGTTGAGACAGCAGCGCAAGCTCCACGGGTGATGGATCAGGCGGAGGCCCTGCGCCTAACTGCCAAGAGTTTGGATCCCAAGTTGGATCCTTTGGAAGATTGAACTGATGATGCATAGGGAAGAAAATTGAAGACAACTCCCACAGCATCCACAAGGTGAGGCTGGCAGGGTAGGCGAGATCTTTTCCACGCCAAAGACAAATCTGTACGGGTTGTAGATGGTGCCCGGCGAAACATCTGCCCCTAGAGTCAGCTTTGGGTGAACCTCACCGCTTCGGATCCCCTTTCATCTCATCGATCTCCAGCAGGTTGATCAATACCCCCGTCACCGGAATAGCCAAGAACACCCCCAACAAACCGGCCACAGTGCCACCCACAAAGAGGGAGAAAAACATAACCACCGGGCTGATGTTCAGGGATCCCTGCATCACACGGGGCAAGAGCAAGTTTTCTTCCACCTGCTGCAGAGAAATACAGATCACCAAGACCTGGATAGAAAGCCATACGCTTTGTGGTAAGACAATTAGGGCAATTAAGCTAATGCCAATAGTAGCTCCAATGCCTGGAATCAAATCAAACAGCCCTGCAATCAAAGATAAAGTTAGTGCCGAAGGGATCTCAAGCAGTAAAAATACCAGAAAGGTTGAGATGGCAAAGAAAAATGACAGCACAACCCGACCCCAAAAAAATCCTAGGAAGTTCCGCCGTACACTCTCGGTAATTCGATCTTTCCAATCTTCTGGAAAGGGTTTTAGAAATAAGTTCCACAGTCGCTTGCCATCCAAAAGCATGAAAAAAGCAACGATGAAGATTAAAAACAGATTGACCAAACCCAAGAGCAAGATGCGCAAAGTCAACACACCAGAGCCCAACAGATTTAGAGTTTGGTCTTTGATTTGCTGCTCAAATTCTTGGATATCGACTGTAATGTTAAAATTTCCCAGCAGGCGCTCCAACTGATCAATGGCATCGAAAATAGTATTCAGAAATGCGGCAATACTCTCTTGAAGCTGAGGTAACTGCGAAATTAATGTCAGGCCCAGCACTGCGGTCATACTGGACAGGAGAACAACTGTAATAAAAGTTACCAAATACACTGAGAAATTGTGAGAGAAAAAGTGGCTCAACCAACCCACTGGATAGCTGAGCAAATAGGCCAGAATAGCCGCCAACACAAAAATAGTGATGACCAGCTTAAAGTAAGCCAGCACTTGGGATATCGCCCAAGCACAAGCCAAGGTCAGTAAAATGCGCAACAACTGAGAGTTGTTGAGTTTAGCCCAACTAGGCCAGCGGGAAGGGGCAGGCATCAGGCTCCCGTCTGAACGGTTTTCCTATCTTGGCCTATCTCTTGCGGTATCACATCGGGATGTTGATTCGGGTAGATTTGGGTGGCTGCTTAGCTAACAGTGCTCATTGCCCCAAGGCCGGCGGACTGGTTTCTAGCCTATTCCCAAGTTAGCCATCCAGGCGGCCAAGAAAACTCCATCCACGCCACCAACTGGCCACCCCCATAAGCAAGGGAATGTCGAACAAAAACATGCGGGTCAAGGACGTGACCGGTAAGATCCAAGCAGGGATCCCAGAAAAGAAGTGAAGTAGAAACCAGCGTGCGACATCAAGTTTTGGGGCTAGGCATTGCGGGGCTAGCGGCAGCGCGGCTGTTGCGGGCCCAGGGTTATGAAGTGCTGGTTTGGGATGAGCAAGATTCCCCTCTTCTCAGACAGCGGCAGGCCGAGCTCAATCAGGAAGGGATCCCAGTTCGGCTGGGGCAGTCTTTTCAACTGGCCGCAGGAGTGAGGCAGGTGGTGGTCAGTCCGGGCATTGCCTGGGATCACCCACTGCTGCAGGAGGCGCGTCAGCAGGGGATCCCAGTGGTGGGAGAGGCAGAGCTGGCCTGGACCTATCTTGACCATCTGCCTTGGGTGGGGATCACCGGCACCAACGGCAAAAGCACCACCACGGCTCTGGTGGCAGAGATGTTCAAGGCGGCGGGGTTGCAAGGGATCCCCTGCGGCAACATTGGCCTGCCCCTGTCGCAGGTGGCTTTGGAAACACTCCAAGGAAAGCTAGAGCCGGACTGGATCGTGGCGGAGCTGAGCAGCTATCAGTTGGAAGCCAGCAGCCGCCTCATGAGCAGTACTCCCGGAGGCCCGCCGCGCATTGGGGTGTGGACTACCTTCACTCCCGATCACCTAGAACGGCACGGGACGCTGGAGCGCTATGCCAGCTTCAAGGCTCGCCTTTTGGATCGGGCTCAGTGGCGGGTGCTCAATGGCGAGGATCCCTACCTGTACCACCGCCGGCAGGACTGGGAAAATACCTATTGGATCTCCCTTGCTGCCCCGCAACTCTGTTGCGATCGGGATCCCACCGCATCCGTTGACCTGCGGGAAAACCGCCTCTACATCCAGGGGGAGATGGTGGCGGAGCTGGAGGACTTTGCAGAACGCTGCCCCGGCCAACACAACCTGCAAAACCTGCTCTTGGCAGCAGCAGCAGCGCGTCTGGCTGGGCTCCCCAACGTTGCCATTCAAAAAGCCATTCGATCTTTTGCCGGCATGCCCCATCGGCTGGAGCGGGTGGCGCAAATCCAGGTGGGATCCACCCCTATCCGCTTTGTCAACGACAGCAAGGCCACCAACTACGAGGCTGGCTGGGTGGCGCTCAACGCCCTCTCCCCACCCCTTGTTCTGATTGCCGGGGGAAGGGCTAAGCAGGGGGATCCCAGCGCCTGGCTACAGTTGATTCGGGCTAAGGTGGCCCGCGTGGTGCTAATGGGGGAGTCTGCGCCAGTGCTGGCGGAGGCCCTTCAGGGGATCCACTATACTGACGTTGAGCTCGTGCCAACCCTAGATGTAGCGGTGGAAAGAGCCTTTGCAGCGGCTTGTTCCCTTTCCCGTCAAGCTCAGAGTTTGGGGAAGCCCGCTCAGCCCATCACCGTTTTGCTGTCTCCCGCCTGTGCCAGTTTTGACCAGTATTCCAGCTTTGAACACCGTGGCAACCATTTCCGAGCCTGCTGCCAAGCCCTTCAGGGATCCCTGGAATGCTGAAGCTCGCTGGCTGCGCTGGCTTACTTTGATCTGGTTGGCGCTGGGACTGATGATGCTGTTTTCCGCTTCCTACCCGGTGGCTCAGCGGATCACCGGTGATGGCCTCTACTTCTTTAAGCGGCAGTTACTCTGGGCCGGGCTGGGTCTGGGCTGTTTCTGGGCTCTGGTGCGGATCCCGCTGCGGCGCTGGTTCCCCTGGGCCGGGATCCTCTGCTTGGTGGGGGTTGGCCTGGTGTGGGCCACTCAGGTGCCGGGGCTGGGGGTTTCCCGCCTGGAGGCCAGCCGCTGGCTGGATTTGAAGGTGATCCCTGTTATCCAGCCCTCGGAATTGCTCAAGCCCCTATTGGTGTTGCAGGGATCCTGGGTCTTTGGCCGCTGGTTTCACCATCCTCTCTGGTTTCGCATCCTCTGGGTGGGTATCTTCGCCCTTGCGCTCTTGGGGATCCTCGCCCAGCCCAACCTGGGCACCACAGCCATCTGCGGCCTCACCCTCTGGGCTATGGCTTGGACTGCCGGGATCCCAGCTTTCAGCCTTTTGGCCACAGCGGGGCTGGGAATTCTGGCGGCTGTGGTGAGCATTCTCAGCAAAGATTACCAACGGCGGCGTATCCTGGCTTTTTTGGATCCCTGGGGCAACGCCCAAGGGGATGGCTACCAGTTGGTGCAAAGCCTGTTGGCTATTGGCTCTGGCGGCCTGTGGGGCAAAGGGTATGGCCTTTCCCAGCAAAAGCTGTTCTACCTGCCCATCCAATACACCGACTTCATCTTCTCGGTGTATGCAGAAGAATTTGGCTTGGCCGGATCCCTGTTCTTTTTGGGGTTGCTGACTTTCTACACCTTGCTGGGCTGGCGGGTGATGGGGCGCTGTCGAGAGTTGACCATTCGCTTGGTAGCCTGCGGCTGCCTGATGTTTTTGGTGGGACAGTCGCTGATGAACATCGGCGTGGTCACCGGGATTCTGCCCACCACAGGCGTGCCCCTGCCCTTGTTCAGTCATGGGGGTAGCTCCATTCTGGCAGGGCTGATCACAGCAGGATTGTTGGTGCGGGCAGCCCGCGAAGCCAGATGAAGGGATCCTTTCACCCAAGCAGCAAACCCAGAGGGCCAGGGATCCCTATTGGTTGGTCTCTGCTTTAGACCGGCTTCCTATGCAGCAAAATCCAAAGCTGACGTTGAAACCGAGCCTAGATCCAGCCCATTTCATCCAAAACGAGGGCAAATACGGTCGCGCAACAGGCCACCAACAGTGACACATGAGCCGGTTGACCGTGGGCAACGCAAACGCCGGCTGCCACCGAAGCGCCCGTAGCAGCGGAAAAGGTGCGACCTGCCCAATTGCCTTTGGAGGGTTTGTCAGAAGGATTGAATTTGTTAAACATTTTTACAGCAGAAAGAGGATACAAAAGGAATAAACTTCATAGGAAACGGCCTCAGATTATCATCCTCCGACCGGGCTCAAGAAGGATCCAAGGCCATTCTCAATATTTCTTCGCTTAGGCTTCAATCTTTCGTAAAATTGCGCTGAGATGCTCATAATCATCCCGCAGCAGAGAGCTCAACTGCCGACCTGCCTGTAAAAGCCAGTTGCGATCTCGGTTCAGGATTCGGTAAGTCTGGCGGATCACGGCAGCCACCAGCTCATCGGTTGGGATCCCGTTGACCTGTAGCAGGGTGCGCAAAAACTCGAAAGAGCGGCAAAACTCCCTCACCTCGGTATCGGAGCAGAGATAAACCGGCTGGTGAATCTGGGGGGGGCGTGGCGGCAAGTACTGATAGACCCGTCCCCCGCTGACAAAGCCGACAATGGCCGCGCGGAAATCGGTGCGCAACATGGCAAAAATTTGGGGCTGTTGCTCCCGCAGCTCCTGCGGGGAGAGGCCCAAAGCCCTGGCGCGATGAACAGTGTCGATAGGGGCAATGGAGGCATAGCAAACCACCCCATAGATCAGATTGCCGGTCTCTTCGTCTTGGGAGCGCGTCCAACTGCCGAGAGCAGGCATAGGGGGGAAGGTCAGGCGTTCTGACTCAAAGCACTGGGCCACAAAGGTTGTGGTGTTGGCCTCCACCACTTCTCCAAAAGCAGAGGCAGGCTGGGGGGAGATGGCCTTGGCTCTCATCGCGATTTCAGACTTCTCAAGGGTTGCTGCCGCAAAAGCCCACGCAGGGAGGTGGGATCCAGACCCACAGACAAGTCAGGGGAAAATGAAATCTTTCCAGGTTTTAAGACTTGTGAAGATAGGGGCATCCCCCCACCCAACATTTTGCCCCTTTTGCAACGTTTTTCCCGATCCTCGGACGGCAAATCGGCAACCCAACAGGTTATGAGATCCGCATTGCTAAGAAAGTTAGCCGACTCTAGGGATCCCTGCGTAATATATTTTTTCACACGCTCCCGCCCAAATTCGCCATCCTGAGTATTAGCCATTCTAAGTATTGAGCAGTTGGCGAGCGGAGGGAGAAACAATGAATGCTCAGCAACGCGGCCAAATCATCGCTTCTGAGTGGATGATCGACAGCCAAAACCCGGTACACTCCATTTCTCGGCTCAAGCGTCGGGCAACCTATTCCGATGTAACCCTCTGGTGGTTGGTGGTGCAGCTAAACCTGATGGAACAGAACTCTATCCACACCGATCACCGATAGGATAGACAGCGCAAGAACAATCGGCCACAAGAAAATCCCAGTACAGACCCATTCCGGATCCGAAATCCAATCTTAAAACTTAAAAAAAACAAAAGAAGAGCTGAACGTTGAGTCGGGCCACTCCCCAAACACATTCGGATAGCTTGGTAGCCCCGTACTTCAGTACGGGGAGGAAAAGCCCACAAGCAACTTGAGTCGCTCTAGGCTAGACTATACCTAATCGCCATCCTTGGTGAAAAACCCAATCGGCGACTTACAAGCAAGTAAGCAGAACTTTGGGGCAAAACCCCAAGGAACTGTGTAGAGGCGTCTTGACAACGCCTTTATGGGTCTCTTTGTGGACTGCGTTTCGCGGCAGCGGGCCGTAGGCCTTAGAATCCCACGACTTGAGTCGTGGGAGTGTCAACAGCTCTTCTGGACAGAGAAGGAATAGAGAAAAAAAGGAACTGCGTCTGACCCCCCCCTTTCAATCTTCCAGGGGCAGAGCCGCCACCTGGGCCGATTGCACTGGCGAGGGGAAGAAAGGTCGCTGCACAATTTCAGTTGCCAACACACTGCGCAACTGGGCAGCTACCGCCACCGTCCTGACATCGTAGGTTTGGGTAGCCAGGCGCGGGTAGAAGCCAATGCCGAGAATCGGCAACAGCAGACAGAGGGCCACTGCCATTTCCCGCGGGCGCATATCCCCCAGGGAGTCTTCCAAAACCAAGCCAGGATCCTGAGCCCCATAGAACACCTGCCGCAGCATGGAGAGCAAGTAAATGGGCGTCAAAATGATACCCACTGCCGCCAGCAGGGCAATTCCTGCTTTGAAGGTCGGTGCATAGGCATCGCTAGTGGTCAAGCCCAAGAACACCGTCAGCTCACCCACAAATCCACTCATTCCCGGCAGGGCCAAAGAAGCCAGGGATCCCGCCGTAAACAGGGCAAAAACCTTCGGCATCTGCTTGGCCAACCCACCCAGCTTGTCGAGGGCAAGGGTGTGGGTGCGCTCGTAGGTGATCCCCGTCAGGAAGAACAAAACTGCAGCAATCAGACCGTGGGAGATCATTTGCAGCACTGCCCCATTGATGCCCAGCTCTGTGAAGGCGGAGATCCCGATCAACACAAAGCCCATGTGGGCAATGGATGAATAGGCCAAGCGCCGCTTGAGATGGTTCTGACCAAAGGCAGCCAACGCCCCGTAGATGATGTTCACCACACCCAACACCGCCAGCACCGGGGCGAAGTACACGTGGGCTTCCGACAACATACCCACATTCATGCGGATCAGGCCATAGCCCCCCATCTTGAGCAGAACCCCCGCCAAGATCATGGAAATGGGAGCAGAGGCTTCGCTGTGGGCATCCGGCAGCCAGGTGTGCAGCGGGAAAATCGGCAGCTTCACCCCAAAGGCGATCAGCAAAGCCGCATACACCAACAGCTCCAAGGCCACCGGGTAAGACTTAGCGCTCAGCTCTGCCATCTCCAGGCTAAAGCCCTCGCCGTAGAAGGCCATCGCCAGGGATCCCACCAGGATAAAAATAGAGGCGGCAGCCGTGTAGAGGATGAACTTGGTGGCGGCGTACTGGCGCTTCGGCCCCCCCCAAATGGAGATGAGCAGATAGACCGGCACCAGCTCGATCTCCCACATCAGGAAGAAAAGGAGCATGTCCTGCGCCAGAAACACGCCCACCTGGGCACCGTACATCAGCAGCAGCAAGAAGAAAAACAAACGCGGCTTATGAGAGAGATTCCAAGCCGCCACAATCGACAGGGTCGTGATTAAACCCGACAGCAACACCAGCGGAAAGGACAGGCCGTCCACCGCCAGCGACCAGTGGAACCCAATTTGGGGCACCCAGGCGTAGCGCTCCGCCAGTTGCAGAGAAAAGTCCTGCAGGTCATAGTGCCGCGCAAAGACATAGACCATCAGGCCCAAATCAAAAGCCCCCACAGCGAGGGCATACCAACGCACCCAAGGGCTCTGGGGGATCAAGGGGATCCCGAAGGCTGCCAGCAGAGGCAAGAGCACCAGCACCGACAGCCAGGGAAACTCAAGAGGATTGCTCATGACCAGGAATAAATACTCATGCTCGATATCTCAATGATATGAAGCTGTGTAAACAAATGGGAAGTGATTTTTACAAAAAAATCTGCGCAATAGCGCAGATCTCTCTAGAAGAGTTTTCCGATGGCGAGCGTGGAGGAGCTCTAGGGGTTGCAGGGCTGGGACACCCGGCTTGCCTTCACAGTCCTTTCAGAGTCAGCGAGAAGCTCTGGGAGGCAAAGCCAGCGTTCACGCCCCAAGGTTCCTTACCAAGGAAGGGGTGAATCTGCCAGAACAGGCCAGAGACGCGGCAGGAGCGTTGGGGTTGGGAACTGGCCAGGATCTAGTCGTCTTCAGCAAAGACAAAACGGTGCAGCTCGTCCAGGGTTGGCTCTGGGCTTTCCAGGGCGAAAAGAACCGCGTCCTCAATCACGGCGCTGACCTGCGCGTGGATAGCTTGGAAGTCTGCCTCGGTCATTAGGTTGTGCTCCAGGGCGTAGCGTTCCAGTTGCTTGATGGGATCCCGCTGCCGCCAGAACTCTTTTTCCTCAGGACTGCGCAGCTCGTCAGGGTCGGCAAGGGAATGGCCCCGAAAACGATAGGTGATGCACTCCAGCAAGGTGGGGCCTTCTCCGGCACGGGCGCGGGCAATGGCCTGCTGGGCCGCCTCTCGCACCGCCAGCACATCCATCCCGTCCACCTGGTAGCCGGGCATGCCAAAAGCCGGGCCTTTGCGGTAGATATCGGTGTCGGAAGTGGCGCGCTCATGGGCCATGCCGATGGCCCAGAAGTTATTTTCCACCACATAGATGATGGGCAACTTCCAGAGGGCAGCCATGTTGAGGCACTCGTAAAACTGGCCGTTGTTGCAGGCTCCATCCCCGAAGAAGCAGGCGGTTACCTGGTCGGTACCCCGATACTTGGCAGAAAAAGCAGCCCCCGTTGCCACTGGGATCCCTTCCGCCACAAAGGCATAGCCTCCCAAGAAATTGTGCTCCGCCGAGAAGAGGTGCATGGAGCCACCCCGACCCTTGCTGCAGCCGGTGGCCTTGCCGAACAACTCTGCCATGACCGCCCGTGGCGGGATCCCCGTGCTGAGGGCATGCACATGATCTCGGTAGGTGCTGCACACATAGTCGGTGGGCTTGAGCGCCTTGATCACCCCCGTAGAGACGGCCTCTTGGCCGTTGTACAGATGCACAAAGCCGAACATCTTGCCCTTGTAGTACATTTCGGCGCACTTATCTTCAAACAGGCGGCCCAGCACCATGTCCTCATAGAGAAGACGAGCCTCTTCGGCAGAAATGCGAGCAGTCGTGGAGCGGGAAGTAAGTTCTTGAACCATGCTGCAGTGCAACGAACAGGGGTATCTTAGGCGGTCAGCAGTAAGCTTTGCAGTTTGCCCATTATCTCATGCCCGAGTCTCGCCTGCTGGCGTCTGTCTACCACCTTCTTGGAAATCTCATCCTACAGGGCCAAGAGCGGTTGTCCTGAGCCCAAGGGAGTTAACAGAGCGTGCGGAATTCCCCACCGTGTAGACGGTGGAGATGGAGAGCACCGCTATGATGTACGGTGATTAGAGTCCTGCCGCTGACTGCAGGACAAAAAGCCAGTAACGAAGCAATGGCAACCAGAAGGCAGACCTTTCGACTGTATCCCAGCAAAGTCCAAGAAAAGGCTTTGTTGGCGGCTCGTCGCTTACATTGCTATCTCTACAATGCTTGTGTTAGCCACCGGGAAACCGAGTACAAGCTACACCGCCGAACAGTTGCCTATTTTGAACAGCAGAACCTACTCCCTGAGTTCAAGCAGGTGTGGGTGGAGTATGCCCAACTGCACTCCCAGTCCTTGCAAGCTACGGTCAAGCGGGTGGATGGTGCTTATCAAAGATTCTTTCAGGGCCTCAGCAAGAAGCCCCACTTCAAGTCCATTCGCAAATATTCAGGCTGGACGTATCCTGCGCAGTCGGGGTGGAAAGTCAACAGCACGGGCAAGTATGGCACGGTAACACTCAATGACTTAGGTATTACGCTGAAAATGCGCGGTCAAGCTAAGCATTGGGGCGTGCCAACAACGCTGACTATCGTCCACAGGCCGTCCAGGCGACAGTGGTTTGCCTCATTCACAGTGGACGTAGCCATACCAGAGCCTAAGTTGGGTTCCCAATCAGATTTGAGATACGAGTCCATAGTTGCTTATGATTTGGGTACGGAGACCGCCCTGACTTTGTTTGATGGGGCGGAGTTTCAGGAGATCGCCAATCCCCGCTTCACCCAACGGAGTGAGGCGAAGATACGCAAGCTTGCCAAGTTAAAACGACGGAAGCGTGCTCCGGAGAAGGGGGTAAAAGCTTCTCGTCGTTGGCGTAAAATCCATCAGCGGGAATCCCGACTCCAAGCGAAAGTTGCCCGTCAGCGCAAAGACTGGCAACACAAAGTTACCTCAGAGATTGCTGGTCGTTATGACATCGGGGTAACTGAGAAGTTGAATGTCAAAGGGATGACCCGCAAGGGCGGGAAGCGCAAAGCAGGGCTGAACAAGTCCATTTTGTCGGTGGGGTTTGGTACATTGAACCAGATGCTTACCTACAAAATCGAGCAGAAGGGGGGTTTAGTGCTGGTGCTTCCTACCAAGACCATCAAACCGAGCCAGCGCTGTCCTAAGTGTGGTGCGGTACACAAGGACTGGGCAGAGTTGAACAACCGCTATCATGTCTGCTCTGCTTGTGGGTTTGAGGTACTGAGGGATCGGGGCTCGGTGATGGTGATGTACAACGTTGCGACCCATCAGCAACCGGGGTTGAGAACCAGCCTCGTGAGTCTTGGATGTCTCAGCACTACTTCAAAGACTCGGCATTCGCGGCAGCGTCGCGTAGCGACAACGGGATCGATGAAGCAACTGGGGCAGAGGAAGAGACAGAAATCTCGTCGTCAAGTGGATGGGGAAACCCCATCCGCCGATGCGGTGGGGTAGTTCATACTGGAAGGCTAAGGCAAGAGGCGTTTCCATTGCAGCAGCCGCATCAGGACTTCGTCCCGCAGACGCGAATCCTAAACACCAGAATGGGGGCTTCTTTTGCTTTCGGCTTGGACTTGGATCTGGAGCCGGGGGCAAGAGATATTTGGCCAGCCAACGTGACGGGGTACACCTATGGGAGCCCGTTGGGTTAGCGGTTTTGCAGCCATGCTGTTTGCGTTGGCGGTCACCCTTTTGGGGGGCTGGTATTTCACCGCAGCCATTGGGCTGATCATTTTTTTGGCCCAGTTGGAGTTTTTTCGCTTGGTGCAAGCCAAAGGCAATGCACCGGCCATGCGCACCACCATGTTTTCCAGCCAGGTGCTGGTTGTTTTGCAGCAGGTCAAGCCGGAATGGGCCAGCCCCGCTTTTATTGTGGCGGGATCCATCATCTGTTTTTATTTGCTCTTTAAGCCCAAGGTGGCCACCATTGCCGATATTGCCACCTCGATTTTGGGATTGTTTTACTGTGCTCTGCTGCCCAGTTTTTGGATTCGGGTCAGGGCTTTGTCTTTATCCAAGGGCATGGGTGAAGGGCTGTGGATTACGCTGTTGGCCATTGGCTGTGTGATTGCTGCAGATGTGGGGGCCTACCTGTGTGGTCGGGCCTTTGGGCGCACCAAGCTCTCCATCCTCAGCCCGAAAAAGACGGTGGAAGGGGCAGTAGCCGGCATTGCCGCCAGCATGACCCTTGCAGTGGTTGGGGCCTATTACCTGGGCTGGCCGTGGAGCTGGTTGAGCGGGGGCATTCTGGGGTTTTTGATTGGGTTAACCAGCCTGCTGGGGGATCTCACAGAATCTCTGATGAAACGGGATGCAGGGGTAAAAGATTCCGGGGATCTGATCCCGGGCCACGGCGGCATTTTGGATCGGGGAGATAGCTATGTGTTCACTGCACCGTTGGTGTTTTACTTTATGGAATGGCTCAACGCTTACTCTGGGCTCTAGAGCCATCTCGTAAGCCTGCCAAAACCCAAGAACGCACGCCAGTTACAAGTGGAGGAGTCCTCAATTCAAAATGGCCTGGCAGCCGGGAGCCTGTAAAAACATGTCGGGATCCGGCGCAACGAAGTCTCCTGGAAGTGCAGTCACCGGCACGAACCCCTCCAAGTTCAACTCGGTTTCGTCATAAACCACCAGCAGGATGGTAGCAAAAGTGCGATGCTTAGACACCTCGAGAATGCGGGCCTTCCGCTGGATAATCTGGGGGGTTTCTACTTCTAGTTCAGAAGGGGTTGAGGGTTGATCTAGACCAAAGAATAGCTGTCCACTTCGACCGACAAAAATCGCCTCCAGGCTACCGGGCTTCCCTGCGCCTACAAAGCAAAAACCGTAGTCAGCGGGAAATACAGACCTATCAGGGGTAGTGGAGGCGGCCAGGCTATTTCTTCAGGGTGTTCATCCGGGTGAAGGCGAGCACTGAAGCAAGCTTCATAACCTGCCAGAGAGCCTGGTTCAAAAGGCTCCCCACGACAAAGTAGGATGTCTCTCTCTGATCTCTTCCAGTCGTGTTGCGCCAAGGCAGGGATCCCAGGGGATAGAGCCATTAGGGCCATCAGTACCGTTGCTGTCAGTGATCTGGACATAGCGCCGTACCCAAACGCTGAGGATAGCAGTACCCTAGCTCGAAATCCCTCTCTAGCTGTGTGATCAGGGTCAAGACCGATGGGCCGCCCTATCCCGAAGGGCAAAGAGTTAGACTGCTACTCTATAAAGTGATTCGTCCTTCTCAGCCGTTGGCCTATTCTCCCTATGACTGCTGCAATTTCCTCCGCCAACCTGCCCAGCCAGTACAACCCCTTCGAGACCGAGCCGAAGTGGCAGCGCTTTTGGGAGGAGAAGGGCTTTTACGTGGCGGATCCCAAGGCACCGGGCGAGGCTTTTAGCATGGTGCTGCCCCCTCCCAATGTGACGGGCAACCTGCACATGGGCCATGCTTTTGCCTTTACGTTGCCGGATGTGGTGACACGCTATAAGCGGATGCGCGGCTACAACGTGCTCTGGCTCCCCGGCACGGACCATGCCAGCATTGCTGTGCACACCATTTTGGAGAATCAGCTTCGTCAGGAAGGCAAAACTCGCTTTGATCTGGGCCGAGAGGCTTTTCTGGAGCGAGCCTGGGCTTGGAAGGAGCAGTCGCAGGGAGCCATCAAGAGCCAGTTGCGGCGGCTTGGCCTGTCTCTGGACTGGACGCGGGATCGCTTTACCCTCGACGAGGGGTTGAGCCGGGCGGTAACCGAGGCGTTTGTGCGGCTGTACGAGGCTGGCCTGATCTATCGGGGGGAATATCTGGTGAACTGGTGCCCGGCCACCCAGTCGGCGGTGTCGGATATTGAGCTGGACGACAAAGAGGTCAAGGGCCATTTGTGGCATTTTCGTTATCCCTTGGCCGAGGATCCCGGCCAGTATCTGGTGGTGGCCACCACTCGCCCCGAGACCATGCTGGGGGATACGGCGGTGGCGGTAAACCCTCAGGATGAGCGCTATCGCCATCTCATCGGCCAGTTTGTGCGGCTGCCCATTAAAAATCGGCTCATTCCCATCATTGCGGATGAGTACGTGGATCCCACCTTTGGCTCCGGGTGTGTGAAGATTACCCCGGCCCACGACCCCAACGACTTTGAAATTGGCAAGCGGCACCAATTGCCCTTCATCAACATCCTCAACAAGGACGGCACCCTCAACGAAAACGGGGATCCCTTCACCGGCCTGGATCGCTTTGTGGCACGGGAAAAGGTGGTGCAGTGGTTTGCCGAGCACGACCTGCTGGAGAAGGTAGAAGATCACACCCATACGGTGCCCTACAGCGACCGCGGCGGCGTACCCATTGAGCCCTTGCTTTCCATTCAATGGTTTTGCGATGTCTCGGGGATGGGAGCCCGCTGCTTGGAAGAGGAATACCAACGAAATAGCCCCCGCTTTATCCCCGAGCGCTGGGCCAAGGTTTACACCGGCTGGCTGGAAAAGCTGCGCCCCTGGTGCATTTCCCGGCAACTATGGTGGGGCCATCAGATCCCGGCTTGGTACCCGGTGATCGACGGCCAGATCCCTGAGGATCCCCAAGCTTTTGTGGTGGCCCGCAACGGCGAGGAAGCGCTGCTCAAGGCACGGGAAAAGTTTGGCCCAGAAGTTGAGCGGGTGGAACAGGATCCGGATGTGCTGGATACCTGGTTTAGCTCTGCCCTGTGGCCTTTTTCAACCCTGGGTTGGCCGGAAGAGACTGAGGATTTCAAGCGCTATTACCCCAACTCCCTAATGTCCACGGGCTTTGACATCATTTTCTTCTGGGTGGCCCGTATGGCCATGATGGGATCCCAATTTACCGGCCAGATCCCCTTCAAAGACGTGTACATCAATGGCCTGGTGCGGGATGAGCACGGCGCCAAAATGTCCAAGACCAAGGGCAATGGCATCGATCCCCTGGAGCTGTTGGACAAATACGGCACCGACGCCCTGCGCTATGCCCTGGTCAAGGAGGTGGTGGGGGCAGGGCAAGATATTCGCCTGGCCTATGACCGCAAGACCGGCGAGAGCGCCAGCGTAGAGGCCGCCCGCAACTTTGCCAACAAGATCTGGAATGCCTCCCGCTTTGTGTTGATGAACTTGGAGGGGCAAACCCCTGCCCAACTGGGATCCCCTACCCCAGAACACTTGGAATTGGCCGATCGCTGGATCCTGTCGCGGCTGCACTCCACAGCCACCCAAGTCATCGCCGAGCTGGAAGCCTATGGCCTGGGAGAGGGGGCACGCCTACTTTACTCCCTCATTTGGGACGACTTTTGCGACTGGTACATCGAGCTGGTCAAGCCGCGGCTGCGGGGAGAAGACTTGGCTTCCAAGCGCACAGCCCAGCAGGTGCTGGCCACCGTTTTGGAAACCATTCTCAAGCTGCTGCACCCCTGGATGCCCCACATCACCGAGGAGATCTGGCAGCTTCTCACCCAGGCCAATCAAACCACCTCTATCTCCGTGCAGCCCTATCCCACGCCGAATCCCACCTGGATTGCCCCCCAACTGGAGCGGGAGTTTGGCTTGGTGATCCAAACCATTACCAGTCTGCGCAACCTGCGGGCAGAAGCCGGCCTCAAACCCCATCAGGCCATTACAGCCCTTTTGCTCACCAGCGATCCCGCCGAGCAGCGGATCCTGACGGCTGCCCAAGCTTACATTCGGGAGCTGGCCAAAGCGGAGTCCTTGGAGATTGTCGGATCCCTGGCTGCAGAGCCCAAGCAGGTGGCAGCTGCAGTGGTGGGCACGGTGCAAGTCTTGATGCCCTTGGCGGGGTTGGTGGATGTGGAAGCGCTGCGGGCCAAGCTGCAAAAAGACCTGGCTAAGTTGGAAAAAGAGGCCCAAGGGATCCGCGCCCGCCTAGAGAACCCCAATTTTCTCAACCGGGCCAACCCCGAGGTGGTGCAAGCCAGTCAGGAGCAACTGGCAGAGCTGCAATCCCAGATGAGATTGCTGGGATCCAGGCTGGAGAAGCTGGGTTGAAATGGCGGCAGTGTAGGCATGATGGTGGAATGCTCAAGCTTTGCCGGTTGGGGTGATGAGGGCAACGTCTCAAGGATTTCGCGAAATGGGAGTGGCGAGCCCCTGCTTCTGTGCTAGGATAAAGTCTGAGATTGTTATGGGACTCCGTCCCGCTAACGCGAACGGTTGTAGTGCTCGTTTCTTCTGGTCTTGACGGATTTTCACGTTTTGTACTGGTAGACGGCTCTCCGAACATCTCGCCCTTTGTTACTCTCTCTTTCGGACTCTTTCGGAGATCGTCCATGTCGATTTATGTTGGCAACCTTTCTTTTAAGGTGACAGAAGCGGATTTGACCGCTGTTTTTGCTGAGTATGGTTCTGTTAAGCGGGTGCAGATCCCCACTGACCGTGAGACAGGCCGCATTCGAGGCTTCGGGTTTGTGGAAATGAGCTCTGAAGCAGAGGAGCAGGCTGCTATTGCTGCTCTGGATGGGGCGGAATGGATGGGGCGCGACCTCAAGGTGAACAAAGCTCGCCCGCGAGAAGAACGCCCCACCGAGGACTCCGTCCCGCTAAGGCGAACAGGTTTCCGCTCTGGTAACGCGAACGGTGGCGGCGAGCGACGGCGGAGGTTTCAATCTCGCTATTGAAACGCCTGCTGAGGCTTCCCGGTAGCTGGCCAAGAGACACTTAGGCGCGAGCCAGTCTCAGGGTACAGCGCTGGGATCCAGCCATCTTTCCAGCTTGCTTCCATTGTTCAATGCAGAGGAGTTGATGAGGGATCCCGGTCAACTCCTCTTGGGTTTGTCCCTCACTCCTCGGAGAGTAAGGAATCAATAGGACTCCGTCCCGCTGTCGCGATAGGGAGCTTGGCTTGGGTTACGGCGAGTTCGGGGATCCCTCTGGCCAAGGATCTGTCAGGTCGGCGGTCAAGGGATCCCAATCCCATCCCCAATCACGGGCAATGGCCTGAGTCAAGCCCAGTTGTCCATGACCAGGGTAGCGGGCCAGCGCTACCACCAGATCGATAAGCTGCTCGCCGGCAGGGATCCGACCAAAGATGTGCAGCCCATCGCGAATCTGGGATTCTTTTAGCTCGCAGAGATAGCCATCCAGGCGATTCCAATCTTCTTCTTTTTCCAGGTTGAACTGTTGGTCTAGATGCTCGGCCCGAACCAGCTCCTGAATCTGGGCGCGAATCAGGGGACAACGACTGGGATCCAACTGTTGGGCCTGCACGTACTCATCCATCAGCCGTTCCAAATCCGCCAGGGGGCCGTACAGCTCGGCGCGGGTGAGGGGCGGGGTGAGGTGGTCAATAATGACTGCCTGGGCTCGCCGCTTGGCCTGGGATCCCTCCCCTGGGTCGTTGACGATGAAGGGGTAAAAGTGGGGCATTGGCCCCAGGGCAATCTCCGGGTAGCAGGTGGCGGAAAGAGCGGATCCCTTGCCAGGCAGCCATTCCAAGTTGCCGTGCTTGCCCACATGCACCACCGCTTGAACGCCGAAAACCTGCCGCAGCCACAGGTAAAAAGCCAGGTACTCATGGGGGGGCACCAGATCCGGGGCATGGTAGTTCGAAGAGGGATCCCGGTCATAGCCTCGCGGGGGCTGAATGCCCACGAACACCTGCCCTAACTGCAGTCCCACCACGGGAATATCTCGAGAGGGCGGATCCCCCCACTGCCGGCTGAGGTCGGTCTGGATGGGCTCAGGCAAGCGGGCAAACCACTCTCGATAAAGGGCAGCAGAAAGGCATTGCCGAGCCGGGCGCAGGGATCCCAAGGGGTCGTAGGTCTGGCCTTCGGTTAGCCAGTGGATGAGTTCATCTCCGGTTTGGGGCAGGGGATCCACTGAGTAGCCAGCTCCCGCCAAGGCTTTGAGAATTTCCACACAACTGGCAGGGGTATCCAGACCCACCCCATTGGCCAGCCGCCCGTCTCGACTGGGGTAGTTGGCCAGGATCAAAGCCAGTCGCCGCTGGGAGGGGGGGGTGCGCCGCAATTTTACCCAGTTGGCTGCTAAATCGGCTACAAACTCCACCCGATCCGGCACAGCCACATAGGCCACCACCTCCGTTTGCAAGCGGGGATCCCGCTGTTGAACCGCTTTGAAGGAAATGGCGCGGCTGATGATGCGCCCATCCACCTCCGGCAAAGCCACATTCATGGCCAGATCCCGCGCTCCCAGTCCTCGCGTGGAGTCCTCCCAGCTCTGGCGGGATCCGCTGCTGAGGATTACCTGCAAAACGGGCACATCCAATTCCTGCCACAGGCTTACGTCGGGCTGGTGGCTGTCCAACCGCGCCAGCGAAAAGCTGGTGGTGTTGAGCAACAGGTCAATCTGGCCGCCAAAGTGATCCCGAATGGCTTGAGGCAAGTCCGGGTCTTGAAGGCTATAGGTATACAGGCAAAGGGGTTGTAGCCCCCGCTCCACCAAGGCTTCTGCCAACTGATCCACCGGCTCTGTGTTCCCCGCCAGAACATGGGCTCGGTAGAGCAAAATCCCCACCTTGGGAGCTTGGGGATCCGCCAGCGGAGCTATGGGGGGTTGATAGATCCCCAGACGAGGCAGCACCTGCGGATTCGGCACCGAATACTGGCCCCCCAGGAACTCCCTTGCCAGAAACAGCAGACAGGCAGCCACATTTTCCGCTCCCCCCTCCAGCCAGTACCGCCACACCCGATCCGCCACCGCTAGAGGCACAGTGGAATGGCTCACCAAATCCCAGTCCGGGCGATCGTCCCCAGGAATAACGATGAGAGTGGATCCCTCCTCGGCTGCCACCTGTTTGGCCACCTCTAGGCCATAGCTCCAGTAGGATCTCCCCCCCAACAGGCGGATCAAGATTAGCCGGGCCTGCCGCAGCACCTTCTCGGCATAGTCATCCAGGCTGAGGGGCTGTTGCAACTGCAGCAGATTGGCTGCCCGTATGGCCGGAAAATCTTGGGGCAGAAGACGAAGGGCCGCGCTCAGAGCTGTCAGATCCGTATCGGCTGCCGAGAGAACAGCAATGGGAGCGGGATCTTGCTCCAGGAAAATGACTCCGGACTGGGTGGGATCCCATCCCCCTGGCAAAGCAGCTATGCGGTGCATGGCTCTCACCCCCAGCCCTTCTCCCAGGAAAGTAGAGAGGAGCTTAGGCTTAACGACTGTACTTGAGCACAAAGGCATCAAGACCGCCAGCGCCCGACTGGCCAGGGAGGGCTCCCGTAGTGTATCCCGCTACCCAGGCATTGCCCTGCCCATCGACAGCAATAGAGTCAGCCACCTCATTCGCAGGAGTTCCGAACTGACGGGTCCACTCGATTGAATGCGAACCGTAGGCCCCCAGAAGAATTGAACTGGCGAAAGAAGTTAAAGTTCCCAAAAGAACTACCTTGCCCACCCTTTTTTTCATACCTTCAAGTCCCCCTTTGCCGACCAGAGCAGCACCGCCTAGAGCCTAGCATGGGGCAGCTTTCTGCTGGCTATTGGGGTACTGAACTGCCGCAGAGGGATCCCGCCCTGGCAAAGCCTTAGCCTAACGCGCGTACTTGAGTACAAAGACATCTTTCATGCCCGCTCGGGGTTGGTCAGGAAAGGCTCCCTAAGTTACCCCCGCCACCCAAAGATTTCCCCCTTTGTCCGAAGCAAGAGAACGGATCCATTCAAAGTCAGGGGTTCCAAACTGGTGGCTCCAGAGCTCATTGCCGTTGACGTCGTAAAGGCGCACAAAGGCATCGCTAGGCAACTGACCCGCTGGGGTTCCCTGGGTATGTCCTGCCACCCAAATGTTCCCGTTCCCATCCACAGCGATGGCCAGGACTCGTTCCCTCTGTTTGCCTGGAAATTAGCGGTTCCAGAGTTGGTTGCCGTAGGCATCGTACTGCTGCACAAGAACGCTGTACTCCCCTGCCTGGCCGGTAGGAGCTTCTTGAATGAACCCCGCTATCCAGACATTCCCCATCTCGCCCACAGCGATGGAAAAAGCCCCGTCACCCCTCCCGCCTGAAAACTGGCGAAGCCAGAGCTGGTTGCCCTCGGGATCATGCTTGCGCACAAAGCCTCCCGCTCTGGGACTCCGTCCCGCTGACGCGACCGACTGTCCGGGAAGGCTTTCTTGAATGGATCCCGCCACCCAGACATTTCCCTCCTCGTCGGCAGCCAGGGCACTGGCCCGCTGATGGATCCCAAACTCTCGAATCCAGAGCAGGTTGCCGTTGGAGTCATACTTGTGCACAAAGCTTTTACCCCTGGATTGGCCGGAAGGGGCTAAGAACTCCGTCCCGCTACCGCGAACGGCATCCCCCGCCACCCAGACGTTGCCCTCTGCATTCACGGCAAGAGCCGTGACCCCGTCCAACTCCCCACTGCCGAACCGACGGGTCCAGAGTTCCCTGCCCTGGGGATTGTACCTGCGCACGAAAGCTTCCTTCCCCCCGACACTGACCTGGTGGGGGAAAGTTCTGTAGGTAACCCCTGCCACCCAGGCGTTTCCCCACCTGTCCACTGCTACGGCTAGCGCTTCGTCAAGACTGGAAGTTCCAAACTGGCGGGTCCAGAGTTCGTTACCGTTGGCGTCGTACTTGCGCACAAAGGCACCTCCCCTCCCTGCCCCGGTCTGCTTGGGAAGAGTTCCATGGGTAACTCCCACCACCCAGGCGTTTCCCCCCTCATCCACAGCCATGGAGTGGGCTTCGTCGGAGCTGGGGCTTCCAAACTGGCGCAGCCAAGGAGCAGGAGCCTCGCGGCAGGCACCCAAAAGAGCTGAGCTGGCAAAAGCCAACCCTAAAGAGACGACTCTCTCCGGCAGTCGCTCCCTGTTCATATGCCTACGGCACCCTGACGGGAACGGCGCTTCTTGACAAGGGGACACCGCCTAGAAGTTAGCACGGGATAACCATCGGGTGATTCTCCAACGGCAGGACTGTCCTCTGGCCGGGAACCTTCCTTAGGACTCCGTCCCGCTAACGCGACCAGGCGACTTGGGGTACGGGCTATGCCTACGGTACCCTGACGGGAACAGGGTCGGGCAGCGAGCCGGCCAGGCGCGGGGAAAAACGCAGGGCTGCCTGCACAAAGGCTTGAAACAGGCGAAAGTGCTGGGCTTCTGCAAAAGTGAACTCCGGGTGCCACTGCACGGCAACGGCCCAAGGGTGGGTTTCGTGTTCGATGGCCTCGATGAGCTCATCTCGAGAGCGAGCAGCCAAACGCCAGCCTGAGGGTACATCGCGAATGGCCTGATGGTGCCAAGAGACCACAGAGATTTCTTCTGCGCCGATGATTTGCTGCAGCCGTGTGGAGCGAATGAGGCTGACATTGTGGCGAATGGGCTTGCGATCTGCGGGGTTGAAATGATCCAGCTCGTCGTACACATCGGGCACATGGGGGATCAGCTTGCCGCCACTGACCACGTTTAACAATTGCATCCCCCGGCAAATGCCCAAAACAGGGATCCCTTGGGCCAGCACGGCCGGAGCCAGGGCCACCTCAAATCGATCCCGCTCCGCGTTCACATAGCGCACCTGGGGATGTTGCGGATCTTCTCCGTAGGTGCTGGGGCAGAGGTCGCCGCCACCGGTCAACACCAGGCCATCCACCCAAGACAGCAAATCCTGAGGTTCGCTCTCACCTGGGGGAAAAAGAACAGGGATCCCGCCCGCAGCGCGAATGGCATCTACATAGCGGCCTGGCGCTACAAAGTCTCCCTCGTCATTGCGGTTGCGGGTGGTAACGCCGATAAGGGGTCGATTCGAGAAAGGGGATGTCCGATTCGTCCTTCTACGATAACCTCATTTCCCGATGCTGATGGTGCTATGCCTACGGCAGGGGGACCGCACCGCTGTCCTGAACAGAAAAATCCAAAGTTTTCCCCCACGATATTGCTCCGCAACGCTGACGCGAAAGGGGTTGAATCTCGTTGTTGCGCAACGCTAACGCGAAGGGATCCCAGAAGTCGCCTAACCCTCAAGCTTTTTGCTTCCCTTCCTTAAGGAAATAGCGGCGGCTGATCCCTTGGGCCAACAAGACGAACAACACCAGGGATCCCTGAATCACGCCGGCCAGAGAAGATTCCAATTGCAAAGAGAGAGGCAGTTGCAAGCTGCCGATGTTGAGGCTGCTGAAGAAAAAGGCAATTGGCAAAATCAGCAGGGGGTTAAAGCCCGCCAGCATCACCACCAACAAGGCCAAAAAGCCCAAATTGCTGGAAACATTGGGAATAAGGCGATGGAACAGGGCCAACACCTGCAAGGCACCCGCCAGCCCTGCTAGGCCCCCACAGCAGGCAAAGGCCATGAGCAACCTACGGGTAGCCGGGATCCCCAGCCGGAAAGCAGCTACAGGGTTTCTCCCCACCGCCCGCAACTGCAGGCCAAAGCGAGTGTTACGCACCACCAGCACCGTCAGGGCCAAAGCCAACAGGGCCAACAGCAACGCCACCGGACTGGCCTCTGACCGCCCCCAGGTGGGCAGCCACAAACGGGGATCCAGCAATTCCGTCCCGCTCATGGAAGCCACCCCCGGCCTTTTCCAAGGGCCGAAGATCAGGTAGAGAACCCAACCTTGGGCAACAAAGTTCAGCCCCAGCCCGGCAAAGATCTCATTGACCCGCCCCCACACATTCAGGATCCCGGCCAACAGGCCCCAGCCCGCCCCTCCCAGGATCCCGGCCAAAAGCGCCAAGGTAATGACCAGTGACGGCGGCAACCCTCCCGCTTCCAATCGCGCTATTCGGACGGAGTCCAAACGCACCAGAAACGTGGCCGCAATTGCCCCGACCACCATTTGCCCTTCAATGCCCAAGTTGTAGAGACCGGCAACAAAGGTGAACACCAGCCCACAGCAGCAGAGGACAAGGGGAGCCAGCGTTGCCAAAACCCGGCCAAACTGAGCTTCAGTGCCAAAGGCCCCCTGCCACATGCTGGCCGCCACCTGGAGAGGGGAAGCCCCCGCCAGCAAGATCACCCCCGCCACAAATAGCAGCGCTGCCAGCCAAGCCAATCCCTGGATCACCCAAGTGCGCTCCAGAGGCAACCACGACTGGCTCGACTCCGCTACTAAGGACTCTGTCCTGCTACCGCGAACCGCCATGCTCTAACACTTCCCAGGATTCATGAACTTAACCTAAAGACTCCCCGCTGCCCTACTCCGATCGCGTTAGCGGGACGGAGTCCCTAAGGGGATCCAAGCGGCGCACCAGTTGCCAGCCCTCCACCTCTGCCAGAGGTTGTAACCCCAAACCCCGGATCTCCACCTGCTTTGCCTGCACCGGAGACACCCAAAGGTAGTCTCCATAGTCCCCTTGTTCCAGAGCCTGATCATCCACCCATCTCCCCGGATTGGGGGTGTAAAAAGCGATGGCCTGAGCCTGACAGACATCCGGCAAGCCGCTGCGGCCAATATCCACCACCGTCTCCCCAGACTCTGCCAAGGACCCTGTCCCGCTACCGCGAACGGGCGGCAGCATTTGATCCCAATCCATTTGGGCAAAAGCAGGGCTAAAATTGCCAAAATCAGGCCGCAACACGATGGTGATCATGGCGAGGATCCCGGCCAACAAGAGGGTTCCCACCCACAGCTCGCCGGCACAGCGCAACACCCGCCGCCAACTCCAGATCCCTGGCAGCAAGAGGTACAAAAGACCCATCGCCACCAGCGGCCAAGCATGAGGTTGTAGAAGCTCCAGACCCTCTACGCCCAGCCGGACGGCCACCCCCAAACCCAACAGCAGCAGCCCCACCGCTGCCAGGCCCCAAGAGAGCACCTGAGCCAGACGGGGCTTTAAGTGCTCCGCACCGCTATTGCTCCGCAACGCTGACGCGAAGACGCGACCCCGCATAGCTAACGCTATTGCTCCGCAACACTGACGCGACTGATCCAAGGCTACCCCGGCCAAGAGAGCCAGCCAGGGGTAAAGCTGCACGGTGTAGTAGGGGGTTTTGGTGGGATAAAGCTGCAACAACAACAACAGCAGCAGGGGGAAAGACCAGATGAGCAGCGTGGATCCCGGCTGTTGGCGCACCAGGAGAAAGCCTCCCACCGGCGCCAAAACCGTCCACGGGAAGCCATGAACGGGAATGTGCCAAAGGTAGTACCAGCCGGTGGCGTCAGCATGGAAGGGCTCTTGCCCCAGATCCCACACCTTCCCCACCAGGGTGGTCAGCACCTGTGGGCCATACACCTGCATGGCCAGACCCAGCCAGAGGCCAAACATCCCCAAGCCCAGCCCAAGCGCCAGCCAGAATTGAGCCGATCCCAGCCAATGTCGCCGCTGCTGCGCCAAGTAGGGGATCAAAGCCGCCCCCGGCAGCAGGATCATGGCACTTTTCATCAGCAGGCCCAGCCCAAAGGCCACCCCAGTTAGCCAAAACCAAACCTTGTAGCCGCGGATGCCGTTGACCAGCCCCAGGATCCCCAGCAGCTCCAGAAAGGTCAAGGGCACATCCTGCCCCACCAGCCGCCCCTGCTGCACCCACAGGTAGCACAAAGGCAGAACCGCCATCCCCAAAAGGGCCGCCCGCATTGGCAAAAAAGGTCGCCCAATCCAGCCCATCAGGGGAATGGAGAGCAGAGCAGCGAGGATCCCTGGTAGCCGCGCCGCCCACTCGTTCACCCCGTACAGGGCAAAACTGAGGGCTACGCCCCAGGTGAGCAGGGGGGGTTTCTCGAAAAAAGGCTCTCCCAAAAAAGTGGGCCCCAGCCAATCCCCCCCCCGCAGCAGCTCGCGGGCCATCTGGGCATAAAAGCTCTCATCGCAGCCGGCCAAACTGGGATCCGCCCCCGAGAGCACAAACAGGGGCGCCGCCAAGCCCATCATCAGCAGGCTAAGGCCCCCAAAGGGCAGCAGATGGGGATTGCGGCGAAACTGGACAAAGGAGCTGGATCCCCTGCGGGGAGAAAAGCCTGGGCTGTTGTGGCTACGCAGCGCTGACACGAAGGGGTGACCCGAAGGACGCATGGGACAAGGGAACGACAACAAACAGCAGCCCTGCCCCAGCTTAAACCCTGCCCTGAGGGATCCGGTCTTCTCTTCAAGGAAGTTCCACGGATTCCTGTCCCTCCTGCAAGGTAGCTAGCCCCTGAAACCACCCGAAAAATTGGTCGGCATAGGGTTGCAGGGCCGGTTCGAGAAAGTAGAAGTTCTCCCCCCGATCGGTGAACTCCCAAAACGAGGACTCCGTCCGAGTAGCGATAACAGCCGTGGTGGATTGTAGCTCTTGGCGGATGCTCTGTAGGCGCGCCAGGGGCTCGTGCTGCATGTCCTGATAGATTAGCTTGGCCAAATCCTCCCGCCCACACCTGAGGAAATAGGCCGCCACCCGCACCTGGGTTTTGCGGATCCCACGCAGGGTAGTTTCCTGTTGCTCGCTTTCGGGATCCTGATCCAGGCGTAACAAGGCTTGCACAATGGCTTCCGTTGTTTCAGAGCCCAGAGCACAGCTCGACTGGGCCAACACTCCCAGATCAAAGCCAAAGGTTTCAGATAGGAAGAAGAGGCCGGCTTTGTAGGCAATCAGGCTGTAGTAGCGAAAGTAATCAACAATCCGCAAGACCAGAGCTGACTGGTGGTGTTGCAGGGCTGCCTCGGCCAACAAGCGGTATTGCTTGAGCAGGTTGTAGCCGCTGCGGATGTCTCGCGCGTTGATAACGGCCCGCAGATAGGTGTTGAAAAACTTGATCACCCACCCCGCTACTGTGAGTTGTTGGGTTTCCAGGGCGCGGATCCCTAGCTCCCGGCTGTGAATGGCCACCAGGGTGCTTGCCTGGCGCATGCCGTTCAGCCCCTCGGCAAACAAGGCTTGATACTGCCGCAGTATCTTCAGCTCCAGCCAGGTTCCCTCTGCCTCAATCTGGCTCAAGAGTCCCTGATCCACCGAAGCAAAGTCCGGATCCCGCCATAGAGCCGGGGTAAAGAGAAACCAGGCAGGGGGCAGTTGTGCTTTGTGAGCAGCATAGAAGACCCACAGAGACTTCAAACTGTCCAAGGCTTCCAGGAGAATGCTCCCCTCCTGCTGACGGAGAGCACTGGTGGCGATGCTTTTGATTTCATCCAGAGCCGAGAGACAGCGCTGATGAGCTGGCAAACACTGGCCTATTATTGCTCCGCAACGCTGATGCGACAGAGAGTGCTGCTCTGTTGCCATGCCTACGGCACCCTGTATTCCTGCACAACGCTGTTGCTGCGCAACGTTGTCGTGACGAGGCCGCAGTTGCAGTGAATAACGAGAGAAACAGCCCCCCTTGGATCCGGAGTCCGATCCTGATCTCCTGGAAGCAAGGGATCCCAAAACGGCCTGCCGCACCTGCTGCTCAATGCGATGGATAATCGAGGCCGGTTGCAGGAAGTGAAACACGAAGCGAAAGTAGGGAATCAGCACCAAAAACGAGGCTGTGCCCAGCAGCAGATTCAGCCCGATGAGCAACCCCAAACGTTGTTGCTCTGCAGGGCCAACGCGAACGTAAAGGCTCAGGGCTGCCGAACTCCACAAACTGACCACATTGGCCAGAATCAGGAAGAAGAAGAGGTAGAAATTGACTTTCTCGCGCAAAAACAGCTCCGTGACCTTGGGGGTGAAGCGATCCGCGCTCAACTGCACCACAATGGCCACCACCGAGAGGGTAAAGCCCAACACCCCCGACAACACCTGGGCCAAGGTGGCCACAAATTCCTGCAAGGCCCCCACATCCTGCGTGGATCCCACCCAAAGCAGTCTCAACCCGCTCTGGATCCAGCGGTGCCCACCCCAGGCCCAAAGCAAACCGGCCCCCACCACCGCAGCGCTCCAGGTTAGAAAGCGGGGGCGACGCCCAACAAAGCCTGGATAGGACTCCGTCCCGCTAACGCGAGAGGACTCCGTCCCGCTAACGCGAGAGGACTCCGTCCCGCTAACGCGAGAGGACTCTGTCCCGCTGACGCGACCGGTAAGTCTCTCGTTCACGGTAGCCCTTCTTAGAGAGGGGGTGCCTCAATACCCACTTAGAAGAGCTTCCACAAACTCGTAACTGGAAAAGGGCCGCAGATCTTCTAGCCCCTCGCCGGCGCCGATAAAGCGGATGGGCAGGTTCATCTGCTGCGTAATGGCCAGGGCAATCCCCCCCTTGGCGGTGCTATCCAGCTTGGTCAGGATCACGCCGCTCAACTTGGCAGCCTGGGCAAACACCTCGGCTTGGCGCAACCCGTTTTGCCCTTGGGTGGCATCCAGCACCAGAAGGCTTTCTACCTTGGCTTCGGGAGCTTTTTTGTCAACAATGCGGCGGATCTTGGCCAGCTCATCCATCAAGTTTTTCTTGTTTTGCAGACGGCCTGCCGTATCCACCAACAGCAGCTCTGTGCCCCTGGCCTTGGCGGCTGTGATGGCGTCAAAGACCACCGCTGCCGGATCGGCATTGGGAGAGGGATTGGCGATCACCTCTACCCCTGCTCGTTCTGCCCAAACCTTGAGCTGCTCCACAGCAGCAGCCCGAAACGTATCAGCAGCGGCGATCAAACAGCGGTACCCAGACTCGCGGGCAACATGGGCAATTTTGCCAATGGTGGTGGTCTTGCCTGCCCCATTCACCCCGACAATTAGCCAAATGTTGAGGGTGTCCCGCTGCGGCGCAAAGGTGGGATCCCCCACCGTCAACATCTGCCGCATCTGCTGCTTGAGGTATTTGACAGCCTCCTCGGGGGGCACCACCTCCTCTCGCATGCGCTTTTGCAGGGCTTGGATGATCCGCTCGGTGGCGTCGATCCCCACATCGGCCTGCAGCAACAGGGCCTCAATTTCTTCCACAGCCTTCTGATCCAAGGGGCCGCGGCCTACCAGGGCTTTCAACTGGTTGATCAGGTTAAGGCGGGTTTTGCCTAAGCCCCGCCGCAGCTTTTGCAGCCAGGAGATTTCCTCAACGGAGATCTCTTCCGGCTTGCGCCCTTGGGCCGCCAAGATCTCGGCTGACCAGAGGAAGCCCTCGTCAAAGACCAGCTCTTCCGGCCCAGTCTCTGGAGAGGGAGCGACGGCTGCAGTCACCGGCTCGGGTTTGGGCTCCTCCACAGCGCTGGCTTGCAGGGCTTGGAGACGCTCAGCAGCGCGGGGAGCCAGATCGAAAAATGAGAGAGCTGCCGACCGCTGCCCAGAGGGCGATTCTGGAGAAACGGGTTCTTCTGTTGGAATGGGGGGCTGGGCAGGTTCGCGGGGTTCTGCTTGCGCAAGCGGGACGGATTCCTCAGTCGAGGCCGGTGGCTGTGGCTGGACGGATTCTACAGGGATCCCTTCTGTTGGCGCAGGTGGGACAGACTCCTCGGTTGCTGGCGGGGCTTGGGCAGCGGCACGGGCCTTCAGGTTGGCATAGGCGGCTTTGGCAAAAGCCAAATAGTCTTCCGGGGAGATCTCCGCCGGTTCCGTAGCTGGCGCGGGGGCTGATGGCGAAGACTCCGCTTCACCAGGAGAGTCGGTAGAGGCGGTATAGCGGCGGCGAAACCAATCGAAAGCCATAATCCCATCTCCAGCCTGGCTGCTCTCTTCCAGTTTGACAGAGCAAGCTCAACACTGGCGCTAGCGCTTGGGGCGACGGGCCTTGCGCTCAACTTCATTGCGTCGCCGCCGATCCCGCCAGTCAATAAAGGTGATGTAGCCAACGCCCAGTGTTACGGCTGTTAACAGCAGAAAAAGGCTCCCGTAGGCGATGCGGGTGACCAAGGGAAGATCGGTTTCCATGGTGTGAGCGGGGGTAGCCCTGTCAATATCGGCAACAGGGACAACAACAAGATGAATGTGAGGATCAATCCAGGCATGACAGATTACATGCCGTTGCGCCCCCAGACCACCAGGGCAATGGAAAGAAGGAAGAAGGTGGGAACTGCAATCCAGCCAAGGGTGATGATGTCCATAGGTCTAGCCGAGCAAAGAGGAGCCATCTTAGAGTGATCCTATTTTACGGGATGGGATCGCTTGTCAACGGGCATTCACGAGCACCCTTTCTGAGTTCAAACTGGCTACAGTGGAGTTAAATTCAAAACATCCGAGCCAAAGAGGTGGAATCCGATGGTACTGGACACATTGCCGCTGGTTGCTGCTGTGGCCATTGCTATTTTTCTGCTGTTTTTTTGGGTGCGGGTCATTCGAGATGCCGTTTGGACAACGGCGGGGGTGGTGATCATCCTGGCTGTGCTGTTTGTGGTCTTCAACATCGGCCCACGACAGGTGCTCCAGGAGCTGCGGGATCCCTTTGCCTTTGTGGAACGGGTCTGGCAGGTGATCGTCGGCTGGTTCAGGGCGCTCTTCCCGTAGCATCTCGTTATCTGCTATACAGTCCCCTGCTACACTAGAGAAGGCACGGGGCCAGCCTGTTGGAACCGCTGGCGGCTGGTCTGTCCGGTCAAAAATCGATTCTCTCTCCTGTTTCCGCGCTGCCCTTCTCGCCATGCCTTCCGAGCCTGAGTGGGATCCCCAAGACTCGACCCCAGAAGATGGGATCCCAGTTCCTGATTACGTCAGCGGGACGGAGCCCTCAGATATCCAGATTGAGGTGGTGGATTTGGGGGAACGCTGCCGCAAATTGCAAGGCAGTGTCTGGATCCCGGCGGAGCGGCAGCGGGTTTGGCAGGTTTTGACTGACTACGACCATCTGGCGGAGTTTGTTCCCAACTTGGTGGAAAGTCGCGTCATTGGCCGTGAGAATGGCTGCACATTGGTACGTCAAGTGGGATCCCAAAAGGTTTTATTTGCCCAATTTTCTGCTGCGGTGGTGCTGGCCATTGAGGAGATCTTTCCTCAGCAGCTTCGCTTTCAAAAAACAGAAGGGGATTTTCTCATCTTCGAGGGGTTCTGGGATCTGGCCGATGTGTCAACCCATCAAACCTTGCTCACCTACCACTTGCAGGTCAAACCCCCCCGCAGAATGCCTGTCGGTCTGGTGGAGCGCCGCATTTGCCGAGATTTGGCCCTTAACCTACAAGCTATTCGGGAGCGCTGCCTGAGTTTGTCGGATCATTCCAAACCCATCTAGGACGCGCCCAATGGCTGCCTTGTTGCCCAAGCGCTCTGCGTTGCTGACGCGATCACCCCCATTCTGTCAAAGAATGTCAAAGAAGAGGTGAGCTAGGGAACAGCTTGACTGTGATTGGTGCAATTTTTAACTTTGACAGTCGGGGATGTTCGAGTTGGAATTTGCCGTATGGGATCCCAGCCATAGCAGAGGCAGAGGGGGCCGGTGGCCTTTCATCTTTTGGGGTTCAGGCGGCTATCGAGGGCTGTTCCTGAGTGCGTGGGTTTGCTATCGGTAGGGTGAAGTGGAAAGCGCTGCCCTGATTGATCCCCCCCGATTCTGCCCAGATGCGCCCTCCCATCCCCTCGATGATCAGTCGGCAAATGGCCAGCCCCAAGCCTGTCCCGCTCACAGAACGCCGCAGGGATCCCTCTGCTTGGTAAAACCGCTCGAAAATGGCTTGCAGCCGGTCTGGCTCAATGCCGCGCCCGGTGTCGGCAACGGTGAACTTCACCATTGCCCCTGTTGATCCACCGGCTGATGGCTCCACTTCTGCCCGAATCCAGATCCGTCCGCTGGGAGGGGTAAATTTGCAGGCATTGTCCAGCAGCTTACGCAACACCTCCACCAGCCACTCACCATCCGCCCTAACCATCGGCAGCCGTTTGGGCAGTACCTGCTGGATTGTGGGCAAGTCTTCGTGCCGCCGTCGCGCCTTAACACTGCTCAGGGCCAGCTCTACACATTCTTGGGCAGACAACGGCTCGATATGCCAGCGAACGCGACCACTTTCCAACTTGGAGAGGGTGAGAAAGTCCTGCACCAACTCCCGCAGCCGACCGGCATCTTGCAGGGCTGTGTTCAACATTTCCCGGCGCATCTCCAGAGGCATATCCGGGTCGCTCGCCAAAGACTCCAAACACACCTGAATGGTGGACAGAGGGGTGCGCAGCTCGTGCCCAGTTACGGCAATCAGCTCTGATTTGGCCTGATCCAGGGCTTCCAACTGGTGATTCAGCTCTTCCAGGTGCTGATAGGCTTCTGCTTGCAAGAGGGCTACCCCCACTTGGTTGGCGATGGCTTCTGCCAACTCCAGGGTGGCCGGCTGCCAGCGGTGAGGGTGTTCGTGGTGCAACTCCAGCAGCCCCAGCAACCGCCCCTGATAGAGAATCGGCATGGCCACCCAAGCCCGAATTTGGGCCGGCTGCCACAGCTCCGGCAGTCGCTGCAGGCGGGGATCCTTTTGGGTATCTTCGCAGCACACCGGTTGTGCCGAGGCCATGGCTTCCCGCAAAAAAGGGTTGCTGGGAAGAGGCCACAGGGATCCCTTGAGGCTACCCATCGTTAGGGTGCGGTACTCTTGCTCAATCTGGACAGCAGGGGCCTGGCCATCGTAGCGGTAGATCAAACATCGCCCTACCCCTGCCACCTGCCCCAACTCCTGCACAGCAATCGCCAAAATCTCACTGGGATCCAAAACCTGCCGAATGGCACTGCTGATGCGGTTGATCAAGTATTCTTTGCGCTCTTGAGCCTGAATGGTGCGGTAGGCCCGCTGCAGCTTGTATTGCCCTGCCTGGAGATAGGTGATTAGCCGCTCGGTAAAGGGGCCTGGATTCAGTTGGCTGGCGGAGTTTTGCGGGGATCCCTGGAGGTACTGACGAAGGGGCTCAAGGCGAGGTTCCAGATCCGGTCGGTAACCGAGGATCTTGGGCAACAGAGCCAAAGCCGCCTGGGCCGTGATCTGACGATCAAATGACCAGATCCCATCGAATTGGCGAGCTGCATCCATATCGCTGCTCTGCCAGGGACGCTCCCGCTTCATCGGCAGGCGTTCTCGACACACCAGGCAGGTGGCATAGTGGGTATCAATGACGATCAAGTGCCACTCCTGCGCCAAGGGATCCTCTGGATCCAAGGGAATGGTGTGATAGGGCAGGTCTGTCTGAGCAAAATCCGTTTCTGGAGTTGCCAACACAAACACGTCTTGGGCCATTGCGCTGATGCGCCGGTAGCGCCGTGCCTCCTGGCGGTGGTAGCGCTCCTTTTGAACACTGGCGAACACCCACGGGGATCCCTGCCCTTGCAACACCTGATCCTCAATGGCATGGCTGAGGGCAACCAGAGAGGATTTGAAATACAGTTGTGGGCGCAGGTGTGGCAACGCCTCCAGCAGATCGCTCAATAGGGAAGTACGACTCTGACGGCTCTGGCGAGGGGAAGATCTAGAGCGGGTAGAGGCCATAACCCTATTGGCAAGCGTAGAATAGGCAGCACAAGGACACTTGACCCCAGAGAGGAAGGCTCACAGTCTAGGTTTAGTCTAACGGCTGGGATCCCGCGGCGGAGGGAGCTTTACAAGGCGCCAGATCCGGTTGGCCGAAGCTAAGAGATCATAAAGTTTGCGAAGTTATATGTGGGTCAGCCAAATGTCGGGATCCCGGTACAGCCAAGAGGATGTGCAACAGATCCTCCAGCGAGCCATTGCCCGCCAGCCCCGTCTGGGCGAGTTCACCCGCTCTCAACTGCAGGAGATGGCCGCCGAACTGGGGATCTCCCCCCAAGAGCTGGACTTAGCCGAACAGGAATGGAAGGCTTGGCAAGAGCTGAACAGCCAACACCGAGAATTCCAGCGCTACCGCCGTCGGCAGTTCTACCAGCTGCTGGGTCGCTATGGAATTGTCAATAGCTTTTTGCTGGGCCTGGACTGGCTCTCCGGTGGAGGGCTATCTTGGTCACTGTTTATCCTCATGGGCTGGGGCTTGGCCGTTTCCCTCAAGGGCTGGAACGCCTACCAAACAGAAGGTGAACGCTACGAGAAAGAATTTCGCCAATGGCAGAAGAAACGCCAGAAAGACCGCAAGTAAGCCTAGCCCATCCAAGAAGCCCGTCCCGCTGATGGAGATGGATTTTTCTCCAGACCTTGACTGGGGAGAGATGCTATCATAGGCTTCCGGCATCAGTGAATGCCTGTGCGGGCGTAGTTTAATGGTAAAACCGCAGTCTTCCAAACTGCTGTTGTCGGTTCGATTCCGTCCGCCCGCTTTCCCGACAGCAACCCGCAAAACCCGCTCCAGACAAGCACTTTCGGCCTCAAATCGCAGTTGAGGTGGCTTCTAGTTTGGGGTAAAAGGGGGTAGATTGGGGGCGAAAAGTGCCCGCAAAATGACCGCAAGGGAGGTAGGTGTGGCCGAGTTGGTTCATTTTCACAGGTTGGGGCCGATGGTGGTGGTGCGGCGGATGGGTTGACCCTTTAGGGTCTTGCCTTCTACTGTTTTCACCCAGCCTTGTCCTGGCACAAATCGGTACTGCACAGAGGACTGGGTGCTACCGAGCAGATCCCCTTCGGCATTGAAAACATGAGCCTCGCGCTGCCATTGTCCTGGGCCAGTCGGTGTGCCTCTCGATTCGGTGGTGTAGGTTTGGCCGCGAGCATTGTTGAATTGGCCGCTGCGCTGCCAGCCGTGTCCCGCTTGGCCCTCAGTAAGGCTCGAGCTGCTGCCTACCGTCTTGCCCTGGGTGTTTTGCACTGTGGTGCTGCCTTGCCGTTGCCAGCCCTCACTTGTGCGGGTAGTGGTGTGCTGATGGTTCAGGTTCCACGTTTGACCTTGTTGGGTAGTGACTTGGCCGGAGTAGTCTCCTTGGATCCCTTGACCGGGAATGAGTTGCCGGGATCCCTGGCCAGAATAGGTGCCACTGCTGGATGTCCCAGTGGAGCCGGTGCGAGTGTAGGTGCCGGAAGTTGTGAAGGTGCGTTCGCCGCTCAAGGCCGGGGATCCGCCCGTTGACGAGGGGGCGATGCGGCTGCGTTGACGGGGGCGAGCCTGCGCAAAGGGGGCAAGCGCCATCAGGAGGGCAATAGCCAACAACAGGCAAAAGCTTGCATTTTTCATCTTCATTCTCATTTTTCCAGACCCCTTGAGAAGTTGTCGATCATAACCCAGGCTCAGCCTTTGCTCAGCCTTTACCGTATCTGACTTTGACTTTGGCCTGAAGGTTCACTTCCTAGAGGGATCCCGCCAGACATAACCTGCTCTTAATGTCGGTGCTGTAATTTAGAGGTGCCCTTAGCGAATGCGACTGCATTTTTCTATGAATACTCGTCGTACTTTCCTGGCTGTTGCGGCTGGCCTCGTGGCTGCTTCTGCTGCTGCTTTTCTGGCTGCCGACAGCTTTGCTCAGTCTCCTGCCGAAGTCAAAGTTTGGATTGCCTTTACCGACAACCGCCTGGACTGGGCCCGCGGAAAAGCGGAAGAATTCAACAAACAATTTCCTCAATACAAAGTTACGGTCGAAGGCTACGGCAACTACGAAGAAATTCAGCAAGCCACCGACCTGGCCATTCAACAAAAGGCTGCCCCTTCAGTGGTGCAGTGGTTTGAGGTGGGCACCCAGCGGGCACGGGATTTTGGTTACTTCAAGTCCATTGCCGATGCTCTAGGCAATCGCACTGAAGTGAACGGGATCCCGGTGAATTTCGACGATTTTATTGAGCCGGTGGTGAGCTACTACACCCTGGATGGCAAATTTACGTCCATGCCCTGGAACAGCTCCAGCCCCATTCTCTACTCCAACACGGCCATCTTGAAGAAGGCAGGGATCGAAAAGCCGCCGGCCACTTGGCAGGAGCTGGAGGCTGCTTGTCAAAAGATCATGGCGCTTCCCGATGCACCCCAGGGCTGTGTGACCTGGCCCAACCACGGTTGGTTCTACGAGCAATGGATGGCCCAGCAAAATGCCCTCTTGGCCAACAACGACAATGGCCGTGCCGCCCGCGCCACCCAGGTCTTTTTGGACTCGGAGCCCTCAATTGCCATCGCCACCTGGTGGAAAGGGATGCATGACAAAGGCTACTACATCTACAGCGGCAAGCAGCGGGATTGGGCAGCCACAGAGCAGGCCATCCAAACGGGTACCGTCGCCATGGCCATCACCAGCAGCGCCGATGCCGCCAACATCACCAATGCCGCCAAGCAGAACAACATCGAGCTGGTCACCACCCGCATGCCCTACAACGCCGACAAGGGCTGGACAGGCAACTTGATCGGGGGAGCCAGCCTCTGGTTGGTGAAGGATCTGCCCAAAGAGGTGGAAGAGGGGGCGCTGACCTTCATGCTGTGGCTGAACAACACCGAAAATGCGGCGGAGTGGCACCAAGTGACCGGCTACTTGCCGATTCGGAAAAGCTCGGTAGCTTTGCTGGAGTCGAAGGGCTGGTTCAAGGAAAACCCCAACTTCTTCACCGCCAGCGACCAAATCAACAATTCCAAGGTGACCCCCGCCACCCGGGGGGCACTGCTGGGGGCCTTCCCCGAGATTCGCAATGTGGTAACCCAAACCATGGAGGATCTCATGGTGAAGGGCGGGGATCCGGCCCAGGCCATGGCCAAAGCCAACGAGGAGGCCAACCGCCTTCTGGCCGAGTACAACTCCCTTTACCAGTAGCCTGGATGTCGATGGGCTGACGGTGTCATTGAGGGATGGGGGCGGGCGGCGGCCTGCCCCTTTCCGGGTTTTGAGGAGGTTCCTGCAAGTTTCTGCAATCTTGGCTGAAAGAGCAAAACCGAGGTAAGAGGCATGTGGGGGTTCATCCAAGTGCTGGTGCCGCTGTTGGCGGGGTTGCTGGGATCCCTCTGGGTGGGATCCCGTTTTCGGCGCATCGAGCGGTCTATGCTGCTGGGGGCAGTGCTGGGGGGCTTAGCGGGCGGACTGGGATCCCTGATTTTTATGGTGCCCCTCGATTTTTGCACCTTTGAGCCGGAGCGCAAGGCTATCGACGTAGCCTTTGGTGTGGGGCTGGTGTTGGTGGGCATGGCCATTCCCCTCTGGCCGCTATTGGCGTGGACACAGAAGGAACAGGAGCGCCGCCTGGGGCTCCAAAGGGCAACCCCCCGAGAAAGGGGCATTTTCAAGCAGTGGTGGTTGGCGTGGCTGCTCTTGTTGCCTACCTTCACGATTTTGGTGGTGTTTCTCTACTATCCGGGGTTGGATACCTTCCGCCTTTCCACCCTGCTCACATTTGTGGGCGCGCCGCGCAGCCGCTTCGTCTGTGTGGACAATTTCACCGGTCTGCTGACAGATGCCACCTATTTGCGCAGCCTTGGCATTACCTTTGCCATTTCGGCGGCCATTGTCGTGCTGGGGCTGAGCGGATCCCTGTTGATCGCCACGCTGGCCTATCAGCCGATTCGAGGGGCGGCGATTTATCGGGTGTTGCTGATCTGGCCCTACGCCATTTCTCCGGCAGTGGCCGGGATCATCTTCTTTATCATGTTCAACCCCTTGGGAGGGGTGGCCAACCACTTGCTGGGGCTGGTGGGGATCCCCCGTTTAAACTGGCTTAGCGACCCCAACTTGGCCCCTTGGGTGGTGATTTTTGCCAGCGTTTGGAAGCAGATGGGCTACAACATTTTGTTTTACCTTGCCGGCCTGCAAAACCTGCCCAAGGATCTGCTGGAGGCGGCTGCCATTGATGGAGCCGGGGCTATGCGTCGCTTTTTTGCCATCACTCTACCGCTGCTTTCTCCCATCACCTTCTTTTTGGTGATCACCAACATGACCTATGCGTTTTTCGATATCTTTGGCACCATTGATTTGCTGACTGCCGGAGGCCCCTCCGGATCCACCTCGGTGTTGATCTACGAAATCTACAAAATTGGAGTGTCTTCGGGCAATTTGGGCAGGGCTGCTGCGCAATCCATCGTCCTGTTTTTCATTGTGGTGGGCTTAACGATCCTGCAATTTCGCACCACTGAGCGGAATGTGACCTACGGCGGATAAGGGCTGTCTCTGCTGCAACGCCATCCAAGTTCCCAGCAGCTCCCACGTGATGAGCAAGGGGAAATCGGGAAGAATGGGGGCAGAGAACCTAGGGATCCTCGATGGCCCCAAAATCCAACACCCTGACCTGCTGGCGCGACTTCGGAAAGCTGGGTATCCTGCTGGCAGCCACTCTGCTGCTTTGGCTCCTCTGGGGATCCCCGGCGGGCAGCCAGACCCGTCTCAACTTCAACAACGCCGATCTGCAAGGTCAAGATCTATCCGGCCAAGATTGGCGGGGCAGCAGCTTTGTCAGCGCCAACCTGCAGGGTGCCGATCTGCATGGGGCCAACCTTGCGGGGGTGGCATTTACCAAAGCCAACCTGGCGGGGGCCAATCTATCTGGTGCCGACTTGAGCAACAGCCTCTTGGATCTGGCCAATTTGGCAGGAGCCGATCTCAGGGGGGCCAACCTCACGGGAGCCATTGCCGCGCGGGCGGTTTGGCAGGGGGCGCAGATTGCCGGCGCCGACTTCAGCGAAGCCTATGTGGATCGGGCGGCAAAGCGGCAGTTGTGTGAGCAAGCTGAGGGATCCCACCCGGTAACCGGTGTAGCCACCCGCAAGAGCTTGAGCTGTCCTGGAAACCCACTCCAAAACCCGCAACCACGGCAAAAGTGAAGAAAACAGGATCCCTGAACCCGGTCAGTCAGATTGGCCTCTAGATTGGGTGAGGTGTCGATAGTGCCCCAACCATGAGCAAGCCCAGCTTTGCGGTGATCGGCCTGGCGGTGATGGGGGAAAATTTGGCCCTCAACGTCGAGCGCAACGGCTTTCCAGTTGCCGTCTACAACCGCACCGGCTCCAAAACCGACCAGTTCATGCGGGAGCGGGCCCAAGGCAAACAGATCACCCCCGCCTACAGCCTGCCGGAATTGGTGCAACTGATGGAGCGGCCCCGCAAATTCTTGATCATGGTCAAGGCGGGCGCGCCGGTAGATGCGGTGATCGATGAGCTGAAGCCGCTGCTGGATCCGGGGGATATCATCATCGACGGCGGCAACTCCCTCTACACTGACACCGATCGCCGTGCCGAAGCCCTAGCCCCTACCGGGATTCACTTTGTCGGCATGGGAGTGAGCGGCGGGGAAGAGGGTGCCCTGAACGGCCCCAGCCTCATGCCCGGCTGCAGCCCAGAGGCTTACCAACAACTGGAGCCCATCCTGACCAAAATCGCTGCTCAAGTGCCGGATGGCCCCTGTGTCACCTACCTGGGGCCCAAAGGGGGTGGGCACTACGTGAAGATGGTGCACAACGGCATCGAATACGGTGATATGCAACTGATCGCCGAGGTCTATGACCTAATGCGCAGGGCCTTGAAGTTGTCGGCCTCGCAGATGCAGGAGATTTTTCAGGCTTGGAATGAAACGGAGCTGGAATCGTTCCTGATTGAAATTACCGCCAAGATTTTCCAAACCCTGGATCCAGAAACCGGCAAGCCTTTGGTGGATCTCATCCTGGATAAGGCTGGGCAAAAGGGCACCGGTTTGTGGACGGTCAAAGATGCTCTGGATCTGGGGGTAGCGGTGCCCACCATTGAAGCGGCGGTGCAAGCTCGCATCCTCTCGTCGATCAAAGAGGAGCGGGTAGCTGCCTCTGCCCAATTGAAAGGGCCCGACGCCCCTTTTGAAGGGGATCCCGACCGCTTTATCCAAGATCTGCGCGCCGCCCTCTATTGCTCCAAAATTTGCTCCTATGCACAGGGGATGGCCCTGCTCAAAAAAGCCACCGTTGCCCACGGCTATGTCTACACCCTCAGTGAGATCCCGCGGATTTGGAAGGGGGGCTGTATCATCCGCGCCCGCTTCCTCGGCGAGATCCAATCGGCCTACAAACGGGATCCAGAGCTGGTGAACCTGCTGTTGGATGAGGAGTTTAAGCAAGCCATCCAGGAGCGGCAGGGATCCTGGCGGCGGGTGGTGGCCACAGCGGCGGCCTTGGGGATCCCGATCCCGGCCATCAGCGCTTCCTTAGCCTACTACGACAGCTACCGTACCGCCAACCTGCCCCAGAACCTCACCCAAGCCCAGCGGGACTTCTTCGGGGCCCACACCTTTGAGCGCATCGACAGGCCAGGCGTCTTTCACCATGAGTGGAGCACCTGTTCCCCTTAGCAACGGGTAGCATGAGGAGGTCTTGGGATCGCGCCTTCTGGCCAGGAGAAGGGTGGATCGTGGGTAGCTCAGCCTTGGCCAAAGCAAGCCGCCAGACCTGCAGGCGAAAGGACTCCGTCCCGCTAGCCCAGTTGCCGAAGTGTTGCGTGGCAACAGCGGCAAAAGGTTGAACCGCGCACCTCCGTATGAAAGGGCTCCCCTTCCTGAGGAAAGTCCTGGCGGAAATGAGCCCCTCGGCTTTCCTCCCGCAGCAACGCTCCCTGTGCTACAAGACGGGCAAGCAAAAGCAGACTGCCTGCCTCGGCCTCTTCCCGGCTGGCCCAAGACTTTTCCTGCAGGGGCAGTTCCTTGACAAAGGCCAGAAAAGCCCGCAGCCGCGTTCCCTCGCGCACAACGCCCAAAGCTTCCCCAACTCCCTGCCTCAGAGCCGGCAGGACGGAGGGAGGTGCCGCCAGAACGGGTAGCTTCTGCAGCCGCTGGGGAAAGCTCACCTTTCTCAAGTCTTGCAAGGCAGCCAAAGCAGCCCGCTTGCCCATGACCAGCCCCTCCAAGAGGCTGTTGGAAGCCAAACGATTGGCCCCGTGTAGCCCCGTGGAAGCCACCTCCCCGGCAGCATAAAGGCCCGGCAGTCCGGTGAACCCGAAAGCATCCGTTCGGATCCCACCCATCACGTAGTGAGCCGCGGGAACCACTGGGAGAAGATCCTTTGTGGGATCCAACCCCAAGGCGCGGGCAGAGGCAACAACGGTGGGAAAGCGCTCTTCCAGATGTTCAACGACCCGCAGATCCAAGTAGGTTGCCCCTGTCTGCTCCCGCTCCCTGAAAACGGCCCGAGCTACCACATCCCGCGGTGCCAGCTCTCCCAGCTCTGCATACCGAGGCATGAAACGCTCCCCGAAAGCGTTGAGGAGAACAGCCCCTTCTCCTCTGAGTGCCTCGCTCACCAGCGCTCCATTGGGCAGAGCCGTGGGGTGAAACTGCACAAACTCCAGATCCCTGAGGATGGCCCCTGCCCGCCAAGCCAGCACCATCCCATCACCGGTAGCCCCCAGGGGAGCCGTCGAGACGGGGAAGAGGCTGCCAAACCCTCCTGTAGCCAGGAGAACTGCCCCAGCCCTCACCTCCACCGGCCCCTCAGGGCCTAGAAGTAAGGCCCCCGCCACCCTGTCCCCCCCCAGCAAAAGGCTGAGGGCTGTGTAGGCCTGCAAAGGCGGCTTGTTGAGGCGAGCCAGCAGACCTTTCAGGAGCCACAGTCCACTCCGATCCCCACCCAGATGGCGAACCCGCGCTTGAGAGTGGCCCCCTTCCCGGACAGGTTGGGGATGGAAAGGAAGCCCCCAGTGTAAAAGCTTCTCCAGGTGCAAGGGTGCTTCCTCCACAATGGAGCGAGCCACCTTCTCTTCCACCAGGCCGCGGCCCGCTTGCAAAGTGTCCTGGAGATGAGCTTCTACATCCGCCTCATCCACAGGAAAAGCCACCCCACCCTGTGCCCAAGGGGTAGAGCCAGAGGGAAGGGGATCCTTGCTGACCACCAGGGTTTTCGCCCCCTGGGTTTCCGCCCACAGGGCTGCGTACACCCCCGCCACCCCTGCTCCCAGGATCAGCAAATCCGTCTCCGCTTGCGCCAGCGGTGCGGTTTCCCTGTCATGGGCATGGCACTCTTGCAACAGGGGCACGTCGTCCTTGCGCTCCACCTCTCTAGGCTCCAGCAGGCACCGCCAGCATGGCCAGGATGGAACGGCGAGCCTTCTCAGCCACCTCCTGGGGCACCTGGATCACGTGGCGCATCTCCTGCAGGGATCGGTAGATTTTTTCCAAGGTAATCTTCTTCATGTACTCGCAGACGGCTTCTGCCTTGACAGGGATGAACGTCTTATCCGGAGCTTCTTTCTTGAGCCGGTGGAGAATGCCCACCTCAGTGGCCACCACAAACTCGCGGCTTTCCGAGGTTTTGGCGTAGCGCACCATGCCCTCGGTAGAGAGCAGCTTGGCGTCGGGTTTGAGGAAGAGACAGCTAGAGCCACAACTGCACTCGGGGTGAATGAGGAACTCTGCTCCAGGGTGCTCTTCCACCATCGCCTTGAGGTGCTCTTCCCGGATGCCGACATGCACGTGGCACTCTCCCGGAAAGAGATCCAACTCCCTCCCGGTTACCTGAGCAACGTGGGCCCCCAGAAACATATCTGGCACAAAGAAGATGGGGCGATCCGGGGGCAGGCTGGCCACCACTTGAACTGCGTTGGCGCTGGTTACGCAGACATCTGCCAGGGCCTTGATTTCAGCGGCGGTATTGACATAGGCGACCACCAGGCCCTCAGGGCAAGCTTCCTTCCACCGCAGCACATCTTCTGGGCGAATGCTATCGGCCAGGGAACAGCCCGCCTCCAGATCCGGCAGCAGCACCGTCTTTTCCGGGTTGAGGATGGCAGCCGTCTCCGCCATAAAATGCACACCCGCAAAGACAATCACCTGAGCGTTCGTCTTTTGAGCCTCTCGAGCCAGTCCCAACGAGTCTCCTACAAAGTCTGCCACCTCTTGAACTTCGGGGAGCTGGTACGAATGAGCAAGGATGACTGCCTGCCTTTCCTGTTTGAGCCGAGTAATTTCCTGGGTAATCGCGTCAGCGTTGCGTAGCAATGGGGTTTCTCTGTTCATCGAAAACCCTGGGTTTGAAACCCCGCCCTTAGGCCTACGGCCCGCTGACGCGACAAGGGCAGCTTTGTTACCAACCATAAAACCTCCAAGAACAAAAGCTTAAATGGCGCACATCAGCCTTCCTAGCGTTTTGAGTCAACCTCTTTCCATCCTCCAGCCGGTGGAGGCTGAGCTTGTTACCCGAACTACCGCC
>ENA-ORXB01000766-ORXB01000766.1-sediment-metagenome-genome-assembly--contig:-NODE-766-length-53525-cov-13.984359_pt1 | contig 53525 bp, 52 predicted proteins | sample MGYA00237863_ERZ511475 | MGnify/ENA primary metagenome ERZ511475 (study PRJEB26305, sample SAMN06343858) | sediment metagenome | isolation source: hot spring sediment | place: Canada: British Columbia... | reverse complement strand
GGCGGTGGCAGGCGAGTAACCCGGCGTTCAACCCGTCCACGCGGCTGTACCTGCCGCTGGTGTTGAAGGGGCCTTAGTCGGCCATACCCCCTCCCCCCTCTGTGAGGGAGGGCTGGGGTGGGGGGAATAGCCTCACCCCTCCCCGTCCCTCCCCCTGTCCAGGGGAGGGGGCGCTTATCCCGAAGCTTCGCCCCTTATGCCAGGGGCGGCATTGTCGCCACCGCCGGGACCTCCACCCGGCCTGGTCGCGCCCTGAGGCGACGCGCCGCCGGTTTCTCCCCCTTCTCCAGGCCGGGCGCAGGCAAAAGCGCAGCCTCCAGCACCTGCTCCATCCGCTCCACCAGCACGAAGTGCAGGCCGCGCCGCACCCGCTTGGGGATGTCCACCAGGTCCTTCTCGTTCTTCTTGGGCAGGATCACCGTCTTCACCCCGGCGCGGTGCGCCGCCAGCACCTTGTCCTTCAGGCCGCCTACCGGCAACACGCGCCCGCGCAGGGTGATCTCGCCGGTCATGGCCACCTCCCGGCGCACCGGGCGGCCCGTGTAGGCCGAGATCAGCGCCGTCGCCAGGGCGATGCCCGCCGAGGGGCCGTCCTTGGCGATGGAGCCTTCGGGCACGTGGATGTGCACGTCCATCTTTTCAAAGGTGGCGCTGTCAATCCCCAGGTCGCGGGCGCGGCTGCGCGTATAGGACAGCGCCGCCTGGGCCGATTCCTGCATGACCTCGCCCAACTGGCCGGTGAGCAACAGGTTGCCCTTGCCGTCCATCAGGGTGACCTCAATGAACATTACATCGCCGCCGGCCTCGGTCACGGCCACGCCGGCGGCTACGCCCACCTCATCTTGCTCCTCGGCCACCCCATAGGTGTAGCGCGGCGGGCCCAGGAAACGGGTGATGTGGGCTGGCGTGACCACTTTGGCGTAACTGCGGCCCTCCGCCGCGCGTCGCGCCAGCTTGCGGCAAACGTTGGCGATCTCCCGCTCCAGGTTGCGCACGCCCGCCTCGTAGGTGTACTCGCGGATCAGCATCTTGAGCGCCGCGTCGCTGAAGCGCAGGCCGCTGCCTTTCAACCCGTGCTCCTCCAACTGGCGGGGGATCAGGAAGTGCCGGGCGATCTCCATCTTCTCGTCCTCAATGTAGCCGGGGAACTCAATCACTTCCAGGCGGTCCTGCAAGGCAGGCGGCACCGGCCCCAGGTAGTTGGCCGTGGTGATGAACAGCACCTTGGACAAGTCATAGGGCAGGTCCAGATAATGGTCGGAGAAGGCGTAGTTCTGCTCCGGGTCCAGCACCTCCAGCAGGGCCGCCGCCGGGTCGCCGCGAAAGTCCGCGCCCAGCTTGTCAATCTCGTCCAGCATGAACAGCGGGTTGATCGTCCCGGCGCGGCGCATGGTCTGGATGATGCGGCCCGGCAGGGCGCCAATGTAGGTGCGGCGGTGGCCACGGATCTCAGCCTCATCGCGGATGCCGCCCAGGCTGACGCGCACGAAGCGCCGCCCCAGTGCCTCGGCGATGCTCTTGCCCAGGCTGGTCTTGCCGGTGCCTGGCGGGCCCACAAAGCACAGGATCGGGCTGCGGGTGCGCCCCTGCGACAGCTTGCGCACGGCGATGTACTCCAGGATACGCTCTTTGGCCTTAGACAGGCCGTAGTGCTGAGCGTCCAGCACCTGAGCGGCGTGGGCCACATCCAGGTTATCCTCCGTCTGCTCGCTCCAGGGCAACTCAATCAGCCAGTCCAGGTAGGTGCGAATGATGCCCACTTCCGGCGCCATGGGCGGCATGGCTGCCAGCCGTTCCAGTTCCTTCTCGGCGCGGGCGCGTACCTCATCGGGCATGGCTTTGGCGGCGATCTTCTCGCGCAGTTCGTTGATCTCCTGCGTTTGCAGGTCGGTCTCACCCAGCTCGGTCTGGATAGCCTTCATCTGCTCGCGCAGGTAAAACTCCCGTTGCGAGCGGTCTACCTCCTGCTGCACCTGGGAGTGGATCTGATCCTCCAACTCCAGGACATCCAGTTCCTTCGCCAGCAGGATGCTCACGCGCTGCAGGCGTTGGGCCGGGTCCAGCGTCTCCAGGATGCTCTGCCGCTCCGTCAGGTTCAAGTCAATGGTGGAGGCGATCAGGTCGGCCAGCCAGCCGGGTTCGTCCACGTTCATGGCGAACACATAGGCGTCTTCCGGCAGGTTACGGTTGAGCTGGACGACCTTTTCAAATAGCGCCAGGACCGCGCGCATGAGCGCCTCGGTGGCCAGGGGGCGGTCTGTGGACTCCGGGATAGGGCGGGCGCGCACGCGCATGTACGGCTCAACCTGGGTGAACTCCACCAACTCCACCCGCCGTCGGCCCTGGGCCAGCACACTGGTCGTGCCATCTGGCATACGCAGGACACGGCCGATGACGACCTCGGTGCCAATGGAATACAGGTCCTCCTCCGTCGGCTCCTGAACGGCGGGGTCGCGTTGGGCCGCCACGATCACCGTCTCGTCCCGCTGGTTGGCTGCAGTGATGGCCTGAATGGAGCGTTCGCGGCCCACAAACAGGGGCGTGACCATATGCGGGAAGAGGACCATATCGCGCAGCGGCACGAAGGGGCACTCAATCAGGCCCTCCTCGTCCTCTATGGCCTCCTGCAACTCAAATAGTTCCTCTGCCTGTTCAGCGGAGGCCTCCAGCAGCCGGCTGCGCAACAGTTGTTCATGTAGTTCTTTGTCACTGATCTCCATAGAAAACCTGCTTGACTGAAATGTGTTTAGCTACCTTTGCTATGACATCACCCCCTGTTTACAAAGGTGGGGGGACGCGCTTAGCAGTGCAATTGTACCCTCTAGACCCCTCTGCGTCAACTGCGATAGAGGTCCTGCCACTGGCTTCGCGCACCTCGGCGACAATGAACAGCGAGCCTGTGGCCAGGATCAGGTCACGCGGGGTGGCGCTGGCCAGGGCCAGGGCCAGTGCTTCGGCGGGGGAAGGCGCGGTCTCCGCCTGAGCGCCCATATGGGCGGCCTGCCCGGCCAGGGCCTGAGGATCGGCGGCGCGGGGATGGCTGGCCCGCGTCATGATCACGCGGTCGGCCAGGGGGACGAGCGCGTTCAGCATCCCCTCAATGTCTTTATCTGACGACGCGCCGAAGATCAGGGTGAGCCGGTCATAGGTGAAAATCTCTTCCACCGCCGCCCGCAGTTTCTGTGCGGAATCGGCGTTGTGTGCCGCGTCCACGACGACCAGGGGCTGGTGGTGCAGGACCTCCAGGCGGCCCGGCCAGCGTGTGGCTCGCAGCCCCTGGCGCACCGCCTCCGCCGTAATCGGCAGGCCGGCCTGGCGCAGAGCATCCAGGGCAGCCACAGCGACGGTGGCGTTCTCCAACTGGTGGCGGCCCAGGAGCGGGATGCAGTAATCGCCGCCGAGCGGGCTGGAGGCCGGCGCGTGCAGGGTGAAGGCCTGCCCCTCAAGTGTTTGGGCGCGCAGCTCGGCCCGCCATGCCTGGCCCACCACCGTCAGCGGGGCCTGGCGCTCGGCTGCAACGCGCTCAATCACCACCTGGGCCTCGTCCGCCTGGGGCGCGCTGATCACCGGCACGTGCGGCTTGATGATGCCCGCCTTCTCACGGGCGATCTCGGCCAGGGTGTGGCCCAGGAGGTGGGTGTGGTCGTAGCTGATGGAGGTGATCACCGCGGCGAGCGGGGTGATCACATTGGTAGAGTCCAGGCGGCCGCCCAGGCCGACTTCAATCACGGCGAAATCCACCTGGCGTTGGGCGAAGTGCAGGAAGGCGAGCGCGGTGACCACGTCAAACCAGGTCACGCCAGGGTGAGCCTCCACCGCCGGGCGCACCCGCGTGATCAGCGCCGCCAGCTCACCCTTGCCGATCTGCTGGCCGTCAATCTGCATGCGCTCACGGAAATCATGCAGGTGGGGGGAGGTGTACAGGCCGGTGCGCAGCCCCGCTGCGCGCAGCACCGACGCCGACATGGCCGCGACCGAGCCTTTCCCCTTGGTCCCGGCGATATGCAGGCTGGGGAAGCTGCGCTGAGGGTCGCCGAGCGCCCCCAACAGGCGCGCCATCCGACCCAGGTCCAGCACGTCGGGGGCGTAGCGTTCAATACGGCGGTACTCGTAATTCGCCAGGCTATAGAGGTAGGCGAGCGCCTGCTCGTAAGTAAGCTCTTGATCAGTATCCGCAGAGTCAATGGTCATGCAAGACCAGACGGGTTTCAAACCCGCCTCCTTGAAATCGGCAGCACCGCCCATTGTAACCGAGGTGGTTGAAAACGCAAAGGGGTGATATAATCTCCCCGCTGTCCTGATGCGAGCCTCTGTACTGCGCGCCCTGGCGCGCCTTGACCGATCTCACGTCTACCCGCCGCTCCTCGTCGTGCTCTGCGGCCTGGGCTTCGCTTTACGCCTGCATCGCCTGGACTTCCACGCGCTCTGGTGGGACGAGGGCATCACGCTGTATTTCGCGCCGTTGAACCCGGTGGCCATGACGCAGGCTGCCGCTCTGTTTGAAGACCTGAACCCGCCCGCTTATCGGATGACTGTGGGGCTGTGGATGCGCCTGGTGGGGCCGACGCCTTTCAGCGTGCGCTACGTTTCGCTGATCTGTGGCCTGCTGATCGTGCCGCTGGTCTGGGTTGTGGGGCGACGGACAGTGGGGGCGGGCGGGGCACTGGTCGGCGCCGCTCTCGCAGCCACCGGCCCGGCGCTTATCTATTACTCACAAGAGGCGAAGGGGTATACCTTCGTTGCCCTGGCGGTGTGGCTGGCCCATGCCTTTTGGCTGAGCCTCGTTCGTAACGGCATCCCTGGGCGCAAGTGCGGGCGGTTTAGCCCCCAGGCTATTGCTTATGGCGCGGCGACCGCCGCCGCGTTCTCTGCGCACTACATTGCCATCTTCAACGCTGCCGCAGATGGCCTGTGGGCGTTCCTGTCGGCGTGGTTGCGCCGTGACCGGGGCCGGCTGCTGGTGGTATGGACGCTCAGCCTGATGCTGGCCTTGACCGTTGTGCTTGCCTACGCGGGGCCGATCTTCAGGGAGACAGCCGCCGGCCTGGAGCACACCTCAGAAAGCTATTCCGGCCATTCCCTGCTCACTTATATCGGCAGGGTAGCCGAAGAACTGGCAAGCAGCCCTGTGAGGTCGCAAACAGGCATCCTGGCGGCCATCGGGCTGACGCTATTGGGGCTGGGCGGCGCCCTCAGTTCGGAAGGGCACGCCAGGGGCCGAGGACTCGTTGCGGTCTGGCTGCTCGTGCCGCTGGCGTTGGGATACCTCTTCCAACAGGTGTATCCATTCTTCTTCCCGCGCTTTCTCCTGTATGTTGCGCCTGCGCTCTATCTCCTAGCCGGGGCCGGGCTGATCGCGCTGGGGCGTCGTATGCCTGCGGCTGGAGCGCCCATAGTGATCATCCTGATCGTGCTCAACCTGGCCAGCCTGAACCCGATCTATACGCGACCCGATAACCCGGACGAGGATTATCGCCCCTTGATCGCCCACCTGGCCTCACTCACCCGGCCTGGTGATGTCGTGTTGTACGCTTACGCGTGGCAAGTGGGTTATTTGCAGAGCTACTTGCCCGGCAATGATCTGGTCTTTGAACTCATCTACTACACACCAGACACACTAGACTTGATTGATCCGGAGTTATCTCTGATAGCGCGCGATCATGCGCGAATCTGGCTGCTTGGATACATGGGGCACTTAGATGACCCGACCAATTTGGTCGCCCGTTGGCTCAAAGCCCACTTGCTCCGTGCCGAACTCCACACCTTCGGCAAGACGGAACTCGCGCTCTATGTCCGACCTGACGCCACCTCCCCTCCCCTTTCAGAGGAAGGGCCAGTAGAGAGGGCCACGTTCGGCCCGGCGATTGCGCTTGACTACACACCGATCAGCGTCACGGTGCGCCCCGGCGACGTCGTGGGCGTCCCGCTCACCTGGCGGGCGTCGGCCTCGCCGGGGATGCGCTATGCTGTCTTCGTCCACGTGCGCGACGCCGATGGCTACCCCCTCATCCAGAACGACGGCGACCCGGTCAACGGTGACCATCCAACGGACTTGTGGCAGCCTGGCGATGTCATCGCCGACCCCCGCATCTTGTTGGTCCGGGCGGATATACCGCCGGGGCGCTATCCGGTGTTCGTCGGTCTGTATGATCGTGACACCGGTACGCGCGTGCCGGTGCAGGATGCAGCCGGCCAGCCATTGGGTGACAGCCTATTCGTGGGAACGGTGGAGGTGGTGCCGCGCTGACTGTCGCCAGCTTGACGTCGTTGTAAGGGGCGGTACAATGTAAGCGGGATCCCATGAGTTCCTGCGAGCCGCTGCGAGTTCCGACGCCTTTGGACCGACGCATCGCGTTGGCTGTCTTCGCCGTCCTCTTCAGCCTGTATCTTCTCACCTTCAACGGCCTGTTTCGCTCTATTGACGAACTGGCCCTGTTCAGCGCCGCCGAAAGCCTGGTCCAATCCGGGTCGTTGGCGCGGCCCCAATTGAATTTCGCCAGTTATCATAACCCGGTCGGCAGCCTGGAGCCGTTATATCCGCTGATCGTCACGCCCTTGTACGCCCTGGCCGTGCATCTGCCCACAGTTAGCACCATCCATGTCGCCATGCTGCTGAATCCGCTTCTAACGGCGATCACCGCTGCGCTGCTCTATCTGCTGGTGCGGCAACTCGGCTACTCACAGCGCGTCAGTGCGGGCGTGGCGCTGACCTATGGCCTGGCGACGCTGGCCTGGCCTTACACGCGCACCTTCTTTCGCGAGCCTCTGCTGGGCCTGCTGTGGACGGCGGCGCTATGGGCGTTCAGCCGCTGGTGGGAGTCACAGCGCCCACCGGCATTGGCTGTCTGTCTTGGCCTGCTGCTCCTGGCGGGCACCGCTAAGCTGACCAGCCTGATTGTCCTCCCGGTGTACGTTGTGATCATAGGGTGGAGGATTCCGCCGGCGAAGCGACGGGTGATGGCGGGCCTGCTCATCACACTGCTCGTCCTGGGCGGGTTGCTGCTGGTGGCGATGTTCAGAGTGCGCGACCAACCGCTGACCGGCATCGTTAGGACAGTGCTCAACTATCAGCCTGGGCCGGCCCTCCAACGTATCGACGCGCTTTCCCCAACCAGAGAGAACCGTTGGCCTGGATATGCGCCAACTGCGTCGTTCGCCCGTCTTGGGTCAGTTCCGCACCTGGTCCCCAGCGACGCTTGACCTGGTCTGGTGGCATGTGCAGCCGGAGGGTGGCATCATGGTCATGGATCGCAGACTTCTGGCGGTGCTGGGGCTGAGTGTGGCGCTCTCCGGGGTCTATCTGACAGCGGGCTTGTGCTCGCGTGTAGCAGGGAAACCTTTCCCTATCTCCTCTGCGCGCTGGCAGGCCGCGCTCACCGTGCTGACGCTGGTTGGGCTGGCAGCAGGCACGATCGCGTTGCTTGTCCGCGCTGCGGACGGCGTACAGGGCTACGCTGGCATCCGCCTGAGCGACATGCGCCAGATCGCCGCCCGGGTAGGGGGCGGCGGTCGGATGCCCTATACCCTTATCACCGTCTCAAACGAATTCGGCTTCCATTTGATCAAGGGCTACCTGAAAGGGCGGTTCACCCATTACTGGTTCTCGCCCTACCAGCGCGAGGGGTTTGAGCCGGTGCTGACCGGCGCTGAGGAGGTGCAACGCCTGTGGCTTGTGGTGGATCGCGGTCACATGCCCCCGGACGCATCCGGGCGCGATCTGGAGTACTGGTTGAACACCCATGCTTATCAGTTATCGGGGGAGTGGGTCCAGGATTATGAGGTGCTCGGTTACGCTATGCCGGTGGGCGAACTCGCTATGCGACCGGTCTCGCACACCTGGCGCAATGGCATCACGCTTGTGGGGCTGGCCCAGGAGAGCCAGACGGTTCAACCTGGCGGGGTGCTGCGGCTGGAGTTCTATTTTACCCGCGCCAGCCCTATAGCCCGTAAGGGCAATTTCTTCGTGCACCTGGTCTCAAGCCAGGGCGAGGTCATCGGCAGCCACGATGGGCCGCCCCAATACGGTGCTGCGCCGGTCTCCACCTGGCGAGAGGGGGAGATCATCCGGGACCGGCGCGCTGTGGTGCTGCCAGGCGATCTGGCTGCTGGCGTCTATGATCTGGTCGTGGGTTTTGCGGACGAGGGGGGGCTGGTGCCGCTGAGCGGGCCGGATGCAGTTGGCCCACCGTGGGTCACGGTGGGCCAGGTAATGGTCACTGCCCCACAGCATAGATAAGGTGAAGGTGAGAATGCAGCCCCTGTTATCAGTTATCGGCCAGCGGTCAGCGGCCAGCGGCGCGATAGTCACCGTTCTGGTTGCCGCGCTGCTCTTCGCGGCAACCCTGCAAACGGACATTAACGGCAGCAACGACTTCCACATGGATGACGCTGGCGAGTTCCAGGTCGCCTGGAACACCTGGGGGGTGACGCACCCACCCGGCTACCCGCTGATCAACCTGGCGGCTAACCTATTCACCCATCTGGTCCGACTGTTTGGCGCGCGTCCGGCGTTGGCGGCCTCGCTATTCTCCATGCTGCTCGGCCTGGCGGCGCTTTTGGTCCTTTATCGTCTGCTGCTTGAGCGGACGGGCAATCCCTGGGTCTCTGCTGTGGCCACGCTTCTCTTGGCGGTCTCCCCTCTGTTCTGGATCAACAGCAGCATCGCCGAAGTCTATACGCTGGGGATGCTGTTTACTGCCCTGATTCTGTGGAGGGGGCTGCGCCTGGCGCCGGAGCAGCCCGAGGGCACGCTCTGGGCACTGGCCGTGATCCTGGGGCTGGCCGTAGGCCACCACCGTACCCTGCTGCTTCTGCTGATCCCGCTTGTGCCGCTGCTCTTGCCGGCCTGGCGATCTATCCGTCCCCGTACGCTCCTGATCGCGCTGGCCCTGTTCGTCCTCACTTTCGCCGTATACCTGTATTTGCCCTTGGTCACACGATGGGGGTCTCCTTGGGTTTACGGTCGCCCCCCTGATACCTGGGAGGGCTTTCTGGATAGCTTCCTGGGGCGCGAGTATGCCAGCCAGCTCACCCCACCGGGAACGTGGGAGGCGATCCTGGCAGCTATGGCCGAGCGCATCCGCCTCGTTGGGAGCGAGATCACGCCTATCGGCGTCCTTCTGGGGCTGGCGGGGATCATGCTGGCAGTGCTCCAGGGCCAGAATCGGCGGCTGGCGACCGGGCTGCTCCTGGGCCTGGTGGCCTATGTGGCTGCGCCGGTCTCAGAGGAGTTGCTCTACGGGACCCACATGCTCATCATGGTCGCGGCGCTCTATCTGGTTATCGGCTGGGGGTTGCTCTGGACAACATTGCCTGGCGAGTCGCACCGCCGGGCGGCCTCTGTTGCGGCTGGCCTCGTGGGGAGTGGTTTGGTCATCTGGCTTGCCCGGAACAACTTCGGGCATATCTATGCGGTGACGCACGATCCGGCGGGCCGGGAGATCATTGAGGGCCTGAAGCAAGTGGACGAGTCGCGCCCTCCTGTGGTTGAGGTGTGGGGTGTGCGCTATTTTGCTCTGGGCTATGCCCGCTGGGTGAGTGGCGAACTGCCGGACGCCGAATTGATCGCCGTAGATATGAGTCTGCGCGGCCTGCCTGCGCGGTTGCCGCGCTTCTACACCACGCAGGACCTGTTTCACCTGATCCCCCCGCCGGCCTGGGAGCGGCGACTGGGACGGATACATCTCAGTTCTGCTGCCTATCGCATCGTGGAGGTCTCCACCGCGCCGCAGATGCGCCCCCCTCCTCGGTTCAGGGGGAGAGATGGGGGAGAGGTCATGGATGGTATCCGCCTGCTGGGCTATCAGGCCGGTCTGGACCCGGATGGCGCGGTTCGGCTAGTGCTCCTGTGGCGGGCCGAGCGCCCCATCTCGGATGACTACAGCGTCTTTGTCCAGGTCAGCGACAGGCCCCAGATCACTCGCCAGGATGATATTATCGCCAGCGGCGACCGCCACCACCCGGTGTACGGCTTCTACCCCACCTCGCGCTGGTTTCCGGGCGAGATTGTGCGCGAAGATTACCGCGTACCGCTCCCGCCGGGCCGGAGGCCGCGCCTGCTCTCGTTTGGCCTGTACATGCAAGACCCCCGGACCGGTGCCTTCCACAACCTGGGGCGGGTCAACGTGCCGCTGGAAGCGGCAGGCGGTAGCCAGTAGCCCGCTGCCTGTGGTATACTTTCCCCTCGGAGGTCCCATTGACACGCTACACGGCCTTGACCGGCTTCCAGGACGTATTGCCTGAGGACCAGCCTTATTGGGAGCTTATCTGCGGCCACGCCGGTGAACTGGCGCGGCGCTTCGGCTTTGAGCGCATTGACCTGCCCATCCTGGAAGTCGCTGCCCTGTTCACGCGCGGCGTGGGCGCGGGCACCGACATCGTGGACAAGGAGATGTACACCTTCCAGGACCGCGACGGGACGCAGATTGCGCTCCGCCCAGAGTTCACCGCGGGCGTCATTCGCGCTTATATTGAACACGGTATGCACCTCTGGCCCCAGCCGGTCAAGCTTTACACCATCGGGCCGATCTTCCGCCATGAAAAGCCCCAGGCCGGGCGCTTCCGTCAGCACACCCAGTTCAACGTGGAAATCCTGGGCGAAGCCGACCCGGCGGCTGATCTGGAGGTCATGCTGCTCGCCTGGCAGTTGTTCAGCGACCTGGGCTTTCGCGACCTGTCCTTCCAGATCAACAGCACCGGCGACCCCAAGTGCAAGCCGGGCTACATCCAGGTGCTGGTGGATTATTATCGCCAGCACTGGGATGAGATTGATGAGGATTGCAAGCGGCGGCTGGACCGCGCCCCCCTGCGCGTGCTGGACTGCAAGGCCGGGCAATGCCAGCCGATCATCGCCAACGCGCCCAAGATCACCGACTACCTCTGCGACGAGTGCGCCGCCCATTTCGCCCAACTTCGCGCCTACCTGGACGACCTGGGCAAGCCCTACAGCCTGAATCACCGCCTGGTGCGCGGGCTGGACTATTACACGCGCACGGTGTTTGAGGTCTGGGCGCAGGGGATCGGGGCGCAGGCGGCGGTGTGCGGCGGGGGCCGTTACGATGGCCTGGCTGAACTCCTGGGTGGGCCGCCCACGCCGGGCGTGGGCTTCGGTTTGGGGATTGAGCGCAACGTGTTGCTCATGAAGGCGCAGGGGCTGGCCGCACCGCCCCCGCCCGCGCCGCGCGTCATGGTGCTGCACCTGGGCCAGGCCGCTTACCGCCAGGCGGTCCGCCTGGCCGACCGGCTGCGCCGGGCCGGGATCGGCACCTGGCTGGCGTTCGGCGAGCGCGGCTTAAAGTCGCAACTGCGCGAGGCGAGCAAGCGCAATATCGCCTATGCCATCATTCTGGGGGAGGAGGAGTTGAAGCGGGGTGTCGCAGCGGTGCGCGATATGGCCGCCTCTTCCCAGAGTGAGGTCCCTCTGTTAGAATTAGAGCGATGGCTGAGCGAGAGACAGATGTGATCCAGGTGGCCGAAGCGCGGGCAGAGACGGCGCCTGTGGCAGGCCAGCCGCTGCGGCGGCTGGGTGTCCTATACCATCCCAAGCTCCCGGCCACGCGCCCGGTGGCCGAGGAGATCGTGGAGGCCTTGCACAGCGCGGCCTTCGGTCAGCGGGATGCCTGGATCAGCGCCACCTGGGACGAAGAGGTCATCCAGCGGCAGAGTCCAGGGTCCGATGCCTTCATCGTCCTGGGCGGGGATGGTTCGGTGCTGCGTGCGGCGCGGCTGGCGGCCCCCTACGGCATCCTCATCATCGGCCTGAACATGGGCCGCCTGGGCTTCCTCTCCGAGATGCGCCCGGAGAACTGGCGCGAACGGCTGCCGCGCCTGGTCGCTGGCGAGTATTGGGTGGAGGAGCGTATGATGCTGCGTGCCCACGCCTTCCGCGGCGAGATCAAGCTGGTTCAGAAAGAGGCACTGAATGATGTCGTGGTCAGCCGCGGCTCGCTCGCCCGCATGGTGCGCCTGCACACCTACATTGATGGCGGCTATCTGACGACCTACAACGCCGACGGCCTGATCGTCTCCACCGCCACCGGCTCCACTGCCTATGCCCTGGCGGTGGGCGGCCCGATCCTGCCGCCTCAGCTCAAGAACATGCTGCTGATCCCTATCGCTCCTCACCTGAGCCTGGATCGGGCCATTGTCCTGGACCAGGGGGCACGGGTGGAGATCACCGTGGAGACCGACCATCGGGCCATCATCACCGTGGACGGGCAGTATGAGCTGGGGTTGCACGACCGTGACCGGGTGACCGTGGAGGCCAGCCCCTATATCAGCCGCTTCGCCCGTGTGCAGACGCCGGATTATTTCTATCGCACCTTGATGGAACGCCTGGACCCAGGGAGGAGACGTGGCGACTGAGGCTCAGGAGGTAGTGTATTGCACCTATCACCCCAACGTGCCCACCACGCTGCGCTGCGGGCGCTGCGGCAAGCCCATCTGCCCGCGTGAGGCCAAGCTGACCGAGGTCGGCTACCGCTGCCCGGACTGCCTTAAAGAGCGGCGGGCGGTCTTTTACACGGGCGCATGGTACGACTACCTCATCGCTGCCGTCGTCAGCCTGCCTCTGGCGCTGGTGGCTGCGTACCTCCTGGCCAGTGGCGTGCTCAGTTGGTTCGTGATCTTCCTGGCGCCGATGGCCGGGGGCCTGATTGCTGAGGCGGTGCGCTGGGCCGTGCGGCGGCGGCGCAGCCCCTACCTATGGCTGGTCGTCTGTGGAGCGATTGTCCTGGGCACCCTGCCACGCCTGCTGGGGCCTCTCCTGGCTCTGGCCCTGGGCGCGGGCGGCGGGATAGCCCTGGGCCTGCTCTGGCCGGTCCTGTACCTGGTCCTGGCCACCGGCGCGGCCTATGCGCGGTTGAAGTTCTGAGATGTTGGCTGAACTCTCCGTACGCGATTTTGCCATTATAGACGCGATTGACCTGCGCCTGGCACCTGGGTTTAACGTGCTCACGGGCGAGACCGGCGCGGGCAAGTCTATCCTGATTGATGCGGTGGACCTGCTCCTGGGCGGGCGCGCCGACCCGACGTTCGTGCGCGCCGGCGCGGAAGCCGCCCGCATTGAGGGCCTGTTCCGCCTGGATGAACGCACCCAGGCGCGGATCGCCCCCATCCTGGAGCGCGAGGGGCTGGAGGGCGAGCGACCTGACGAGCTATTGCTGGGCCGTGAGATCCGGCGTGAGGGCCGCAGCATCTGTCGGGTGAATGGCCGCACCGTGTCCCTGGCCTTGCTCAAAGAGATCGGGCAGAACCTGGTGGACATTCACGGCCAGAGCGAGCATCTCTCCCTCTTGCGCGTCCGCGAGCACCTGAACCTGCTGGACCGCTACGCCGGGCTGGAGGAGGAGCGCGCCGAACTGGCCGAACTGGTGCACCAACTGCGCGCGGTGCGCACCGAACTGGAGAAGCTGCGCCGTGATGAGCGCGAACTGGCCCGCCGCGCCGACCTGCTGCGCTTCCAGGTGGAGGAGATTGAGAGCGCCCGGCTGGAGCCGGGCGAGGAAGAGGCGCTGCTGGAGGAGCGCACCCGCCTGGCGAACGCCGAACGACTGGCCGCACTCACCAGCGAAGCCTATGCCCTCCTCTACGAGGGCAGCGACGGCGCCAACGCCGCGCTGGACCTGATCGGCCAGGCCCTGCGCGCCCTGGCGGCGCTGGCCAAGATTGACCCCGCCACCGCCGAGATCGCCCAGGCGGTAGAGGCTGCCAGCTATCAATTGGACGATGCTGCCCGCACCTTGCGCCACTACCAGGACACCATTGAATTCAACCCGGCCCGGCTCAACCAGGTGGAGGAACGCCTGGACCTGATCCGGCGGCTCAAGCGCAAGTACGGCGACTCCATCCCTGACATCCTGGCGTATGCCCGGCAGGCGGCAGCGGAATTGGAGGGCCTCACCCATAGCGAGGAGCGCGTGGAGGTATTGCGTCTGGAGGAGGAAGCCCTGCTGCGGCGCATTGGCGCCAAGGCGGAACGCCTCTCTCAGGCGCGGCGCGAAGCCGCGTTGCGCCTGGCCGAGGGGATTGAGCGCGAGTTGACCGACCTGCGCATGGCCGGCGCCCGCTTCGCCGTGGACATCCAATGGGTGGAGGACGAGAGCGGCGTGCCGGTGGGCGAGCGGCGCTACGCCTTTGACGCCACCGGCATTGACCGTGTGGAGTTCCTGGTCGCGCCCAACCCCGGCGAGGGCCTCAAGCCCCTGGTGAAGATCGCCAGCGGGGGCGAGACCTCGCGGCTGATGCTGGCGCTCAAGACCGTGCTCTCCCGCGCCGACCAGACGCCCACGCTGATCTTTGACGAGATTGACCAGGGGATCGGCGGGCGCGTCGGCGTGACAGTCGGGCGCAAGCTGTGGGGGATCGCGGACGCCCACCAGGTGCTCTGCGTCACCCACCTGCCGCAGTTGGCTGGCTATGGCGATGCCCATTTCAAGGTGGAGAAGCAGGTGATCGGCGAGCGCACGGTCACGCGCGTGCGCGAACTGGACGAGGCCGGGCGGGTGGAGGAACTGGCCCAGATGCTGGGCGCCAGCGGCCAGGCCGTTCAGCAAAGCGCGCGCGACATCCTGGCCGAGGTGCGGCAGGTGAAGGCGCGGGCGTTGGCCGAAGCACGGGGCCCGGCCTGAGATGGAGGGGCGAGACAGGCCCTGTCCCTCCATCCTCTCCCTGCCCCGCCCCATCCAGAAAACGGGGAGTTGCCCTCCCCCTTATAGGGGAGGTCTGGGGTGGGGGGTGACAATACCCAAGTCTCAGGTTCAGATGCGGACTGGAGTGAGCTCTGGCTGGTTTGGGGTGGACAGAGGCTTTGCTCCTCGGACGCGCTGAGTTGGGAGCGCAATACTTGAACCTTGGCAGCGAATTGGACGCGTTCACTTGCTCGCCGTTCAGTCGGCGCGTCTCGGATCATGCTCAAGAAGGTCTCAAAATCAGCCAGGGCTTCACACAGCTGGCCCTGTTCCTCATAAACCAATCCTCTGTTCTTGATTACATCAGCCGACCCCGCCCAGGGTGTGATACGTAGCGCAGCGTTATAGTCAGCAATCGCCAGATCGTACTGACCTAATTGAGCATAGATATTACCACGGTTGACATATGTGCTTGCGTTGTCGGGAGCTTCATGTATCGCTTCTGTGAAGCGTTCCGCAGCCTTTAGGAGCAAAGCCTCTTTCTGACCTGCATTTCCAGGAAGCCATGACGCTTCTAACAGCCTGTCGGCTTCCACATACGCCGGGCTAAACACCCCATCAGGATGGGGCAGGTCGGGGGGCGGCGGTGCCTGCGGTGTGAGCGCGATCAGGCTGACGCCCATCAACAACGCGGGCAAGATAAAAGCGGAAAGCAGGTACATCCTCCGCATCGCGACACCTCCTCATTATTTTTTGTTATTATATCTCGGCTTGGTAACTCTGTCAATATACCCCTTGAAATTTTTAGTAAAGACTGACCGGTTTCATCAGCAAAAATAGCTCAATGGTTCTATTGAAATTTCGCTTCAACCCCCTTATACTGCCCTATGCTACGCCACTCGCCCCCCTCTTCTAGCCGGAGAGAAGCCTGGGGGATGAGGACGCAGGGGATGCTTGCGCCGCCTGATACTGGTGCTCCTGGCCATGTGGGGCGCGCTCCTCAGCGGGGCGCCTCCCTCCGGGGCCACGTCCACGCCCCCCGACCCTGCCATTGCACAGGCGATGGCGGGCGCCTTGCGCCGCCACGCTCCCCACGCCTCCTGGGCCATCGCCGGGATCCGGCAGCACGGCGATTGGGCTATCGGCTTTGTTGCCTGGCGTGATCCGGACACGGGTCACCTGCTCCCCGGCGAACCGGGGGTCGCCCTGGCCCGGCGTGGCGCCGAAGGCTGGGCTGTTGCTCTTCCCAACGCCCCTCACTATGCCGCCTGGCTGGAGGCCACGCCGGTGGAGCTATTGCCGCCCGATGTGAAAGCCTACCTGCGCCCCCAAGACCAGGCCCCGGCCAACGTCGTGGGCTACCGGCTGCCCTGGCCGAACGGCCAGCAAGGCTGGGCGGCCCAACACACCTACCCCGCAGTGGACCTGGATGTCCTGGGCTGGCCCACCCTGGGCACGGTTCGGGCCGCCAAGAGCGGCCAGGTCATGTTCCGCAACGACGAGAGCACCGTCGCCTGCGGCTATCCGCCCGCCAGCGGTTGCCCCTGGCAGGCTGCGAACATCATCGTCATCCGCTCGGCCAGCAACGAATACGTCTGGTACATGCACCTGACGCCTCATTCTATCCCCACCTGGATTCAGGTGGGGACGTGGGTGGAGCGCGGCACGGACATCGGCGTGGAGGGCGAGACGGGCTGGGCGACGGCGCCGCATATCCACTTCCAGGTGGCGACGAACTACAGTTGCTGTAGCTGCAGCAACGGGGCCTGTGCGCCCAACTGGCCGACCACAACAGTGGCAGTGGACTTTGACGAGTACCCCTGGAGCCAGGTGAACCAGCGCTGGCTGGTCTCGCAGAACACGCCGCCGGTGGCCCTGGACCACTGGCTGTTCATGCCGCTGCTGCTCAGATAAAAGGCTACCCGCCCGCTATCTCGCCCCTGGATACTGCCGGCGGCGTCATGCCCCGGCGCAACTGCTGCAGCGAGATTTTGTTGGCCCGGCGGCAGTTGGGGCAGTGCACCGTGTAGGTCTTCTTGTGTTGGCGTTGGGCCTCTTCAAACGCCGCTGCTGCCTCTTCCCCGGTGATATTGAAAGCCCAACCGCAGTACATGCAATGCAGCGATACCATGTTATTCCCTCCAGGAGACAATCGCAATGCCGATCAAGATCAGCCCACCGCCCACCAGCTTCCACCAGGTCAGCCCTTCACCCAGGATGATGTAGGCCAGCAGGGTGGAGCCAACTGGCTCCCCCAACACCGGCACGGTGGCGAGCGTGGCCGAGGTGTAGCGCAAGGCCCAGTTGAACGAGGAGTGGCCGATCAACTGGGGCACAAGCGCAAGCAACAGGAACCACAGGAACGTCCTGGGCAGATAGCCGCCAAAGGGCTGGCGCATCAGGAGCGAGAGCGCGATCACGGCCAGCGCGGCTGTGGAGTACACGATGAAGATATAGGTGATCAGCGAGAGGCGAGCGCGCAGGCGCCGCCCGATCAGGAAGTAGCCCGCCGCCGCCACCGCCCCGGCCAGCGCCAAGAGGTCGCCCAGCACCTGTTGCTCCCCCAGGCCGAAGTCGCCCCAGCCGATGATCACCCCGCCCGCTGTGGCCACCAGCACGCCGCTAAGCGTGCGCCAGGTGAGCGCCTCCCTTAAGAAGAGCGGCGAGGCCAGCGCCACCAGGAGCGGGCTGGCGCTGACCAGCACGACCGAGCTGGCCACCGAGGTGTAGGCCAGCGAGAGGATCCAGGTGGCGAAGTGCCCGCCCAGGAACAGGCCCGACAACAGCGCCAGCCGCCACTCGCGCCCGGTCAGTTGCGCCAGTTCACGGCGATAGCCCGCCAGGGCCACAGGCGCCAGGAGGAGTGCGGCGAAGCCCAGGCGATAGGCGGCGATGATCAGCGCCGGCGCCCCATCGCGCTGCGCGAAACGGATGAAGATGGAGGCGGTGGACACAGCCAGGATACCCAGCAGCAGGCCCAGAAGCGGCCTGACCGCCTGTTCCGAGGCCGGGGCGATGCTGCTCAACGCACGGTCCGATTGTTCCATTTTTCGCTTGACAATGAGTTTAATTCTGTATAGAATGGGTGAAGCTGACTGTTCAAAACAGTGCGATCTTATGCCTGAACAGGAGGCCAGTCAAATACCGCATAAGAGCACCTGAATCTAAATCTACGCACAAAGGAGTGAGTCACGATGGCACCCCAGTACACTGCGAAGCAGTTCAAGTCCTTCCAGGTGGAGTTGGATGGCATCTCCAAGAGGACAATGGAAGAGCACTATAAGCTCTACCAGGGTTATGTCAATAAGGCGAATGAGATCCTCTCCAAGTTGGAAAGCCTGGACAAGGACCCGGCCAAGGCGAACCAGACGTATAGTGACATCCGCGAGTTGAAGGTGGAGTTGAGCTTCGCCATCGGCGGTGTCAAGAACCATGAGATTTACTTTGATATCCTGGGGGGGAAGGGTGGCCCGCCCACCGGGCGGATCGCCGAGTTCATCCACCGCGATTTTGGCTCTTACGAGGAATGGGCCAAGGACCTGAAGGCGACGGGGGTCGCCGCGCGCGGCTGGGTCTGGCTGGCCTACGATTGGGATACCAAGACCTTCTTCAACTACCTGGGCGATGCCCAGAACACCTTCCCGATCTGGAATGCCACGCCGGTCCTGGCGCTGGACACGTATGAGCACGCCTATTTCATTGACTATGGCGCGGCGCGCGGGCCCTATATTGACGCCTTCCTGCGTAACATTGATTGGGAGGCTGTGAACAGGCGCCTGGACGAGGCCGGCATCCGTTAGGCCGATTCGGAATCGGTTCAAGATGGGCTGAGCATGGCCGAGTACGTCACCGTCGCACGCGCGTCGGATGTGGGGCCTGGACAGGCCATCTGGGTGGAGGTCAAAGGGCGACAGATCGCGCTGTTCAACCTGGACGGGACGTACTACGCCATAGATAACGAGTGTAGCCACCTGGGTGGCCCGCTGGCTGAGGGCCGCATACAGGGGGCTGTTGTCACCTGCCCCTGGCACGGGTCGCGCTTTGATGTGCGCACCGGCCAGGTCGTAGGCCCGCCGGCACGCGAGCCGGTCCGGGCCTATCGTGTGCAGGTGGAGGGCCAGGAGGTGAAGGTAGCCCTGGAAAGTTGAGCGAAATACGGGAACGCGTGGGGACGCCTGGGGAACTCTAAGTTCCTCTGAGTTCCCTGGGGTTCCTATGCGTTCCTGAGACTTTAGAGGAGGCTTAACTATATGACCCACATCATTACCGCTCTGTGCCTGCGCGATAGCTCGTGCGTAGAGGTCTGCCCGGTGGAATGCATCGTGCCAGGCAAGCCCGTTGAGGAGTGGCCCCTGTACTACATTGACCCGGATACCTGCATTGACTGTGGTGCCTGTGTCCCGGAGTGCCCGTTCGGGGCCATCTTCCCGGAGGATGAGGTGCCATCCGCCTACGTGGCCAAGGGCGGCGAGTACCTGAACCGCATTGAGTTCACCGGTATGGATGTCTACGACGGGGTGAACGCGCGCGGTGAGCCTGTTCACCTGGAGACCGTCAGGAAGCTCCAGCCGGGCGAGGTCGTGGACCTGACCGAGGACATCCAGTCCAACTACGACTATTTCCAGATCGGGCCGGGCTATAACGCGCTGAAGATGCCCTAAGGCGGGCAGCGCGATCGGCCCGATCTTTCTCGCCCCAACGCCCTGAGGGAGGGGGCTGCCTCAGGCGGCCCCCTCCTTTTGGGGATGGATTCCTAAGGCCACATCAGACGCTAAAACGCGCTGGCCTGTGGTATAGAGCAGTATGTGGGTAGAAATGGGATAATGCCAACCGAAGAAGTCCGCATTGAACGCGATTCCTTAGGTGAGTTGCCCGTGCCGGTGGAGGCCTACTACGGTGTACAAACAGCACGGGCTGTGCGTAATTTCCCCATCAGTGGGCTGCGCCCCTACCCGGCCTTCATCTGGTCTATGGGGCTGATCAAGCGGGCCGCCGCCGAGGTCAACGCGGAACTGGGCCTATTGGATTGGGAGAAGGCGCGAGCCATCATGCAGGCCGCCGAGGAGGTCATGGCGGGGAAATGGGACGACCAGTTCGTGGTGGACCCCTTCCAGGCGGGCGCAGGCACCTCCCACAACATGAACACGAACGAAGTCATCGCCAACCGCGCCACCGAACTCCTGGGCGGCAAGAAAGGCCAGTACCTGGTCCACCCCAACGACCACGTGAACATGGCCCAGTCCACCAACGACACCATCCCCACCGCCATCCGCCTGGGTTGTCTGTGGCGGCTGGATGAGCTTTTGGGCGCGGTTGACCGGCTGGCGGAGGCCCTGTGGGACAAGGCCCGCGAGTTTGACGATGTGGTCAAGAGTGGCCGGACGCATCTCCAGGACGCCGTGCCGATTCGCCTGGGGCAAGAGTTCAGCGGCTACGCCCGGGCGGTGGAACGCGACCGCGAGCGTATCGCCCGTGCGGCGGAGGGGCTGCGGCGGTTGGGCATCGGCGGCACGGCGGTGGGCACGGGCCTGAACGCCCATCCGGAGTACCATAAGCGCATGGTCAAGAAGCTCTCGGAGTTGTCCGGGCTGAGGCTGTACGAGAGCGATAACCTGTTTGAGTCCATGCAGAGCATGTCCGACCCGGTGGATTTCTCCGCCAGCCTGCGCACCCTGGCGCAGACGCTGGACCGCATCGCCAACGACTTCCGCCTGCTGGCCTCCGGCCCGGCCACCGGCCTGGACGAGATCCGCCTGCCGCCGGTACAGCCGGGGTCCAGCATCATGCCGGGCAAAGTCAACCCCGTCATGGCCGAGATGCTCAACATGGTGTGCTTCCAGGTGATGGGCAACGATCTCACGGTGATGCTGGCGGGGCAGGCGGGCCAGCTTGAGCTGAACGTGATGATGCCCATCATCGCCTACAACCTGTTCCAGAGCATGGACATCCTCATCGGCGGCATCACCGCCTTCACCGAGAAGTGCGTGCGCGGCATCGTCGCCAACCGCGAGAAGGCCGAGGGGTGGCTGGCGAAGAACGCCATCCTGGTGACCGCGCTCAATCCGGTGATCGGCTATCTGAAGGGCGCTGAAGTGGCCAAAGAAGCGATGGCCCGCAACGTGCCGATCAAGCAGGTCGTTCTGGAACGCGGCCTGCTGACCGAGGAGGAGATAGACCGCATCCTGGATGTGCGCCGCATGACCGAGGGCGGGATCGTGGCCGGTGGGGGCGGCGGGGGTGGCTGAGAACGGATAAGGGGACATCGCCCCCGCCTCCGTTGGGATGAAAACCCCAGGAACTTATAGAGACGCTAGGGGTTGGGGGTATTCTCGCTCCACTCCAGCTCCATATCGCCGATATATACGGTATCACCGGGCCGGACGCCGGCCTCCTTTAGCGCCTGGGTGATGCCCAGGCGGTCCAGCAGACCCTGAAACCGCTCCACCGCTTCGTCGTACTCCCAGAAGGTCCTGGCGGCAGCGCGTTCAATGCGTGGGCCGCGCACGCGCCAGCCGCCATCCTCACGTGTGATGGTGAAGCCCTCTTCGTCCTCCTTGGGCAATCGGAAGACAGCCATCTCAACCGGTTGCTGTTCAGGTGGCAGCGCCCGCAGGAGTTGGGCCACGCGATAGAGCAGTTCGCGTGTGCCCTGGCCGGTGGCCGCTGAGATGGCCATGGCCTCGTAGCCCTGGGCCTTCAGCCCGGCCTGGACCTCGGGCCAGCGCGCCTGGGCTTCGGGCAGGTCCATTTTGTTAAACGCCACGATTTGGGGCTTCTCCGCCAGGCGGGGGTCAAACAGGGCCAGTTCCTCATTGACCTGGGCGAAGTCACGCAGAGGGTCAGGGCCGGTGCCGTCCAACAGGTGGATGAGGACGCGGGTACGCTCAATGTGGCGGAGGAAGGCGTGGCCCAACCCTGCGCCCGCGTGCGCCCCCTCAATCAGGCCGGGGATGTCGGCCAGGACGAGCGTGGTCTCGTCGTCCAGCCTGGCGACGCCCAGGTTGGGTTGCAGCGTGGTGAAGGGGTAGTCGGCGATCTTGGGTCGGGCGGCGGTGACCGCGGCCAGCAGGGTGGACTTGCCGGCGTTGGGTTTGCCCACGATGCCCACGTCGGCAATAAGGCGCAACTCCAGCCTGAGGGTGCGCTCCTGGCCGCGCTCGCCGCGCTCGGCGAAACGGGGGGCCTGGTTGGTAGGTGTGGCGAAGCGGGCATTGCCGCGCCCGCCCTGGCCGCCCCGCGCCACCAGAACGCGCTGGTCCGGCTCGGTAAGGTCGGCGATGCATTCGCCCGTGTCGGCGTCGTACACGACCGTCCCCGGCGGCACCTCAATGAACAGGTCCTGGCCGTCCTTGCCCGCCTGGTTCTTGCCGCGGCCATGGCCGCCGCGCCCGGCGCGGAAGTGGCGTTCGCGTTGGAAGCGCATGAGCGTGTTGAGCCTGGGGTTGACGACGAGGTAAACGTGGCCGCCGCGCCCGCCGTCGCCGCCGTTGGGGCCGCCGAAGGGCACGAACTTCTCGCGCCGAAAGCTTACCGCGCCGTCGCCGCCATCGCCGGCTTTCACATGGATGATGGCTTCATCAAAGAACATCGTGGGGGATTATAAACAGGCTGAGGGGGGAAGTCAATGGCCCTCTCCAGATTGACGGAGGAAGGAGGACGCAGGCCAATCTGTACGGTGGTGACAAACCGGTGCCAGGTAGATAAGCCAGATTGGGTTAAAGAGCCCGCCTTGAGCAAGGGGAAAACGGCCCGTAACCGCGGGGGTCGTCCGTTCCCGTTTGCCAGGATGCCGCCGCAGTGCTATAGTGATCCCGTCATCATCCTACATCAGGAGAGGGCACATATGATTGAGATCTCTATTGAGTACTGCGCTGTTTGAGGCTACACTGAGCGGGCCGTCAGTTTGGCGGCGGAACTGTTGAAAGCGTACGAATTTGACATCAGTCGGCTGATCCTGATCCCATCAGATGGGGGGCGTTTTGAGGTGAGCGTGAACGGCGAACTGATCTACTCCAAGCTCGCCACGCGCAAGCACCCGGACCCGGCTCAGATCAAGCAGATGGTGCGGGAGCGGATCCAGGCGACTTCCTGAAAGATACGCCCGCCCCCCAGGGCGCTCGCTGTGGAGCACAAAGACGACCGGAATCTGGTTCTGGATTGGGTTGCATACGGGCTACGACACGCTTCCAAGGTCGTGGGGGGGTGCCTAATCTTCTCGTGCGTGATCACCTGGGGGAACTTCGCGGCGAAGACGAACCCCTCCGGTGTGCGCTCGCGCCAGGCCATGACCGTCGTCTCGCGGGGGATGCCGTAGAAGGTGCTGTCAATCTCCACCGTATTGAAGTGCCGGGCGTACTTGCTGATGGTGTCCGCCGGCGCCGTCCCTTCCGGGTAGAATACGCCCACCCAGTCCTTGTGCGACCAGCTTTGCGTGCCCAGATAGAGTGTGCCCATAGGGTCTCCTTCAGCGGGGCCTACGACGGCACGACGCGGAACATACGGTCTTTGAGCGCGACCGTGTTCAGGATGCGCTGGGTGGGAGGGCCATCCCCCTTCACGGTGGCCCGCAGGGTGACGTAGGCGGCCAGCGGCGTGACGATCAGCTTGCGCGCCAGGATCTGCTCCACCTGGAAGATGCCGGCGGACTCGCTCATGATGACCTCAATGTCAATGGGCGTCTGCTGGCCTTCGCGGATGTGCACCTCCTCAATCGCCAGCGCTGACACCGAGTGGATGTCTACCTTGCCCAGGTCAAAGGCGATGCGTCCCCGCCCTTTGGTCATATCTGTACCATCGGCCACCGCCACAATCGCCGCCTCCATCGTCAAGGGGACCGGGTTGCAGTCGTGCGTGGCGATGGCCGAGAGAATAAAGCTGAGCACCTCAAAGCGCAGTTCCGGATCCGGGTAAATCTCCGGCAACAGCCGGTGGTAGATGGCATAGGCCAGCAGCGCGCCCGCCTGCTCATGGCCGGCGCGGTGGATCAGATTGCCGATGTCGTGCAGCATGGTGCTGGCCAGCACCACCAGACAGGCGTCGTCCAGGTCGCCCGCGCCGGACGTGACCACATCCAGGGCGATCCCATGCCGGGCCAGGAGGTGGGTCATGGTCATGGCGGCGGCGGTGACCACTTTGGCGTGGACGGGCCCGTGATCGTTGTAGCCCAGCTTGACCACCGAAACGTAGTTGGCCATGTTCCAGTAGGTGTTGACCTCGGCGTCGTTGAGCAGCAGGTCATACAGCCGGGCGGTTCGGGGATACTCGGCGGTGATCTGGCGGATAGTCTCGTCCGCCCGCAACGCCAGAGTGCGATACTCGTTAGATAGCTCAATTTGCACGCCGCGCACCGTTTGGGCCGACGGCGACGGCTTCACTTTCGTGGAGATCATCTTTCCAACACCTGCGCTTTCTTGTCTGTATTCCATTCCTGAATCTCCAGCGCTCCTGAACCTCTATTGTGACACCTCTACTATGACGACTTTTCCGGCCCGGTTGTGTTCGCCAGCGCCACCGGCGGGCGCGTGGCCGCGGCCAGGAGCAGGTGCACTCGCTCCAGGATGCGCTCGGCGACCTCGGCCTTGGTGAGCAACTCCAAGGATTGGATGCCACCCTGGGCGTCCAGCAGGGTGACGCGGTTGGTGGCGACTTCAAAGCCGCTATCGGCGGCCAAGACATCGTTGGCGGCGATCAGGTCCAGCCGTTTGGCGAGGAGCTTCTCCTGGGCGTTGGCGATCAGGTCGCGCGTCTCGGCGGCGAAGCCGACGACGACGGCTGGTCGCCCGTTGCGTTCCCGCACCTGGGCGACGGCGGCCAGGATGTCGGGCGTGGGCACGAGGCGCAGTGTGGGGCCCTCGGTTTCGCGGCGCTTGAGTTTGTGCGCCGAGGTCTCCGCCGGGCGCCAATCCGCCACTGCCGCCGCCATCAGCAGCACGTCGGCGTCCTCAATAGCGGCCAGCACCGCCTGGCACATCTCCTCCGCCGTCTGCACGTCAATGCGCCGCGCCCCCCAGGGGGTCGCCAGCGCCACCGGCGCCGTGATCAGCGTGACCTCCGCGCCGTAGTCCAGCGCGGCCTGCGCCAGGGCGAAGCCCTGCCTGCCGGAGGAGCGGTTGCTGAGGAAGCGCACCGGGTCCAGCGGTTCACGCGTCCCACCGGCGGTGACGACCACCTGCCGCCCGGCGAGCGGCCCGCCCCGGCTGAGCAGGTAGCGGATGTGGCCGAGCAGTTCCTCCGGCTCCACCATGCGGCCCAGCCCGATCAGCCCGGAGGCCATACGGCCATAGGCCGGCCCGGCGATGTGGACGCCGCGCTCGGCCAATGTTTTCAGGTTGGCGGTGACCGCCGGGTGCGAGTACATGCCCGCGTCCATGGCCGGGGCGATCAACAGCGGACAACGCGCCGCCAGCGCGGTCACGCTGAGCAGGTCATCGGCCAGGCCGTTGGCCAGCTTGCCGATGAAGTCCGCCGTGGCCGGGGCGATGACCAGGAGCGCGGCGTGCTGCGCCAGGCCCACGTGGGGGATATGGTGCTCCAGGGTCCACAGGTCGGTATACACCGGCTGGCCGGTCACGGCCTGGAAGGTGAGGGGCGCCACAAAGCGCGTGGCCGCCTCGGTCATAACCACGGTCACCCGCGCGCCAGCCTGGGTCAACTGGCTGGCCAGGTCCGCCGCTTTATACGCCGCGATGCTGCCTGTGACCCCCAGGACAATCGGCTTGTCTTTGAGCACCCGGATCGTTTCCATTCCATCTTCAGACGGGGGACGGAAAACGGAGGCTGTGATCCTCCGTCTTCCGTCGTTGCAGCGCCCCTGGCGGGACTCGAACCCACACGGCCAGTTCCGAAGACTGGTGCTCTATCCCTTGAGCTACAGGGGCTTCACCCTCTAATATCATTATACCACGCGGCTTGCCCCCCGCCAATCCCATTTGAGTACGCCCCCCACGACGCCCGGTCGCCAGCCCTATTTTGGCACAGCGGCGCAGGCCGAGTATAATCAGGCCCGACAAAAGGGGCCCGCGCCCATGCCAGTCCTGCGCTCAGGGGGACATACCTCAGAGGGCCAATGAACCGCGAATATCACCGGTGGCATAGCCCGGCGCTCAATCGCCCGATGGAGTTGCTCGTCTTCGGCCATCACGGCGCGCCTGTGCTCGTCTTCCCCACCTCACGCGGTCGCTTCTACGAGTGGGAGGATTTCGGCATGATAGAGGCGATGCGCAGCCATATTGAGCAGGGCTGGAATCAATTCTACTGCGTGGATAGCGTGGACGAGGAAAGCTGGTACTGCAAGGCCTGCCACCCCGCCGCCCGCGTGGCCCGCCATATCCAGTATGAACAGTACATCCTGAACGAGGTCATCCCCCTGATCCGCTCCAAAAACGATACCCCCTACCTGATCGTCACCGGCGCCAGCTTCGGCGCCTATCACGCGGTCAACTTCGCCTTCCGCCACCCTGGCCTGGCGCGGCGCGTCATCGGCATGAGCGGGCGCTACGATATGCGCCCCTTTATGGACGGCTATTACGACGAGAGCTTTTACTTCAACAACCCGGTGGACTATATGAAGAACCTGAGCGATCCGGCCTGGCTGGAGAAATTCCGCCGTGAACTGGACATCATCCTGGTCTGCGGGCGCGACGCCGGCGAGGAGACCGAGAACAACCGCTATTTATCGCAAATCCTGTGGGAGAAAGGCATCTGGCACGCCCTGCGGCTGTGGGATGGCTGGGCCCATGACTGGCCCTGGTGGAAGCAGATGCTGCCGATGTACATCAATGGGGCATGATCTCTCAGGCTGAGTTGCTTGATCTTGTGCCCCGCCTCGCCGGGAGGCGCGTGCTCGTCATCGGCGATGTGTTCCTGGATGAGTACATCACCGGGCGAGCCACCCGCCTCTCCCGCGAAGCGCCCATCCCGGTGCTGGAATTTGAGGAGCGGCACACGTTGCCCGGCGGCGGCGCCAACCCGGCGATGAACATCACCGCGCTGGGCGGCATCGCCATCCAGGTGGGCGTGGTCGGCGCGGATGAGGCCGGCCAGGCCTTGCGGGCACAACTGGAGCAGGCCGGGATTGACGCCGCTGGCCTGGTCACCGACCCGGCGCGAGTCACCACCACCAAGACCCGCATCATCGCGCGTGGCTCGCTGATGTTCCCGCAGCAGGTGGCCCGTATTGACCGCGTGGACCGCTCGCCGTTGTCTCCCGACGTGGAGATGGAGGTGGTCATGCGCATCGCCGGGCAGGCGCCCCGCGTGGAGGCGCTGCTGGTCTCGGATTACCAGGCCGGGCTGGCGACGCGCGGGGTGATCCAGGCCGTGAGGACAGCCGCACAGCGCCACCGCCTGCTGCGCACCGCCGACGCCCAAGGGGAACTGTTCAAATATCGTGGCTTTGACCTGGTGAAGTGCAACCGCCATGAGGCCATGATGATCCTGGGTCGGGCGTTACAGACCGATAACGACTACGCCGAGGCGGCGCTTCAACTCCGCCACGACCTGGACCTGGGTGCGATGCTGATCACGCGCGGCGAGCAGGGGCTGACGCTGGCTTACCAGGATGGCGTGTTGCACCTACCCGCTGCCAATCGCAGCGAGGTGTTTGACGTGACCGGCGCAGGCGACACGGTCATCGCAGTGGCCACGCTGGCCCTGGCGGCGGGCGCGGCCCTGCCCGCCGTCGCAGCCCTGGCCAACTACGCCGCCGGGCTGGTCGTCCGCCGCCTGGGGAACGCCACGCCCACCCCTGACGAACTTCAGTGGGCGATCACGGAATGGTCTATAGGTGCAGGAGGCTGATATGTTCGGCGATCTTCACATCCCCATTGATCAGGCGACCATCGCCGTGATTGACGTTGAAACCACCGGGTTGACCGCCGCGTTAGGCGATCGGGTGTGTGAGATCGCCGTGCTGCGCTGCCAGGGCGGGCGCGAGGTGGCCCGCTTTGAGTCGCTGGTCAACCCGGAGCGCCCGATCTCGCCCGGTGCGGCGCGGGTGAACGGGCTGAGTGACGCCATGGTGCGCGCTGCGCCCCGCTTCGCAGAGGTCCTGGGGACGGTGGAGGCCCTGGTCCAGGACGCTATCCTGGTGGCGCACCATGCCCCGTTTGACTTGAGCTTCCTGGCGGCGGAATACCAGCGCCTGCGCCGTCCCCCGCTGACCAACCCGGTGGTGGATACGCTGGCGCTGGCCCGCCGCCACTATGCCTTCCCCAGCAATAGCCTGGGCGCGATCAGCCGCCATCTGGGCATCCCCCTGGAGCGCGAGCATCGGGCCATGCCCGATGCTCGCGCCACCCATCAGGTGTTTGAGCGCATGGTGGCTGACCTGCGCTGGCGCGGCCTGCACACCGTAGCCGACCTCATCCGCGCCCAGGGCGGGGACATCTGCTTTGAGCAGCCGCTGCCGCCCAGCCTGCCCCCCGCGCTCCTGGAGGCGCTCCAGACCGGCTGTCGCCTGCGCATCCGCTATGCCGACCGCAACGGTGTGTTGACCGAACGCGCTATTGACGTCCTTCAGATCAGCGGCAGCTATGTTGTGGCCTACTGCCATCTGCGCCAGGACCAGCGCAGCTTCCGCCTTGACCGAATCGTGGAGATATGGAGAGAGTGAGCGGGTCAGCGGCAGCCAGGATGGACGAGGGACGACAGACGACAGAACCCAGTACCGGGCTTCAGCCCGGTTCAACTTCCCAGGCGGCGGCCTCGATCCTCCGTCCTTCGTCTCCTGTCCGGATCGTCAGCCTGTTGACGGATTTCGGCCAGGCTGATGCCTATGTGGGCATCATGAAGGCCGTCATCCTGGCGCGGGCGCCCCGGGCCCGCCTGGTGGACCTGACGCATGAGGTGCCGCCGCACGACATCGCCCGCGCCGCGTTCCTGCTGTACACCGCCGCGCCCTACTTCCCACCCGGCAGCGTTCACCTCGCCGTGGTGGACCCCGGCGTGGGCAGCCGCCGTCGGCCCATCGCCATCGCCACAGAGCGCGCCTTCTACGTAGGGCCGGATAATGGCCTGTTCACCTATGTCCTGGCCCGTGACCCGCTGCGTGCGGCGGTGGAACTGCGCGAGCCTCGCTTTCGTCTTACCCCTGTGAGCGATACGTTTCACGGGCGTGACATCTTCGCCCCGGCAGCCGCTCATCTGGCCAGCGGCGGCGAACTCGGCGACCTGGGTCCGCCGGTCTCCGATCTGGTGCGCCTGCCCCCGCTGCGGCTGGAGGTGAGCGGCGCGGCGATTCAGGGCGCGGTGCTGCACGCCGATCGCTTCGGCAACGCGATCACCAGCATCGGGCCGCTGGCCTGGGAGGGGGAGCACCTGGTGCTGGCGGCGCCGGGCGGGCCGCTGCGCTTCAGCGCCGCCAGCGCGGTCGTGGAGGTGGGTGGCGAACGCCTGCGCGGTATCCAGCACACCTACGCCAACGCCGCGCCGGGCGCCCTGATCGCCCTGGTGGGCAGCCATGCCCACCTGGAAATCGCCCTGCGGGAGGGGAGCGCGGCCCGCTACCTGAACCTGGGGCCTGGCGATCCGATCACCATCGTATATGCACCCTAGAGGGAGGCTATAGCATGGAGCAATTCGTCATTGAAGGCGGCCGGCCGCTTATCGGCACGGTCACAGCCAGCGGCAACAAGAACGCCGCCCTGCCCCTCCTGGCCGCCTGCCTGCTGACCGATCAACCCGTTACCCTGCGCAACCTGCCGAATATTGAAGATGTGCGTACCATGAAGCAGTTGCTGCGCCAGTTGGGCGTCTCCATAGAGGAACTGGATGCCCACACCGTCCGCGTCCAGGCGCGCGATATTGCCACCACCACCGCCGATGAGGAACTGTGCCGCCAGATCCGGGCTTCCATCCTGCTGGCCGGCCCCATGCTCGCCCGCGCCGGGCGGTTGGAGCTGCCCCCGCCTGGCGGTGATGTCATCGGGCGGCGACGCGTAGATACGCACGTGCTGGCCCTGCGGGCGCTGGGCGCCGAGGTCCACTGGGACCGCGACCAGAACCTGTTCACCTGGCGCGCCGACCGGCTGCGTGGCAGCAATATCCTCTTGGACGAGGCCAGCGTGACCGGCACCGAGAACGCCATCATGGCTGCGGCACTGGCGGAGGGCACCACCATCATCCGCAACGCAGCCTCCGAACCCCATGTCCAAGACCTGTGCCACCTGTTGAACCGCATGGGTGCCAACATCCGCAACATCGGCTCTAACACGCTGATCATTGAGGGCGTGGACAAGCTTGGCAGCGCTGAATACACCATCGGCGCGGACTACCTGGAGGTGGGCAGCTACATTGGCCTGGCCGTGTGCACCGGCGGCGAGATCACCATTCGCAACGCCAGCCCGGAGCATCTGGAGATGATCCGCCTGGTGTTCGGGCGGCTGGGCGTGCGCTTCGGCGTCAGCGGCAACGACGTCGTCGTCCCCCCCGCGCAAGACCTGCGCATCACCCAGGACATTGACGGCGCCATCCCCAGCATCCGCGACATGCCCTGGCCGGGCTTCCCCACCGACCTGATGAGCATCGCCATTGTGATCGCCACCCAGGCACACGGTACGGTGCTGTTCCACGAGTGGATGTTTGAAAACCGCCTGTACTTTGTAGATAAGCTTATCCGCATGGGGGCGCACATCGTCCTGTGCGACCCCCATCGTTGTGTGGTGGAGGGGCCGATGCGCCTGCGGGGGCAGGTGATGGAAAGCCCGGACATCCGCGCGGGCATGGCGCTGGTGATCGCGGCGCTGGCCGCGCGCGGCACCAGCATCATTCGCAATATCGGGCAGATCGATCGCGGCTATGAGGACATTGACGGCAAGCTGCGCGCCCTCGGCGCCCGCATTGAACGGGTGGCGGTGAATTAAATGTACCGACGTGCGGGCATGAGTTGGGACATCTGAAGATCAAAGGAGCCTCAAAACCGATTGGTTTCCCTGTAGAGTGTTGCTGAGCGTTTTACCGATAAGAGCACCAAGCCTGCCGGGTTTTTCTCCCATTCCTCGGCAGCTTCTCGCATGCTCTGCGGTTCAAAAGTGCCCTTATTCCTTCAACAACACCCAAGAGGGAGACTACCCAGTTTCCAAATGCTTGTTAAAGCTTGAGTAGCTCTTCGGCCATTTCCTCAACCGCTTGACTGTCTTTAATGTCGACTGGCCGTCAGACCTTGAATATAGCTTTCTCGCACCACCAAGAATCAGTTCCCTCTTGACTCATGACCGTCACATTCTCATTGAGACGGTATGTATTCGGATCAGCTAGGCAAATGTGATCGGGCACACCCAACAGCAGTGTGTTATTCAGCCAGTTGCATGGAAACTCGTTTCGCTTTCCGGTAGTCCGGTGGGCTGGACCTCTGCCGCAACCAGGGAATCGCTTGTGGCTGCGGACTGCGCAGTAGGGCCGTGACAACGGCCAGGAAGTCCTGGCCCTGCTGCCGGCAGGTCTATCACAGGCTGGTGAGAATCGCATGGGTGCGTGCCCCCGCCCTCCCTTTGTTCCCCGCCGCCATCTTGCGGACCACCGCTGCCGGCCGGACGGCTCGTTCGGCCGCATGATTGGTGGGAGCCACCCCCGCTATGTACAGGAAGGGGAACAGAGGCTGCCGCGGCTTGCGCAGCAGCTTGACCAACCGCGCCGCCGCCTCATCGCTGGCTCAGCAGGCAACAGCCGGTCCAATGCCGCTTCCAGCCGGGCACAGGCCCGCTCATAGCCTTCCGTGGGCAGGTCGTCGCGTCGTCGCAAAAGCTGCACCGCCCCGCCCGGCAGGGCGGCCACCTGGCGGCTCAACGCCAGGGCCTCCGCCAGCCGCGGTTCCTCCTGGATTGCGTGGCAGCGCCGCTGCAAATGCCCCAGACACTTCTGCTGGCGATAGGGCGGGGGATCGTAGGCCAGGAAACAGTCGCACCCCAGCACCCCGGCAAAGTCGCGGCCCAGGACGCGCTCGGCAACCTCATGCGAGCGGCGGCAGTCGCCGGTGTAAACCGTCACCGCCTCGGTGGTGACGGCCCACAACCAGGCGTTCTCCCCACCGACCTTCTACCCCATCCCATCCCCGTAGGCCACTTCGCTATGGCGCACCGCCAGGATCAACTGGTGATAGGTCGGTTCCGCCTTGTCGGCCAGGCGCAGCCCACTCTGGGCCAAGGCGCTCGGAGCGACCTTCAAGCCCATGCCCCGCTCCAGGACCGCGGCCGTCTTGCGGTAGGGGAGGCCCAAAGCGTGTTTCATCGCTGCCGCCAGCCCCAGCGCCCGCGGCCCCAACGGCACGGCCGCAGCCCCCGGCGCCTCCGAAGTCTGCTCGGGATGGCGACCCTGCGCCCGTTGTCCGCACTGTGGCCAGCGGGCGACCTCCACCTTGAACGGGGTGACCACCGGCTCAACCGGCGGAATGTCCACCGGGTATGGCACCTGGATAGTGGGGGCGGGCAGTTCCGCACCGCACTTCCAGGTCGAGCGGTGCAGCCGGGCCTCCCACACCCGGTCCACCTTCTTCGGCTTGGCCCGATGCGCGGGCGCATGTCCCCAGTTCCCTTGATGCCTGTAAATAATCCGTTGAGTGCCTTTCTTGCGCCCAGGACGCCGGGGATTGTCTTTCCGCCGACCCCGCGAAAAAGGCGCTGCCTGGCGCTGGCCCGCACGATGGGCGGCTTCCAGTTGGGCCAGCGCCTCCTTGAGGGCAGCCTCTGGGGCCTCTACGCGTGGTTCCACCTCTGCCAGGCGCTGTTTCAGCAACACCCCTTCGGCGCGCAGAGAGGTGTTCTCACCCCGCAGTTCATTGTACGTCATGCCAACAGTTTACCCTTAGTTGGCAGGTTTGTCAGTGTCGGAACGCGGTAAACAAGTACTGCCCGCGTATCTGAACGTCGGTGGCGCAAGGGCCGCGGGAGACGATGCCCAGCGGCAGGTCGAGGAGGGTTTCGAGGGCGCTCAGAACCGTCGGCTCTTTTGCCGGGGCGCTTTCCAGCAGCGGTTGAACGTTCCCCAGCATCTCGGTCAGCCTCGTCCGTTCTGCCAGGGGGAGACCTCGTTGGTCACGAAGGGAAGACAGCCATTTCCCCTCTTGCGCCAACCCATTTTCGCCAGGGTCATGCGAGGGCGCGTAAGCCCGGCAGTACCTCCACTCGTCCAGCCGTGGGAGCAGATCGAGATGGGTGACAGCCAGGAAGTCCACCCCGCCCGTGACCTGCAGGGCATAGCGCGCCAGAATGGCATCGAACCAGCCGTAACGCACGGCTCCCTGCCAGGGATTGAATTGATTGTGCTCTGAAATCAAGGGGGGCAATGCCTGGGTTTCGGTAGGCAAAGGGCCTGGTCCATGACGCACCATATAACAGCGCGAGATGCCGATGCGATAGACGGTTGTACCGGGCAGCAGGGCGCGGAGGAGTTCTTCGGCGTTGTGGGTGGTGCAGTTCGACCAGGTGGTGTAAGGATGGAATCCGGCCTCTGCATCCAGCAACACCCCCTGTGCGCCTTCGAAAATCACATGCTCGGTCTCTTCCATCCATTGCTTCAGAATCTCATCCGAGGCGACCAGTTCCAGCCGCTTGATGCGCTCGATAGAGGCCAGCCAGTTTTCCAGGACCTCGTCACGGACGAAGATTTCCAGTTCCTGAGCAAGCAGAGGGTCAGACGTTCTGCTGCACAGGGGATGGATTTGCTGATATTTCTGCTCGCGAATCGCCTGCAATTTCTGGCGCAGGGCGTGCGAGCGGGTCAGATCGGCTGCGCGCAGAGCAGTTTTAGGACTGGCCAGGGCATCTTCCACCGTCTCCCCTACGCCGACGCCGCAACTGCCGTGCCGGGCCTTTCCCCGCGCTATCTCCCGAATGCGGTTGGCAGCCTGATGAAAGGGGGTGATGACCAGCGCCTCCTCGCTGATGCGCAGGCGGGAATACACCTCCCCAACCCCTTTCTGCTGGAGAAGATCGCCTTCTACCAGAAGCGCAGTGGGGTGAATGACCACATGGCGAGAGAGATACGTCTTGACGCCCTCGACGAAAGTGCCGGCGCCGAATTGGGAAAACGTATGATGACGCCCCTCCGGGGTCACCACGTTATGGCCGGCCTGCGCTCCGCCGTTGTAGCGCACCACGACCCCCCCACCCAGGCGACGGACCAGGAAATCCGTCACCAGGCCTTTGCCGGCATCGCCAAAACCGAGGTCAACGAGGAGATACGCGCCCAAAGATTACACGAGAATCTGCGCGAGGGGGAGCAAAGACTTCATCACGCTCTTTTCGCGGTCGGCCGGCATCCCTGCCTGGCGCAAGCGCGAGGCGAGTTGCTTCACGTCAGAGACCAGACCTGCGTAAAGCAAAATGGCGCCTGCCGTCACAAAGCAAACATCCACCGGGGATTCCAGGACGAGGACATGATCGCCGAACAAATCCCGCCATGTCCGTTCGCACTCTTTGGCACGTTGGTAGTCAGGGATGACGAAAAACGGGATATAGGTCTTCTGCAGTTCGGCAACGACTTCTTTGGTGGGGATGTCCTCTTCCAGGCGGTCGCCGATGATCGCCTCGACGACGTGACGGGAGAGAACTGGATAGGGGACCTCATCACCCGTCATGAACAGGTAGCCGCGTTTGCCGCGTTTGACGAAGCAGTCCATTTCGGTATGGGTGGCCAGAAAATACATCGCCAATTCATAACTTTCCTTATCGCTGCAGCCACCGCCTTCCAGGTAAGTCCAGGTCAGCCACTGGTCCATTAACTCAGCGGTGGATTCGAACTGTCCTACCTGAAGAGGGGCCTTGTTGCACATCGCGTCGCTAAGGGCCATGAACAGCACCTGGGGGTCGGGGATTTTGCAATCCATCAGCACCTTCATGAAGAGCGGCAGTTGCCGGGTCGCAAGGAGATGAGGAATCTCGCCCATCGAGCCGGAGACATCCAGGGCAAAGACAATTCCAAGCGACTGTGGATGGTTCGCGCTATCGCGGCTTTCGCGCACACGCACCCCTTTCGGGTTCATCAGCGGATGACAAGCCTGCTGTTTGAAGATTTCCTCAACAGGTAGGTCGGCCCGACTGTTGAGCAAGGCTTGATGAGCAGAGTAACTGTAGTTGCCGTACCCCATTTCAACTCTCCTTTCGCAGCGAAAATTATCAGGTGGAAGACCCGATCAACGGACAAAACTGAGGAGGACCAAAGACGCGTTCGGCCAGGTCGCCAAGCATTTCCCGCAGGTCCCAGGCGCTTTGGCCGCGAGCGGTCGGTTTGAGACGCGCGATGCGCCGCGTCATCTCGGCCAAAGGCCCAGGAACGACAGGCGGCAGGGAGCAAGAGGCGGAGTCTCCGCCGAGGGCAGCGATCATCGTCCGGGCGCTCATTGCCAGGTCAAGTTGGGGGGTCAGCGGGCAGGGACCCGGGTCCGGGTAGAACGCTTCCGAATCTGCCGGCCTGGCCGACACCTTTTTGCCGATTTCCCCAGCGCAGCCAAACCCGATCAAGGTCGCCCCATGATCGTCTTCTTGAACGAGAATGTGGGCGGGCAGAACGGCGCCGTGCGCCAGGCCGGACGCGTGGAGGAAATGAAGCAATTCAAGGACGCGCCGCCAAAGCCAGATTGCCGAACGAGGGGGGATTCCGTGAGGGTAAAGTTGCATCACCGCTTCGAGCGAATGCCGAAAGCCATATTCACGGCGAAAGATGCTCACTTTCTGACCGGTAAAGAGGCCCGCCGTGACCTGTCCATGCATGACCGGTTGAGGCAGCAGTCTGCCAAAAACATCTGCGCCCGGGGCCGTACTCTGCTGGAGAGACTGTAAGATGCCCCACTCGTTTTCCAGCACGGGGTTTTTGTGCGCATCCCGCGCGACTTTCAAAACGACCACTTCGGTCGGCCATCGGGCCCGCCGCCCGGCATAGACGTCTGCCGTGTCCCCTTGGCCGAGCAGATGCTCTATTGCCCAATGATCTTCGTCCAGAGAAAGCCAGGAGGAATAGCCGTGCGTTTGGGGAGAGTTCCAGATTTGATAGGCCTCGTGAAACCTGGCGGCGGGGACATGGGACGGGTCGAGTTGTATCGTTGTGCCGCAATATGCGCAGGTCACCGACCGCGCAAACCGCGAAGGGCTGAGCGGAGCGCTACATTGGGGACAAATCAGGGCTTGGGACATGCCTCGTGCAACTAGAAGTCATCTCATAAATAGTGCCTGAGCAACGCGATAATGCAGCCGAGTTACACGAACGCAAGGCAGTTCACCAGATGACGCTCATAGGGTTACGTTCTTTCTCTGGCAAAAGCGGCTCCAGCACGGCCCACTGCTCATCTGTGAGGTCCATTGCTCACCTTAATTACCTTGATTCTTTAGATAATCCGTTGAGTACCTTGATCATCGTGGTGAGCATCGTATACACCATCTCACGGATTTAGGAGATGACTTCTAGACGGAATTTTTCCGTATAATCTCCCCTAACGGAGAATTAGGCGGCATCTTTCCGTCTAATCGCTCATCCCATCTCGCGCGGTGAGCACACGCGCCCTCAGACAAGAGGGAAAACAAAGCATTCTTTGAGGGTATCAACTTGCCCAAAGTATAAAACAAAACCCATCCCAAGTCAATACTTTCGTCTCTGAGGTTCGGACATGAGTTCGGACATATGGTAAAGGGGGCTCCCGAAACCGATACACTTGATATGAGATACAAAACCTTAATGGCTCATGTCTAGAAAAAGTGCCAAGTATGGGTATAATCCTCGGTATGGACTTTCCAATTGTAGATCTCTTTGATGACGACCTGAGTGCGGCTTGGCTGCTACAGTACTTTCACTCCAACGACCTGCGATGTCCTCTCTGCGGAAGAAGTGTGGAGGAGGCACGCCTCTTCCGTGTGACCAGGAGGCGCCGGTTAACCGTGTACCGGTGTCCTTGTCAAGGGATCGCCTCTCTGTACAGCGGGACCGTGTTTGAGGGGAAGCACTTTCGGCCAGCGCAGGCCATTCTGTTGTTGCGGGGGGTATGCAAAGGCGAACCGACAGCCACCATGGCCCGTGAGATTGGGGTGACCTGCCAGACGGTGCACAGTTGGCGTCAGGCCATCCAAGCCAAGGCCGTAAGGCTACAACCCCAAGATCCCCTGCCCGGCCAGCAGACGGAGACCGATGAGATGGTTCAGAATGCGGGGGAAAAAGGGGAATCCCACCCCGATCCCGCTGATCTCCCTCGTCGGCGGGCCAACCACCGGCGGGGGCACGGCTCGTATGAGAATGACCGTCCCCCCATTGTGGGCACCGTGGGGCGTCAGAGCGGGCAGGTGCGGCTGCGGGTAGTCCACCATACGGACGAGGAAACCCTGGTGCGCCATGTGCATGCTTTTACCCTGGCCGATGCCGTGGCCTTCACTGATGAATGGCAAAGCTATGACCACATCATGCGTGTGCATGCCACTGTCTGCCACGGCGCCAAGGAGTGGGTGCGTGACGACGATGGCGATGGCCTCCGCGAGGTGCACGTGAACACCAGCGAAGGGATGTGGACCACGGTGCGTAACTTCCTAATTTCCTTGATTCCTGTCACCGAAGGTGACGTTGTCAGATAATCCGTTGAGTACATTCGTCCTTTCCGCGGTGTGCATAAGAAATACCTTGGCGGCTATGTCGCCATATGCGAATGCAGCATCAATCTCAAGCGAATTACACCAGCGTTCATCTCAGCTTTGGTCACCCTGCACTAGATTTGGACATGAGCCTTTAATTTCAGTGAACCTCGTCTTGCCAAAGTAGTATTTGGTGATGGAATATCTTCTATGAGACCCAAAGGGACTGCCAAGGAACTGGAAATGCAGCGGAAGATCGCCGCCCGCATAAATAATCCGTTGAGCACCTTTTTCTTGACCGCGCTCCATCACCCTTTGCGGCGCCCGTGCATCGTCGTGATGGATCGGTTCAGCGCCCATCGCAAGGCCGTCCGGATGCTGCAGGCGGCCCATCCGGACGGGTTCGGGGTGGAATGGCTGCTAGCTTATGCGCCGGATTGAGATCCGGTGGAGATGGTCTGGGATCATACCAAATACGCTGACCTGGCCAACTTCATCCCTGACGATGGGCCTCATCTGCATCGGGCCGTCACCGATTCGCTGAAAGATACAGGGCGGAATCCCACCCTGCTTCGGTTGTTCTTCCGTCGCCCACTTTTGGCATTATGACTTTCTCAAGACGAGATTCACTAAAAAGCCCTAGCTATGGGGACTGGGGGCATCGGTTTTGAGAACCCGGCTGAAGCCGGGTATTGGGCCAGCACCCCCCGCCAGAACCGAGTGCTCGGTACCGGGATGCATCTCGGTTTGTGACGCCGCGCCGGGCGTCAGGCCACTGACACCGAGGCTCTTGGCTATGATGTCTCCCCCGCCATTTAGCGGATAGGCAGGCGGGCTGAACGGCGCTATCTAGGCTCGCCCCTTTCTGCTATACTAAAGCGGATGGCAACGCGTTGAGGAGAATGACGCATGGCGAAATCTGGCAAGAAGACCTATCGGGCGGAACGCCGCCGCCGGCGCCCTGTCGGGCCGCTGGTGCTGATCGCGAGCGGCGGCCTGCTCCTCGCCGCTATTCTGGCTTTCGCCCTGGTCAACCGCAGCGCCACCCAGAGCGCGCCTCCGCCGGGCTTCACGCCCCAGGCCGCGGGGCCGCGCATTGCGGTGGATCGCGAGGTGATTGATTTCGGCAAGCGCCCCCTGGACATCCCTGTGGAGGCCGTGTTCCGCGTGCGCAATGTGGGCAGCGCCCCGTTGCGGGTTCAAGGGAGGCCCCAGGTTGAAGTCGTGGAGGGGTGCTGACCGCCCGAAGCGGTCGTCGGTGCGACGACCTTGGCTCCCGGGCAGGAGACCACCATTTCGCTCACCTTCATGATGCACGCGGGCATGGAGGGGCCGCACGACTTCCGCGTTCACGTGCGCACCAATGACCCTCAGGAGCCGGATAAGGTCCTGCGCGTGCTCTCCGATTGGGGCGACTGATCGCTCCGGGGTAGAGTGTGCTCTCAATTACTCTGATCATAGAATCGGGGGCTGCGCGGATGGCCTTTTCGTAGGGGCGCACGGCCGTGCGCCCCTACTTCTGCCAGATGCGATGGGGAATGACCTACAACGCGTCTTTGATCGCCTCGGCCACCGAGCGGGGGATGCCCGGCACGGCGGTCAGGTCCTCCACCGAGGCGGCGCGGATGGCCTCCAGGGAGCCAAAGCGGGCCAGCAGCGCCTTGCGTCGCGCCGCGCCCACGCCTTTGATCGCCTCCAGTTGCGAGGCCAGGCCGACCCTGGTCCGGCGTGTGCGGTGATGGCTGAGGGCGAAGCGGTGGGCCTCATCGCGGATGCGCTGGAGCAGGAACAGCCCCTGAGAGTTGCGCGGCAAGAGCAGCGGGTCCGCCCGGCCAGGGATAAACAACTCCTCCTGCTGCTTCGCCAGGGCCACAACCGGCACACGCTGGCGCAGGCCGAAGGCCTCCAGCACCTGCACGGCCACGCTAAGCTGCCCCCGCCCCCCGTCCACAATCAACAGGTCAGGCAGCGCGCGGAAGCTCTCATCCCCCTTGTCGCCCGGAAGCCGGTTGCCCTCCTCGTCGGGCTGGTTGCTCTCCTGCCAGCGGCGGAAGCGCCGCTCCAGCACCTCGCGCATACTGTCAAAGTCGTTCGGCCCCTGGACGGTACGGATATTGAAGCGGCGGTAGTGGCTCTTGCGCGGCACACCTTTAATGAACACGACCATGCTGCCGGTGGGCTGGACGCCCTGCGTGTTGGAGATGTCATAGCACTCAATACGCATGGGCGGTGCGGGCAGGCCCAGCGCCTCCTGAAGCTCGGTTAAGGCGGCGGTCTGCTTGTGTGTATCCGCCTGCCATTGCGCCCGCAGGCTGGCCAGGGTATCGGCGGCGTTCTCGGCGGCCATCTCCACCAACTCGCGCCCCTGCCCCTGGCGCGGCACGCGCAGGGTCACCTTGCCCCGACGCTTGGAGGCCAGCCATTCCTGGATGACCTCAAACTCCTCCACCTCCTCCGGCAAGAGCACCTCTGGCGGGATGGTAGCCGCCTCGTCGTAGAACTGCTTTAGGAACGAGGCCATGATCGCTTTGGCGTCCTCGTCCTCTGCACCCTCCAGGACGAAGGTCTCGCGCCCGATCAGCTTGCCAGCGCGGATAAAGAAGACCTGCACGCAGGTATCGCCATCGGCGCGGGCGAAGGCAATGACATCCTGGTTGGTTTCAGTGGAAGAGATCACCTTCTGGCGCTCCACCACGCGCTCAATCGCGGCGATCTGGTCGCGCAATTGCGCCGCCCGCTCAAAGTTCCAGGCCTCGGCCGCCGCCTCCATCTCCGCCCGCAACTTGCGCACCACCGGCTCGGTCTGCCCCTCCAGGAACAGGCACAGCCCGGCGATCATCTCGCGGTATTGCGCCTGGGTGGCCGCGCCGATGCAGGGCGCCAGGCACAGCTTCAGGTCGTAGTACAGGCAGGCGCGTTCATCCCGGCCGGTGATGGTGCGGTCACAGGTGAGGTAGGGGAAGATTTTCCGTGCCAGGTCCAGCGTCTGGTGCACGGCCCAGACTGAGGTGTACGGCCCGAAGTAGCGTGCGCCGTCCTGCTCCATGCGCCGCGTCACCGTCACCTTGGGGAAGGGGTCTTGCACCGTGACCTTGATATAGGGGTAGCGCTTGTCGTCTTTGAGGCGCACATTGTAGCGCGGGCGGTGCTTTTTGATGAGCTGAAGCTCCAGCAGAAGGGCTTCCAGTTCCGAGGTGACGACGATGAACTCTATATCGGTGACCTCGCGGGCCAGCCGGCGCGTTTTGGGCGAGTGCTCGGCAGCGTTCTGGAAATACGAGCGCACGCGGTTGCGCAGGTTGATCGCCTTGCCCACGTAGAGGATGTCGCCGTCGGCGTTCTTCAACAGATACACGCCCGGTTTCGGCGGCAGCCCCTTCAATTGGTCCTGAATGTGCTCCGAAACGGACGCCATAGCCTCACAAACCCCGCTCTGCTCACTGAAGTCGGACTGCTGGAGGTTAATTATAGCAGAGAAATGGGCAGCAGGCAGCCTTTTATGGTATACTCTTGTCTATCTATTCATTCATCATGAACGATAGGGGCACACGGCCGTGTGCCCCTGCTGAATGGGGAGGAGCCTTTGAGCACGCAGAACAGCACAAGCGTCCATCAGCTTGACAATGGCCTGACCGTTCTGATCAAGGAAATGCACCACGCGCCGGTGGCGACCTTCTGGGTATGGTATCGCGTGGGCAGCCGCAACGAGCGCCCCGGCATCACCGGCATTTCCCACTGGGTGGAGCATATGATGTTCAAGGGGACGGAGAAATTCCCTCGCGGCACGCTTGACCGCATCGTCTCCCGCGAGGGCGGCCTGTGGAATGCTTTCACCTGGCTGGATTTCACCACATATTTTGAGACCCTGCCCGCCGACCGGTTTGAGCTGGCCTTGCAAATTGAGTCGGACCGGATGGTCAATTCGGTGTTTGACCCGGCGGAGGTGGACGCCGAGCGCACGGTGATTATCTCCGAACGCCAGGGCTATGAGAACAACCCCCTGTTTCTGCTGAGCGAGGAGGTCCAGGCCGCCGCTTTCCGCGTTCACTCTTACCATCATGAGGTCATCGGTGACCTGGCCGACCTGCAAACCATGACCCGCGATGACCTCTACCAGCATTACCGCACGTATTACGCGCCGCATAACGCCATCGCTGTGGCGGTGGGCGACTTCAACCGGGGCGAGGTGCTGGAGAAGATCGCCGTATACTTCGGCGACATCCCGCGTGGGAACACAATCCCCCAGATAAGCCGCCCGGAGCCGCCGCAGCGGGGCGAACGCCGTGTAACGGTGGAAGGCGAGGGCAGTACGGCCTACGTGCTGGCGGCGTATCATGCGCCCCCCGCCCGCGCCGCGGAGTTCTTCCCAATGGTGGTGCTGGACAGTATCCTGGCCGGGGCCAGTTCGTTCAACGTCTTCGGCGGCGGCACCACCAACAAGAGCAGCCGCCTGTACAAGGCCCTGGTGGAGACCGAGTTGGCTACCAGCGTATCCGGCAGCCTGGCGGCGACCGTGGACCCTTACCTGTACGCGATCTCTGTTACCGTGCGCGCCGGCCACACGCCCGCCGAGGTGGAGGCGGCCCTGGATGCCGAGATTGACCGCATCGTGCGTGAGCCGATCAGCCAGGAGGAGTTGGAGAAAGCCATCAAGCAGGCCCGGGCGCAGTTCGCCTTTGGCAGCGAGAGCGTGACCAACCAGGGCTTCTGGTTGGGCTACAGCGAGTTGCTTGTGGATCACACCTGGTTTGAGACCTATCTGGATCGCCTGGCTCAGGTGACCGTTGAGGACGTCCAGCGCATCGCCGCTGAGGTCCTGCGGCGCTCCAACCGCGTCATGGGGCACTATATCCCCAAATCCTGACCGGGGATGGAAGACGGAGCGTCTCCGTCTTCCGTCCTGCGTCCTTAATAGGAGAGAGCATGTCAGACAATTCTATCCCTGGCCCTGAATCTATCGTCCGCCATGTATTTGACAACGGCATCGTTCTCCTGGTGCGCGAGAACTTCAGCAGCCCCTCGGTGGTGATTGAGGGGGCTTTGTGGGCGGGCAGCCTGGATGAGCCGGAGGCGCAGGCCGGGCTGGCCGCGTTTGTCGCCGACGCGGTGACGCGGGGGACGCGACGGCGCACATTTGCGCAAATTTATGAAGAGGTTGAATCGGTCGGCGCCAGCTTGGGCGTGGAGGGGGGGCGCCACACGACCGGTTTCGGCGCCAAAGGGCTGGCCGAGGACCTGGGGCTGCTGCTGGACATCCTGAGTGATGTGCTGCGCCAGCCGGTCTTTCCGCCGGAGGAGGTGGAGAAGGTGCGCGGGGAGATCCTCACCGATTTCCGCGTCCGTGCCCACGACACGCGCCGCATGGCCAGCCTGGAGTTCCGCGCCCTGGCATATCCCCATCACCCCTATGGCCGCAGCGTAGAGGGCACCCCGGAAACCGTGACGCCGATCACCGTTGGGGACCTCATGGCGTTTCACCGCACTCACTATGGCCCCCAGGGGATGATCATCGCGGTCGTCGGCGCGGTCAAGGCTGAGCAGGCTATTGAGCGGGTGGGGCAGGCTTTCGGCGATTGGGAGAACCCCGACAAGCCGGAGCGCCCGCCGCTGCCGCCGGTTGAGCCGATCGCGAGCGTGCGCGAGAAGCGTGTGGTGATCCCCGGCAAGAGCCAATCCGACATTGTTATGGGCTGGATCGGCCCGGCGCGCCAGGAGCCTGACTACCTGGATGCGGTGTTGGCGAACACCATCTTGGGCGTCTTCGGCATGTATGGGCGATTGGGCGACAACGTGCGCGATGTCCAGGGGCTGGCCTACTATGCCTATAGCCGTTTGGAGGGCGGGCTGGGGCCGGGGCCATGGACCGCCGTCGCCGGGGTGAACCCCCGTAACATTGACCGCGCCATCCACAGCATCCGCGATGAAGTCCGCCGCCTGCAGGACGAACGGGTTGGCGCGGATGAGCTTGCCGATAATAAGGCGTATCTGACCGGCTCATTGCCCCTGCGCCTGGAGACGAACGAGGGCGTGGCGCAGGCGCTTTTGGACATGGAGCGGTATGGCCTGGGCCTGGACTATCTGCAACGTTATACCGACCTGATCCAGGCGATCACCGCCGAACAGGTCCAGGCGGCGGCGCAAAAGTACCTGAACCCTGATGCCTATGCGCTGGCAGTCGCCGGCCCGGAGTGACAAATGACGCATGACGGACGACGATGGACGGCGTAGGGGCGAGGCAACGCCCCACCCCTACCGGCTGACGACCGGCGTAGACCTGATTGAGATTGCGCGGATTGAGGCGGCTATCGCCCGCTTCGGCGACCGCTTCCTGCAGCGCATTTACACCCCGGCGGAACTGGCCTATTGCCGGGGGCGGGCGTCGGAACTGGCGGCGCGCTTCGCCGCCAAGGAGGCGGTCGCCAAGGCGCTCGGCGTGGGCCTGGCCTTCATGGCCGCCGATGGGGTCGGCTGCCGCGAGATTGAGGTGCTGTCGGACGAGCGGGGCAAGCCCACTGTGGTGCTGCATGGCCGCGCCCGTGCCCGTGCCGAGGCGCTGGAGTTGCGCGACTGGGCGCTCAGCCTGTCCCACGCCCGCGACATCGCCATGGCCCTCGTCGTGGCCGCCTCGTAAGGGCGCATGGCCTGTGCCGCAGGCTTGCGTCCACGCGGTTCCAGAACCCCGGTTTCTCGCAGGAACCGGGTTCTAAGCCCGGTCATCACCCCCTCCCGCGCCAGCGCTAGCCCCAACGCGCTCTCTCCCCTATAATAGCAATACCTGTTTGGAACTCATCTCTGGTCTATTGCGTCTCTGCACTTAGAGAGCACGATGCTCGTCATTGACCTGCGTTGGCTGCTGTTCGGCCTGCTCCTGCTCCTGATCGCTGTAATTGCGGCGGCACTCTGGCTGGATCGCTGGCGCTCTCGGCGCCAGCGGAGAAGGGCGTTGCCCGGCCTGGAGGGGCTGCGGCCGGTTTGGGAGGTTGCGCCCCTGGGGCTACTGGTTCTGGACGATACAGGCGCCTGCCGCTATGCCAACCCCTACGCCCGCCGCTTGCTGGGCCTGGAAGCCGCCTCCGGGCGTCTGCCGGATGCGGGCTGGGGCCATCTGTTGGAGATAGACCGCTCCGCTGCGCGGAGTGAGGCTGTACCCGCAGGCCGCTATCGCACGGTCGTCCTGGATGAAGGGCAGTTCGTGCAATGGTGGCTCACGCCCTGGCGGGATTGGACCCTGGTTTTCCTGCTGGATATGACCACGCCCCACCGGGTGGAGCAGGCCGCGCGGTTTCTCCTCAGCGATCTCTCGCACGAACTGCGCACGCCGCTGGCGACACTGCTGACCCACCTGGAGGTCCTGCGGCTGCCCCACATCCCCGACGAGACGCGCCAGCAGTCCATTCATCTGATGCAGGTAGAGGCCAGGCGGATGGCCCGCCTGGTCCACGACATGCTGGAGTTGGGGCGTTTAGAGACCAACGCCGAACTGGAACGCCGGCCGGTGGACCTGCTGGCTGTGGTGGAGGCAGCCCTGGCGCAGGTCCGGCCCCAGGCCGAGGCGCAGCAGATGGCCCTGTCGCTTCAGGCCGATATGCCGTTGCCGCTGGTCGTGGGCGACGCCGACCGGCTTAAGCAGGTCTTTCTCAACCTCCTGGATAACGCCGTGAAGTACTCCCGCCCCGGCGACCGGGTAATCGTCTCCCTGCAGCCCACCCCCGCTGGGGATGGCGTAGCCTGCGCTGTCTGCGATACCGGGCCGGGGATTCCAGCGGAGCACCTGCCGCATGTCACCCGCCGCTTCTATCGCGCCGTCCCGGACGAGATTGAGGGGAGCGGCCTGGGACTGGCTGTAGTGGCAGAGATTTTGCGCCGCCATCAGAGCCGGTTGGATATTGAGAGCCGCAGCGAAGGCGCCGAGACGGGGACCTGCGCCCGTTTTGTGTTGCCCGCGCTGCCTGAGGAGGAGACGTGAAAGGAGGCTGGCCTGGACAGCTTTTCCAGCGCCTGTGGAAACCCACCCTGGTGTTGGTGTTGCTCTTAGGCGGCTACTGGCTGGTGCCCATCAGCGGGCAGGTCTTGGTCATCCCTGGGGGCACCACGCCGGCCCTGCTCTGGCCACACATGCGCCTGGAGCCTCCCGCGCTCCGGCCCGGTGCGCCGGTCACGCTCTGGGTGACGGATGTCGCCCCCTGGGCGAACGTCCTGCTCACGCTGGAGGGCCAGCCCCTGCCCCTGCTGGATTGGCGGGCCAATACCGGTGGGACATGGACCTGGCGTTGGACGTTCACCCTATCTGACGTGGAAGGGCACACCCTGGTCTTCTACCACAGTTGCCACACGGGCTGTGTGGAACGGGGGCGCATGACCCTGGGCACAGGCAGCGCTGCACCTCCGCCGAACCGGGTGCCTACGAAGTTAGGGGTGGTCTTCGCCAGCCCAGGGCGGAATTGGCATGGCCGCAGCGGCTGGGACGTGGAGTTGACCTACGCCCGGCTGGCCGACCAGGAGTACTGGGGCATAGACGACCTGGCGACCCGCGTCCGGCAAGCCGGCGCCCAGGGGCTGCGCGTGCTGGTGCGGGTGGACTACGCCCAGGGACAGAGCCTGCCGCCGGCGAACGACTACGTGGCCCTGAGCGAATACCTTCAATACCTGCAACGCCTGGCGCGGGACGACCGCCTGCGCAGCGTCTATGGCTACATCATCGGCAGCGGCACCAACGCCCTGGATAGCAACACCCTGGCGCCGGACCGGCCGGTGACGCCTGCCTGGTACGCCCGCGTCTTCAACGGCTATGGCGAAGCGCCCACGCACGCCGATAACGCCGTGCAGGTCATTCGCGGCGAAAATCCCCAGGTCCGCGTGCTGGTGGGGCCGGTGCGCCCCTGGAACACGGACCAGGATGGGGAGCGGCGCTACGCCATAGATGTGCCCTGGCTGAACTACATGAACACGCTGGTGGCCCTGCTGGATGAGAGCGCGCGGACGAAAGCGGTGAGCGGCATCTCTCTGGCCGCGCCGGACGGCTTCGCCGTGAATGCACCGGGGCGCCCCGGCGCGGTTGAGTGGGAGGGGGAAGCCGGCGCCGACGAACCACGTATAGAACTGCGCCGGGCGGAGTGGGGCGAGGCCCAGGCCGGCTTCCGCATCTACCGCGACTGGCTGGCGATCATCAACGCCTATCCCACCACGCAGGGGGTGCCGGTGTACATCACCGCCACGAACACCTTCGCCCCGGATGAGGGCACGGTCCCGGCCCAGAACTATGTGCGCGGCTGGCTGACGACCGCGCTGGAGGTGATTGAGCACGAGCCACAGGTGCAGGCACTGTGCTGGTTCATTGATGAGGACCGCTCCGGCGACACGCGCTGGGACTGGTTCAGCCTGACGCGGCATCCTGGGCGGCTGATTGACGCCGCCGAGGAGTTTGATATGCTGTTGCAGCGCTGAGATGGCCCCCACCCCTGCCCCCTCCCCCGCAGTGCGGGGGAGGGGAGGATAGGTAAAGAAGGGAGTATGGCTGAGGTGATTCGCGTTGTGCTGGCCGATGACCACCCGGCGCTGCGGGTGGGGTTGCGGGTGCTCTTGGAGCAGGCGCCGGATGTGGTCGTGGTGGGCGAGACGGGGGATGGGCGCGAGGCGCTGGCGCAGATTGAGGCGCTGCAGCCGGAGGTGGCGGTGCTGGATTGTGAATTGCCGGGGATGGCAGGGGCCGAGGTGGCGGCGGAGATACAGCGGCGGGGGCTGCCCACGCGGGTGCTGGCGCTGAGCGCCTACGACGACACCCGCTACCTGTACAGGATGTGGGGCGCCGGGGCCTTGGGGTATATGCTGAAGAGTGAGGCCCCTGGCGTCCTTGTGGCGGCGGTGCGGGCGGCGGCGCGACGAGAGCCTATATGGACGGCGGAGCAACTCACCCGCGTGCGGCGCTGGCAGGAGGCGGTGGAGCAGCAATGGCAGGCGCTGACCGAGCGGGAGCGGGAGGTGTTGGCGCTGGTGGCACAAGGGTTGAGCAGTAAGGAGATCGCTCTGCTCCTGTGTCTGACCGTCCGCACGGTGGATTTCCACGTCGGTCACATCCTGGAGAAGTTGGGGGTGGGGTCACGGCTGGAGGCGGTGGTATGGGCGAAGGATCATGGCTTTGTGGGGTGAGCGGGGGAGCTTCTGGGAGGCTTTGCCGGCCTAAAACTGGTAATTTCCACAGGGGACAGGCGGCTTAAAGTGTGATATGCTGGAAGTGCCAGCGGGGAGTCGGGGAGTATCACGATTAGGAGGTGCAAGTGATGAAAAAGCCAACTAAGACCCTTACTGCCGTCAGTTTAATGCTGAACCTGATGCTGTTGTTTTTCAGCAGTCAGGCGTTGGCAGCGCCACCTGCCCCACCGGAGCCAGAGTATTGGCTGACTCGCACAGCCGATTATATCGGTATTGCATACTTTACAGGGGTTGAGCCGCACTTTGCTGCTTTCTTCAATGGCGGTCGGAATGGCACAGATCAACACTACCTCGGTCCGGGTGGAGATGGTGCAACATGCGGCTCATCTTCTGGCTGTATCAGCAATTGGAACTGGTGGGGTGATAATCTTAACAAGCTATTAGTCCCAAAGGACGGCTGGCTTCTTAATGATCCGCTTTGGGGCCCACGCTGGCAGGGCTCTAACTATCAGGCAAGACTTTGGTACGATTGAGGGGTTAACGCAGATTCGCTCCTGTGAGCTGAGGAGCCGTTCCTTTTTCATCCTTGGGTGATGGGGCCAAAGGCCAAGGATTCAGCAGAACAACCCTTGAGAAAGGAGAACAACCGTGAACTACATGAACCGATCCCAATCCGCCAGGTTAGTGATCGTCGTCTTGGCGATTGTTATCGCTTCAGTTCTAGCATTGAACGCTACCCGGGCTGAGCGGGAGCCATCGCTGGCTGAGTTAGCGCTTAAGGCGGACGACTTGGTTGGATTGCCCGGGGTTTTAGGCTCAGCTTTGAAGAAGTCCGGTGCAACGTCTGCTGACGATCCGTCACAGCCTTTAAACACAAAGAATGATCTTGGACCTCTGATAACAGCGCATGAGTCTCTGTTCAAGTACGAAGATGCATACACAATGGAAGCGACGACATGGGATGGTCGGTATGCCGCCTATATCGGAAACTATCTTTACCGCTATGCAGATGTAGCACAAGCAGAAGCCGCTGCTAACGAGTGGATTAAGCTCATCCTTCAAGACCCGCGGGGCAAACCCCTTGATATCGGGTCTCGGGTGACAGGTCATGGTATAGGGGAGCAAGCAGCGATGATCGTTGACTCGGAAGGGGGCGCCATGTACTGGTTAACTGCAACTAAGGAGCGTACGCTGATCCTTCTGATGGTAAATGGTATGCCGGTTTCCTCTACTCAGAAGGTCTTTGAGGCGCTGGCGAATCATATTCTGCAGAAGTAAGCACCTATCAGTGTGTTAGAAGGGCAGTGGTGGCTGGCATCACTATCACTGCCCTTTGCCCACACCGATGAGCGCCGAGGTATGATTGAGGCAGGGTGGTGTAGACTATTTGCAACTGGGGCTAACCGAGCGGGAGGTGCTGGGTGGATGGCGGCGGGTAAGAGCAACAACGAGATTGCCCAGAGGTTGGGGGTGACTACCCGGACAGTGGAGATTCACATGGGCAATCTATGGGACAAGCTGGGGCTGAGGTCACGGGGACAGGCGGCGGCCTGGGGGCGGGAGCACCGGTTGTGGGAGTGAGGGTGGGGGTGGGGGGGTGTCCTGGGGGGATGTGTAGGAAAAAACTGGTAATTTCCACAGGTGACAGGCGGGCGAAGTTGTGATACGCTGGGGGTGCCAGCAAGGAGGCTGGAGAGAATCTTAATTCTTTAGGAGGTTGGTATGAGCATCAAATTTAAGGTATTTGTGCTCTCGCTTGCGGTATTGCTGTTGGCAGGACAAGGTGCATTTGTATCAGCTCAAGAGGAGGGTCCGCCTAATCGCCTAACGCCTGAGCAGCCGGAGATTTGGGAGAAGATTACGCCCGATCGTCTCACGCCTGAACAAATGCAGCATGCTATTGTGGTCCGAGATGGCCAATATATCTCCCGCCCTGTTAGTCGGGGCGTCGTGTTCCGCTTGGCTACCTGTAACGCCACCGCAAACCCTGAAAGTCCATGCTACTTTGTTATTGGTGGGAGCGGTGGTTTAGAAGCAAAGGTGAGCGGGGCCATGAATCCAACGTCGTGGAATGCCACTATTACATGCGGTGTACGCATCTATGATAGCTTTGGCTTTGAAGGCGCTAAATTGCAACAGAATATTAATGTCACATTCTGGGGTAGCGGGGCGAGCACGCCTGTGACAATGAACTGGGGGGATTTGAGAGGGACCCAAACCTACCATATCTGGTGGTACTGGATGGAACTTAGTGGGCCCAACCCTAATCCAGGATGGGGTATTTACGTCCCCTCAACTGGCACAGCCTACAGCATCGCAGGGGGCTTACTGGTATATGACCCACCTGATCCACTGTCAGGATGGACGACCTACGTCTCAAGCAGGCTCACAATTAACAGTAGCGGCTGGTACTGTTCATAAATGACGATGGAACCGATCCCCATATGGCCTAACTTACTTTTCAATTTGCTTCTGGTTGTCGTCTGGCTGGTTCCCATAATCGTGGCGCTCTGGCGCCTTCGGGCACGCGACTTACCAGAGACAGCTCGCGCGATCTGGACGCTGGTGATCGTGGCCATCCCGATTATTGGCCCGTTAGCCTTTTTGCTTGTGAATGCTGCCAGACGAGATAGGACAGAGTAGGGGTCTGAGGCTATTGCCCAGGCGTTGGGCGTGGCGGAACGCACGGTAGAGCCCCCTATGAGCCATGTGTTGGGCCAGCTGGGGCTGAGGTCACGGGGACAGGCGGCGGCCTGGGGGCGGGAGCACCGCCTGGGGGAGTGAGGGTGGGGGTGGGGGGGGTGTCCCGGGGAGATTTGGGGAAAAACTGGTAATTTCCACAGGTGACAGGCGGGCTGAGGTGTGGTATGCTGGGGGTGCCAGCGCCGAGCCGGGGAGTCTCTCAGGCACAAGGAGGTAGGGAAATCCCTACCTGAGAAGTAGGGATTTCCCCATTGACTGAGCCGCCTTTGCGAGCATATACTGAGAGTGCCACCGGCGAAGCTGGTGAGTATCACGATTAGGAGGTACAAGTGATGAAAAAGCCAACTAAAACCCTTACTGCCGTCAGTTTAATGCTGAACCTGATGCTGTTGTTTTTCAGCAGTCAGGGATTAGCGGCACCGCTTGCTCCACCGCAGCCCGATTGGTGTTGTGCAACTGCCAGTGAGATATTAAACATTGGTTCTCAGTACAATCCAGAATATATCGCTCGCTGGAGTCTGTCCAATGCCTATAATGCACACTACTCGGGACCGGGTGGAGACCAAGCTACCTGTGACTACCCCGTGAACCACAAATGTATTTGGACCTGGAACTGGACGAACCATGGTGGCTTGACCCACAATGCGCTTTTGCTACCCACGTTGGGATGGATGTGGTTTGGCCCCCCGGAGGCGTGGACCCCCTCCAACTATTATGCCTCTATCTGGTCATAGCCTCTACGAATTCAATTTGAGGAGGAGATAAATGAGCTACACAAATAGCCTCAGATTCTTGGCGCTGGTTGCGATCCTTGTGAGTGTGATATTACTGGTGGCCTCCAACTCCACCTTGGTCTGGGCGCAAAGAGGGGCCTCACTCGCCGATATGGCGCTCCAAGCTGAGGATATCAACCAGGTACCAGGCGTTCGCAAATCCTATCTGAGCAAATCAGATCGCCCCGATCGCCTGGTGGGGGGATATGCCCTCTGGGAGGCCGACCAACGATTGGCTGAAACCGATCCTGTGCGACGCTATCACGAGTTCTACACAATTGAGGGTGTTATAGGCAATGAGGCCGATCACGTTTACGTCTCTCAGGAACTCTATCGCTATAGTGATGTAGCTGAAGTGCAGGCAGCAGCGGATTATCTTGCTGAAGAAGCTGCCCGACATGGAAGCAAGCCTGTTAATATGGGAACCTCGGCCGATCTCCAATGTGGTGTAGTACCCACACAAGATGGCTTATTAGGCGTTTACTGGTGTGTGGGAACAAAAGGCAGCATCCTCAGCTTTCTCTCCCTACATGGGGTGCGAGGCTCCTCCTTTATTGAAGATGTATTTAAGGCTCTGGCTACGCGGGCCTTCCAACGCTGACTGGCTTGAGTAGGACCCAGCGGTGTAGCCGGTCCAGGGTGCCGACAGTGGAGCACTCCGCCAATCTGGTGGCATGGGAATCGAGGGTATATAGGGATAACGCCTTTCTAGAGACCCCCGGCCCTAAGCCGGGGGTCTCTTCCTGGGACAGGAGGTTCTGAGGGAACACATATGGAGATCCACAGGTTGCATGTCGTCTGATCCAGTAATAGGACAAAATGCCTGGGGGGTTTAAGATGCGTCAGATCAAGCTAGCATTGGTATTTGTATTGCTGGCCTTATTGGCCAGCATTGCTTTGGGGGTGGTGGCGAGTCAGAAGCTACCAGGCTCTACTGATTCCGCCGATGGTCAAACCCTTCCACCTGAAGCGCAAAGGCGGGTGCTCCATCTCGTGATCCGCTCTATGTATGACGAGGTGGATGACGCCACCGGCACGGCGCTGGATGAGGAACTGCGCGCCCTGACCAGGGAGGAGACCCGTCTCTTCCTGGATTTCTCCTTTGTGATTCAAACGATCGGCGGCGCGGCGGCGCTGCCGGCCAATACCGAATCCATTGTGCCCCTGCCCAGGCAACGCTATGTGCTCAGCCTGGTCGAACGCGCGCTGTACGGCGAGGCCGCCTCCGAGCAGCTTCAGGCTGAGATAGCCGCCTTATCTGAAGCCGAGCACGACTTGTATCGGAAGCTCTCCGAGGCCCTCCCGCAGGTAGTCTCTCCCCGCCAGGCGGGGGCGTATCTGCCTGCCGACCTTGTGGCCCTGCGGGAGGCGATGCTCTGCGTCATGGACAAAGAGGGGGCCAGCTTCATAGACATCCGAAAGTCTGACGACGAGATTAAGCTGGCGGTATGGGAGTGTGGTTATACTCCTCCGCAGCCGACCTCTGCCACAGCGCCCACTCGCGAGGCGCCTTGAGAGACCGGGGGCAAACTGGGGCGGAGGTCACGGGGACAGGCGGCGGCCTGGGTGTGGGAGCACCGCCTGGGGGAGTGAGGGTGGGGGTGTCCTGGGGGGATGTGTAGGGAAAAACTGGTAATTTCCACAGGTGACAGGCGGCTGAAGTTGTGATACGCTGGAAGGGAAGAAGTCATTTCAAAATTCTGTCCAAGCAGATGTGTCAGCAGCAGAGTCGGTGTTTTTGAGATGACTTCTACTCACTTATTTGAACCATCTCGACTTAACAGCCGCTTAACACCCACTCGGGTATACTGGAATTGGCTGAGCAGTCCGAGAACGCCAACAACACAAGGAGGTGTGATTTAAATCTGGTAAGCTGAGTCTACGATAGCTCCACAGAAAATCCTACGAACACACGAGGCAGTTGATTTATGGAAATCAAACGATGACCTCCGGGCGCATTTGACCAGTAGACAGGAAAATTCATCACGACTGTTTGAAGAGGAATATCATGCAACGCTATCTACTTTTTGACTCTGGCTGCTCCAAGTGTACGGGGATCGCGCGGGAGGTCGAGCAGGCGGCGCATGGGTGGCTTACGGCGCGCAGCTTACGCGATCCAGCTATGCAGAGCCTGCTTGAACAGGCACGGACTGGGTGGGGTTGGGAACCGACACTGCTAGAAGTAAGTGATGATAAAGTTCGAGCCTTCACGGGCTTTACACTAGGGCTCCGCCTGGTGATAATGCTTGGACCCCGGCAGGCCCTGCGACTGGCAAAGCTAGTGGGCGGCTTCGGTGTGCCGACAGAAGGTATGGGGCCCGCCGACCTTGGACGGCGACGCTTCCTAGAACAGTTGGCTGCTGTAGCGCTTGTGCTTGGTTTGCCGAAATCCTGGATGTTCGGCAAAAACAGACCAGAAGTGTATGTGCAGGGAACCGAAAGGCCCCCGTTAGCGAACCAGGTATTATCCGAAGGCGAGGTCTACGAGGGTTTCTTACTGCTTCCTGAGGGTGCCCCACTGCCAAGCTTTGTTCAGTGTGCCCCGGCGCCCATACTCTGTGAGATGGATGGCCAACATGATCCTGCCCTTATAGGCGAGATTATACGGTTCACAAGTATTGAGGAATTGAGAAACTACATCCCCTTTCCTTTACCTTCACTACCGGACACTTTTTAGGGTGACGACTTTGGAGCGGGCTGGCGCGGGCTGGAAGGCCACCGGAAGGGGGAGC